>Ga0172369_10001438_pt1 | contig 34127 bp, 23 predicted proteins | sample LakKiv25m_FD_114539 | JGI IMG/M metagenome (GOLD analysis project Ga0172369, IMG submission 114539) | Freshwater microbial communities from Kabuno Bay, South-Kivu, Congo - kab_022012_11.25m | ecosystem: Environmental > Aquatic > Freshwater > Lake | place: Democratic Republic of the Congo... | reverse complement strand
CGTCGTTGCACCCTCCCCATGGAGGCTCACGGCCGCCGCCTCGGCCGGCACCTGCGCTGACGGGAACAGGCGGCCCGCCAGGGTCAGCGGAACGCGCTTCCCGCCGGCCAGCACGGCCTCGATGGTGACCGAACCCGTGCCTTCGGCGGCGCGCGCGCGGGCCAGGTCGACCAGCGCCAGGGTGGCCACCGCCGAGTCGACGGTGTTGGCGCCGCCGCGGAGCACCGGTTGGAGGAACGCGGACAAGGCGTCGGTGGACAGGGCCTCCAGCCGGGCCGGGACGTGCCGGGCCCACAGATCGACCAGCCACGCGTCGTGCACCAGCCCGTCGTAGGCGACCTCGTAGTCGGGCACGACCGCGTCACCGAGCGCGAGGCCGTCGAGCAGGCGCCCGGCCTCCTCGGGCTGCTGGAGCAGCTGGTAGGTGGCCCCCGCGAAGCCCGCGGCCAGGTCCCGGCGCCAGGTGCCCTCGAAGCGCTCGTCGAGGTGCTGGCGCAGGGTCACCAGGTAGGGCGTGGTGACGATCCCGGTGCGCGTCAGCACGTAGATCGCCTGGGCCTGCACGCGCAGCCCCGCCAGCGTGGGCGGGTTCCCCTCGGCCAGCTTCTGCAGGTACGCCAGCGCGCGCTCGAGCAGCCCGTCGGGTAGCGACACGCCCGACTCGCGCGCCTGGGTCAGGAAGTGGGTGGCCCACACGCACTGGAAATTCGACACGTCGCCGTTGTCGGCCCACTTCCCGAAGGCGCCCTCGCTGTTCTGGCGACCGGCGAGCGTGGCGAGCACGGTCTCCAGCTCCTTCGCGGGATCGCTGCCGGGGCGGGCCAGCTCGGGCTGATCCTTCAGCGCCAGCACGGCCCAGGCGCGGCTGGTCAGTTGCTCGGTGCACAGGTAGGGATACTCGGCCAGGTACAGCGCCAGCCCGCGCGCCAGCGAGACCGGCAGGGACGAGGCGACCACGTCGGCGTGCCCGAGCTCGGCGAACAGGCGGCGCGGCAACGGCACGTCGACCCGCTCGCCGCGCAGCGACCCCTGCGCGAGCGTGACCTGGAAGGGCGTCGCGGGCCGCACGCTGAGCTCGGCGACGTTGCGCACCGATTCGGCGCCCAGCGTGGCGCGGAACGTCAGGGTGGCCGCGCCGGGGTGGTCGAGGGCGGTGACCCGGAACGCCGTCGACGCTTCCCGGCCCGAGGGGACGTTCAGCGTGCGACGCGCCTCGCCGTCGACGCGCAGGCCGGCCGAGGCTTCGAGCGCGAGGAGCACGTCGCTGCCCGCGCCGGGCTTGGTGTTGGCCACGGTGACCGAGGCCTCGAAGGTGTCACCGGGCGCGACGAACAGCGGGGCCGCGGGCGACACGATCAGCGGCGCCATGCAGCGCGTGCGCTCGGACGCCACGCCCAGGCGCTCGGCCGAGACGGCCACCGCGGTCACGCGCACGGTGCCGTTGAAGGTGTCGGGGATGGGCACGCGCCAGGTGTGCTCGCCGGCGTCGGTGGGCAGAAGCCCCGACCACACCGCGAGCGGCTTGTAGCCCTTGCGCTTGAACGGGTTCTGAGCCGACGCCAGGGGCAGGCCCGAGGCGTCGCCGCCCGGTGCCGCGCTGGCGCGGAAGAGCGAGTACTCGGCGAGCAGCAGGTCGAGGTTCTGGCGGGTGAGCACTTCGAGGGAGCGCTTGTCGAAGAAGCGCGTCAGAGGCTCCGGCGTCTGCCAGCGCGCCACCTGCAGGATGCCCTCGTCGACGGCCATCAGCGCCACGACGGCCGGCTCCGCGGTGCGGTAGCGCACCTCGAGGGTCTCCCCCGGGCGCGCTTCGGCCGGCACGCTCACCTCGGGCGTCAGGGTGCGGCGATCGAGGCGAATCCGGAACGGCACGACGGCGTAGCTCAAGGGGCTGACGTAGACCTGGTTCGACGTGCGCGATCGCAGCAGCGACACCATGACGTAGCCGTCGCCCTCGAAGTCGTCGGGTAATTGGATGGTCTGCACCGAGGCGGTGGTGTCGGCCTGGAACCAGCGCCAGGCGATGGTGCGCTCGCGCTCGATGGTGATGAGGCCGCTGCCCTCGTAGGGGCCCTTGACGTACACCTGCAGCGTGTCGCCGGGCGCGTACGTGTCGCGATCGAGGCGCACCTGCAAGTCGGCCTGGCGCTCGAGCGAGGCGTCCAGGTTGGCGGCGCCGGCCACCACGAACGGGAGGCGCGTCACCTCGGTGCCCGCGGCGTCCTTCACCACCCACAGGAAGTCGCCGGCGCGCTCGGTGGGCACGGGCAGCGTCAGGCCCTCGGCGGGCAGCGCCAGCGCCTGCTCGGACACGGGCTCCTCGCGGATCACGGTGCGGTAGCGGTACTGCTGCCCGTCGCGGCCGAGCACCGATGTCGCTCGGCGCTCGAGCAGCGTCAGGCGCAGGTCCGGAGCGGCCACGCGCGCCAGCGAGGCGTCGACCGCCGCGAAGGCGACCGCGCGCCGGCTGCCGCGGCTCACGTAGTCGAGGTCGCCGTCGGCCTTCCAGCCGACCAGCCGCGCGAGCGTGGAGACGAGCACCGTGGCGTGGTCGGTGACCGAGCGCCCGCCCGCGGCCTCGAAGCCCTCGGTCGACAGCGTGATCTGGAACGTGCCGGCGCCGAAACGGCCGAGGTCGAGGTCGAAGCTCGCCCGGCCCTCGTCGTCGGTGGTCTCCTCCCCGAGCTCTTCGTCGAGCACGCGCGGGGAGCGCACCGGGTCGACGAAGTGATAGCCCCGCAGGTCGTCGACGGCCTCGAGGCGCGACTGCAGGTCGCCCGGCGTCAGGTGCAGGGTCGCCGCCACGCGGTGCCCGGCGGCGGGGGAGCCGTACAGGTTGGAGAGCGCGACCTCGGCGGCCACGTCCTTGGGCGCCACCCAGCCGCGCGAGGTGGGCGTCAGGCGGGCCGCGATCTTCAGGCGGTCGGGCAGGAACTCGCGCACCTTCAGGGAGCCCGAGCCGATGGCGTCGCCCGGCGCCAGGGCGTCCTTCTTCTTCGCCGTGTACACATCGATGGCGTAGGTGCCGGTCGGGGCGGCCTCGGAGGGCGTGAACGCGACCTCGTCGAAGCCCTCAGCGGACAGGCGGAACGGGCGGCGCAGCACCTCGCGCCCCGTGGGATCGGTGACGGTGACGACCAGCGGGACGCCGGGGCGCGGGCGCCACGCCGCCGACTTCACGATCAGGCCGACGTGGGCGGTCTCGCCGGGGCGGTAGATGCCGCGATCGGTGAACACGTACGCGCGCAGCGTGGTGTCGCGCTCGGTGACCTGCCCCCAGGTGTCGAAGCGCGACAGGTCGAGCTCGCGCTGCCGGCTGTCGTAGGGCAGGAACGACAGGTCGTTCGCGCGCGTCACCAGCCAGGCGGTGGGCGCCTGCTCGTCCGAGAGGCTCGTGAGCGCCGGGAAGCGCACGTGGCCGTCGCCGCCCGTCACGCGTTCGGCCACCGGCAATCCATTCCGGCCCAGCACCTGCACGCGCGCGCCGGTCACCGGGCGCCCGTCGGCCAGCGACTGCACGAACACGTCGTGGCTCTCGTCGACGGCCTTCTTCACGATCAGCCCGAGGTCGGTCACCAGGATCAACCGGCGATCGCGCCGCGCGCCGTCCTCTTCGTCGCAGGTGGGGCGGTCGTCGGGCTCGGCCGTGGCGTCGGACGCCTCTTCCGTGTCCCCGTCGTCGTCCTCCGGGTCGGCGTCCGGATCGGGGCGACGCAGCCACGCGGGTACGCAGTCCTCCTCGGCGGTGAAGACGTACAGGCCGCGCCCGACCGCGGGGCCGCCGCGTTCGAGGTAGGGCGTGAAGTCGAACGCGAAGAACTGCGGCTCCTGGTTGATCGACGGCGCCAGGCGGCGTGTCTCGCGGAACACGTCCGAGATGTTCAGCTCGTCGAAGGACTCGTTGCTGAACGACGCGGCGGGGAGGTCCGACCAGCTGTCGGTCTGCGTGACCAGGTGCTGGACCTGCGACGGCAGCACGCGCGCCACCGTGTACGACACGCGCTCGATCCCCCGCCCGACCATGGACAGCGACCGCTCGCCGGTCAGGCTGAGCAGCGCGCCGGGCTGCTGGATGCGCAGGTCGCGCGGCGGGTCCGGGAGGTCGAGCAGCACGGCGTGCTCGACCGCCAGGCGATACCCGGCCAGGCAGGCCGTGCCCTTGTCGACGCGCACGTACAGCCGGACGGCGTCGGGGGCATCGAACGAGAACGCGTGGGCGTCCGGCGTGCTCGCCTGGAGCTTCAGCGCGACCCGGGGCCACCCCGAGAGCCGCGCGGCGCCGATCTGATCGATCGGGTCGTCGAAGTCGTCGGGCACCTGCCACGCGGCCACGTGAGCGGCCACCTCGGCGTCGGCGACGCCGGTCGAGGTCTCGACCAGCAGCAGCCTGCGCGCGATCCAGTGCTCGTCGTCCACGTACTGCACGCCGACCTGCGAGACGCGGAAGAACGACGAGGCCCCCGGGAGCCAGGCGCGCGACTCGACCGGCGCGGGCAGCGGCTCGCCCCCCGCGGTCGCCCGCACCCCGGCGGCCAGGGTCACCTGCGCCACGCCGTCGTTCACCGGGACGGGCACGGCTTCGGCGCGGAGCAGCGCCACGCGGCCGCTCGACTCCCACGACACGCGGAACGGGATGGCCTGCTCGCGCCCTTCGGGCAGGTCGGCCGGGTTGCCCGTCAGCTTCATCGACAGCGCCGCGCCGGTCGTCACCGGATCGACCGGGTGGCTGAAGACCAGCGTGCCGAGCAGCTCCTTCTCGGCCGGGGCGTCCCCCTTCTGCACCAGCGAGAACGCGGTGAACGTGGCCGACAGCGCCGGCGTGCCGACGGTGGCGTCCTCCCGCTCGAGCAGCAGGTGCGGGCGCAGCGCGTCGGCCGAGACGCGCACCGTGTAGGTCTGTCCCACGGCCCAGGGCGCCGTCGGGTCGAAGCGCAGCAGGGTGTCGGTCGTCCAGGTCCAGGTGCCCTCGACAGCGGGCTCCAGGCGTGCCACGTCGGTCACGGGCTTCTCCACGTCGACCAGGCGCGCCGCGGCCACCGTGAACTCGAGCAGCAGGGGGGGCGTCGGCACGGGCTTCGGGGTGGCCTCCCCGGGGGCGGGCAGCGCCGGCACGCCGGGGGGGAGCACGCGGAAGGTCACGCGCTGCGGCTGCGGCAGCGAGCGGTACCAGGCCACGCCGCCGACGCCGAGCGCCGCCAGCAAGGCCAGCGCGATCAGCGTCGTCACGAGGCCGCGGCGGTGCTCGCGCCAGGCCAGCACCAGCCCCGCGAGCGCCAGGCGCACGGGCCACGTCACGACCCGCACCAAGCCTCGGAGCCACGTGGGGGGAGTCCAGCTCCCGAACAGGGCAGTCATCACCGCGGCCAGCACACGGGAAATCCCGGGACGCCAAGCCATGCTGCCCCCCACCGTTGTCGGCCGAACCCGCCCACTCTGCGACCGCGCGGGGGCGTGTCAAATTCTTGGCGGAGAGTGCTCGAAAGCGCTCGGAATCACGACGAAAGGGGCGTCACAGCAGGAACACCAGGTAGTACAGGATCTTGAGCATCAGCTGGTCGGCCTGCTCGTCGTTGTGGAACGTCGTGTACACGACCCGCCCCGAGGTGGCCGAGGGCTGGAACGACACGACCAGCGGGCCCTTCCAGGTGGTGGTGTCCAGCCAGTCGTCGGGCTCCAGCTTCACGGTGCCGGTCACGTGGGCCTGGCTGCCCTCGCCCACGTACTTGACCACGATCAGCGGGCCGGCGCCGTACGTGACCTCGAAGGTGTCGGTGCCCACGTGGGAGGCCAGGATGGCGTCGGCGATGGTGGCCGTGAGGGTCTGCTGGCCCTCGGCCTGCTGGGGGCCGTCGGCGGCCATGGGGCCGTCGGGCAGGTCCTCGTCGCCCCAGAAGTCGATGGCGTCGGGGAAGGCGGCCTCGATGTAGGCCCAGGCCAGGTCCGAGGCGTAGAGCGAGCCGCCCGCCAGCACGAACTGCTGCAGGTTGTCGGCCAGCTCCTGGTACTTCTGTACGAGCTTCAGCGCCGCGCTGCCGCAGTTGAAGAAGATCAGGTCGTACTGCGCCAGCAGCTCCGGGTCGCGCAGGAGCTTCACGGCCTCGATCTGGTCGAAGGGCACGTCGTCGAAGTACTCCTCCTCGAAGTTGTAGTAGGTGGTCTCGAAGCCCAGCTCGGCCAACAGGTCCTGCTGGTCGTCCCACTGGCCCCAGAGCACCGCGATCTTCACGGTCTGCGCCTTGAAGCACAGCTTGACGCCGATGCCGGTGAGGTCGGTCTCCTCGCCCACCTTCACCTCGGCCGTGTACGTGGTCGAGAACGAGCCCGCCGTCACGATCACCGTGTGGACGCCGCAGGGGAGGCTCGCGAAGTGGTAGGCGCCGTCGGGGTCGGAGTACGTCTGGAACTGCTTCGCGACGCCGTCGCAGTCGACCACGTTCACGACGACCAGCGCGTGGGGCACGAAGACCTGTTCGTTGGGGGCGCACACCTTGCCCGTGAGCGAGCCGTAGCCGCAGGGCTCGCACGCCGTGCTGGGCGCCGCGTCAGGGGGGAGCGTGTCGGACACGAACTGCGCGTCATCGAAGAAGGTGCCGTCGGCCGCGGGGACCGTGTCGGGGAGCGTGTGCGGCACGTCGGCGTCGTCGACGATGGCGTCACGATCGAGCGCGTCCTTGCCCGCGAGCGCGTCATGGACGTCGGCCGTGGCGCCGTCGCAGTACTGGCAGGGCCCGAAGCCCGAGCCGTCCTGCAGGCAGGCCTGGGTGCCCTGGCCGCTTGCCCCGAGCCCGGCCGAGGGGCCGCCGGGGCAGGGGCAGGTCTCGACCTTGCCGGGGACGCACGGGGTGCCGGCGTCGGACGCGCCGCTGCAGGCGACGCCAAGGGTGAGCAGCGAGACGGCTACACAGGGGCTCAGCCAGCGGGCGACCATGGCGGACTCCGGAAAGGGGTGGAACCACTGTAGCGGAGCAGGTTTCTTCGCGCAACGGGGCCGCCCGGCGGGCGTATTCATGAGCGTGTGCTCATTGACACGTCTCGGTCTGTCCTTACCATGATGCCGTCGATGGCGATCGCTGGGGTCGCCCGGCCAGCATTGTCGCGGGGGAGGAATACCATGGGTCTCGGAAGTTGGATCAAGAACCTGTCGAAGCCGAAGGTCCAGCCGGTACACGTGACCGACCCGACCTACAAGGACCTGGTCGAGAAGTCGGAGTTGCCGGTGCTGCTGGACGTGTGGGGCCCGAGCTGCTCGTGGTGCGTGAAGCTGATGCCGACCATCGTCGAACTGGCCACCAAGTACGACGGCGTGGTGCGCGTGGCCGACCTGAACGCGGCCGAGGCCGGCGAGGCGGCGGCGAAGCTGGGCGTGCGCGGCACCCCCACGGTGCTGCTCTTGAAGAAGGGCAAGGTCGTCGAGCGCATCGTGGGCTTCAAGCCCCAGGCGTTCCTCGAGCAGGCCATGGTCGTGAAGTTCCCCGAGGTCTTCGAGGACGACGGCCCCGCGAACTGAGCGCGGCCGTCACGAGCCCGCGAGCTCCGGGGGCTCGGCGATCGCGATCCCGTTTCGCTTCAGGAGCTCGCCGAACCCGTAGACGGGCTTCCCGAGGAAGGTCAGCTTCATGGCGCCCGCGGGGCAGGTGTTGACGCACCCCAGGCAAGCGACGCAGCGCGTGGTGTCGACGGCGCGGGTGGCCGGCGCGATGGCCCCCACGGGGCAGCCGGCCACGCAGGTGCCACAGCCCAGGCACGCCGCGGCGTCGACGGCGTGGCCGCCCATCAGCAGCTTGGTGCCCTCGACCGACGGCGTGCCCTTCACCAGCTCGCTCGTGTTCCACTCGCGCGACACGACGACCCCCGTGCCCTCGCGCGCGCGGCGCAGGACGTCGGCGGCGAAGCGCCGCACCGCCGCCCAGGTGCTCGCGTCCGGCAGGTGGCGGTAGGCCAGGATCCGGGCCTCGTTGCCGAGGCTCCAGGTGGGGGCGAAGGCCGACATGTTGCCGAACAGGTCGAGGCCGAGGGGCCGCGCGCCCCTCTCCTCCAGCCCCGCGAGCACGCCCGCCGCCGCGTTCCACGGGTTGCCCCCCTCGCCGCCGAAGGTGGCCCACGCGGCGGCGCGGACGTCGGCGAGCGGCGGCAGCGCGGCCAGCCAGTCCCGGAGATGCCCGGGTGCCTCGAAGTAGTTGACCGGCGAGCCCACGGCGACCAGGTCGAAGCCGGGCAGCGTCGCCCCGTCGAAGGCGCGGTAGTCGGACGCCGCGACCTCCAGGCCCTGCTGCTCCCACAGGCGCGCGAGCAGCCGGCCAACCCGCCGGGTGTGACCGGTCTGGCTGAACCAGAGCACGGCCGCTCGGCGCGGCGTGGCGGGCGGGATCCGCACGTCGCGCTGCGCGCCCGGCCCGAGGCGGCGCAGGGTCCACGGCATGGCGGCCAGGGCCCCCGCGGCGGCGGCGGCGACCAGGAGCGTGCGGCGCTTCACGGGAGGCCTCCGTCGAACGCCACGAGGCGCGGCAGCCCTGGGGCCAGGGCCTCGGGCGCGACGTCGATCTCGGTCAGCGTGCGCCCTTCGGCCAGCAGGGCCACCCGCGGGCCGGCTCGGAGCTCGAGCTCGTCCGCCTCGGCCAGCGCCGGGCCGGCCAAGCCGCCGGGCTGCACCACGCGCGTCAGGGTGGCCCGCGTCGCCGACAGCCGCCGCCCCACGAACAGCACCTCGTCGCGGTCGGGCAGCACCAGCGCCACGGTGCCGAGCAGCTCGGGGAGCACCGGCGCCAGGGCGGGCGCGCGCCGTATCAGCTCGCGGGCCACGACGCGCGCCAGCTCGTGCGAGGCCGGGCAGTCGAAGCGGCAGGGCAGGTGCTCGATGAGGCGAAGCGCGCGGGGCGCGCGCAGGAACGGGTTCAGGAGCGGATCGGCCGCGGCGCTGCGAGCGGCGATGCGGTCCAGGTGTACCGGGTTCGTGCCCCAGGTCGCGCCGGCGCGCTTCTCGTACGCGCGGTTGTCGTCGACGAAGGCCTGCACGCAGCAGGGCGGGTAGCCGAAGGCCAGCCCCAGGCGCGCGTGCACCTCGTCGATGGGCGCGTCGCCGGCCAGCAGGCGGGTCTCGAGGGCGGCGAGCTGCTCCACCTGGGCCCGGTCACGGCCGGCGTAGACGATGCGGCGCGTCGAGGTGGCGTCCGGCACCAGCCGCCCCCCGGCCCGGTCGATCAGGGGCACGTCGACGGCGGCCGTGGCCAGGCCGAGCGGCGCGCCCAGCGGCCCGGCGCCGTCGTCCATGGCGCGCACCACGGAGCGCAGGCCGAGCTCGTACTGGAGCCAGGCGCCGTCGAGGCTGTCGAGCGGCGGCGTCCTCACGAGCCGGGCCAGGTCGCGGCGCAGCTCGTCGCGCGAGGCATACGCGGCCAGCACGCCCGCGGGCACGCCCTCGCAGCCCCGCTCGCCGGCGGCGCAGGCGGTGCAGGGGAGCGAGGCCCCGGAGCTTCGTGCGCCTCGGCGCACGTGACGGGCGAGCCCCAGGGGTGCCCCCAGGCAGGCGGGGAGAGCGGACGACACGGCGACGCCCGCCCCGAGCAGCCCCAGGCGCTGCCAGCGCACGGCGTCGACCAGCCAGGCGAACAGCCGGGGCAGCGTGCAGGGCTCCGAGGCCTCGGGCACGCCGAGCACCAGGGGGACGGGCGTCGTCCCCAGGCGCGCGAACAGGCGGTCGGGCCGGTCGAGGAGGGCGGCGGTGGGCCGCACCTCGAGGGGCGTCAGCCCGTCCCAGCCCGCCAGGTCGGGGAGCGCCCGGACCGCCAGGGTCGCCTTCACGTCTCCTCCCCGTCGGGGCGCACCCGGCACGCACGCTTCGAGCGTTCCTTGCGGCGATCGGGCTCCACCTTGGCAGGCGGGGTCCAGGCCGCTACGCCCTGCCGCTCGAGCACGGCCTCGCGAGCCTTGGCGCGCGTCACGCGGCCGCCCTTGACCGACGGGGCGTCCTTCTTCTTCGGGGCCACGCGCGCACCTCCGCGATCCGGTGTACGCGGCGGATCCTAGCGGGGCCGGCGCCGCGGTGCCAGCGGTTCCCTTCGCGGCGCGCTTCTGCTAGAGTCCGAAACCCCGGCAGGTCTGCCCCGGAGCTGTCCCGTGACCGACGCGCTGCGCCCGTCCGACACCCTCACGCCCATGCTGCAGCAGTACTTCGAGGCCAAGGCCGCGCACCCCGACGCCATCCTGTTCTTCCGCCTGGGCGACTTCTACGAGATGTTCTTCGAGGACGCGGTCGAGGCCTCGAAGATCCTCGAGATCACCTTGACCAGCCGCGGTCGCGAGCGCGACGGCGAGCCCATCCCCATGTGCGGCATCCCGCACCACGCGGCCGAGGGCTACCTGCACAAGCTGCTCGAGGCCGGCCGCAAGGTCGCGCTCTGCGACCAGGTCGAGGACCCGCGCAAGGCCCGCGGTATCGTGAAGCGCGAGATCGTGCAGGTGGTGACGCCCGGCGTGCGCTTCGACGCCGAGGGGCTCGAGGCCGGCAAGGCCAACCACCTGCTGGCGCTCGTACCGGCCGAAGGCGGCGCCTACGGGCTGGCGTGGGCCGACGTGTCGACCGGCAGCCTGGTGAGCGCCCTCGTGCCCGATCGGGAGACCCTGGCGCGCGAGCTCGTGCGCATCGAGCCCTCCGAGGTGCTGGTGCCCGAGGCCACCGACGACGCGCGCGCGCTGGTCGCCGCCCAGGCCCCCGGGGCGGTCCTGTCGCCGCTGCCGCCCGCCGACTTCTCGCCCACGGGCCTGGCGCGCGTCCCCGACGTGGTCGGCGTCGCCGACCTCACGCCGCCGCAGTGGGGCGCCGTGGCCGCCATCATGGCCTTCCTCGGGCGCGTGAACCCCGCCGCGCAGGCCACCCTGACGCGCGTCGAGGGCCAGGAGGCCTCGACCTTCCTGACGCTCGATCCCACGGCCCGGCGCAACCTCGAGCTGTTCGAGACCCTGTTCGAGCGGCGCCGCAAGGGCAGCCTGCTCGGCTCCATCGACCGCACGCTCACCCCCATGGGCGCGCGCCTGCTGCGCGACTGGCTGTCGTCGCCGTTGCTGTCGCTCACCGAGCTGACCCTGCGCCACGACGCCGTGGCCGAGCTGGTCGAGAACCGTGCCTCGCGCGCGGCGCTCCGGCGCGAGCTCGATCGCTTCGGCGACCTCGAGCGCCTGACCGCGCGGGCCCTGTGCGGCGTGGCCACGCCGCGCGACCTGGGCTCCGTGCGCGCGGCCCTGGCCCGCCTGCCCGCCCTGAGGTCCGCCGCGTCCGAGCTGGCCGCTCCGCTGCTCCGCGAGGCCGTGCAGGTCCCCGAGGCGCTGGCCGAGGTGGCCGATCTGCTCGCGCGCGCCCTGGTCGAAAGCCCTCCGCCGGCGGTCAGGGACGGCGGCTTCATCCGCGCCGGCTACCACCCGCCCCTCGACGAGTGGACCGGGCTGAAGACGCACGCCCGCGACTGGCTGCTCGAGTACCAGGAAGAGGAGCGCGCGCGCACCGGCATCTCGAACCTCAAGGTCGGCTACAACCGCGTGTTCGGCTACTACCTCGACGTCACGCGCACGAACGTGAAGCACGTGCCCGACGACTACATCCGCAAGCAGACCACGGCCACGGGCGAGCGCTACTACACGCCCGTCCTGAAGGAGCACGAGACCCGGATCGCCGAAGCCGACGCCCGGCTGGCCGAGATCGAGGCCGAGCTGTTCGAGGAGCTGCGCCGGCGCGTGGCCGCGGTGGGGCAGCCGCTGCTCGAGGTGGCCCGCGGCGTGGCGCGCCTCGACGTGCTGACGGCGCTGGCCGAGGTGGCCGAGGCGCGTGGTTTCGTGCGGCCCACCGTCGACGCCAGCCTCGACCTGGTCATCGTCGGCGGGCGGCACCCCATGGTCGAGGAGACCCTGCCGCGCGGGCGCTTCATCCCCAACGACTTCGTGCTGGCCGGCGACACCAAGCCCCTGGCCATCGTGACCGGGCCCAACATGGCCGGCAAGTCCACGCTCATGCGGCAGGTGGCGCTGATCGCGCTGCTGGCCCAGGCGGGCTCGTTCGTGCCCGCCGACGAGGCTCGCATCGGGCTGGTCGACGGCATCTTCACGCGCGTGGGGGCCAGCGACAACCTGGCGGGCGGGCAGAGCACCTTCATGGTCGAGATGCTCGAGACGTCGCAGATCCTGCGCCGCGCCACGCGCCGCAGCCTGATCCTGCTGGACGAGATCGGCCGGGGCACCAGCACCTTCGACGGCCTGTCCATCGCCTGGGCCGTCGCCGAGCACCTGCACGACCGCGTGCGTGCGCGCACCCTCTTCGCTACGCACTACCACGAGCTCACCGACCTCGAGCGCACCAAGCCCGGCGTGCGCAACCTGTCGGTGGCGGTGAAGGAGTGGAACGACGAGATCCTCTTCCTCCGGAAGCTCGTCGAGGGGGGCACCAGCCGTTCGTACGGCATCCAGGTGGCCAAGCTGGCCGGGTTGCCGCCCGACGTGGTCGAGCGCGCCCGCGAGGTCTTGAAGAACCTCGAGGAGGGCGAGCTGGACGCCGCCTCTCGCCCGCGCCTGTCGCGCGGCCGGCGCCAGAAGCCCGTCGACGACCTGCAGTTGGCGCTGTTCGTGCCCCCCGAGGCGCGCCGCGAAGAGACCTTTGCCTGGCTGCGCGACGAGTTGATGAAGCTGGACCCCGACCGGACCACGCCGCTGGACGCGCTGGCCTTCCTCAGCGGCCTGCGGCGGCGCCTGGGGCCGTCGTAGAGGCCTCGCGTGAGAGAACAGGTCCTCCGCGGTACCCGGGAGCGCATCTTCCGCTACGCCGACGGTCGCGACCAGGTGCGCGCCTGGACGGCCGAGGTCGAGGCCCACCTGGTCGCCGAGGCCGCGGAGCTGGTCTCAGGGGGCCGTTGTGCCCTGCTGGCCCTCGGCAGCCTCGGCCGCCGCGAGCTCTGCTTCGGCTCCGACCTCGATCTCACGCTGATCACCGCGGGCGACCTGCACGACCCGGCCGCGTCGCCGGGCGTGGACGCCGCGACCTTCGCCGCCTTCCAGCACCGCCTGCTCGACCGGGGCGAGCGCCTGCAGGTCACGCTGCGCACGCTCGACGAGAGCCTGGCGGCGGTCGACGCCGACCTGCGCGCCGCGCTCAACCTGTGGGAGGGCCGGGCCATCGCCGGCGACGCCGCGCTCGCCCGGGACCTGCTGGCCAGCGTGACCGCGCGCGTGGTGGGGCGCGCCGAGGTGGTCGAAGCGCTGCAACAAGGCACGCGCGCGCGGTGGGCGCGCTTCGGCGGCACGGTCTACCGCACCGAGCCGAACCTGAAGCTCGGCAAGGGCGGGCTGCGCGACGCGCAGACCCTCCTCTGGATCCGGCGCATCCTGGGGCTCGGCCCCCTCGAGCCGCGCCTGGCCGCGCGCTTCGACAAGGCCGTGGGCGCGCTCTTCCGGCTGCGCAACGCCCTCACCCTCGAGACCGGCGATCGCATCGGCGCGCTCGTGCTGCCGGCCCAGCGCCGGGTGGCCCTGCGCCTGGGGCTGACGGGCTCCAGCAAGGTGCGCCCCGAGACCCACCTGCTGCGCCACCAGTTCGAGATCGCGCGCACCATCGCCGAGTTGCTCGAGCTGGTGTTCGAGCAGGTCGAGGAGGGCGGCGGGCCGGCCCTCGGTGAGCGTCGGCGCTTCCTGGCCCCCGACGCGGCGCCGCTCTCCGACCCCTTCGCGTGGATCCGCCTGGCCGCGGGCACGGGCGGCCGCATCCCGCACCGCGTGCGCGCGGCGCTGGTGGCGCGCGTGGGCGAGATCCCTCCGGCGGACCTGGTCCGCACGTCGCTGGCGCTGCTGCAGGACGTCTCCACCGGCGGCGACGAGCTGGGGTTGCTCGAGAAGCTCGACGTGCTCCCCCGCATCCTGCCCGAGTGGGAGCGCATCGCGTTCCTGCCGCGGGGGGACGCCCAGCACCTCTACACGGTCGATCGTCACTCGTTCATGGTCGTGCGCCTCGTGAAGCGCTTCCTGTCGGGCGGCGTCCTGCACCCCGCCGCGGCGCCGGTCGAGATCGTCGCGCCGTTCCGCCAGGCGCTGGTGCTGGCGGCGTTCTTCCACGACCTCGGCAAGGGCGACGAGGGCGTGGAGCCGCACGAGGTGGTGGGGGCGCGCCTCGTGCATGCCATCTTGCAGCGGTGGGGCGTCGAGGCGCGCGTGGTCGAGTTGACCGAGATGCTGGTGCTCCGGCACCTCGAGCTCTCGCGGGCGGCCCAGACCGTCGATCTGCGCGACGCCGACGAGGTGAGCCGCCTGGCGCACGCCGTCGGCTCCCTGGGCGAGCTCGACGCCCTGTACGTGCTCACCCTGGCCGACGCGGCCGCCGTCAAGCAGGAGCCCCCCTCGCGGTGGTTCGTCGAGCTCGTGACGGGGACCTTCCTCACCCTGCGCCGCCTTTTAGAGCGCGCCGACCCCGACGGCCTGGCCGAGCTGGCCGCGGAGGCGCGCGCCGAGGTCCTGGTGCTGTCGCCGCCCGACCCTGTCCTCCGGACGCTCCTCGACGCGTTGCCCGACGCCTTCTTCGCCCGCGGGCGCCCGGTCGACCTGGTGGCGCGGCTCGAGGTGGCCGCGGCGGCGCTCGCGAGCGACTCCGCCGAGGTGCGCGTGACCTCCGCGGGGGGCGAGCCCTGGCCCCTGTTCGCGGTCGACGTCGCGGCCGCCGATCGGCCCGGGCTGCTGTCGCGCATCACCTGGGCGTTGGCGGTGTACAACTTGAACCTGCTCGAGGCGTCGATCACCTCGACCAGCGGCGGGTTGGCCGTCGATCACCTGCTCGTCGAGGACCGCTACCGCCGCCTGTCCAAGGGGTCCGGCGTCCTCGCCGACCTGAAGGCCGCGATCGTGAAGGCCATCGCCGAGGGGCCCTCGCATCCGCTGGCCTCGGCGGGGAGGAGCCGCCGGCACTTCGCCCCCCTCGACGTCCGCGTCGAGCCCGGCGTCTCGGGCCGCGACACCGTCATCGAGATCGCGGGCGAGGACCGCCCCGGCGTGGCGCACCGCCTGTCCGACCTCCTGTACCGCCACGGCCTCTCGATCATCGGAGGGCGCATCGCCACGCTCGAGGGCCAGGTACGCGACGTCTTCCACGTCGAGCGCGTCGGCGGCGGGCCGGTGACCGATCCCGACGAGCGGGAGCGCCTGTGCGCCGAGATCCGAGGCATGTTCGGGTGACGGGGGCCAGGGGGTGAGGCCCCGAGCAGGTCAGGGGGGCCAGGGGGTGAGGCCCGAGTAGCTCACGGCGTACAGGACGCGCCCGCCGCGCGCTCGACCTCTTCCTCGATGGCGTCCCGCAGCGCGGCCTCTTCCAGGTCGCCGCGGTAGCGCCGGCCTTGCAGGAACACGGTCGGGGTGGCCTCGACGCCCAGGCGCACGCCCTCCTTCTTGGCGGCCACCACGGCCTCGCGGGTGGCGGGCTTCCGGACCTCGGCCTCGAAGGCGGCCGGGTCGAGGCCCACGGCCTTGGCGTAGGCGGGCAGCCGCTCGACCGCGAAGTCGTCGAAGCGGCCGTAGACCTCGAGCACGTAGGGCCAGAACACGCCCAGCGATCGGGCTGCTTCGACGGCCGTGGCCGCCTCGGCGGCGTAGGGGTGGCTGCGCACGGGGAAGAGCTTCACGGCCAGCCGCACCTTGCCCTTCAGGTCGCCCTCGGTCACGGCCTGGTACAAGGCGGGCACCGACTTGGAGCAGAAGGGGCAGCGCGCGCAGGCGAAGACCACGACGCTCACCGGCGCGGCGGGATCGCCGGCCCAGGCCACCGTGGCGAGGTCGAGCCCGGCCGGCTTCGCGACCGGCGGCATGCTGGCCGCCCGCTTCTCGAGCTCGCGCTTCACGTCGTCGTCCTTCTGGCCGGCCCCCACGCGGCGGCACACGTCGGCCGCCAGGCGCTTCACCAGGCGAACCGGCGCCGACGCCTTCAGGCACTCTGCCAGGCTCAGGTCACAGCAGTCGTACGGCGCGATCGTCTCGAGCAGGCGGGCGGCCGAGGCCCGCGCCTCGCCGGTGAGCGCGTCGCAGGCCGGCACCTGACCCGGAAGTCGACTCGGAGAGAGCGCGATCAGGAAAGCGATCAGCACGACTCGGCTCATGATCGTGACAACCTTTCGACCCCGATGGGCCGTCGATCGAGCGCCAGCACGTACAGGGCCAGCAGCAGCCACAAGCCGTCGCGGACCAGCGTGCGCCACGAGATGGGATCGGCCGCGGCGCCGCCCGACGCGAAGCAGCCGCAGCTGAGATCCAACCCGGCGTGCAGGGCATGGCCGAGCGCGATCAGGAAGGCCACCATCATGAGCGCCACCAGCAACGCCGCCGCCCGCACGCGCAGCCCGAGCACCAGCATCGCGCCCGCCAGCACCTCGACCCAGGGCAGCCCGAGCGCGAACAGGTTGATGAGCGGCAGGGGCAGGAACTGGTACGTGGCCACGTCGAGCGCGAAGGCGCCGGGATCGGCGATCTTGTGCACCGCCGCCCACACGAACAGCCCGCCCAGGTACAGGCGCGCGAGCAGGGCCAGCGCCGCGTGGCCGCGCCAGGTCGAGACGGCGGCGGGGCGGGTCATGGCGCACCCCCCGCCAGGGCGGCCTTCAGGGCCGGTGCGCCGCCCGTCACGAAGGCCACGTTCTGGAGGCCCCGGCCGGCCAGCTCCCGTGCCAGCTCGCGGCCCGAGTCCGGGTCGTCGCCGTCGCCCACCACCACCACGCGCGCGGCCCCCGAGGCCAGGATCTCGCGGACGGTCTCCTGTGGCGTGGGGGCCAGGTAGTCGTAGGGCACCGAGCGGGCGCCGGGCGCGTGCCAGGCGGCGAAGGCCGCGGCGTCGCGGGCGTCGAGCAGCACCGTGCGCGGGTCGCGCAGCGCGGGGTCGGTCGGAGCGAGCGCCGCGGCCTCTCCCCCGACCTCCGGGCAGGGCACCAGCACCTGGTACTCCCGGTCGGCCACCAGGGGCAGCCCGTCGGAGCGGACGGCGTTCACGCCGAGGGCCAGGCCGAAGGCAACCGCGACTACCCAGGCGGCGTCCCGGCAGGTGCTCTTCAGCGTCTCGTCGCGCACGCCCACCTCGCGGGGTTCACCGGGTTCCGCGGGACTCCTGGGCCTGCAGGATGGCCTCGCAGGCCTGGGCGGGCACGCTGGCGGCCCGCACGGACAGCTCGTGGCACGCGGCCTCGTCGAGCCCGGCGGTCTGGCAGCGCTGGCGGACCAGCGTGGAGCAATCGCGCGCGCATCCGACGACGCCGAGCCCGAAGCACAGGACGGCCAGGAACGAGAGAGGCTTCATGGGGTGCGCTTTCGTGGTCGGGCCTCGGCTCACAGCAGGTTCGAGGCCACCTCGGCCAGCGGCGAGCGCTCGCCCGTCATCAACGTGACGGTGCCCGAGATCGTCTGGCCGCGGAACTTCTGCACCAGGGTCGTCAGGCCGTTGTTCACCGAGTCGAGGTAGGGGTTGTCGATCTGGTAGGGGTCGCCCGTCAGCACGATCTTGGTGCCCTCGCCCGCGCGCGTGATGATGGTCTTCACCTCGTGCGGCGTCAGGTTCTGGGCCTCGTCGATGACGATGTACTGGTTCGGGATGCTGCGCCCGCGCAGGTACGTGAGCGGCTCGACCTCGACCACGCCGTCCATGGGCAGCTCGTCCTGGCCGCCCTTCTTGCTGTCGCCCGCGTAGGGGTTCAGGCTCAGGAGGAACTCGAGGTTGTCGTACACGGGCTTCATCCAGGGCTGCATCTTCTCTTCGATGTCGCCCGGCAGGAAGCCGATGTCGCGTCCCAGGGGGATGACCGGCCGGGAGACCAGCAGCTTCGTGTAGATGCCGTCGTCGTTCACCTTGGCCATGCCCGCCGCCAACGCCAGCAGGGTCTTGCCGGTACCGGCCTTGCCGACCATCGTCACCAGCTTGAGGTCGTCGTTCATCAGCGCGTCGAGCGCGAACATCTGCTCGGGGTTCTTGGCGCGGATGCCGAAGACGCGCTTGCGCCGCGAGTCGAGCACGGGTACCATCGCGCCCTTGGCGGCGTCGAAGCGACCGTACGCGGGTTGGCCGCCCGTGGGGGTCGTCAGGATCACGTACTCGTTGGAGAAGAGCTCGACGCCCTCGAGCACGACCTCGTGCGCCTCGAAGAACGTGGCCAGCACGCTGTCCTGCACCTCGACCTGGCGGTAGCCAGTGTAGACCTCCGACACGTCGATCTGCTCGCGGTCGTAGTCTTCGGCGGCCAGGCCGCGGGCGTCGGCGCGGATGCGCAGGTTGATGTCCTTGGTGATGAACACGCACGGCGTGTCGTGGTCGTGTTCGGCGAGCTCCAGCGCGGCCTGGAGGATCTTGTTGTCCATGGTCTTGCCTTCGGGCGACTTGCCCTTGGCGCCACCGTTCACGGCCACGTGCTCGGCGAAGATGACCCTGAGGTGCCCGCCGTTGCCCAGGGGCACGCCCTCGCGCAGGTTGCCCTGCTTGCGCAGCTCGTCCAGCTCCCGCGCGACCTCGCGCGCGTTGCGACCCAACTCGGTCAGGTCGCGCTTGAAGTTGTCGATCTCCTCGATCACGTAGATGGGCAGGCAGATCGTGTTGTCGGCGAACCCGAAGATGGCGCGGGAGTCGTGCAGCAGGACGTTCGTGTCGAGCACGAAGTTCTTGATCATGCGGTGCCTCCGGGCAGAGTGGCGGTCGACCTCATCGTAGCTGAGTTGGCGAACCCCGTCTAATTCGCAGGCTCGCCAAGGGCCGTCCGGGCCTTGGCCTCCAGGGCGTCCGCGTCCTTCCGGTAGCGCTCGGTGCGCCAGTGGTGCTTGGCGGGATCGATCAACGCCCGCGCCCGGGCCACCGCGTCCTTGGCGCCCTCGGGCTCGTCGTCGGCCAGCAGGGCCTCGGCCAGGGCCAGGTGGTTCAGGGGGTGCGACGGGTACTTCGCGACGGCGGCGCGTGTCAGCTCGAGGCCCTTCTCGACGTCGCCGATGCTGGTGGGCCAGGCCGGCGTACGGATGTACAAGAGCCCCATCACGCGCAGGGGCCCACCGTCGTCCAGGGCCTCGTCGAGGGCCAGCGCGCTGTCGAGCTCGGTGACGATCCAGCCGACGTTCAGGAGCGCGTCCTTGGGGTTCTGGTTCAGGGTCTCGAGGCCCACGTTCAACGCCAGCGTGTAGTGCGCCGCGCCGTCCTTGGGCAGGGCCTCCACCGCGGCCTCCGAGAACGGGATGCAGTCCTTCCAGAGCCAGTCGGGGATGGTGCCGCGATCGCGCAGCTCGAAGCAGCCCATGGCCGCCACCAGGGCCGCCTCACCGTCCGAGCGATCCTGCGCCAGCGCCTTGCACGCGGCCATCACCCCCTGCACCAGCTCCTTGTCGGTGGCGCCGGCGCTCACGCGCTCGCGGGCCAGGGCCAGCAGCTCGGGGCGCGTGGCGGGCAGATCGTCCCAGCGGTGGCGGGCCACCTCGTCGACGCAGCACAGGTGCTGCGAGCCGCAGCCGAGGGCGGACGTCAGCAGCAGCGGTACCAGCAGGAGCAGGGAGAGGGAGCGCATGGCGTCACTCCTTGGCAGGTCGGTCGGCGTCGGGCTTGGCGCGGAACACCATCCACAGCGCGCCCGGGAGCGCCGTGAAGTCGGCCAGCATCGAGAGCACGAAGGCGATGGCGGCCAGCAGCGCGAACTGGCGGATGGGCGGCAGGTCGGACAGCGCGAAGGCCAGGAAGCCCACCGCGTTGATGAGCGTGGCGAAGAAGATCGAGCGCCCCGCGATCAGCATGGTGTGGCGGAGCCCGGCCTCGGTGGTCGCGCCCTGCTTGCCCTCGAGGAAGTGGTAGAAGAAGTGGATCTGGTCGTTCTCGGACGTGCCGAGCACCGTGGACGCGATCAGGATGGTGGCCACGTTCAGCGACATGCCCGTGAGGCGCATGATGCCGAACATGACCAGGATGGCGAAGAGCGACGGGATCATGGCCATGACGCGCGCCGCGCCGTTCCGGAACACCACCAGGAACACGCTGAAGATGATGAGCACGGTCAGCGCGAACGACTCGGTCAGCGTGGGCACCAGGTTGTGCGACACCTTGGTCTGCAGGCGGCCCAGCCCGGTCAGGATCGGCCCGTCGGGGCCCACCTCGAACTCCTCCAGGGCGGGCTCCTTCTTCACGGTCTCTTTCCACAGCTCGCCCACGCGCTGGCCCAGCACCTGGTAGGTGGCGAAGTCGTTGATGCGCGTGACCAACGTCACGTGCGTGTCGGACATGTCGCCCTTGTTCACGAACTTGGCGAGCAGGGGCTCGCTGCCGACCAGGCCCTCCAGCGTGTCGGTCAGCGCTTCGAGCTCGTCCGGGTCGGTCGGTAGCTGGTCGCCGTTGCCACCGACGTAGCGCAGCATGCGCAGCACGGTGGTCGGACCCACGGCCGAGCCGACCAGCGGGTCGGCCTCGAGGGCGCGCTGGAAGACGTCGAGGCCGCGGATCACCTCGGGCTGGTTCAGCGTGCCCACCTTGCCGTGCAGCCACACGTCGGCCACCGACAGTCCCGGGATCAGCTGTTCGACGCGCTTGGTGTCCTTGTACAGGTCGGTGCTCTTGTTCACGTAGTCGACGGGGTTCGTCAGCATCTGCATGGGCTCGATCACGCCCGGCAGGCCGAACAGCGCCACGGCGCCGAGCCCCGAGAGCACCAGCGCCGTCGACACCGTGACCCAGCGCCAGCGGTAACTGGCGCGCGGCATCCAGGCCGCCACCCGCAGGAACCATTGCGCCGCGGTCTTGCGCTCGACCTGGGTGGGCGTCCTCAGGATCTTCTGCAGCGCCGGGAAGAGCGTGAAGTTGATGGCCCAGGTGATCAGCAGCCCGACGGCCAGCCAGACGCCCATCTCGCGGATCGGCCGGATGTTGGACACGACCAGCGCCGCGAAGCCGGCGGCCGTGGCCAGCACCGAGGCCGTGCAGGCCAGGAACTTGTTCGAGAGCGCGAAGACGTGGTGCTCCTCGAGGGGCCGGTCGGGCGGGCGCTCGACGTAGCGCGAGTGCGTGTAGACCAGCGTGGCCAGGCACGTGACCAGCAGCGTCATGGGGATCAGCACCGACACGATGGTGAACGTGCCCCCCACCAGCCCGATGTAGCCCACCGCCAGGGCCACGTTGACCGCCATGGAGGCGACGAACGCCAAGAGCGTGCGCCACGAGCGGTACAGGCCCATCACCAGCACGACCACGAACAGCCCGAACAGCGGGAACTGCTTCATGCCGCCCTCGGACGACCCGCGGTTCAGGTAGTCGTTCACGTAGGGCTCGCCCACCTTGCGTAGCGCGGTGAGCGGCGCGGGGTGGGCGATGGTGTCGGCCACGGCGGCGTCGATGGCCGTGAGGGCCGCCAGGCGTTGCTCGGCGCCCTGTACGTCGAGGATGAGCGGGACGCCGTAGAAGCCGTCGCCCACCAGCCCCTGCTTCGCGAAGAGCGGCGTGCCGGTCGCGAAGGCCTGGAACGCCGCAAGATCATCCTGGGGCGCGGCGCCGGCATGGGCGCGGCGATAGATGGACAGCACCGAGTTGGCGTTGACGCGCGGCAGCCCCGCGAGCTTCTTTTCGAGGGCGTCCAGCGCGCCGACCACGTCGCGCGACCAGGGCCGATCGGTCTCGGCGAACAGCACCACGTACTCGCCCGCACCGAACACCTTCGAGAACGCCTGCGTGGCCAGGTAGTCGGGGTCGTCCTGCACGATCAGGCGGTCGATGGCGTTGTCCTGCTCGACCCGGAGGGCAAACGGCACGCTGGCGGCCAGCAGCACGGCATAGACGCCAATCACCCACCAGCGCCGGCCCAGGATGAAGCGGAAGAAGGGGACCAGAACAGCTTCGCGCATGGGGTCAGTACCTCGTCGAGCCGCGCGCGGTAATATCACACTCGGGGCGCGAGGGCAAAGCCTTGCCGGGGCCTCGGGATCTCACTCGCCGTAGCGCGTCTCGGCCGCCTTGAGCGCGGTGGCGTCGATCGGCACGAAGCGACCGATGTGCATCTCCTTGCAGATGGCGGCGCCGTCGGCCCCGTCGCAGAGCGCCAGCAACGCCTTGACCAGCCCGGCGCGCTCGGCGTCGGAGAGGGCGGCGCCGAAGGCCACCACCGGGATGGCGGGCAGGGCCGGCGACGAGGCCAGCACGAGCAGGTCGGCGCCGCCGGTCATGGCGCGCGCCTTCTCCAGTTGGTCGTCGTCGAGGGTGGTGGCGTCGCAGTCGCCGCGCAGCACGCCGCGCACGCCCTTCAGGGCCTGGCCGATGGGCTTCACCTGCACGGCGGCCAGGTCCAGCTTGCCCTCCAGCACCACTCGGCCCAGGTAGCGCGGCGTTTCGCCCAGGGTCGTCCACAGGCGCTTGCCCTTCAGGTCGGCCAGGGTCTTCAGCGCCGGATCCTTCACGACCACGTGCAGCTTGGGCGAGACCAGGTCGGCGCTCTCGACCTGCGCCAGGGGCGTGAGGGCGTGGCTCTTCCGGAGCTCGAAGTAGAGCGCGGGCTCCAGCATGCCGAAGCCGGGGGCGGCCTGGCCGAGGTACGCCAGGGCCTCTTTCTTCGACACCACGAAGGCGCCCTTGGCCGAGCCGGCGGTCCAGCCCGCCAGCCCCTCCAGGCGGCGCAGCAGGCGATCGACGTAGGGCTGGGCCGAGCCGCGGTCGCCGCCGAGCCGCGTCACGTGGATGGCCACGTCGTGCGGGGCGGCCACCAGGGCCGTCGAGGTGAGCCAGAAGGCCAGGGCGACCAGGATCCGTGCGCGCATGCAGACCTCCCTTCGCGGACCGGGGCGCATGATAGCATGGACGCACGGGCGTTGCCGTTGTTCAATGCACGCGCGCGACCCACCGCGGAGGGCTCCATGCCGCGAACGCTGATCTTCGATCTGGGCGGCGTCCTCATCGACTGGAACCCGCGATTCTTGTACCGCCAACTGCTCTCCTCTGAACGGGAAGTCGAAGACTTCCTGACCCGCGTTTGTCCGCACGCCTGGAACGAGGAGATGGACGCCGGCAAGCCGTTCGCAGAGGGGGTGGCCGAGCGTGTGGCGCTGTTCCCGGAGTACGCCGCGCTCATCCGTGCCTACCACGAGCGTTGGCAGGAGATGGTGGGCGAGCCGATCGCGGGCACCGTCGCGCTGCTCCGCGAGGCCAAGGCGGCGGGCGTGCCGTGCTACGCGCTGTCGAACTGGTCGGCCGAGACCTTCCCCCCCGTGCGGGCGCGCTTCTCGTTCCTCGACCTCTTCGACGGCATCGTGCTCTCGGGCCAGGAGGGCGTGCGCAAGCCCGATCCCCGGCTGTACCGCGTGCTGCTCGAGCGCTACCGGCTGGACCCGGCCACGTGCCTGTTCGTCGACGACGTAGCGACCAACGTCGAGGCGGGGCGGGCGCTGGGGATGGAGGGGGTGGTGTTCACGACGGCCGAGGCCCTGCGGGACGAACTGGCGGGGTGGGGTTTTCCGGGGAGAGTCAGCCCGGGGACCGGCCGGCGCTGAGGGAGTGCAGCGCCAGCGCCGCGAAGGCGCTCACGTTCAGGCTCTCGGTCACGCCGCGGCCCGGCACGCGGACCAGCAGGTCGCACAGGTCGCGCGTCAGGCGGCGCAGGCCCTGGTCCTCGGCCCCGAGCACCAAGACCGTGGGCAGGGTCCGGTCGACGTCGGCCAGGCTGGCCGTGCCCTCCAGCGCCGAGCCCACCACCCAGAAGCCGTCCTGCTTCAGCTCGGTCAGCGCGCGGGCCAGGTTCGTGACCGGCACCACGTCCAGGAAGAGCAGGGCGCCCTGCGAGGCGCGCACCGTGGCGGGCGTGACGGTGGCGTTGCGATCCTTGGGGAGCAGCACGCCGGCCGCGCCGAAGAACTCGGCGCTTCGCAGGATGGCGCCCAGGTTGCCCTGGTCGGTCACCTGGTCCAGGGCCACCACCAGCGGCGCCGTCGCGGGATCGAGCGAGGCCTTCCAGGTGTGCCAGTCGGCGGGCTCCCAGGGGGTGATGCGCGCGATCACGCGTTCGCCGCGCTCGTCGCGACCGTGCTGGGGCCCGTGCGGAGCCGCGGCCACGTCGTGCAGGGCCACGCCGGTGCGCGCGCACAGCTCCCGCAGGTGGTGTACGCGGGGCGTGTCGGGCCCGTCGTGCAAGAGGATCTCGACCAGCCGCTCGGGAGCGTGCTTCAGCAGCCCCAGGACCGGGTTCCAGCCTTCCACCGTGTCGATCACAGCCCCTCCATCGCCTGCTCGAGCGCGGCCAGCACCGCGCCCGGGTCGGCGGGCTTCGTGAGCGCGCGCCCGATGACCAGGTGGCTGGCGCCGGCCTTCAGGGCCTCGGCCGGGGTCAGCACGCGCTTCTGGTCGTCCGTGGGGCCGGCCTCGAGGCGGATGCCGGGGGTGACCACGTCGGCGTCTGGTCCCAGCACGCTGCGCACGCGCGCGATCTCATGGGGCGAGCACACCAGGCCGTGGATGCCGGCGCGGGCCGCGAGCTGGGCGCGGGCCTCGACCACGTCGGCCAGGGGCCGATCGACGCCGATGGCGCCGAGGTCGGCCTGGTCCAGGCTGGTCAGGACCGAGATGCCCAAGAGGCGCGTGCGCGAGCCCGCGGGCAGCGCGGCGCGGGCGTCGGCCAGCATGCGCAGGCCGCCGGCCGTGTGCAGCGACAGCCAGCGTACGTTCAGCCTGGCGGCGTTGGCGACCGCGCCGGCCACCTGCATGGGGATGTCGTGCAGCTTCAGGTCCAGGAAGACGTCGACGCCCAGATCGTGCAGCTCGTCGACGGCGCGGCGACCCTCCTGCACGAAGAGCGTCAGGCCCACCTTGAACAGCCTCACGCGCGGGCGCAGCCGCTTCACGACGGCCCGCGCCTCGTCCCACGTCGGCACGTCCAGCGCCGCGATCACCACCTGGTCCAGCTTCGCCATGTCATCTCCCTCTTCATTGGATACACGCGAGCGGCTATCGGACGCTCGCACGGCGCGGGCTCCGGGCGCCCGCGCCGAAAAAAACAACCCGAGTTTCAGAACGACCCGCTATTGGAGCCGTCGTTCTGAAACTTCGGCCAGGGCGCGTCGGCCAGCGTCGAGGTGCCGCAGCGGTAGCCGTGCAGCGAGAGCCCCGCCGGGAAGAGGATCGTCCCCCCCGCCGTGATGCCGAGCGGCCCGGGCTGGGCCCCGTCCTCGGTGGCCGTCCACAGCACCTGGCCGCCGGCGTCGCCGCCCACTTCGCGCGCGTAGAGCTTCACGCCCGCGCCGCCCTGGGCCACGGACAGGTACCACACCCCGTCGTTGCCCACCAGCGGATGCCCCACGTCGAGGCCGCCCAGGGCGAAGCGCGTCGACGTGCCGGCGTCGAGATCGGCCACCAGGCCCTCGCCCACGCTGGTCACGCCCAGCACCTTGCCGCCGCCGGTCACCACCAGCATCGACGGCCCGGCCAGCAGCCCCGCCGTGGCCACCGGCGCGGACTGTCCCGTGGCCGGGTCCAGCACCACCAGCCCGCGCCGCCCCTGGCCGCCCTCCTCGGTCCAGTCGGCGCCCAGCACCCAGCGTCCGTCGCCCAGCGGCGCCGGCGCCGAGGTGAGCGCGCCCTTCCCCGGCTCGAACACCACGAGCTCGTCGCCCGTGCCGTCGGCCGCGCGGCGCAGCACCGAGCCACCGCTGGCCACCAGGGCCGTGTCGCCCTGCACCACCGGCTGCTGCGGCGCGATCGTCAGCCCCTCGACGTGGTCGACGAACACGGTCTGCGGGGTGCCTTCGACCAGGTAGAACAGGCCCTCGGTGCCGGCCACCAGGAACGTGGCGCCCACCTTCACGGGGGCCGTCACCACCGCCTGCTTCAGGTCCGGAAAGCGCCAGCGCTCCTTGCCGTCCTGCAGCGCCAGCTTGACCAGCAGCCCCTGCGACGTGCCAACCACGAGGGCGCCGTCGAGCAGCGCGGGGTTCCCGAGCACCACCCCGCTGTCGCCCACGGGCGGCACCGTGTGCTTCCAGCGCTCCAGCCCCTCGGAGGTGAGCGACATGACCAGATCGCCCGACACCGCGTAGATGTGCCCGTCGGCGCCCACGATGGGAGCCCGCACCGGGCCCGTCGACGGCAGCTCGGCGTGGAAGCGCGCCTTGCACAGCTGCGCGGGCGGCGTATCGCCCTCGGCGTCGGCCGTCTCGACCGCGTCGAAGGTGACCACTGCGTCGGTCTCGCCGAGGCCGCCGGAGGCGTCGGGCGAGCCGCCGTTCGAACCGCAGGCCAGGGCCGCGACCAGGAGGAACGGGACGAGCAACCTCTGCATGATCGACCGTGGGGCGCGATGCTTCGTGTCCTACTGATACCCGAGAACGGGGGGGCGCGTAAAGCGAAGGTCAGGCGAACGGGTTTCGAACCGTGACTCCGGCGACGCAGCGACCGTCCTGCAGATCCTCGGAGTAGAGAACGCTGCACCCGGCCTCGGCGGCTGCTGCCAGCACCAGCGAATCGTAGTAGCCGTATCCAGTCTCGGATTGAATGCCGAGGGCAGCTCGATACAGGCCCATGCTCGGGAACACTTCGCAGAGCGGTGAGAGCACCTCGTCGAGGTAGCGAATGCAGTCGGCGTGACGGAGCGGTACGCGGAACTTGCGGGTGGCGACGTTCAGGAACTCCTGCACCACCTGCGTGCTGATGACGCCCGAGCGTTCGGCCAGCGCCCGTTCTATCAGGCGTATCGCAGCCGTGCGCTTGGCCGGGGCCGAGGCGTCGAAGGTGTAGACGAACACGTTGGTGTCGAGGAAGAACCTGGCGTCAGCGCTCATTGCGCTCGTCCCGCGAGAACGCCCGTCCGGCGTCGGCGTAGGGCATGGAGGCCAGCAGGTCGCGTACCGCCGTGGGCCGTCCCTCGTGGCCCAGGTAGGTCTTCAGCCAGCGTCGGAACAGGTCGTTCAAGCTCGCGTGCTCCGCGTGGGCCTTTTCGCGCGCGCTTCGAATCAGCGCGGCATCGGCGCTCAAGGTGATGTTCTGGCGCATGGGGCCTCCCGATGAGGCGGTTGCACGATGTCAGTGTACACGAGAGCAGTGCGGTCTGCAACAACGCCGACCACGTTCGCTATCTGGCCACGTAGCGAACGCCCTCCAGGCCCTCGAAGTGCGCGTCGCCGGTCCACAGGGTCGCGCCGGCAGCGCGAGCCGTAGCCAGGATCAGGCTGTCGGCCATGGGCAGGCGATGGTCGACGCCGAGGCGCGCCGCGTTCAGGCAGAGCGGTTCGTCCAGGGTCACCACCGTTCCCTGCCGCATGTGGGCCACGGCCTTCAGCGCCCGGGCTTCGTCGGCCACCCGCAGGATCTTCTTGAACACCTCGTACAGGCAGATGGAGGGGACGACCAGCGCGCCGACGTCTTCGACCAGGGGCGCGTAGACGGCGGCTTCGGGCTCGTCGAAGAAGAACGCCAGCCACCCCGACGTATCGACCAGGTTCATGCCCGGTCCTCCTCGCCGCGCTCGAAGGTCGGGTCCAGCCCCTTCAGGAAGCCGCGAAGCTCGCGCATGGGCCGCACCGGGATCAGCTCGATCCGGTCGGCGTACCGCAGCACCTGGATCTTCATGCCGGGTTTCAGATCCAGCGCCAGGCGCACGTCGCGCGGGATGACGACCTGGTATTTTGGCGACAAGGTGCACGCAGTCATTGGGGTTCTCCGATCGATCCTGCTATAGGGATACGATATGGCGATCGATAGGGGAGGTCAAGCCTCGCACCGCAGATCGAAGGAGCGTCCCCGGCGTGGTCCTATCTCCCCGGAACGGACCTGGCAAGGCGGAAGCCCAGGTTGAGGTCGCGGGTGCTCGGGTCGAAATAGAGACGAAACGCGGCCCGAGCGAGGCCGGCGCTGTCGTACCAACCGCCGCCCCGCGCCACGCGGGACAAACCCGTACCTTCCGCCGGATCCTGCGCGGGGCTGGCCACTGTCCCGGCCGGATAGGTCGCGTACCAGTCCCAGCCCCACTCCCACACGTTCCCTGCCATGTCGTACAAACCCCACGCGTTCGCTTCCTTGCCCCCGCCGGGCTGCGGGCCGCACGTGGTCGAGTTCGCAAACCATTCCTGGCAATCCCAGGCTCCCGCGTACGTCGCCGATGAATTCCCCCCGTACCAGGCAATCTGGTCGAGGTTCGAATCCAACGGGCTTCGGCCGGCGTACGTGATGACGCCGGTGTTCCCGGCGCTCGTGTGAATCGCCGTCACCCCACCCGCCCGGTACGCGTACTCCCACTCCGACTCCGTCGGCAGCCGGAACCCCGTACATAGATACGGACTCGCCACCCCGTTCAGCGTCACCGTCGCCGAGGTGATCCCCGCGTGCGTCGCGTCCATGCAGAAAGCGTAGTTCGTCCCGTCCGCCGGGTTCCCGCCCTGTCGGCACGTCACCGCCGCGAACGCGTAGCACGCCGTATTCCCAGCGGCGACCGATTTGGCGTTCGCGTACGCCGCCGCTTCGTACCAGTTCACTTGCTCCACCGGGCAGGTGTCGCCGCACGACGAAAAATGGCTCGGGTTCCACCCGCCGTACGTCGCTTTCCACTTCCCCTGCGTCACTTCCTTCGCCTGCATCTCGAACGCCGTCGTCAGCGTCACGTAGTGCAGCGTCTCATCCGACGACCGTCCCAACTCCGAGGCCGCTGTGCCGCTCTCGGGACAACCCCCGCCCGTATAGCCCGTAGGGCAGGCCTCGCCTCCAGGGCTCCCCATCCAAAATGAGCCGGCGGGGATGTAGGCGAAGCCTGCGCTCACGCAGTGCGCCTTGTCGCAGGTCAAGCCCGCGCCGCACCCGGCGCCGCCTTCGTCGGTTACGCCGTCGCAGTCGTCGTCCACGCCGTTGCAGGCCTCTGCCGCCCCGTGGTGCACCGCCGGGTTCGCGGCGTCGCAGTCGGTCACGTCCTGATCCTGGTCGCAGTCGGCGTCCGGGAGGCCGTTGGCCAGGCAGCCGCCCGGCGCCCCCCCCGCCAGCGGGTAGTGCAGCAGCTCGTCGGGCGTGAGGGCGCGGGACATCAGGCGCACGGAGTCGATGAGGCCCGTGAACCAGCCGGCTGTGGCCCGGGCCTCGTTCTGCACGCCGATCTGGAAGGGCTGGCTGCCGCTCCCTACGGGGCCGGACAGCACCGCGTGCCCGGTCTCCTCGCCGTCCAGGTAGACGCGTGCCTCGCTTCCGTCGTACGTCGCGGCGATGGTCGCCGACGTGGCTACGGGAACGTCGACCGTACCGACGACCGGCGTCCCGGGGCTCTTGTAGAGGTACGGCCTGGGGTTGATTCCCAGCACGTACGAAGACCCTGCTTCGAAGTCGGTCCACTTGCCCGCTACCCCGTCGGTCTCTGCGGTGTCGCGGCGAATCCGGGCCTCGAGCGACAGCTGATCGGCGAGTCGAAGGGCCGGTCGGTCACCGACGTCCACGTAGTCGTTGACGCCGTCGAACAAGAGCGCCGTGCCTTCTGCCCCGCCCGTCCAGGCCGGCCCGCCGAGCAGCGTCCCGTGGTTCTTCCACGAGCTGCCATCGACCGCCACCGTCCCCGACCCCTCGTTGAAGCGCCACCACGCGGCGTAGCCGAGGCAGGGCGACAACAACCCCGCGCACGAGGTCCCATCCAGCCCGATGAGGAGGGACGCGTCTCGAGTCGCCCCTCCGTTCGCCCATGCCACCCCGTAGGCGAGCCACGGGAAGCGTCCGTTCACATCGGGCACCGGCTCGGTGTGCGCCAGGAAGCGCACGGTGGGCACGCCCGGGTGGGCGCGGCGGTAGATATAGTCGGGGGACTTGGCGATGTTGTGGATCAGGACCTCGTCGAAGAACCGCTGAGGCGTGCCGTAGCCGAAATACAGCGGCTCCGAACTTGTCGCCGGCAGTCCTGCTATTGGGCAAACAGCGCCTGGTAGCCCTTTGCTATATACCGTGATTGAGACCCCATCGAACGTGCAGGCAACGTGGTTCCACGCGTTGGCGTCTAGTGGATCGGCAGATACGCAGGTAGTCCCGCCGCCGGACGCTAAATTGAGGGCGCATGCCGGAAGACCGTCGGCCGAGACCGTGAGGAAGTAGTTTATCTTTTGATTGGCAGCAAGGCCTTTCGAGACGACGGTAAAGCCGTTCGTTTGACCGAATCGAACCCAAGCTTCGACCGTGAAGTGATCGAGCCTGAGGCTCGGATCGTCCGAAACGTGCATCTGATCTTCCGAGTTCGTCATTTCGACGCCGCCTGTAGCGTCTCCGAACCGGCCTTGGGCGTATCTGGTACCGTTGAGGAGGCTCGCGACGTGACCTAGACCGCTCACGTCCGTCCCATCCCCGTCGAACCGCCAATACCCCACCACCCCGCAAAGGTCGTCCCGGTCCTTCCACGTGCCGCCGTCCGAGGCGAAGGGGCACGGCGAGTCCGAGTGCGGGTGGGGACCCAGGATCTCGATGGGAACCGTATGCGCGGTCTCGGCGCCCGGGACCATGGGGGCCGCCTCGGTCACGCGCACGTCGTCGAAGTCGGCCTGGGCGCCGGGGACCAGCGAGGTGCCGTAGGGCTTGCGGCTCTGGTAGTAGGCGGCGATCTCGGTGGGCGTCAGGGCGCGGTTGAAGAGGACGACCTCGTCCATCGTGCCCGGAAAGTACGACGGCAGGTTCTGTGCCGAGATGAAGGCTCCGAGATACAGGTCCTTGTACGTCGAGTTGTCGAAGAGCGCGGTGCAGCCGGCGTCGGCCGTGACCGACCCGTCCAGGTGACCGTTCACGAAGATCTGGATCAAGCCGCGGTTCCACACGCCGACTACGTGATACCAGCTTCCCGGTTGGAGGGTGGTCGAGGAAACGGCCACGTACGAGGCGGCCCCGTCGCAGCTTGTGTTGAACATGGCCTGGCCGGCGGGATACTCGCCCAGCGCCCACGAGCGATGGTCCTCGGGCCCCCAGCCCTCGCGGAGCTTGTCGACGATGTACGCGCCGTTGCTACCCGGCATCGCCATCGGTTTGACCCACGCCGAGATGGTCAGTTCAGACTTCGGGTTGAAGTCCGCCGACTTCGGAACGGTCCCGTAGTCCGACGAGCCGTTGAACGCCAACGCGCCGCTCGTGTCGCCGAAGACGCCGTCCGTCACGGTGGTCCCGTTCAAGGTTCCGTCGTGGCCACGGCCCGAGAAGTCCTTGACGAGTCCGCCGTCCAGCTTCCAGTACCCCACCACCGAGTCGTCCAATATCCCGTTCCACAAGGGGATCTCGATCGGCTCGTTGGTGCGGCGCCACGTGCTGGTGCCGTCGGCCGCGCCGGGTTCGGACAGGACCAGCGCCCGCGTGGCAGCGAAATCGGCGCCGATGATCGGGCACAGATCCGGGTTGTTGTCGGGGTTCCAGACCGTGGGGCAGGTGTCGGCCTCGTTCAGGCCCGTGCAGCCGTCGCAGACCCCGTCGTGATCGAAGTCGAGCGCCTCGTCGGTCGAGCCGTCGCAGTCGTTGTCCAGGCCGTCGAGGCGAGCCTCGGGCTCGGGCTCGTAGTCGGGCGTCGCCAGCGCGTAATAGACGTCGGCGCATATCACCCAGGCGCCCTGCGAGCACAGGCTCGCGTCCTTGTCGATGCCGCCGCAGACGCCCGCTTGCTTCTCGCAGGCTTGCACGTCGGTGGTGAGGAGGTCCGGGGCGTCGGTGTCGGTCTTGCCATCGCAGTCGTCGTCGTGGCCGTTGCAGAGCTCGCCAGCGCCCGGCTTCACATTCGCGTCATGGTCGTCGCAGTCGTCGCCGCCCGCTGCTTGGCTCGACGCGCCATCCCCGTCCGCGTCCGCGTCACAGGCGTCGCCGAGGCCGTCGGCGTCGAGATCGGCCTGGGTCGGGTTGGCGGTGGCGGGGCAGTTGTCCAGGTCGTTGGGCCAGCCGTCGTTGTCGGCGTCGGGGTCCACGCAGTCGGCCAGGCCGTCGCCGTCGGTGTCGGGGAACGCCTCGTCGGTCGCGCCGTCGCAGTTGTTGTCGGCGCCGTCGCAGGTGTCGGTGGCGCCGTGGAAGCGACCGCTGTCGTTCGGGGCGCAGTCGGTCAGGTCGGGGTCGCCGTCGCTGTCCGAGTCGACGGCCACGCACGCGCGCCCCTGGCCTGTGTAGCCCGGGTTGCACACGCACGGGTCGGCGCCGCTCTTCACCGTGCAGGTGGCGTGCTCGTCGCAGGGCAGGCTCCCCGTGCACCCGTCGCAGGCGTCGCCCAACCCGTCGCCGTCGGAGTCGGCCTGCGAGGCGTTGGCGGTGGCGGGGCAGTTGTCGCTGGCATCGGGCCAGCCGTCGTCGTCGTCGTCGGAGTCGACGCAGTCCTTCACGCCGTCCGCGTCGAGATCCGGGAAGCCCTCGTCGGTCTGTCCGTCGCAGTCGTCGTCGAGGGTGTTGCAGGCCTCGGTGCCGGCCTCGCCCGGCGTACACGTGTCGCTGGGAACGCCGCCCACGCACTCGATCTGCCCCACCGCCGCGCACGCGCCCGTGCCGCACGCGGTCCCCTCCCCCTCGTAGTGCTCGTCGGTCAGGTTGTCGCAGTCGTCGTCGACACCGTCGCAGGTGAGGTCGGTCGGGTGGGGCCCCGCCGGGGGCTGGCAGGTGTCGACCTGCTGACCGTCCACGCAGGTGATCTGCCCGGTGCGGGCGCAGGCGCCGACGCCGCAGGTGGTGGCTTCGCCCTCGAAGTGCTCGTCGGTCAGGCCGTCGCAGTCGCCGTCGATCTGGTCGCAGCTCTCGTCTTCGGCCACGAGGAGCACGAGCGGCGCGCACGTGTCGCCGGGCACGCCGTTCGTGCAGGTCGTCACGCCCGTCGAGGCGCAGGCGCCGGTTCCGCAGGCGGTGGGAAGTTCGGGGACGTCGTCGTCGGTCAGGCCGTCGCAGTCGTCGTCCAGGTTGTTGCAGGCCTCGGGCACGTCGGGGCGCGGGGTCGGCACGTGCTTGCACGCGTGGGCGGCCGCATCGCAGGCCTCGACCGTGCAGGGGTCGCCGTCGTCGGCACAGTCGGTGGAGACCGCGCACTCGCAGCCCGCCAGGCCCAGGGTGGGCGTTCCCGCGCAGGCGCCGGCCTGGCAGGTGTCGCCCACGGTGCAGGGATCGGCGTCGTTGCAGGGCCGACCGTCGGGCACGGGCGCGGGCGTGCAGGCGCCGCCCGCGGTGTCGTCGCAGCGGTTCGTCGTGCAGGGGTCGGCGCCGGGCGCGCAGGCGGGCACGCTCGCCGGATCGACGTGGCACTCGTCGATTACGCAGGTGAGCCGGCCCGTGCAGGGCTTCCCGTCGCCGTGCTGGGCCTCGCACTGATCGTCGGCGGGGTCGCAGGGCGGGCAGACCAGCGGGTCGTAGCTGGTGCCCTTGCAGGCGCCCTGGGTGCAGGTGTCTTCGGTGGTGCAGGCGTTGCCGTCGTCGCAGTCCGCGGTGTTCGGGGCGTGCTGGCAGCCCTTCTGCGCGTCGCAGGTGTCGTCGGTGCACGGGTTGTCGTCGTCGCAGGCCACGTCGTCGGTCGTCCCCGCCACGCAGGCGCCGTCCTGGCACGTGTCGTTGACGGTGCACGCGTCGCCGTCGTCGCAGGGCGTGAGATCGGGCAGCGGCAGGGGCGCGCACAGGCCCGTGGCGGGGTTGCAGGTGGCGCGCGTGCAGCCGGTGTCGCCCGACGGGTCGCAGGTGACGACGGTGGCGGCGTCGACCTGGCAGTGCATGATCTGGCAGGCGAGCGTGCCGTTGCACGCGTTGCCGTCGCCCCACTCGGCCTCGCACCAGACCGGGCCCCTGCCCGTGCAGGGCTCGGCGCAGATGGGGGCGAAGGGCCCGGGCTCACAGGCTCCCTCGACGCAGGTGTCGCCCACGGTGCAGGCGTTGCCGTCGGTGCACGCGGCAGTGGTCGGGTCGTGCCGACACCCCGTGGCGGGCTCGCAGCTGTCGTCGGTGCAGGGCTGGCCGTCGTCGCAGAAAACGGCGGCGGTCACGGGCACGCCGGCGCACTTGCCGTTCTCGAGGCAGAAGTCGCCGAGCGTGCAGGCGTTCTGGTCGTCGCAGGGCTCCTTCAAGGGGCGGTTCACCACGACACAGGCGCACACGAGCTCGTTCCACTCCAGGCGCTGGCACAGCTTGAGCGTGACCTCGGGGTGGTCGACGATCAGGCAGGGATCGGGCTCGCCGCACGGGGTCTCGGGGGTGATATCGGGAATGTCGG
>Ga0172369_10001435_pt1 | contig 34175 bp, 28 predicted proteins | sample LakKiv25m_FD_114539 | JGI IMG/M metagenome (GOLD analysis project Ga0172369, IMG submission 114539) | Freshwater microbial communities from Kabuno Bay, South-Kivu, Congo - kab_022012_11.25m | ecosystem: Environmental > Aquatic > Freshwater > Lake | place: Democratic Republic of the Congo... | reverse complement strand
TCACTAAGTAAAGCGCTAACCTGTTTAACTGTCGGCAAAACTTTAGCGTAAGCCATCCGAGTTGGACCAATTACCGCTACCACCCCTTGGTGTTTTCCGGTATTAAAATGGGCCACGACGAGAGCGCAACCGGCAAGACCTGATACCTCAATCTCTTTTCCCAAAAAAACGTGGGGATCGGCGTCATCCGGAGCCCGGCCGACCATTTGGGCTAACTCTTCATTTCTATCGAGTAATCCTAGAACTCCTCGCATGACTTCAATATCAAAAAATTCGTTGTGGGCGAGAAGATTAGAAGCACCGGCCGAAAACACCTGCCCGTCATTAGTGTGAACAAAACCCATCACCGAAGTGCTTTCGGCCAAAGCCTGGGCCGCCGCCCGCAGTAACTTTGGAAACTCAAAACGCTCCTGCCACAGACGCTGTTTTAAAGCTACTTCCTGTAAAATTGGCAGATCTTCTGGCTTAAGTAAATTGGTTAAGTAATAGCGCCAACCTAAGGCGGAGGGGATACGACCGGCCGAGGTATGTGGCTGTTCCAAATAACCTTTGGACGCCAACTCCGCCATTTCGTTACGAACGGTCGCTGGGCTAACTTCGAGTCCGTATTTTTGGACCAAATTGGCCGAACCCACCGCTTCGGCGGTTTCAATATACTCTTTAATGATCGCTTCTAATAATTCCGCTTGACGCGGGGAGATGTCGTCGGTCATATCTTTCTAGCACTATTGTACCGAGAGTGATAAAATTGTCAAGTGCATAAAAAAGAGTTAGGTCAAAATTTCCTAATAGACGGCAAAGTAGTCGAAAGCCTTGTCAATACAGCTAATTTGACGGGGGATGACATTGTTCTTGAGATCGGCGCCGGAGAAGGTGTGGTCACCAAAGAGCTAATCAAACAAGCAAAATACGTATATGCCGTCGAGTTTGATGCCGATTTGATCCCGCATTTGAATTCAACAATAAAACAATTTAGCAATTCAACAATTATCAACGATGACGTTCTTAAAGTCATGGCTGACATCGAGACTGTTCGTAACGATTGGAAAGTGACAAAATTCGTCGGCTCCATTCCCTACCAAATTACCTCTCCCCTAATTCACCAAATCGTGACGTATTACCAACTACCGACGACACTTTTGATGCAAAAAGAAGTCGCCGAAAGAATTACCGCTAAAGCCCCAAACGCCACCTATCTAGCTAACTTAGTAGCTTACTGGGGAGAGGCCACGTTGACGGAGGTTGTTCCTAAAGAAGTTTTTGACCCCGTACCAAAAGTTGACGGAGCAATTGTAACGTTTAGACCCCATCAAAAAGTACCAAGCGACATTACTAAATTTTCTAAATTTCTCCACCGCGGTTTTAGTTCTCCCCGTAAAATGCTAAACAAAATCTTCGATAAAGAATTATTATTAAGTTGCAGGATCGACCCCACGCGTCGAGCTGAATCTTTGACGCTTGAAGATTGGAAAAAATTATATGCCACATCTTTGTCAAACTGACCTCTGGGCAGAATTTAAAAATAAAACCGGAGTAACCGCTGTAAAGGCCGGAGATATTTGGTTTACTGTGCATAAATTACCCGGTATTTTTAAAGCACTCCCTTACAAGGTTGGTTACTGCCCCAAAGTCAACAAAATGTCCGAAAAAGACTGGGATTTTCTGTCACAAGAAGGTCGTAAACAACATTGTGCCTTTATTACTGTCGAGTCCAACGTAGTTAAAGATCCAAATGAAAGATACCAAATACCAAATACCAAATACCAAGTTATCCCTGCTTCCCGCACTTTCGCTTCTCACACTTTCCTAGTAGATTTGACTAAGAGCGAAGATGAGCTACTAACAAACCTCCACCCCAAGACTCGCTACAACATCAAGGTCGCCGAAAAACACGGGGTGGTTATCGAAGAAAAAAATGGTGACGAGGGTCTCGCCATTTTTCTAAAACTGCAACGAGCCACCACCAACCGTCAACACTTCTACATTCATCCTGACGTTTATTACCAGACTCTCTGGAGTTGCCTTGGTCAATCTGCCCACATTCTCATCGCCTCCATCCACGGCGAACCGGTCTCCGCTCTTTTTCTGGTCAAATCCGGCGACACCTTCTACTACCCCTACGGCGGCTCTATTGACAAGTATAAAGAGGCCATGGCTCCCACACTTCTGATGTGGGAAGCGGTAAAACTTGGTAAAAGTCTTGGCTGTAAAGTTTTTGATATGTGGGGTGCCAGTGGCAGTGACGATCCCAAAGACCCGTGGGCCGGTTTCACCCGTTTTAAAAAAGGCTTTGGCGGTAAGCTCGTCGAATTCGAAGATACGTACGATCTAGTTTTGAATAAACCAATTTATTATTTGCTGAAATTAGGAAATAAGATCAGGTGGGTAATATTGAGAATTCGACACCGTATTTCGTAGGGGCTTGATTCATCAAGCCCTAAAATTGACAAATGAAACCATATGGTTCTATTTGTCAGGATTTTTATAAATATCTCGAATAAGCCCCGGGGTAAGAAATTTCCTCCCCACCAAATTTTCTTTTGAAAACTGTAAAGCCTTGCCACTTTTTGGTAAGGCCTGGGAAACGCTCGTCATAAATGCCTTCGAGATCTAGTGACGTGCAACCTAGTAATTTCGCTTTTTTGATAATTTCCCAAATTAACAAATACGGAGCTTCGAGCTTTTGACCTTCAGAAGAAGAGGCGGCATGGAGATAGACGGCCGTGTGATCATGAATGAGGACGAGCGCTCCTGCTATAGGTAGAGGCACAATGCATCGTGCCCCTACGGTTGAGGCAGATGCAATAAATAGCAGTGCTTTATCACCAAAAGCATTAATCTTGGCGGTTAATTCTTTAAGTGAGGGGGCATAAAAATGACCACGCTTTGATGTTTCTTCAAACAGTCCATAAAACTGATCTAATTCTGTAGGGGCGAGGCGTGCCTCGCCCGCGGGTCGGTCACGTAGCGTACTCGCTACCCCTACGGATACAAACAAGCCACTCTTCTGCGCACGACGCAAACAATACCGACCATCTTTACTAAATTTTGCCAAAATTTCTTCTTCTGACGGCATTAAATCTATAACAACCGTTTTTGGTGGCAACATCGGCCAAGAATCCTTGTGAAACCCAAATTTCTGTAGGGGCGTGATCGCGCCAGTGGGCGGACAAGTTCCTCGTGACCCTACGAAAACATCTTCGAACGGCTCAATCTTCGTCAAAAACGCCCGATTCTTTTTAGCGATTTTGCGGATATTCTCTAAAACTTCTTCATTTATTATTTCCGGCCGCTGAATTTTTAAGGCCGAGGTAATTCCTAAAAGTGGCTTTATGCGAACCGCCACTTCGATTTGACTAGTCTTGATGTATTCTGATCGCCAACCAAGACTCTCTAAGAACACTCCCCACTCACGTGATTGCCGGATTTCCATTATGCCTTCTCCAATAACTCCAATTGACCGTCAGCTGCCTTGGGAATGCCGCCCGGCCAGCAATGATCTTTATAATCACAACGCTCGCAAGTTTTATAATTAGTAGTTCTCTCAAATTCCAAGCCGCGAATCTTCTGCATACTACTAATTACCATCTTTTTAAGTTCTGCCACTTCTTCCGGCAAGATCCCAAAAGATTCCTGCCGACTGCCACTCCCTTTATCTTCAACGAAATCAAGAGTGGCTTCCCCAAATTCGTAATTAAAAGTTTTATCAAGGTCTATCAGTAATCTGTAGAAAACCAACTGACGTTTATAACCACCGTCACTATATTTTGTATTGCCTTCAATTTCATTTCTGGTTTGCGGCTTGCCTGTTTTGTAATCGACCACTCGAACGAGACGTTTTTCCTTATCGATTAAATCAACTCGGTCAACTTTACCAACCAGGGGAATATCTTCCAACATTATTTTTCCCCAGCCGTAGCCAAATAACTTTTCGGTAAATAAAGGTTTTTCAAATTTGCTCGACCGTTCTTCAAAGTAGTGTTTTAAAATTCGTTCGCAGTCTCTTTGCACCATTTTTAAATCTTTTGGCGACAACAGCTCTTTTTGAACAGCCGCTAGACCAGTGTTGACCAAAAAGTCAACTGTCGGTAAATTATCAGAGCTTTGCCACGTTTTAAAAAAGCTATCTAAAGCGGCGTGAACAGCTGTTCCTAAGGAAAGATTAGGACTCTTAGCCCGCGGGGTTCTTAAAATGTTATTGAGTTTAAATTTATAAGCACATTCAAGATAGGTGTTAAGGGCAGTAACACTTAATTTAAAGTTGCTTAGCACTTCCTGCACAAAGACCCGCTCTTCGTCAGTCACTGCTGTTTTTGACAGTTCGGACGGTGGCAAAAGCGATTCTTTAAGAAGTGCGAAGGTGTTCGCTTCAAACGACGCCGTATCTAAAAGCGACTTTTTATTGTCGTCAATTTCGCTTAAGAACATCGACGGCAAGCCACCGGAATAAGTTATGGTGACCTCTTTCTTAGCCCGAGTCAGAGCGACGTAAAACAATCGCCGCTCGTCTTCATTTTTTTCTTTTTTAGAAATATCGGTATTCTTTAAAATTCCTTCAGGAAGCTTTATTAAATCACGGTTGACGTTATTGCCCCACTTTTTATCAAGGCACCCTAGAATAAAAACGTACTCAAACTCAAGGCCCTTGGCTCGGTGGGCGGTCGTCAAATATACCGCTTTTAAACCAGCCGTAGAACCCTCGCGATTAATAGTTAGATGACCCTCCTGCATCACTTTGACCCCCGCCAGTAAATCGGCCAAGTGGGTCTCCCGGGTGGCAAAAGATAATTTTTTAACTTCTGAAAAAAGGGAATTGAGACTAATTAATTTATCGTAAGCGTCAGGCAGAGACAACACCCACGCCAAGTAGCCACTCGAGTTAATCAGCTCCTCAAAAAAAGTGACGAGAGTACTTTCGGCGTCTAATTTTTGCCAAGTGACTAAGTCATTCAAGAATTTCTTGAATTTTTCTGGGCCGGCAACACTACTGGCTTTCTCAAACTCCGGATGATTAATTGCTTCGATAATATTTATTTTGCGAAGACTTGCAAATCTAAAAAGTTTTAAAACATCTAAAGAATCAAAACCCAAAAATTCATAATTAAATAAAGTGAACCAATCTAAATCATCTTGACCGGCTCGCGATGAGACAAGCGCCCTAAACAAAAGGAGCAACTTTTTGATTACCGGATCTTCTAAAACATTTTCGCCACTGCCCAAATTGTAAAAAATCCCAAGACGCGCTAGGGTGTCGGCGATGAGAACCCCATCTTTATTGTGGCGGTAAATAACGGCAATTTCCGCGGGGTTGACTCCATTTGACAATAGTTCTTTTATTTTATGAGCAGTGTAAAAGACTTCTGAAGTCGAAGACGAAAACTCTCCGACAGAAATTTTTGAAGTTTGGACAGATGTTGCCGCGATTAAATTTTCGGGAATTTCGGGGAATATTTTTGACAACCGTAACTCATTCCGCGAAATTAATTCGGTCGCGGCATCTAAGATCGTTTGAGTGCTTCGATAATTTTTTGTCAGTGTAATTTTTTGACAAGTGGGGTATTTTTTTGAGAACGCGACCATATTTTCGACCGCCGCCCCTTGGAAACGGTAAATGGACTGGTTAGCATCTCCTACCACAAAGACGTTTGGCTCATCCCAGTAAGAGGCCAAAAGGTCGACGACGGCATTTTGGGCGTTATTGGTGTCTTGAAATTCGTCGACGAGGATGTATTGATAACGCTCTTGAAAAATTCTTAAAAACTCCTCGTCATCGCGAAATTTTTGAACGACGAAATTAATCATATCTTCAAAGTCGAAAAGCCCCTTGTCTTTAAGAATTTGTTGATAACTTTTGTAAATTGTTAACAATTCACGTTGCTTGTCTGCATCACGCGGGCCATCTGCTAATTTCGATGGTTGTGCTTTCGACGATGTTGGAGACGCAACATGTTGCGTCTCTACAGGAAAACTTTCGCTACCAACCAACTGCTCAAATTCTTCCGGCAAAACCCCCTCCCGCTTTAAATCTTGAATCGATTTAATTAAAGCCGGCACATACAAGTACGGATTCCCTAGCGGTTTAATGATGTTGTAGTCACCTTTATCTAGTAACTCCCTAAAAATTTGCAATCTTTGCAGGTCGCTTAGCGGCTCTAAATCGGTCGCTAACAAGAATTTATCGGGATAATTCTGAATAATCTCGCTACAAAAAGAATGAAAAGTCGCAATGTTTACATAGTAAGCAGCCGGCCCAATAAGCCCTAGGAGTCGCTCTCGCATGGCCTTAACACCCGATTCTGTGAAAGTAAGGGCGAGGACGGCATCCGGTGGCACATCAGTTTTGGTTAAAATGTTGGCAATCCGAGCCGCCAGTATTTGAGTTTTGCCAGTGCCAGGACCAGCGGCAACGAGGACTGGTCCTTCGATTGTCTCGACGGCTTTTAATTGTTCTGGATTTAAACCTTGCAAAAAATCGTTTTTCATTGTATATTTACCCTAATCACGCCCCCGCTCTGCGGGGGATATTTTTCCCTAACGTAAAACTAGATAAACACGTCTACGTCTAGTTTATTGATAGCTTTCTTAAAAACCTTCGTCATTTCAGCAATCTCCTTACCTAAGTGCCCATCAGCAAAGATCACAACCACATGTTTATTTCTTGTCAATAAAAGTTTGTAAAGAGGTTCAAAATCCCCATCACCGGTAAAAAAGACAAAGCTGTCAAAGTTTTCGTTTAGCGCGTGGTGTGCGTCTATACACATTTCCATGTCGAAATCGCACTTTCGACGATAAACCTTCTGCCCCTCAATTGTTGTTACTAGGATATATTTAACAGGTTTTGTGCAAACTTTAAAACCAACTCGTTTAACCGCGGTCAAAAAAATTTTTGATTTGCTATTGGCATCTGTCCCAAAATAAAAATTTACATCTTTAACCTCTTTGTAGGAACGTAAATACTTGTAGAGTTTTTTAGCGTCAACACCTCGCTTGAGAGAATTTCGCCAACCGTAAACATTTGCCCAATCAACAAAAATACAAACTTTCCCTTTTAATTTTAATCTAAAAACCGATTTCACAAAGTTATTCTAAAAGTTTAGGTTGCTCGGAAGAGCTGATGGAGTTTAATGATTGCAATCTTTGCTGAAGTTGGTTAAAACTATTTGTGACGTCATCCGCACTATTCTTGGCGTTGGTGACGTGTTTGACCATAACGCGCAAACCCTCGCCAAATTTTTCGGAATCGTGGCTAAGCGATCTAATAGTGTTTAAGATCTGTTTCGCTTTTTCCTCCACTTGTTTGCCCTCTAGACCAATCAAAATCGCTTTGAGGTAGGAGTAAAACACGTTAGGAGAAACCGGCAGAACCCGCTTTTCCCACGCGGCTCTCGTTAACATCTCGCTATTAACAACAATTTCGTAATAAATTGATTCGCTGGGGATATACATTAAAGCAAAGTCGACGGTGCCTTCGCTTGGAAGAATATATTTTTTAGCAATATCATCGATGTGTTTTTTAACATCGCGCTCAAAATCTTTTTTAACCCGTTCCCTATCCGCTTCGCTCTCCGTTTTAACCATCGCCATAAAATTCTCAAGCGGAAATTTAGCGTCAACCGGAATCAAACCCTCGGCAACTCGTAAAATAGCGTCGCATTTTTGACCATCTTTAAAACCGTATTGCAGGGCGTAAGCCTCGCGAGGCAACATTTGCGCCAGAAGATCTCCCAAAACCTGCTCGCCGATATTGCCTCTAAGTTTTGGCGACTTTAAAAAGTCCTGCAGATTCTTCATTGAGTGCCCAATCTCGCTCATTACCCCCACCTCTTTTTGGACCCCGACCATACTTTTTTGAACCTCGAGGACCGCCCGAGCGGCGTTATCAAGCCTTTCTCCCAGAGCTTTATTTTGTTCTTGAAGTTTTTGGTTTAGGGTCTCCGTATTTTTATCGACACTCCCCCGCATCTCCTTCAAAAGATCCCACAACATTCTTTGGGCTTCGGTATCTTCCGGTTTTTCAGTGACTTTTTTTAATTGAGCCGTAATAACAAAAATGACAACCCCGAAGCCAATAATTAGAACTAAAACGAGAGGTAAAAGTGCAGATGTAGGCATGTTGTTAGTATAACAAATCTAACTACCGAAGAAAAACAAAAACCCCGCTTTACGGGGCTTTGGAAAATGACCGGTAAGCTCTAGAGCAAACCGTTTCTCAGTCAGAACTATGTTTATTGTAACACTTCGCTGATTTGATCAAATTGACAAAAAAGTTCTATAGAACCAATTTGTCAATTCACAGAAAATATTGACACTCCCTAAGGTCTAGTGCTATATAGTAACTTGTATGACAAACTTTAAACCCCTTTTCAACAACGTTCTTATTGAGCCGCTCGAGGGCGAGCAAAAAACCGAAAGTGGTATTTTTATTCCTGATACGGCTAAAGAAAAACCTCAAAAAGGTAAAGTCGTGGCTACCGGCGAGGGACGTTTTGAAGATGGCAAATTGATCCCCACCGCCGTCAAAGTTGACGACATTGTTAGTTACAAAAAATGGGGCGGGACAGAGATTAAGTTAGACGGTAAAGAATATTTAGTAGTTGAAGATAAAGATATTTTAGGAGTTTTTAATTAAAGGAGGTTTATGGCAAAACAAATCATCTACGGCGAAGAAGCTCGCCAAAAACTAAAGTCCGGTATCGATCAGTTAGCCGCCGCCGTGGCGACGACTCTTGGCCCTAAAGGTCGTAATGTGGCCCTGGATAAAAAGTACGGCGGGCCCAGCGTAGTTCACGATGGCGTCACGGTCGCCAAAGAAATTGAACTGGCCAACCCGTTTGAAAATATGGGAGCGGCGATGGTCAAAGAAGCCGCTAATAAGATCAACGACGTTGCCGGGGACGGCACGACCACAACCACCGTGTTAGCTCAAGCAATTGTGAACGAAGGTTTTAAGAACATTGCCGCCGGCGCCAATCCAATGGTTATTAAAACCGGATTAGAAAAAGCCGCAGAAAGCGTGGTTGAGGAGATTAAAAGACTTAAAAAAGAGGTCAGTAACCCCGAAGAGAAAGTCCAAGTGGCCACCATCTCGGCCGGAGATGCCGAAATTGGAAAGTTGATTGCTGAAGCCCTAGAAAAAGTCGGTAAAGAAGGGGTGGTGACCGTAGAAGAGTCTAAAGGCTTAAAAATGGAAATTGATTACCGCGAGGGAATGGAGCTAGATAAAGGGTACATTTCTTCATACTTTGTAACCAATGCCGAAAGGATGACCGCCGAAATTGAAAGCGCCTACATTTTAATCACCGACAAGAAAATCTCGGCGATGAGCGATCTTCTGCCAGCTCTGGAAAAAGTCCTTAAAATCACCAAGAGTCTCGTTATTATTGCCGATGACATCGACGGTGAAGCCCTAGCCACTTTGGTCGTCAATAAAATGCGCGGGACATTAAATGTTCTCGCTATTAAAGCCCCCGGCTTTGGCGACCGTCGCAAGGAAATGTTAAGCGATATTGCGGTATTGACGGGTGGGACGGTTATATCCGAAGAATTGGGCCGTAAATTAGAATCCGTGGAAGTTGAGGATTTGGGACGAGCGGACAGAGTCAAGGCGACAAAAGATGACTCTGTTATTGTCGGCGGTAAAGGTGATAAAACCCAAATTGATTTGCAGGTCGCTAAAATTCGCCAGCAAATTATAGACACCGTAAAGGAAGACCCGAGTACGGAGTCCAACAAATGGAAGTTGGAACCGGTACAAAAAAGGTTAGCACGCCTAGTTGGTGGTGTGGCCGTGATTAGTGTTGGCGCTCCTACCGAAGTGGAATTAAAAGAGAAAAAGTTGCGAGTTGAAGATGCCGTTAACGCTACTAAAGCAGCCATCGACGAGGGAATTGTGTCTGGTGGCGGTGTAATTTTCCTAAGGGCCAGAGAAGTTTTAAAAAATACCGAAGGAGCGGATAAAATTGGAGCCGACATTCTTTATAAAGCGCTAGAACTTCCCCTTAGGATGCTCGCCCGTAACGCCGGAGCCGATGACGGCTGGGTAATTCGGGAAGTAGAGCGTCTTGGAGAAAACCAAGGGTTTAATGTCATGACAATGGAGTTTGGTGACTTAATGAGCCAAGGCATTATAGACCCCGCCAAAGTCAGCCGGAGCGCCATTCAAAACGCTGTTTCGGTGGCGATGATGGTTCTGACGACAGAGGCTTTAGTAACAGATCTACCGGAAAAAAATAACCCGATGCCTAATTTAGGCGGCGGGATGGGTGATATGGGAATGTGAGGGTCCGCGAACTGGCGCCCGCGTCTTCCTCCTTTTCCGATCTAGGAGGACGTATCGGAGATCGGAAAAATAAGTTTTTGGTGATTGTCGACCTTCTTAAAATGAGCTTTACTTAAAGTGACCTCTTCGGAGGTCACTTTTGATTTCATAAAGAACAACTGCACCTTAAAAAATATCTTGTCGATAAACTTTAAGGGCGCGATAAATCTCGCCCCTACGGGTGCCAGGCTGTTCGGAATTTCGATGTTGGGCAGATAACTCTTAATCCAGGTATTGTTTGACAAGAATTTGTCGTAAATTTTATTTTTATCAACGATGGGTTTTGTCAAAACCGCATCCACCGCCGTCGGCAAATCCTGTCTCCCCCACTCTAAAGAATCTTCAGTGATCCAGATGTTAGGACAGATAACGTTTCTATAAACTCCCACTAACTTCAAATAAATAACAACGACAGGTCTCGTCAACCACAAGGCGTCTTTTGACGTAATAATTAAAACGTCGATGTCACTATCTTCTGCGGCATTCATCGCTGCCGTTGACCCGGTGACTAAAACCCCCCGCAACCACGGCCACCACGAAATCGTTTTGAAGATACGGAGAGCCATATCTATTTTTTGAAGTGAAATTTTTTCCCGTTCTTGGCGATTAACTAAATTAACACTACCAAACAGTTTGTAGTAGACACCGTCCATTTGGATAGCTTTCGTTGACAGTAAATCAGAAAGACCCCTGTCAAACTGATCAAATGGGACGGCACCAAAAAGATATCGCCACAGTTCGTCTTTTGTTAAAGGAAAATTAAAGGCAGAAAAATATGAGAGGGTGTTTAAAATTTGCTGGGTGGTCATTCTTCCAACGGGCGACCCACGGGTCGCCCCTACAGAACTCTGTCTAACGTCTCGTTTACCAATAAATCCGCTTCTTTATTTTTTTCTCTTGGTATGTGATTGAAGGTTAGCGAAGTAAATTTTTGCCGCAGTGGTCCGATTTCAAAAGTCGCAATCTGGCGGAGGGCTGGGTCTTTAATGCGATACTCCCCTACCATCTGTTTGACAACTAGCTCACTGTCTAAAAAACAGTCCAATTCAGTCACTTGCTGACGAATAGCCGCCCTTAAACCTTCCAAAAGACCGCTGTACTCCGCCTGGTTATTGGTAGTTTTTCCTAAATATTTCCCGCATTTTTCCTGCAAATTACCCGCAGGATTAAGGAGAACAAAAGCTGAAGCGGCAGGTCCAGGATTTCCCCGAGAACCCCCATCGGAGTACAGTCGCCACTTGGAGTTACTCATCACGCAGGTAAATTAAAACCGCTTTAAATAAAATACCAATAACTAATAGGCCAAAAAATATCGCCAGACCAAAAATAAGAGGTTTAGGGTAAACAGTTTCCACAATTGGCGCACTTAAAGGTTTTACAAACAAGCTGGTGTCACCCGTCTCATTAAGACTAGCCACCCTAACTGACGTCTCCTCCGCCAAAGCTTGCCAAACTTTGCTGGCCTCGGACGATGTAGAAGCGGTAACTTTGACGGATAAAACTTGCGGTCCCACTTTTTGAACTAGTAAATTACGTCGCAGGTTAGCGACGGCATCAAATTGACTGGGTAGATCCAGTTTATTTAAGGCTGCTTGAATCAGAGGATCGCTTTTAATAATCCCTAAAACACTGTCCGTGTAGCGCTCCGCAGTCTGCTGGGCGTAAAAACCGTCGTAAGTAAAAAAGTTAGAGGTCGCTTTTTCAGCAGTACGACCCACAAACACAATGCCGCCAGCTTCAAAATGTGGCGCTTGGCGGCTGGCAGTCAATCCCACAAACCCAGCTACTACTAAGCAAAACACCAACCAGACACCAACAACTTTTTTCGTTTTATTAATCAAATTCCGCAACTCCACGTTAACATTTTAACAAAAACTTGCTTTAATGGTAGCAAGAGAAATTATGCCTGTAACAATTTTTGGAAAAGAGACTAAATTAGGTCGTGGTACTGTTGTCTTTGTTCATGACCGACACTCCCCCGCACTCTCGGAAGTAGAGCGATTGAAATCCATTTTAGACCGGGTGGAAAAAGATCAAGCCAACTTTTTAGCTATTACCCCTATTGATACCACTCCGGAAAGCGCCTTCTTAGAAAAACTAATTATCGACCAACCAGTGCCGGGAACTAAAACGATTATCCGTCGCCCACCCTTATTTGGGACAGAAATTACTCTCAAAGATTCCGGGATACTAGGACAGTACTTAGCTACCCTAAATTCTGATAATGTCATCCGTATCCAAGGCGAAGGCTTAATTAAACGACCATATTTACTGGTGGATGATCTAATTTTGGCTATTGAGAATATTGTCGAAGCTTCGGGAAAAGACAAAACAACCAAGGTTTATAACCTCTATCCTGAAGAAGTTTTAACGGAGTTGGAGCTAGCTTACCTCATTAGGTCAATTGCCGGGGAGCAAGCTGTCAAAATCGAATTCACAACTATCAAGGTAGAGAAAACTGATGAGATTGTAAGACCCAAAGATAATCTATGGCCACTTAAAGCCACACCACTACGCGAAGGATTATCTAAGCTTATAAAAAGCCTAAAAAACAAATCGCAAGACTCCCCACCTCAGAAAGAGGTTGTAACTGTTGTCAAAAATAGACTGACCACGCTCCCAGTCACCTCGATCATCACTCCCAGTAAAGCACCTAAATCATCACCCCCTTCACAATTTGTGAAATTGGCAAGTTTAGCTGTTCTGGCTAGCATGGGCTATCTTTTTATTTGGCCTATCTCACAAGTTGCCTATCACGGCTGGCTTGGCAAAAAAGCTTTAAGTCAAACTATCGCTAATCTGGCCTCGGCTAACTTTAATGAGGCTATCACTTCAGCCGCTAACGGCCAAGCGCACTTTGAAAAAGCCTTGGCGTATTCTGGCAAACTGCCGGGGCTAGCCGCCTTTAATCAAAGCGCTAAATACTTAAACGGAGGATTGCTCGTAAGCGAAGCTGCGGGAAACGTTCTAGGGGTATCTACAGAATTTACTTCCGGACAATTATCCGATAAAGAGCGGCTAAGCCAAGCTACTTCGCAGGTTATGGCGGCTTTTGACAAACTTATTTTGGCCGGACTAACTCTCAAAGATATCAATAACCCACAGGTGCAAGAATTAAACGAGTATCTACCCACGCTAACCGCTCTAAAAAATGTAGCCGAGGTGGCCAGCCCGTTACTGGGTTTTGATAAGCCAAAAAATTATTTGGTGCTTTTCCAAAACCCGATGGAGAGGCGGGCTACCGGCGGTTTTATTGGTTCTTATGCTAAAGTGACAATTGATAAAGGCGTACCCTCTAGCTTAACTTTTGACGATATCTATAACCCCGACGGTCAGCTAGACGAAATGGGTTTAACCGCACCAGTCCCCCCGGAAATGGCCGCGGCTATACCGAATATGAAAAAACTTTACATTAGGGACGCTAATTGGTGGGTGTCATTCCCTAATTCCGCCAAAACAGTGGCTAATTTGTACCAAGCCGCCACCGGCGAAGTGATAAACGGCGTTATCGCCATTGACCTCTTCCCCGTCAAGGAGTTATTAAAATTGACCGGACCGATCTACCTTGGCAGTTTTAACGAAACTGTCACCAGTAGTAATTTATACGAAAAAACCGAGTATCAAAGTGAAGCTAACTATTTTGAGGGCTCACCGCAAAAGAAAAATTGGCTAAAACTGCTTGGCAATAAGTTGATAGAGGCTATTGGTAACTTACCTCTAGAATCTAAAATGAAGATTGGCCCGTTACTTCTCACCAGCCTTAAAGAAAAACATCTACAAATTGCTACGTTTGATGAGTTAACCAGTCAGACTCTGGCTGAAAACGGCTGGGACGGCCGAGTTGGCGTAACGGATCCGGAGAGCGACTTTTTGATGGTAGTTGATAGCAATATTGGCGGTAACAAGGCTAATTACTACGTTAAACGAAGTGTCAACTACGAAGTTAAAAACACCTATCGCGAAGGGACTTTAGAGGGCTTTTTGACAGTAAATTACCACAACACCAGTTTAAGCGGGTCATGGCCGGACGGCACGTACCAAAACTATCTACGAGTTCTAGTACCCCCAGAAACATTTCTAAACGAGGCTACGCTACAACAAACCGATAATGTTGGGGAGACCAACTCTCCAAAAGTTTTGGTGGGAAGCGAATCGGGATTTAGAACTTTTGCGGTGCCACTGACGGTGTTTCCCGGACAAACAACCACTTTAAAACTCCATTACACTTTGCCAAGTACCTGTAATCTCCAAAAAGGCGCTACTACTTATAAACTCAAGGTTGTAAAACAAGCCGGAGTCGAAAGCGAACCCTTCGACTTTAAATTTCAAACGCCGTTTGGACGCACCGTCTCCCTTCCGGCTAATTTTAAGTCGGAAACTTCGGGAGTAAGTTACAGCACTTTGCAAAATAACGATCTCGACTTGCAAATCCCTATCAACTAAAGTAAAATCGCAAAGCTTATGAATCTCGCCGCCAATTTTCGCAATAATAATCAAACACTTTCCAAACTGCGTGGGCAAGAATCTTTGCCGGCAGTAATTTTTGGCAAAGAAACAACTTCGGTAGCGGTAGAGCTAAAAAAACTAGATTTCGAAAGAGCTTATCGTGAGGCCGGTGAGTCAACCCTTATTGACGTGCAAATCGAGGGTGAAAAAGGTCCCCGTCCGGTATTAGTTTCGGAGATTCAATTTGAACCAGCCACCGGGCAACCAATCCACGTCAGCTTCCACCAAGTAGCTCTAAAAGAGAAAGTCACCGCCCATGTCCCGGTTGTCATAACCGGAGAGGCGCCGGCGGTTAAAAACAGTTTGGGTGTGTTATTGACGTTACTCGACGAAATTGAAGTGGAAGCCTACCCGCGTGATCTTCCTAAGGAGTTTGTAGTTGATGTGAGTAATTTAACGAACGTTAACCAAGGCATTGAAATTAAAGATCTTAAAGTTGATCCCAAAGTTGAGATTAAAGCCGAACCGGATGAGTTGATTGTTAAAATTGACTACTTAGCTAAAGAGGAGGAGGTAGTGGTGCCAACGACCGAAGCCGAAGCCATTGCCGGCGTGACCGCTACTAAGGAATTAACCGAAGAGGAAAAGAAAGTTCGCGAGGAAGCGGCCAAGAAAGAGAAAGAAAAAGCTAAAGAGTAAAATTACTTCGGCCAGGATTCTGACATCAAAATGTCAAATTCCTCATTAAATAACCGCCAGATTTTTTCGCTAATAAAAGGCATAAAGGGGTGCAGTAATTTGACGTAAGTCAAAAGGCTCTCCCTAAGGACTATTTGGGCTGCTTGTTTTGACGCTTCGTCAGAACCCTTTAAACGAGCTTTGACAACCTCTAAATACCAATCACAAAACACATGCCAGAAGGAGCTGTAAACCTCGTCCAGCGCCAAATGAAAATTAAAGCTTTCTAAATGCTTGGTGACTTCGGTGGTAACGCGTTTTACCTCCCCCTGCATCTTAATATCATCTTCTGTCTTCTGTATTCTGTCTTCTTTGATCTCACTTCCGTTCTCTGACCTCTGACTTCCATACACAAATCTCGAAGCGTTCCATACCTTGTTGGCAAAATTTCGATAATTTTGACAACGTTCGATGACGAGTTGTTTGTTGATACGCCCATCCCGACCGGCGGCGGCGTAAGTTGTAAGCACTGCTCGCAGAACGTCGGTCCCAAATTGATCGAGAAGCTCAATGGGGTCAATGCCGTTTCCTAAGGACTTAGAAAATTTCTGACCTTTAAGGTCTCGTAACATCCCGTTAAAAAATTGGTTTTTCCAAGGGATGTTAGCAACGTGTTTTTCGGCCAGCATTATCATCCGAGCAATCCATAAAAACTTAATCTCGCCACCACTTAATTCAAAACTAAAGGGGAAATAGGCTGCAAGTTCCGGTGTCTCGGCCGGCCAACCAAGAGTTGAGAGAGGCCATAAGCCCGAAGAAAACCAAGTATCAAGGACCTGCGGCTCACGAGTTAAATTTGACCCTTTACAGTCGAGGCAGGTCTTTGGGTCATCATTAAAGTCCTTCGGAATATAGACAAGTACTCCCCTCTTGTTGTACGGGTCATGTTCCGGATTACATTTTTCGCAGTACCAAACAGGAATCTGATGGCCCCACCATAAGCTCCTACTAATACACCAATCGTGAATATTAGTTAACCAGTCAGTAATAATTCCACCAAAATTGGCCGGATAAAAATTAATCTCGCCGTTGTTTATGACCTCGATCGCTTTATTTGCCATATCTTTGACCCGAACGAACCACTCTTCGGAGATCAAGGGCTCCACTTTACTTTTACAACGTTCACACACCGCCACTGAACCCTTATAAGTTTCTATTTTATCTAAGAAGCCGCCAGCTTGAAGTTTGGCAACGACTTGTTCACGAGCTTCGTCAGTTTTTAATCCCGCAAACTCCACCGCTACTTCTGTCAGTCGCCCCTCTTTATCCACTCCAGCAATGAGTGGCAAGTTGTGACGTTTGCCAATTTCGTAATCGTGAACATCGTGGGCGGGTGTGACTTTGAGAACACCAGACCCAAAGGCAATGTCGACGGACTCGTCAGTAATTACGGGAATTCTGCGGTTTATCTGCGGTAAAATAACCTCTTTGCCTATAAATGATGAGTATCTCTCATCTGTGGGATTAACTGCCACTGCTGTATCGGCAAAGTAGGTTTCGGGCCGGGTTGTCGCAATGACCAAAGATTCTGACCCCTCTGCTAAGGCGTATTTGATGAAATAAAGTTTTGACTCGCGATCCTCGTAATCTACTTCGACATCCTCAATCGCTGTGCCGCAACCTGGACACCACTGCACAATGTATGGCCCTTTATAAATTAAACCCTCATCCCAGAATTTTTTAAATTGCGTGTAAACGGCGAGGGTCGGCTTGGAATCAAGAGTAAAAACTTCGCGCGACCAATCAGCGCTAATCCCCATCATTTCAAATTGTTTTTTATTGTCAGAGTAACTGGCCTCTTTAAACTTCCAAGCCTCTTCTAAAAACTTTTCCCGGCCCATTTTTTGACGAGTTAGTCCTTTTTCTTTTTTAAGCTTTTTTTCTAAAGCACCTTGAAATTGGATTCCGGCGTGGTCCACCCCCGCTTGAAAAAGCACATCGTGCCCCTGCATTCTCTTAAAACGGGCCACGATATCCATAATTGTCTGTTGTAGAGCGTGCCCTATGTGGGGCGTTCCTGTAAGGTTTGGCGGTGGCATTAAAATCGAGTAGTGAGGTTTAGAAGAAGTAGGATCAGCCTTAAAAACACCCCTAGCTAACCAATTAGAATATAAAGACTTTTCGTTTTCGATAGGACTATACGGCCCGCCCGGAAATTCCATAGATGGGGCCATTCTACCACTTTATTTCGGCAAGCCGTCGACGCCGAGACGCGTAAAGCCTTGTTTTTAAAATTTGTTAACCGTTTCTTTCGTTGATTTCGGCTTCGACAAGCCGGCGATCGCGACCGTATTTGTGGCGACAGTAACTGCGGATCGACTCGGCTACTCGATCGCTTTTTGGGGTTGCCGTGATGGCATCCCAATCGACCTTGAGGCTAAAGGGAGTCAGAGGTTGGTTGTTGGCAAGAAGCCGAATATACATTGAGCCGGTAGGGTTATTAGTAAGATCAGCCTTGGTAAATTGAGGCTCAAACTGCGGCTCCAAAAACTCGGCGTCTTCGGGGCCGACTCTAAAAATACATTGAGTACCAACATTGCCAAAAACCGCTTCTTTGACCTTGTCATCCATTTGAGCAATAAATTGATTTCCCACAATAAGATTTAGGTGATACTTCCTGGCTTCGGAAAGAATGGTCGCAAAATCGGGAGTGGCAAAATTCTGGAACTCGTCAACGTACAAATAAAAGTCTCGACGCTGTTCTTCAGGCACATCAACGCGGGACAGAGCGGCCGATAAAATACGTGGCACAAATAAAAGTCCCAAAAATATTGAATTCTCTTCGCCGACTTTGCCTTTAGAAAGATCGATGAGCAGAATTTTCCCGGTGTCCATTACTTCTCTAAAATTAAAGGCGGATTTGGCCTGGCCTAAAATATTGCGCATTATTCTTTCGGTGACAAAACGATCAAACTTAGACACAAAATAACCCATTTTTTCACCTTTTTGAGCGTCGGTGGTCTTGGCGTACTCATCCGTCCAGTAACGTCGAACCACGGGGTCTTTGACTAAAGCCCCCCGCTCCTTGGCGTATTTTTGATCGATTAGAAGTCGCTGAACATCGACCATAGTGCTCTCCGGATCCTCCATGGCCGTCAACATCACATTACGAACGGCTCGTTCCAACTGCGGCCCCATAATTCCCTGATGATTGGGGTCGTAGAGTTTATACAAAAGTTGTATGAACGAGTTGACGAGGAAATGCTTTTCTTCTTCGCTGCGAGCCTCGAGAAGATTTAAGCCCATTGGTCGCTCTAAATCACCGGCATCAAATAAAATTACATCCTGCAAACGTTCCTTAGGGATTTTTTTGAGAAGGTCCTCTATAGCGGTACCATGCGGATCAATAAAAGCCAAACCCTTGCCGTCCTTCATATCTTGAACCGCTAATTGCTTCATGAACTCACTCTTACCGGTACCGGTTTGACCAAGGATATACATATGACGATTACGATCTTTTTCCTGCATAAAAATAGAGCGATCGACACCTCTAAAAGAATTTTTACCAAGATAAAGACCTTCTTTAGGGGAATTTGCTGGGGCCGGAAAAAGTCTTGCTTTAAGATATTGTATTCCAGGAACGGTAACGTCTTTGTTTGGTAAATGAAATAGGGTAGCCAACTCGGAAGTGTTAAGGGTAAAGGTGGGGTTGTACAAATGGAGATGAAACAGCGGTATCTCGAAACTGAATAACGGAAAAAGTCGCCATAGGAAACTCTCCATAAAACCTCGCCTCGAAAGTTCAAAAAGTTTCTTAAATCTAGAGAAAACCGGATCGCCAAAAGGTTCAAAGGCCGAAATTAGCTCATTAACGCGTAAAGTCGCTGTTAATTTATCAGGGGCCGCGGCCACTAACCGCAAACAAACATCAAACCCCGGTTTACTAATCTTTTTTTCGACGCCAGCTAGCAAGGCGTCGGGAATGTTTAAGTGTTTTTTTGTTTGATCCTGGTTATGAGATTTAACGCCATTAATAAAACCTTGACCATCTACTCGCCAATGCTCACTAGCTGGCTTAACTAAAATTTGGATCGCCGCTCCCTCATTTTCATCCAGTTTACTAAGGCTTGATAAAACACCAATTAAAGGGTCTGTTGATAACTCCTCATAGGTTTTAATTGGGAAAAACGGCGAACCGTTGAGGTCAAGCGTCCCAAAATCAACTTTGGCTCCTTCCTTCCAAATACTCCACGGCTTAACTTTCTCAAAATTGGCCTCGGGGTAAGAAGAGTGGATTTGACGCAAAACCATATCAGCAACCCGAGCCGGGCAAGTAACATAAAACTCGATTTTGTTTTGGGTGCCAACAATTTCGAAAGAAAGATGATCCGGTTCTGTCGTCAACCCTCCCATACCGGTTAATCGAAGGCCGGAAAACGCGGCAAACATCTGCTCGGCGGCTTTAATTTCGATTTCGCTATTCTCGGGAACCGAGATCTGGTAAAAAACCTGTTCGCGAGCCTTGCGTTTACGATCTTTAACCCTTTTTAGGAACAACCAAACCCTTAACCCAACTAGAGCTAAGATTAGAAAAACCACTAAAGCAATGCTTACGTATAACTGTTGCATATAGGCAGTAAAATTAAGGTGTGGCTTCCCCTACCTCCTTTGTAATTGCCTCCCAACTCCCACCATCGGCAGGGTTAAGCTTAGTTTGTGGCGCAATAGGTTCAGGAAGGGTAGAAGGAAAAGAAGGAGTAGGAGGACTAGAAATAGCCTCCGCTGACGGTTCTTCATTTGCAGGAGCAGGCTGCTCTACTTTCGACGCCACCACCTCTTGGGAAGTCTGTGGATACGGTACAAGAACTTCTTGTCCTTCTCTTACTTCTGATCCGTCTTGTCCTTCGGTTATTTTAGGATCTTCCACCATACCCCCTAATCCTAAACCTAAAAGTCAGCAAGGGCAATCATAAAGAGTTAGTATTACTACTATGGCAGAGCCGGGATATAAAACTCTAGCGTCGTACCAAGTTACTAAAGTTGCTTTCGAACTGGGCTGGGACTTTACCCCGATACTTTATCCTAAATACGAAGACTCGCGTCAGCGAGATCAAATTAAACAAGCCTTAAGATCCTACAAACAGAATATTGTGGAGGGTTCGGCACAGCAAAGTTTATCGGGAAAATTGAAGCTCTACGACGTGGCAAAAGCCTCCGGGATGGAAGCCAGAGAAGACTTTGAAGACGCAATGAGTCAAAGAGGTATTTCGAAGTGGGCAAAAGACGACTTGCGGCTTAAAAAACTTCGCGGAATATTCGAATATAATCCTTCTAACTCCTCTCACCCTCCTTTTCCTTCTTGTGAAGCTGTATTAAAAGCAATGGAGAAGGAGAAGAAGGAAATAGACGGATTAGAAGGGCAAGAAATTATCCTGAATTACCTTCTAGACCTAATGATTCGTTCGGGTTACTTACTGGATATGCAAATACGAGCAGTAGAGTATAAACACCAAACAGAAGGCGGTTACAACGAAAAACTTCTTAAAAAGCGCTTGCAGTACCGCGCCAATTCTTCGCAATTGTAATATCAGCTATAATTACCCTGTGCTAAAACTTTTTAATACCGCTACCCATCAAGAAGAGGAATTCCGGTCAATCGTTGCCAAAGAAGTCGGCATGTACTGCTGTGGCCCCACTGTCTACAACTTTGCCCATATTGGCAATTTATCTGCCTACCTCTTTAACGATTTTCTAAAAAGGTATTTGACGTATCTAGGTTATAACGTTAACGACGTGATGAACTTTACCGACGTCGATGATAAGACCATTAAAGGCTCGCAGGTAGCAAAAATACCGCTAGCGGAATTTACCAAAAAATTTGAGGTGGCGATCCTAGACGATTTTAAAAAATTAAATATCAAGGAGCCGCGAACCATCTCTAAAGCCACTGACCATATTAAGGAAATGCAAGAGTTAATTAAAACCCTCATTGACAAGGGCCACGCCTACCAAGCCGAAGATGGCTGTGTTTATTTTAAGATTGCTTCGTTTCCGGAGTACGGAGTGTTTGCCGGTATTAATAAACGGGAGTTGAAGGTGGGGGCGTGTGGGCGCGTCAACACGGACGAATACTCTAAAGGCAACGCCTGCGATTTTGTTTTATGGAAAGCGTGGGATGAGGCGGATGGCGATGTTTTTTGGGACTCGCCGTGGGGTAAGGGGCGCCCTGGCTGGCACATTGAGTGTTCAGCGATGAGTATAAAGGAGCTTGGACCAACGTTTGATATCCATACCGGTGGTGTTGATTTAATCTTCCCTCACCATCAAAACGAAATTGCCCAGAGCGAAGGGGCGACCGGTCAAAAGTTTGTTAACTATTGGTTGCACCGTAACTTTTTGAAAGTTAACGACACCAAAATGAGTAAAAGTCTTGGCAATTTCTACGTTTTAAGCGACATCCTACAGAAAGTGCCAGACCCGATGGCTTTTAGATACTTTATTTTGACCAACCACTACCGCCAGCCCCTTAATTTTACTTTTGAAGCGCTAAAAAGCGCCGAAACAAGTCTGAATAAGATTCATAATTTTGTCACCCGCCTCCAAAACACCGTCAGCGTTGACGAGACGTCAAACGAAGCTGTCGACAAAGCAATTGACGAAGCAAGACAGACTTTCAAAAACTCACTAGACAATGATCTTAATAGTCCCCTCGCCATCGCCAGTCTTTTTGAATTTATGGGAAAAATTAATAAGCTTATTGACGAAGAAAAAATTGGCGACCAGTCAAAAGAAAATATTCTTAAAGTTTTAAAGGAAATTGACGCCGTGTGGGGCTTTATCTTTTCAGAAGTGTCAAAAATAGAATTGACAAGAGAACAAAAAACTCAAATTGAAACTTTGGTAAAAGAGCGCGAAAGTTATCGCCAAAATAAAGAGTGGGCAAAAGCAGATGGGATTAAGAAGCAACTCGCCGATCTCGGTGTAATAGTCACGGATACGTCTAAAGAAACCAGCTGGACCATTTTGTAGGGGCGAGCCGTGGCTCGCCCGCGGGTCGGTCACGACCGACCCCTACGAAAGACATAAAGAAGAATCCGGTTCAACACTTTCCCAAGGAACAACTTTTTGATTGAAGTAGGCCGCGGAGGCTATCATAGCGGCATTATCAGTGCAGAATTTAAAATCCGGGTAAAAGACCGGAACATTTCCCGCAGATTTAACGCAATATTCCCGCAATCTTTTGTTGGCGGACACCCCACCGGCTAGCATTATCGATTTAGCGTCAAAACTTTTGACCGCTTTTAAAGTTTTTGCGACGAGACACTCTACGATAGCTCCTTGAAATTCGTGGGCTAATCGGTTTGTCAAATCGACGGATAGGGGAGAGTGGTCTTTGACAAGTTTGGACAAAGCGGTTTTAAGTCCTGAAAAAGAGAAGTCGTAGTTAATTTCATTAATTAGAGGTCTAGGAAGTCTGAAATTGTCGAATTGTTGAATTGTCAAATTGACGCAGGAAGTAGCCGCTTTAGAAATTGCCGGGCCGCCGGGGTAGCCAAGATTTAGAAGTCTGGCTGCCTTGTCAAAAGCCTCACCAGCAGCATCGTCCAAAGTGCCACCTAACCAAGTCCACTCACCGTGATTTTTAAGCGAGATGAGGTCGGAGTGACCTCCGGAGGCCACTAAAACAACGCTCGGGAAAATATCTTGGTTGACCAAGTCAGAGTCGCTAACAAAGTTTCCGTAGATATGACCAACCAAATGGTTGACGGTTATTAAGGGTTTATTCCAAGCAAAAGCGAGAGCTTTGGCCGTTTCGACACCAATCAAAAGCGATCCAATAAGCCCGGGTCCGTTGGTGACCGCGATAGCGTCAATTTCTCGAGATGGGTTTTTTATAACTTTTAAAGTTTCCTGCAAAACCGGGATCATTGCCAGGACTTGCTCCCGGGAGGCCACTTCTGGCACAATTCCACCAGTTTTAATGTGTAGATCTTGTGAAGAAGCCACGGTTTGGCTAATTAAATTGATACCATCTTCAACCAGGGCGGCCGCGGTTTCATCACAACTAGTTTCTATTCCAAGGATGAGCATACCGTCAGTATATCAAGTGGTCTAGGGGGTTGAAGCTGTGGGGGAGGCGAGAGACGTTAAAGTTTTTTTGAGGGTGGTCATAATTAGGGGCAGCTCGGTGCGACCACCGACAGAATTTATGGCCGTATTAACAGCCTCAACGTAGTCGTCGTTACCACTCCGATCGCACGTAATGCTTCCTACCGACGTCTCTGCACCTGCCACAAAAGCCGCCAAAGTGGTGTCAGACATCAAGTTGTCCCGCAAATCTCGACGACTATAAATTTCCCCAAAAGGTCTAATCTTTTTCTGCTCGCTAAATAACTGCTGTTGACCGCTTTTTAAACTTAAGAATTTTAGAAAATCCCAAGCCGCGGCTTGGTTTGGAGAATTTTTAGCCACTACTTCAACCCAGAAACTCCCCCAAGTAGTGTTGTTTGGCTGACCTTCGAGGCTTGGCACCTGTGGCACCGGCGCCACCGAAATTTTAGCTGTTGGATTAAAACCTAAAACATCTAAAATTCCATAGGTGGTGGTAAAAATCATTGCCACCTTACCGTTAGCAAAAGCGTTTAAGGAGTTGGGAAGTGTCGCATCCCAAACCTTGTCTTTAAGGGTAAAATTGGTGTAAAAAGTAAGAGCGTCTTCGGCAGATTTTGTTTCGACATCATCAGGGATTGTCAGCCCACTTTGAGCCCACATTAGACTTAAAATATCACTACTAAAAGTGATGTTACCACTTAAACCAAGAGCCGCCCCCGCTTGAGTAATTTGCCCTGATTTATCAACTTTAGTAAGTTTAATGGCGGTACTTCTAAAATCTTCCCAAGTGGCAGGAGGGGTACTAATACCAGCCTCCGCAAACAAATCAGGATTATAAAGTAAGGCTAAGCCTTCATACATTAGAGGAACTCCGTAGAGGGCCTGGCCGCTTTGCTTCACGGCTTGAGGATAAAAAGTTTGCTTAAAATCGCTAGCGCTGTAAGTAGTCGCGGGGATGGTCGCTAAGTCTTTCGCCAGCATTGGTAACCACGACTGGTGAACTCTAACAATGTCGGGAGATTGGGAGTTGTTAGGTTGGTAAAGTCTAGTAGCCACTGTCTCCTTGTACTGGGACAAAGCGATGTAACTTTGCTTGGAGTAATTAACGATGACATTGGGGTTTAGTTTCTGGTATTCGGCAATTAAGGGAGCCATTACTTCCGGAGGTTCGAACAAACCCCAGTAAGTTAGAGTCACTTTTTTGCCACCCCCAATAGGAGTTACCCCGTCGCTACCACTAGATCCGGGAAGTTTAATAACACCACTACTAACTAAAAATAATATTATAACGCCAATAGGGATAAGCGCTAAAGGAACTAAGAATATCGGTTTAAAACCCTTCATAAGATACCACTATGTTGTCACTTTTTAAGAGGGTTTGTCAAAGGGGACATTTGGGAAAAAATAATCACTAACCAAAACATCAATAGGCCGGGGGCAGTTGTCCAAAAATAGTGGTCAAATAGTCCGAGGATAAGAATTTGCGACAGAAGTAAAAAAAGCAGTTTATTACCCGCCAACCAAAGACGGAAAAGGAGGATTAGAAGAATTAGAAGGGCTAGAAACGCGAAGGGTAGACCATTCTCAGATGCCCAAAGCAAATACAAATTATGGACCGGTTGCCAAAACGGTGGCCAGCCGGGAGAATACGAGGTCTCCGTCAAACTTCTAACAAAGTTGCCAGTGCCAACCCCAGTTAAAGGATGTTGTTTAATCATCCCCACAGCCGCGTTAGAGAGGTCAAACCGCCTAGTCAAAGAAACGCCAAGTAATGTCAAAAACGCAAAGTTGGCGGTATTTTGTCGCCAAAAGTGTGTCAAAATTCCAACCAGCCCTAAACCAAATACCAAATAAGCACTGTCGGACTTTGTCAAAAGCAGCGTTACAAACCCGAGTATCAAAACTGGTATTAAATACTTTTGACGAGACTTTAAAAAGAAGTAGAGAAGTGTTGTCAAACTCAAAACTAAGAAGCCAGCTAGAATGTTGGGGTGGGGAAAAGTACCGTAAGGCAAAATTAGTTGTCGAGCGCCGAAAAACTCTTTGGTAACACCGAAAGAAAGTGGCGACAAAGAAGTTTCACCAAAACAAGGATAGCCGCAGAGACTCCTTTGAAAAATAAACTGTAGTAAACCCCAGACGCTTTGCCACAAAACAACCAACGACAACACACCAGGTAGTAGTTTGTAAAAATGGCGGCTGAGTCGAAAATTGCTTAAAGGAAGGGCTACAAATATAAAGGCTAGAAAGCGAACCGTGGCTACTACACCGTTTGGGGAAGGGTTTAGAGTGGTGGCCAAAAGGAGCAGTAAAGCTAAAACCAACAATCTTCTATTTAGCTGAAGCCGCAGGCAACGAGTGGTTAGAAGGAGTAGGAGGATAAGAAGGACAAGAATGACAATATCGGTGACGAAAACGGCAGGGGAGAGATAGTCAACAAAAGAACCCTTAATGTAGGAGCTGTCTAAGATGAAGTGTTTGCCTAAGTTAACCGGAATTAAAACAATAATTACCAGTAGTAAGTTTTCCACTAAAAATTCGAGACTAGTTAATTTCTTTAGTACATTCGTAGTATTACTAATTACAGTGGTTAAGTTCATAACTACTACTTAAAGTATTTCTAGCGCCGAGTTTTCCTTATCTACTTTGTTAGCATCTTGTTAACAACCTCCCTAAAGTGTTGATTACTTTGTTAACAAATCCACCGTTTTATCCACAAACCCTAGAGTTTTTGTTGTACTTATCCACAATTTAACTTAGAGTTTGCTTAATATTAACAATATCCTGATTTAGTTTGCTATTAGTTTTTATCTCTTCCTCAATTTTATCGGTGGAATGAAGGACAGTGCTGTGATCCCTTCCGCCGAACATCTGGCCGACGGTTATTAGCGGAGTGCCCGTCATTGTTCGGAGTAAATACATCGCAATTTGCCTTGGCCACACCACCTCCTTTAGGCGTCTTGGTCCTTTTAAATCCGTAGTTTTTACGCTGTAGTAGGTAGCAACAGCCCTTATAATATCGCTAGTGGCGTAATGTTTAGTTTTTTCAAGAGCTGTCTGACCTAGGAAATTGGCAATTTCGTTTATTGTTAACGCGGGGTTATTAAGAGCCTTTGCCCTGGCGGCGACTTGTAAGAGTGTTCCTTCCAACTCTCTGACGTTACTAACGACTCTTTCGGCTACAAAATCGACCACTTCGTTACTTAGGGGTAATTTTAGAAGATCCCGTTTTTGACGAACAATTGCTACTCGCATGTCCAGGTCTGGTGCTTGCATATCGGCGGTCATTCCGCTTAAGAAACGTGATGACAATCGCTCCTCAAGTCTCGCGATATCTTTGGGCGGTCTATCGGAGCTGACAATAACCTGCTTTCTATTTAAATAAAGGGCGTTAAAAGTGTGAAAGAACTCTTCTTGAGTTGTTTCTCGGCCGGCAATAAATTGGACATCGTCGATAATTAAAGCGTCCACATGGCGATATTTTTCTCTAAACCTGGCCACGGCGTTGTATTGTTTCTTGGAATTTTGAATGGCCTCCACCAACTCGTTAGTGAAAGATTCCCCTGTTAAATAAACTACCTTAGCGTTTTGGTTGTTTTTAATAATCTCGTTGCCAATGGCTTGGATTAGGTGGGTTTTGCCAAGTCCCACCCCCGAATATAGAAAAAATGGGTTGTAAGCAGTGCCTGGGTTTTCGGTAATCGCCCGGGCGACAGCCACGGCCAAACGGTTATTTGGTCCAATTACAAAAGAATCGAAAGTATACCCGGGGCTTAAGTTGCTACTAAAAGTGGCTTCTGACTTTGTTTTAGCCCGCTCTATTTCAACAAGTAGTGGGGCTGGTTTTGTCCCCTTGTGGTGAGATTCGCCAATCACCAATTTTAAAGTGATTGTTTCGACACTGACTTTCTGAAGAGCGTCTTTAACCAGAGATTGGTATTTGTTTTCCAGCTGTTCTTTAGCAGAGAGGCTTTGACACTCAATTTCTAGGACATTTTGGTTCCTGCCCACAGCCTTTGTTTTAGCCAAGAAAGCTTTGTAGAAGGTGGGCGAGATTTCTGTTTCTAGATGCGACAGCACCTTTGTCCAAAGTAGATCGGGTGACATTGTGGAAAAGTTTGAGGCAGTTATTAACATCGTAAGCAGGGAAACCCCCTTCGTCAAGAGCTTGTTTTTGTTGTAACTTCTTGTTAATATGACTTCACTATGGCAATGAAGCGTACCTATCAGCCGAAGAAGCGGCACTCTGTAAAAGTCCACGGCTTTCGGAAAAGGATGAGTACCCAAGACGGTAGGAACGTCCTAAAACGTCGCCGGACTAAGGGTCGAAAGTCTCTGACACCTACTTTAAAGAAGAAGGCTTAGTCTAATGTTACCGCGTGCTTTCAGATTAACCGCAGCTTACGATTTTAACCGCGTTAAACGTCTTGGCAAAGGTGTTAAAACACTGTTTTTTGGCCTTTTTTATGCTCCGTCGAAAAACCCTGCGGATTTGCGCTTTGGTGTCATCGTTACTAATGCGGTTGAAAAGAGGGCAGTTTACCGAAATAAAGTCAGCCGGCAGGTCAAGCGGTTCTTCAGTGAAAATTTGACTTGCTTTCATCCCGGATTTGATGTCGTGGTGGTAATTTATAAGCCGGGTTTATTAGTGACATATGAAGAACTTAGTAATACTTTTAATCACGCTTTACCAAAAACTCCTCTCGTTTGACCACGGTTTACCTCATAAGCTATTTCCGGGGGTTCGTTTTTGCAGGTTTTCTCCCTCTTGTTCACAGTACTCCTTGGAAGCTATCAACAAGTATGGTATCTTGAAGGGCGGCTTACTAGGGCTTAAACGAATTATTCGTTGTAACCCTTTTAACCCCGGTGGCTTCGATCCGGTCAAATAAACATTATGTTGGCAACTATCTGGTATTCTGGTTTAGTCATCCCGTTCACAAATGCTTTGATATTTCTTTACCACTTTTTTGGTAATAATATGGGGCTTTCAATATTAGCCCTATCTGTAGTTGTGCGAGTAGTTACTTTACCTTTATCTATTTCTTCTCTCCAATCTACGAGGAAACAGCGCGCCCTGGCGCCGGAACTGGCCAAAATTAAAGAGAAATTTAAAGATAACAAAAATGCCCAAATGGAAGCCCAAACAAAATTTCTAAAAGAGCATGGGCTCAACCCAGCCTCCGGCTGTTTAGCTATGTTGGTGATGATTATCCCTTTGTTTGCTTTCAATAGCGCCATTTATTTAATGTTAGGTTTAAATGCGAATTACGCTCTTAATAACGTTCTTTACGATGGTCTTAAGTTTACTGCTCAAAATCCTCTGAATTTTAGTTTACTTTATTTGAATTTAGGGAACCCAGATCCGTATTTAATCTTGCCAGTCTTAGCTGCGGTGGTGCAATTTTTGCTTTCCAAGCTTATGATGCCAGCTATCTCTAAGGAGGAGAAGCTAGCGAGAAAGACTCCTGAAAAGACGGATGATTTTATGTATAACATGCAAGAGCAGACTTTGTACTTAATGCCGGTGATGACAATTTTAATCGGTTGGAAATTAGCCTCGGGTCTGGTATTATACTGGTTGCTGTCTTCTCTTCTGCAACTTCTGCAACAGCTTATAATGGACGGCCACCTTGCCCGCTGGTCGAAACACTTGGTGAAGTATGTCAAATAAAAGCGATTTTTTTAAAGATCTATTAATCGATTTACTAACCCGTCTTGGTTTTTCTTTGGATGTCAAAGTTACCGAAGAGGCGGAGAGCGTTAACCTAACTGTCAGTGGAGACGATTTAGGGATTTTAATTGGTTATCATGGCGAAACTTTGTCGGCGATTCAAGGCTGGCTAGCTTTGACTTATTATCAAAAAGAGGGCGTATGGGTTGACGTTAACCTCGATATTGCCGGTTACGCCGCAGAGAGGGAAGCGAGACTCCGGGAGATCGCCGTTAATGCGGCCGATAGGGCTAGATTTTTAGCTAGGCCTATTGAACTTCTTCCGATGCCCTCCTTTGAAAGAAGAATTGTCCACACTGTAGTTACTGAAATTCCGGATATGGAATCGCATTCGGTTGGCGAGGGTTTTGAGCGTCGGGTAGTGGTTCAAGCGAAAACTTCTTAAAATGCGTTTTTCCTGCCTTCAAGAAAACTTAAAAGACGGTTTGGCGGTTGTGTCTAAAGCCGTCGCTACTAAAGGCAGTCTGCCGGTTTTGAGCCACGTGCTTCTAAAAACCGACGATTCCGGTTGTTTACATCTTTCTACCACTAATTTGGAAACCAGTATTATTACTTCCATCCCGGCCACTATTCACGTGGCTGGAGCGATCACTGTTCCGGCGAGACTTTTAACCGACTTTGTAAACAACCTTCCCCCAACAATGTTGGATCTGGTGCTTAATGGTCAAACCCTTCATTTAGAGACACCTAGCACTAAATCTAAATTTAATGGTCTGGAGGCTAGCGAGTTTCCAGAAATTCCTTCACTTCCCTCTTCTCAAGAAATTAATCTTGATCCCAAAGCTTTCGCCAATGCTGTTAGCGAGGTGGTATTTGCTAGCGCTGTGGATGAAAGTCGTCCGATTTTAAGTGGCATCTTGCTTAAAATAGTTGGTAATGAGTTACTGCTAGTGGGAGTGGACGGTTTTAGACTTTCGGAACGACGGCTATCTTTAGACATGCCCTTTGATCTGCCCGCGGTCGTTATCCCCGGAAAAACTCTGGCCGAAATAGCGAGACTAGTTGGAAGTAGTGCTAATAAACTGACCTTAAATATCTCGCCGGATAAGAATTTAGCGGTTTTTAAGAGTGGTGATAAATTTACAATTTTCGCGAGACTTCTTGAAGGGGAGTTTCCTGATTACGAAAGAATAATTCCCAGCGAGTCTAAAGGCCGTCTGACTGTCGATAAGGCAGAACTTATAAACGCCGTTCGCTTGAGTAATCTGTTTGCAAGGGATACCAGCAACATTTTGAAGATCACTCTTGATCCTACTGCTTCTACTTTAACTTTGGCCGCGGCCACTGCCGAGGTTGGAGAAAGTACCCACACGGTGCAGGCCGAGATTACTGGGGAGGGTCTTCAAATATCCTTCAACGGTAAATATTTGCTCGATCTTCTTAACAACGTGGGCGGTGAGAAGTTAACGCTAGAGACTTCTGGTCCTTTAAGTCCCGGCTTGTGGCGAGTGGCCGACCGTGGTGATTTTTTGCACCTGATAATGCCTGTTAAAACCGCATCCTAACGTCGAATTTTGCCTTTTAAATTATTTTAGTAACTTGTTGCTCTGCTGGAGGTTCGCTAACTGGCATTGTCAAATTAGTGGTTTCGGGCTTAAAGATAACCTGTTCTGGTTTGGTGTTGTCCGCTAGCTGTTGATCAATTCTAGCCGCGGCTTTTCTAGTGTCTTCTTCTCGCATTTGGAGGACTTCGGAAGGTTTAGTAGTGATAAGTTTATGTTCTTCCGGAGAGGCGACAGCTTGGATGGCGACGTGGTTACTGCCGGCAAAAAATAAACCCTCACCGACACCGGCCGCTAGTAAAAACCTTTTTTCTCCGTCCGAAAGATAAAAAACTTCGCCCAATTTATCAATTTCCGACGGATGCTGTTTCAACAATACTTGTAAGGAAGAGTTGGAGATAATAGCTTGACCGAAGTCCGTACCTAAAAAGTCGCCAACGTTTTGAGTTATCGTCGTCAACCCCAAATAATATTTACGAGACCTCTTGGCAATTGAATACATAAACGAAGCGCTGTCGGGGTTTTGCATCATATACCAGGCTTCATCTACCACTAAAATCCGCTTCTTCAACTCCCTTTTAACCTTAGTCCAGATATAATCTAAAATCATAAAGATAGCGATGGGTCGCAGGACGTCTTCAAGTTGCCGGGTTGAGAAGACCGTAAAGCCATTTTCTAAATTAATGTTGCTTCGTTGGTCAAAAATTCCGGCGATGCTACCCTTAATGTATCTTTCTAATCTAGTAGCTAGCCCCTTAGCTTCCGGCTCCTCCCGGCCTAAAAGCACTTTGTATAAATCTTCCATCAATGGCGGTTCGTTGGCCTTTTGTGTCTCTGGGTCTCTCGTTATCCCTTTCAACTTGTAGACATCTATTAGGGATCGGTCAAGTACTGCTTCTTCGGCATTGCTGATTTGTCCGTAAATTATCTTGAAGAGGCTGTGTAAACTTAAGATCTTTAAGCCAAGCTCGTCCTCGCCGGAATCCGAGACCAGCGATAAATCGAAAGGATTAATTTTGGCGGGACTACTAGCTGAAAATTCGATATACTCGCCGCCCACCGCTTCGCATAGTCGCTGATATTCATTTTCGGGGTCGATTACAATCACGTCGTTACCAAACATCAATGAACGCAAACATTCTAATTTGACGAAGTATGATTTTCCGGCACCAGCCTTGGCAAAGACCACCGAGTTGGGGTTCTCTAGGGAAAAGCGGTCAAAAATTACCAAGGAGCCGTTGTGTTTGTTAATTCCATAAAGTATGCCCTCGTTTGACGTTAGTTCCGAAGAAGTGAATGGAAAAGTTGTCGCTAGAGATGTGGTGTCCATATTCCTAGTCACCAGGATTTTGTCTAGACAGGTGGGGATAGTCGTTTGAAAAGCTTGCTCCATTTGGAGAGTGGCGTGTTTAGAGATAATCATAATGCTTCCTAACATTCCCTCCACTTGTTTAGTCACGGAATTTAATTCTTCTATAGTTTTAGCCGGAATAGTCACATACAGGGAGAATTGGAAGAAACGCTCGGCGCCTTTAACCAGTTGGTCTTGCAAAGCTTTAGCATCCTCTAGAGCCGCTTTTACTGCCGGATCTAGCACTTTACCGTGTTCGCTATCCGAACTCATGGTGGCCTCCATCTCGGCAATTTTATGTCTTAAATCGTCCAAAATGCCTTGAGCTTGAATAGGGTAATAAAACATCGAGATTTCCAAAGTATGATCAAAGTTGATAAGTGGTGAGAGCCAATTGGCGCCTACAAACCGAGGGTAGCCAGAAATAAAGAAGGTGCGAAAGAAAGTGGTGCCAATTTTAATATAGTCAAAATCTATTTCCACGGCTGAAGGAGCGATGATATCAGCGACATTTAGCATTCCGCGAGCCAACGTTTGAGTTGGGCTCTCCTTGGGTGCCTTAGGAGAAGGATTAGGAGGATCAGAAGGAATAGAAGGACTAGAGATTACAGGGGTGGGGGTCGTTTGCTTGGTGGGGAGTAGATTTGGTAGTTTAAAGTTAAAAGCCATATGTTTAAGTTTCCATCATCGGTTCCACAATCGGCGTTAAATAATCGCTAGTGTTTTTTATTTTCTGTTCACGGGCTGACGTGGGATTATAGATATCATAGAATAACGAAATCAACTCCTCGTTTTTTAGTTGCCTGGCTTTTATGCCCACTTTAGCAAACTCTTTAATTAAATGGTCTCTTTTAGGCAAAATTTGACTGCTGGATTTCTTTAACACGTAATCAACATCCACGTTGGTTCTTTTAGAACGTAAATTAAAGAGGTCAATAAACCAGTCAAACGGTCCGGGGTTGGCGGCAATCGTGGCCGAGCCGTAAGGAATCACCGCGTAGAATTTTTTATCCAAGACCTCGTTTTGAGTGATCAATTCTTCTATAAACTTGCGGTAACCAATAATTTGCTGACGCAGTTTTTCGTTGGGTTGACCTTCTTCCGCCTTCTTTAAAAGCTCCAGATATTCGCTAATATCGATTCTTTTACTGCGAATCACAATTTGGATGGGGAACGATAAGGAATTAACCAGTCCGGCGTACGCGGCAATCATACTATCTTGCTCCCGCTCTGACAAAAGATCGAAATTGACCGCCGTGGTTTGGAGAACAATCGCCGCTCCGCCGTTTTTTAAGATCACCACGTCGTCCCTGATGTCGTAGATATCTAGTATTTCTTGGGTGGCGGCCGTTTGTTGCTGTAAAGTTTTCATATAATGTTGTCTTTGCTTACAAACGATAGCGGGGGCAGTAATCTGCCGTCGGCAATCACCTCCATTGTAGCAAAGCGACGGCCGAGAAGTGACACTGTTACATAGTATTTACCGTTGGGGAGGGGTGTCGAAATTACAAATTGGCCAATCTCGTTGGTTTTAAGGGCTCGCACCGGATCGCCACCCTCGTCTTTGACGACCACTACTGCTCCTTGGATCATCTTGTCTTTAGAATCTTTAACTACCCCGTTAATGACATTCGGGGAATTTGACAAAACGATGTCTTTTTCGGTTTTTAATTCTTCGGTGACTTCCCGAGGTTTTTCTCCCATGGCCAGTGGCGGCTTAATTTCAACCGCCTTTGGCGTTTGAGCTTTAGTTATAACTTGGTAGGATTTTAATAGTTGGTCGGCGGCCATTGACGTTTCAGTGGTAGGGGTAATAACAGGCTGTGGGGGAGGAGTCGGAGCATTCGCTGGCGCTGGCGGCGATGTCGTCACAGTCTGCTTAGCTACCTCTTTTTCTGCTAATTCTTTAGCTTCCTTGGCCTTAACTTCCATTTCGAGTTTTTTAAGTTCTGCCGTCAACAGCGCCGGGACTTCCTCATGGGGAGTTTCTTCCTTTGCTTTTGTGGCTTGAGAAGTAGCCATTTTAAAAATTAC
>Ga0172369_10001434_pt1 | contig 34196 bp, 25 predicted proteins | sample LakKiv25m_FD_114539 | JGI IMG/M metagenome (GOLD analysis project Ga0172369, IMG submission 114539) | Freshwater microbial communities from Kabuno Bay, South-Kivu, Congo - kab_022012_11.25m | ecosystem: Environmental > Aquatic > Freshwater > Lake | place: Democratic Republic of the Congo... | reverse complement strand
GCGTCGATTCCGGGCTCGCGAGCTGCTGGAGGAGCCGAAACTGGGCCACGTTGGAATCCTGGTACTCGTCGACGAGGATCACCTTGAAGCGCTGCCGCGTGCGCGCGCGGATGGCCTCATCTCTTTCGAGAAGGAGGGCCGGCATGAGGATGAGATCGCCGAAATCGACATTGCCGGTCGCGCGAAGCCGCTCCTCGTAGGCCGCGTAGATGCGCCGGAATTCAGGGTGACCGCTTATGAATCCGAGGTTTGGCGCGTCGGGCGCGAGACAGTAATCCTTCGCCTTCGCGATGAGAAACGCGTAGTCGCCGCAGTCGCGCTTGGAGAAGTTCGGGAATATCGAGTGGACGAGTTCCGTGGAATCGTCGCTGTCGTAGATCGTGAAGCCGCTCTTGAGGTTGAAGGCTTGGGCGTTCCTCCTCATGAACCACGCGCCGAAGGAGTGAAAGGTGCGCATAATCGCGCGCTCGCACGCGGGCTCGATGCCCATCGCGCGCTCGCGCATCTCGAGGGCTGCCTTGTTCGTGAAGGTCACCGCGAGGATCGATTCGGGAAAAACGCGCTTCTCGCGCACGAGGTAGGCGATTTTGGTCGTGATGACGCGCGTCTTGCCGGTGCCCGCGCCCGCCAGGATGAGGAGACGGCTGCCATCGTAGCACACCGCCTCGAGCTGTTCGGGGTTGAGACCCTGCAGGTAGTCCGGAAGATGCTCCTGTGTCATGGCCCCGGAGTATACTCCAGAACCGCGTTGAAATCGACTCCGTTCACGGAGACGATGCGGGCGCGGACGAGCGTGCCGGGCGCGAGTTTCGCGTTAATGAGGGTAACTCCGTCGACTTCGGGCGCCTGCATCCAGCCGCGCGCGATGGAGAGTTCGTCGTGATCGAACGTCTCTTCAACGACAAATGTGTCCTCCGTGCCCACAAAGCGTGCCAATCTCTCCGAGGTGATGGAAACTTGCGCCTCTTCGATGGCAGCTTTTCGAGCGCGGGCGGTCGCTCTGGTCACGCGGGGCTTCATGTCGTATGCGGGCGTGTTCTCCTCACGTGAGTAGTCGAAGGCGCCCAGCCAATCCAGGGCCGCGTCGCGCTGGAATTTCAGCAGCGTCTGAAAATCTTCTTCGGTCTCGCCGGGGAAACCTACAAGGAAGGTTGAACGGATCATTGCCTCGGGCAATTCCCTGCGAATGTTCGCGATGAGTTCGAGGTACGCCTCGGGTGAACCCCGGCGGTTCATCCGCGCGAGCAGTGCCGGAGAGGCGTGCTGGAAGGGCAGATCGAAGTAGGGCGCGATTTTTGAACCTCGCCGGATGATGGGGAGGATCTCCCGCGGAAAGTGGTCGGGGTGGATGTAAAGCACGCGCACGCGGAAGCTGCCTTCGAGCCCGTCGAGCCGTTCAAGGAGTTCAGGGAGAAGGCATCGCCCCGCGCGATCCTTCCCGAAATTGCCGAGATCTTGGCCGATCAGCACCAGCTCGTACACCCCGCGCGCGATCAGCTCCCGCGCCTCCGCCACCACATCGTCGATGGACCTCGAGCGAAGTTCTCCGCGGATGAGGGGAATCGCGCAGTACGCGCAGCGGTTCGAGCAGCCCTCGGTGATCTTGAGGTGCGCGGTGCCGGGGAAATCGAAAAGCTTCTTCCGCAAGTAGTAAGTTTCGGGCATCGCGCGCCCTTGGGCGGGGGCGAAGACCGTTCTTGTTCCGTGGTATATCGCGCTGACAGCCTCGGGAATCGCCGAGAGGTCGGCATTGCCGAGAATGCCGTCGGCCTCGGGAAAATCCTCGGCGAATGCCTGCGCGTAGCGCTGCGAGAGGCAGCCCGCGGCGATGATTTTCTTGTCGGGCCACCGCGACTTCGCATCGACGATCGCGCCGATCGATTCCTTTTTCGCGTCCTCGATGAAGCCGCAAGTGTTGACGATGATGATGTCCGCGGCGTCCGGCGTTTCAGCGCCGGAGAACCCCGCGTCGACGAGCCGCGCGGCGATCTCCTCGCCGTCGACCTGGTTTTTCGCGCAGCCGTGCTGGTCTATGTAGAAAGTTGGCATGAGAGTGTCCTTAATCTGCGTGTGTGTGAGCGGAGCCTCAGTCGAGCGACTCCGCGACGACCGCCCAGCCGCCCTGGGCATTCGACCAGAAGAGGCGTTTCACCGCGATCTCTCCCGCGCCTCCCATCACTAGTTCCGTCGATTTGCCCGCCGACTGAAATACGTTCACTTTGACGGCCTGCGCGTTCGCGGTCCAGAAGGTGATGCTATTCGACGCGTTGACGGTGATCGACTCGCCCTTCCGGTAATATTTCTCGACCCACTCCTTCTTGTCCGCCTCATAGCGGAAGAGCACGGGGGCCATGAAATTCACGTTGACATAGAAGGGATGGGCCCCTCCGGCGCTTCTGAAGAGGAGCTCTGGAGCGTTTTGAGCCTGGCCGGCTTGGGACGAGGCCGCCTGAGCGCCCTGGGCCTTCTGCGCGTCCGCCGCGACCGTGATGTCGCCAGGCTGGTCGGAGCTCGAGAGGGCGGCCTTCGTGTCGAACCTGACTCGAACGCCGTTCTGCGGCTCGTTCGGAGCGTAATCGAGTATGGACGCGGTAAGGCGCTCGCTCTCAGAGGAGGGATTGATCACGACATCCTCATTGAGCCCTGCGCTCAGAGGGCCGAAAGGCGTGTCAAAGCTCACCTTGTCCTTGATGGAGCTGAGCGTTACCGACACAAAATCCGTGCCGAGCGGAAGGAAGACTTTATCCTGCGGATAGAGGCGCTGTTCGTAAGGAAGACCCTCGGCGCGGTATTCGGCGGGGCTGCGGGTTGGCTTCGCGTGGATCTTGAGCGTGGGAAGAATGCTGATCGCCGCGATGATGATCACGATCGCGACGAGAGCGAGCGGAATGAACCTTCCGAGCTGCGCGTGAGTCTTCTTTTCGCGCGCGGCGCGCGGCGAACCTTGCGGCACCGGAGGTGCCTGGACTTCAGCGGGCGGTATGGGTTCGGCACGCTTCTCCATCGCGTGCGCCTTCGCCTCCGCATGGGCGGGCACGCTGTGCGTCGAGCCCTGTCCGTCGCTCTGGGGCGGAGGAGTCGCCTCAGGGCGCTCGTCCGAAGGCGCGTCCTGTTTTGGCTCTTTTTTTTGAGGTTTTTTACGGACTGGAGGCTTTTTGCGCGGGGAAGCCTCCTCGGACGGCGGCACGACATCTTCCTCGGCAAAGAGCGAGGGCGTCTGCGCTGTCTCCTCGAGCGACGGCTGCGGAGGGACTGGTTCGATGCTCTGGCCAGCCTCGATCTTTTCTTGGCTTGGGGGCGACACCTGTGGTTCGCTGACCTCGGAGCCCGCTTCAGGTAGCGTTTCGGCGCTGTGGTAGATTTCTATCATCTTCCTGGCATCGAGGCCCAGGAAATCGGCGTAATTCCGAATAAAACCGAGCGCGTACACCTCGCCCGGGAAGCCATCGTAGCTGTCCGTCTCGATGCCCTGCAGGAAGCGCTTGCTGATATTGGTCTCGTCCGCTACCTGATCGAGCGTGAGACCTCTTCCGAGTCGAGCATCGCGAAAAATGCTCCCAACCTTTCCCATCACCGCTCCCTATGCTCTGCCCGCGCGCTCACTGGAACAAGAAATTGTTGTACACGTTGGCGCTCGCCGGCGCATCGTAGACGAATTTATCGTCCGCGATACCCTGATTCAATTTGATATTCTGAAAATCGAAAGTGATCTTGTCGTTCGAAACAGTCCAGCCTTCGAGCCTCCGGATGAGCATCGTGTCAGCGCTCACCGAGAGGCGTATGTTCTTGTACCCCTCGGAGACGCTCTTGCGCGAGAGCATGAGGCGGTACACCTGCTCGCTCGAGCCGGGATCGAGCGCTTCGGGGCTCGGATTGTGCTCCCAGCCTATCGTGTAGTTTCGGCGGAGCAGCGAGAGGCCCTCTTTTGAGGCGAGGGCCGCCGCGCCCATCGAAACGCCCTGGTCTCCCGCGTCTTGGCGCAGCACCGCCCTGTACTGAGGGAGATACACGAGGAGCGTCTTGCCGTCGAACACGATGACCTGGTCGGCTGGCTGGGTGAAGTCGATCCTGAGCAGCGAGGGCGACTTGAAGAGCAGGGTGCCGAACATCGGCTGCTTCCCCGCGGAGATCTGCACCGAAGCCTGGTAGTCGGTCACCGAGGCGTACTTGTCGGCGAGCTGGGCGAAGAACTGGTCGGCGGTCATCAGAGTCTGTGCCTGGGCGGATGCAAGCGCGAATGCGCAGAGCAGTATCGCCACGATAGACGCGATTTTGATTCTTTTCACGAACGTCGCTCCAATTGAAGGGTGATGGCGGGCATATCGGTGATCGCCGGCGGTCCGAAGTACTGAATGCTGCCCGGAATGCGATAGTCCGACGACAGGGCCCACGCCTCGCGCGCCTGGGAGAATGCCTTGAAGGGTTCGCCTTCGAGCTCAACGAGCGCCTTCTTTATGACTGGCTTGTCCTTCCCATGGCGGTGCTCGAGGTTCATCATGGAAACAATCGGGATGCCGCCCGGTAACCAGTCCTTCGCGGGCGCGGACAGATTCCGGATCGCGGCGATGTAACCTGAAAGGCCGTGCAGAATGAGCAGGCAAGCATCGTAGCCGAGCGAGTAACAGTAATCGGCGTCGAAGTTGGAGGGGAAGGCGCACCTTCCTTCGTACCCGAAGAAGTGGGTCTGATAGTCGAACTTGCCCTTGTATTCGCCCTTTTCCGCCAATTCGCGGAGTCGCCGCGAGGTCATCTCGACGAGCAGCTTCTCAGTTTCAATCCTCGAGACCTGCACGTTGCCATGAGGATCCCTGTCCCAGCAGAGCTGCGCCTGGATCGCCTCCGGAAGGCTTGAGAAGAGGCCGGCGCTCTCGGGCCCAAGGTGCGACGCGATAAACGAGCGCTGCGCCTCGCCCTTCGCGAGCGACTCGTAGGTGGAGCCAGCCGCCGCGATTATGTCGTTGATCTCGGTAATGAGGATCTTGATTTCGGGAATGAACTCGATAAGCCCTTCGGGAACGATGATGACGCCGAAGTTCTCGCCCTTCGCGGCGCGCGCCGAAATGGCGTCCGCGATAGTGGCGACGATCGAGGACAGGCTCATCTTCTTTGCCTCGACCTCCTCCGAAATCAGCGCGATGTTGGGGCGTGTCAAAAAAGCGCACTCGAGCGCGATGTGCGAGGCCGAGCGCCCCATCAGCTTGATGAAGTGCCAGTATTTTCGTCCGGAAGCCGCGTCGCGGCAGATGTTGCCGATCAATTCGGCGTACACCTTCGTGGCGGTGTCGAACCCGAACGAAGACTCGATCCACTCGTTCTTGAGGTCGCCGTCGATGGTTTTCGGAACGCCGACCACCGTAACCGCCGCGCCGCGCTTCCTGAAATATTCGGAGAGCATCGCCGCGTTGGTGTTGGAATCGTCGCCGCCCACAACCACGAGGGCGTCCAAGGCAAGCTTCTTCGCGTTTTCAAACGCTTTTTCGAGTTGCTCCTGTGTCTCGATCTTCGTTCTTCCCGAGCCGATGATGTCGAAACCGCCTGTATTGCGGTATCGATCCACAATCTCCGAGTTGAGCTCGAGGTACTTGCCATCGATGAGTCCTGATGGTCCGCCCTTGAAACCGATGAGAGTGGATTGCGGGTGCGCCTTCTTGAGGGCGTCGAAGAGTCCTGCGATTACATTGTGGCCGCCTGCGGCTGGCCCTCCGGAGAGGATCACGCCCACCGTGAGAGGGGCTGTCTTGGCAGGGCTTTGGGAATCGACAAATTGGACGGCGGGTTTGCCGTAGCTGTTCGGAAACGCGCTTTTCAGCGCCTCACGGTCTTTTTCAGGCTCGACGACTGCGGTCGCTCGGGGCGCGATATTCACGATTGATTCGAGAAAAATTTCAGGCACCTTGGGAACATACGCGTAGCGGGCTGCGTGAAGTGGTGAAAGCTCGATCATGCACAATACCTCTCTCGGTGAGTTTCGTAGATATTTTACTGTTTTGGCGATACATTGAAAAGAGCACCTTCGCGCGCGAAAATCCATAATTTTTATGAGGAAACTTTGAACTTTAACCAAGGCTCGCGGATGCCGATACTTAAATCGGGAATCTGTATGGCAAGACGCATCACTATCGCATCGATACTACTCGCAATTTTTCTCGGCGCGCCCCTCGCGATCTGCGGGGCTGAACAGGAGTACCACGTCATCCAGACAGGGGAGACACTCTATTCCATCGCGAAGAGCTACTCCATTCCGTACGAAATGCTCGCGAATATCAACGGCATCACCGACCCTTCGAAGATTCGCCCGGGCATCGTGCTGCTCATCCCCCAGGTGCACGTCGTAGGCAAGGGCGAAACGTACTACGGCATCGCGAAAAAATATGACATTTCGATACAGTCGCTGAAGTCGGCCAACAACCTCGCGGACTCCTACGTGCTCCGCGTGGGCGATGTCCTCATCATTCCCGAACAAAGCGGCAGCTCGGCCACGCTTGCCCAGTCGCTTCCCGCAACCTCGACGCCAGCGCAGCAACCCGCGCCGATCGCGCCCCCGCCCTCGGCGAGCGTCGCAACCGCGCCTGCTGCTTCGTCGCCCGCCACTCCTTCCACCGCGCCAGCCATCGCGGCCGCGCCAAAGAGCGCGACGCCACCCGCACAACCCGCCGCGGCGCAGCCAAGCGCGCCAGAGAAACCGCAGCCTCAGCCAGGCGCGGCTTCTCCCGCTTCACAACCAGCGCAACCGACGCAACCAACCCAACCGACGCAATCAGCGCAATCAGCGCAATCATCGGCAGCGGCGACTCCCGCCTCGAACTCGAGCGCTCCTCAATCCTCCCTGGCCGCGCCGAGCGCGGAAAAAACCGAAGGACAAGACAAGAATCCCTCTCGTCCCGCCGACACGCTCATCACCTGGCCCGTAGAAGGAAAGGGCCACTATATGAGCGGCAAGCTCGAGGGCATCATGTTCGAGACCAGGCGTGGGGCTAGCGTCCTGGCCGTCGCGTCGGGAACTGTCGTGTCCGCGGGACCATCTCGAGGGTTCGGGCAGGTAGTTTTCGTGCAGTCTAAATCGGGCTTCGTGTACGTTTACGGAGGAAATGAATCCATACTCGTCAAGACTGGCGACAGCATCGCGCCTGGGAAAACAATCGCTACCGTGGGAGTCGATTCGAAGGACGGGAGCCCCACGGTGTATTTCTTCGTGTTTCGCAACGGCCAGCCTGTCGACCCATCGCTAGCACCCCGCGAATAGCCGAATTTTCGCCACTTGCGTTCTGGCTCTACCTATAGTAGCATAATTTATATTTCGAAGTTCGCATATAAAAAGGATAGAGCATGAGCAACAAGGCAGACTGGAGCACGGGGAGCAGTGCCAGCCGGCCCGTAAAGAATGGTCTCAACGAAGATAGCTTTAATGAAATTGATCCGCTCAGCCTGTACCTCCGTCAGATTTCAAAATACGCGCTTCTGACCGCCGACGAAGAGCGTGAACTCGGCGCTAAACTCGATGGATTGAATCTGGAAATCTCCGAGATGCGCGCGCTCCTCCTCGAAGATCCTCAAAACACACAACTGAAAATTGAACTCGCCAAGCTGAGCGCTGAGCAGCGGGATGCGCGCGAATCGCTCATCGCCTCAAACCTCAGGCTTGTCGTGTCGATCGCCAAGGGCTACCAGATGCGCGGCGTCAATCTCCTCGATCTCATCGACGAAGGAAATATCGGCCTCATCGAGGCGGTGAATCGCTTCGACTACCGCCGCGGCTACCGCTTTTCTACCTACGCGAGCTGGTGGATTCGGCAGGCGATCATCAAATGCCTCGTCGACCAGAGCCGCGTCATCCGACTCCCCATCCATATGCTGAACACGATTCGGCGCTGCTACGCATCCGCGAAACAGCTCGTGCAGGAGCTTGGACGCGACCCGAATTCCGCTGAAGTCGCCGAAAAGGCTGGCATGACGAAGAGCAAAGTCGAGAGCGCCCTTCAGTTCGCGGTGGGCACTTCGAGCCTCGACATGAGTCTCGAGGAAGACAAAGGCGGAAGCCTCGTCGACAGCGTTCGCGACGAAAAATCGCCCGACCCCTTCAGTCATGCCTTCACGGTCACCATGCACGAGCTGTTGCGGTATATCATGCGCTCTCTCTCGGAGCGCGAACAGATCGTGCTGCAGCTGCGCTACGGACTGAACGGCGAAGGTCCCAAGACGCTCGAGGAGACAGGGCGCGCGCTGGGCATCACGCGCGAGCGCGTCCGCCAGATTCAGGAGCAGGCCCTCGAAAAGATCAAACAGCGCGAGGAACTCTCTGATAGCGCCCTTTAGCTCCGCGACACAGCAGACACTCGAGATCTTGAAATAACTAACCCCTCGCCTCGCCCCGCGGCAAGCGGATTTCTCGACAACCGCTCCCCGCGCTAATAAAAGGGCGGCTCACGCGGCGGTTTAGAACCGCCGGTGAGCCGCCCGCATTCTCCGCGTCAGCGTGGTTTTATTTTCCCGAGAGCACCTGCATGATGTCCTGGTAACCCTTGGCCTGCGCGAGATCGAAGGGCGTCTCGCCACGTCTGTTCGTGGCCTTGGCGTCGGCGCCCAGCGAGATCAATTCGGAAACGATGTCCTTCTTATTGGCGCGCACCGCGTAGTGGAGCAGGGTCTCGCCGATAAAGTCCGAGCTGTTGACGCCTGCGGCCGAGAGAACCTTCATGCGCGCGCCCGAATCCATCGCGAAGATCATCGAGAGCGGCGACACGTTGTCGGCGTTCGAGACGAAGAGCGACGAACCGGCGTTCAGGAGGATCACCGCGGTATTGAGGTCGCTGTTCCTCAGCGCGATCATGAGCGGAGTGTCGCCTTTCGCGTTGCGCGCGTTCGGATTCGCGCCGCTCTTGATTGCCAGCGCGAGCGCGTCGGGCCCGGCGCTCGAGCTGACGAGGATGTGGAGGACACAGTCGCCATTGGAATCTGGTTTGTTGATAAGGGACGCCATGTAGAATTCAGCGGTGATCTGCTGATTCTTGAGAAGCGAGAGTTTGAAGGGCGAGAGGCTGCGCGCGTTGAGCGCGTGCATGTCGGCGGCATTCGCCAGCAAAAGCCGCATCACCGAAACATGCTCTCCGCTCACCGCCTGGTAGAGCGGGGTGGAGCCTGAGTTGTCCCTCGTGTCGACGAGCGCGTTCGATTTCAAGAGCTCGTTCGCCGCGTCGTAGGCGCCGTTGGCAACCGCCGTGGAGAGTGGCGTGAAGCCCCGGTTGTCCTGCATCTCGGTCTTCGCGCCGTTGGCGACGAGGAGCCTGATGATCGAGGCGTTGTTCTTCTGGCTCGCCTGGTGCATGGCGGTTTCGCCGGAATAGTTTTGGTTGTTAACGGGCGAACCCGCGCTCACGAGCATCTCGGTCGCCTGTGCCGCATCCGCGAGCACCGCGCTCTGGAGCGGTATGTCGCCCTTGATGTCCGCGGCTTTGAGCGAAGAACCGGCGCTCACGAGGTAGGTGATCGCGTGGGTCGCGTTGTATTTGGCCGCGGTGTGCAGCGGCGTTTCAACCGCGTTGTTGAGCACATTGAGGCTGGCTCCCTTCGAGATGAGGTACGCGATGCCGTCGGGAAGGTCTTTCCGGGCCGCATGATGGACGACCGAGTCGCCGTTCGCGTCGCGCGCCGCAATGACATTGGGCCTGAAGAACCACTCGAGGGGGCTCGGCTTCGCGGTGAGCGCGAGGAAGAGCGGGTTCTCCTGCTTCGCGTTGTACTGGAAAATGTCGGCGTTCGCGTCGAGGAGCACGACTCCCTGCTCAGCGTAGTTTTCTCTCACGGCGATGTGGAGGGCGCTGTCCTGCGCCTTGTTCCGCGCGTTCGGGTCGCCACCCTTCGAGAGGATGAGCTTGAGCACATCCGCGGGCGCCTTCAGCGAAACCGCGGTCATGAGCACGCTGTTGGAGTTGTCGTCGCTCTGGTTGACATTCGAGGGCAGCACGATATTGTCGACGGCCGTGTAGCCCTTGGCGAGAGCGATCTTGAGCGCGTTCTCCCCAGCCTGGTTCATCTTGAAGATGTCGGCTTTCGCGTCGATGAGCGACTTGGCGTACTCGTAGTGCTCGGTGCGCGCGCAGAGAATGAGCGGCATATCGCCGTTCTGGTTCTGGGCGTTCACGGGCGCGCCTGCCTGGATCAGCGTGTCCACGATCTCTGGAGCGTAGAACTGCATGACAGCTTTGTGCAGCGGCGTGTTGCCCTGGCTGTCCATGAGGGCTGGATTCGCCTTGAAGCTGAGGAGGAGCTTCACCATCTCCAGCCTTCGGGCGGGAGGCACCGTGAGGTGGAGCGGGGTGCTCTGCGTGGCGTCGAGGATGTCGGTGTTTGCCTTCATGGAAAGAAGGAGTTTGGCGCCTTCGACATAGCCTGCCTTCACCGCGAGGTGGAGGGGGGCGTCGCCATTCAGATTCTTGAGGTCCGGATCGGCCTTATTGAGGAGGAGGAAGAGGGCGAAACCGTACTGGTAGCGGGAAATCGCCTCGTGGAGCGGCGTGTTGCCATTCGCGAAGCGGACCGCGTTGTAGTCTGGCGCGCGCACGGTAACCGCGAACCATGAGAATTCAGGGAAGGAAGGGTTCGCGCCCTTGAGGATGAGTTTTTCGGCGATCTGCGCTGCCTCGAGTTTGTCGGGGTAAAGCAGCACGAGGTCGAGCGCGGTTCGGTCTGCCTTGTCCTTGATCTGGACCGAAGCGCCTTTGGTGAGGAGCAGATCCACAGCCTTGGGCATGAGCCCGTCCGCCGCGTAGTGGAGGATGGTTCTGCCGTCGGGGCTCGTCGTGTTGATGTTTTTCGAATTGAACATCGCGTCGAGGATGCCGTTGTCCGCCTGGAGCGCCACCTGAGCGGGAGAAGTGCCGCCAACATCGGTGGAGAATGGATCGGCGCCCCGATCGACGAGCATTTTGACCATGGCCGTCTGTTTTCGGTCAACCGCGTAGCGGAGGGCGGTTTTCCCGGACAAGTCCTTATTGTCCACCTTGGCACCGAGCACTATCAGAATTTCGGCGATCTGGGCATTGCCCTGGATCACCGCAATATGAAGAGGGTAAAGTCCAACATAACCCTCTTTGGTGGAAGGTTTGTTCAATTCTTCTTGGTTCGAATAGAATTTGCGTATGCCTTCGAAATCGCCCTTGATGACAAGATCATTGAGCGTGACCTCTTTGTTGGAGGCGGGCGACGTCGCGCAGCTCGCGAGCATGAAGATGGCGAGAATCAGGAAACTGAGTGCTTTGAAGGTGTTCTTGTTTCGGGTTTGCATCGGTTATAACTCTCCATTCTTAGTATCGGCATATTTGGGAAAAATACTCAGCCATCTCAATCTATATCGCAAAAGAAGCCCGATTTCATGCGTGGCGCGGCTCATGCAGCGCGCGTGGCGGCGTCTCGCCGCGAGACAGCTTGCGCACGCCGAAGGAAATATGATTCCATATATATGCGAAAAAATTTATCCGCGACAGTGGAGCATGCCATGATAATCGGTTCATTCATGCCGAAGCGCTCAGTGTGGGCGTCGGCGATCGCGCGATTGCGCGAAGAGTTTCCGGAGCACACCTGGCTCGAAGGTCTCAGCGAAGATTCGGCCGGGCTCGATGCCCTCGACGTCATTCTCGGCGGACGCGTGCCGCCCGGCGTATTCTTAAAAGCTACTGAGCTCAAGGCCCTCTTTCAGCCATTCACAGGCGTGAACCATCTGCCTGCCGAAGTTCTGATAGCCCGGGGGGTGCAGGTCTACAACGTGCACTCGAACGCATTCGACGTGGCGGAACGCGCGCTCGCCATGACGCTGGCATTCTACGCGAGGATCATCGAATTCCACAATGATTTGAAAAACGATATATGGCACGGTTTCTGGGTTGGAAGGGGCGCTGACGACAACTGGGACAGCATCTATGGGCGAACGTGCGCGATTCTAGGGACTGGCGCGATTGGGCAGGAGCTCGCGGGGCTTCTCAAGGCATTCCACTGCAGAGTGCACGGCTGGCACAAGTCTGTCGGCGGCGAGCTTCCCGCGCACTTCGACGCCCTCATGCCGACCATGGCAGAGGCGATCGCCGCGGCCGAAATTGTGTACATCGCGCTGCCCGGCACCTCGGAGACTGAAAATCTGCTCTCAAAAGACATTCTCATGGGCATGAAGGGGAAATTTCTCGTCAACGTGGGGCGCGGCGCCATCGTGAATGAAGAGGGTCTCTACGAGGCACTCTCCCGGGGAGTATTGAAGGGCGCGGCGATCGATACCTGGTACGGCTATCCCAAGGATGGCGGTGTGGTGGGAGCGCCTTCGCGTTTTCCCATCAACAAGCTGCCGAATGTCATTGCGTCGCCGCATGTGGGTGGCGCCACGAATCAGGCCACGCAGAAGTCAGTGGGCACGACGCTTCAGAATATCAGGGCGTATCTGAAGACCGGAAAGGGGATCTGGCGCGCCGATTTAAAGAAGATGTACTGAAGCGCGCCGCCGCAGCGACGCATTGCACATAAGCGCGCTCAAACGCCGGGCGCTAGAAGAGGCCGTCTGGCGCCTCGATCAGCATATGCGGAAAATCGGCGTAAATAGAGATCAGCTCGTAGAGGCGGTCGAAAGGCAGGGACTGCTTGTCGAAGACGACGTAGGGCAAAAGCTCCGCGAGCCTGTCGGCGTTATATCCGCCCTTGCCGTTCAGCACGACCATGGTCTCCATGTCCTGCGCCTCCTCGAGGGCGCGGTACGCGAGCGTGAAATTTCTCGTCGCGAAGAACATGCGCGTGTGGTAGCTTGTCTGGGGATCGGGAGAGAACGAGTTCGCGAGCTCGTAGTAGTGCTCAGGGTTGAGGAAGGCGTCTCGTATCCGCTCGACGAGCTTCTCCGAGGGAATGCGCGTTTCGCTCGTCAACACAATCTGGTAGAGCGTGTAGGGATTATCCTTGCGCAGGTCGCGCGCAGCCCTGACTATCCTGGCGAGGATTTCAGGATCATCGGAGTCCACGAGAAGCGTGATGGAACTCGAAAGTTTTTCGGGATTGAGCCGCATCCAGTCGATATTCTCGGGCTTTCTTGTATCGATGAACGATACGAATCCCTCTTTGAAGAGGTGGAAGTGCGGGGCGGGCGGCATCGCCCACTCGACATCGAAACTCTCCTCGAACGCCGCGATCGAGTCGACCATGTCATCGTAGGAAATCCAGTGCGTGCTCGTCACGAGGTAGGGTGGAATCTCCATCGAGCTCATGCCAAACTCATCGCCGCGCTCGCGCATTTCGGTGCCGGGGAGCAGCGAGAGGGGATAGAGCTCGGCTTCCTGCCCGAGCCCCTGCATGCCGAGAAAATCGAAGGTTTCGATGACCTGCTCGTAGCCATCGTAGGGCAAGCCCAAAATCAGGCCGGTCTTTATCACGATCTTCTGTTTCTGGAGGAGTTCGGCGCCGCGCTCAAAGGCCTTTCTGTCGAAGGTCCTGTGCACCGCCTCGAGCGCCTTGGGATTCGTGGTCTGCAGCCCGATTTCCACAGATGCCACGCCCGCTTCCTTGAGCAGGCCCGCGATCTCCTCATTGATGCCCTCGAGCCTGAGCTCAGTATGGATCGTTGTGTTCGAGTGGTTGGCAAAGGCGATATCCCGGAGGCGGCCCGCAAAGTCGGAACCGCTCTGGAAGTTGGGGTCCATGATGTATACTTCGGGAACGCCTGCCTCGGCTGCGGCACGGATGACATCCAGCGATTGCTGGTGCGGAAACCGGCGAATGTTTTTGAAGTTTTTCCCGTAGTAGCAGTATGAGCACTTAGCGTTGCAGCCGCGCATCGTCTCGAGGTGAACCTGCATGTTCGGATCGAGGCGGAGCGCGCCCGTCAGGTAGGGGTTGGGAAGCTTCTCGAGGTCGAGGGCGTCCTGCGCGCGGTATGTCTGGGCGACAGGACGGTGCTGGCTCACGTCTTGGAGCAGGTCCGCGAAAGCCTGTTCTCCTTCGCCGAAAACGAGGCTATTGAAGGGCGCGCGCACCGTGATGGGCATGCCCTCAACGACCTCCGGTCCACCGGCGACGAGCCTGGCGCGCGGCAAGAGCGAAGCGAGTCGCTCGGCGATGAAGGTGCTGCGCTCAAGATTCCAGGAGTACAGGGTGAACGCGACCACATCGGGCTCATGCCCGACTATCGAGGCGATAATCGAGGCATCCGATCCATAATTCGCGATGGCGGTGTCGAGCGCGGACCACTCTCGCCGCGAGATGATGCCCCTCGACTCGGCGTATGAGGCGAGATAGCCCGCTGCGAGAGGAATGTTGGCTGGCGCGGAGCTCCAGTCTGGAGTCTGTGTCGGCAATTGTACAAAAAGCAGTTTCATTGGTGTTTCACTCACTTATCGGCCACAGTGCGCGCCATGTTCAGCGCTCCGCGCGAAAGATTGGATTGCGTCCCTATTGGGGAAGCCGGAAAAGGCGCCTTCCCAGGAGCCTCTCAGAGTCGGCGCGGTGAGCGCCTGCGCGAGCCACGCGAGGTACATCGGGCGCGGCACTTCGATTCCCCCCATCAGTTCGAGGTAGGGAGTGTATACCTGGCAGTCGATGAATTCGAAGCCCCGGGCGAAGAGCTCGACCGCAAGTGATAAAAAACCGACCTTCGAGGCATTGCTCTCGAGGCTGAACATCGATTCTCCAAAGAAGGCCGCGCCGAGACTCACCCCATAGAGTCCTCCCACGAGGGTTCCCTCTTTCCACACCTCTACCGAGTGGGCGAATCCCTCGCGGTGGAGCTCTGTGTAGCCCTCCACGAGCTCGGGGAAAATCCAGGTGCCCGGTTGGCTTTCACGGGGTATCCGCGCGCAGTTCGCGATTACCTCGGAGAAAGCCCTGTCGAGCGTGATGGAGTAGGGTGATTTCGGCCTCAGCGCTCTGCGGAGAGCCTTCTCCGCAGACTCCGCGATGTGCAGCTGGCCCTTCGGAATGACGAAGCGCGGGTTGGGGCTGCACCACCTGAGAAGTCTTGGATTCGAGGGCCAGGGGAATATGCCTTGGCGGTATGCGGAGAGCAGCAGCCCCGGCGACAGGCTGCCGCCGTAGCACACCACACCTTCGCTCGAGGCGCGTGACGCGGGTGGAAACGAGTACTCCCCATCCGCTTCGAGGTGCTCGGGTGTTACGATAAACCGCATTCAACTGCCCTGTAGCACAGGCTCCTCGGCGCGGATGTCGAAGACGATTTTCTCGTTTTCGAGGCGCGCGACAGCGTCTCCGCCGTGCTCGAGCCGGCCAAAGAGCACTTCGTCCACGAATACAGTCTTGATCTGGTCCTCGACGAGGCGATTGATGTTTCTGGCGCCGAATTCGCGTGAGTATCCGCGCTCCGCGAGGTAGTGGACCACCTCTTCGGATACGGTGAGTGTGACGCGTTTCTCCGCGAGCTGAGTCGAGAACTCGTCGATGGTCTTCTTGACGATGCGCTCGATGATATCCATCGAGAGGTTGCTGAAGTGCACCACCGCGTCGAGCCTGTTGCGGAACTCCGGGCTGAACGCGCGCTCAACCGCCTCGTCGAGCGCGGAGGCGCTCACCTGCTGTTCGCCGAAGCCGATGAGGGGTTTGCCAATATCGCGCGCGCCGGCGTTGCTGGTCATGATGAGGATCACGTTCCGGAAGTCGGCTTTTCGGCCCTGATTGTCGGTGAGGGTCGCGTAGTCCATGATCTGAAGCAGAATATTGTAGATGTCGGGGTGTGCCTTCTCTATTTCGTCGAGAAGCACCACGGCGTTCGGCGTTTTGCGGATCGCGTCGGTGAGGAGGCCGCCCTCCTCGTAGCCCACGTAGCCGGGAGGCGAGCCGATGAGCCGGGAAACAGTGTGCTTCTCCTGGTACTCGCTCATGTCGAAGCGGTGCAGCGCGATGCCGAGGTGTTTCGAGAGCTGTCGAGCGAGCTCGGTCTTGCCGACGCCTGTCGGTCCGACGAAGAGGAAATTCGCGATGGGCTTGTCGGGAGCCCTGAATCCGGCGCGCGAACGCTTCACTGCCTTCACCACCGCCTCGATGGCGGGATCCTGGCCGAACACCTCGCCTTTGAGCGAGGTCTCCAGCGTGGCGAGCCGATCCTTTTCCGAAGAGGTGACGGTGCGCTCGGGAATCCGGGCGATCTTCGCGATCACCACCTCGATGTCGTGGGGAGTGATATCGATCGTCTGGATGTCTTCCTGCTGGTTTTCCTTGTAGGCGCGGATGCGCGCGAGGGCGCCCGCCTCGTCGACCACATCGATGGCCTTGTCGGGCAGCTTGCGCTCGGTGATGAATTGTGCCGCGAGCTTCGCGGCGATCTCGAGCGTCTCATCGCTGTAGCGCACGTCGTGGTACTCTTCGTACTTCGACCTGAGGCCCTTGAGGATCTCGACGGTCTCGGGAATGCTGGGCTCGACGATGTCGATCTTCTGGAATCGTCGCGAGAGCGCGCGGTCCTTCTCGAATATTTTGTTGTACTCGTCGTAGGTGGTCGAACCGATGCAGCGGAGTTTGCCCGAAGTGAGAGCGGGCTTGAGGAGGTTCGACGCGTCGAGCGTGCTGCCCGTCACCGCGCCGGCGCCGACAATGGTGTGGATCTCGTCGATGAAGAGGATCGCCTTCTCCTTCTTGAGGAGCATGTCGATCACTTTCTTGACGCGCTCTTCGAAGTCGCCCCTGAACTTGGTGCCCGCGAGGAGCGAGCCCATGTCGAGCGACCAGATCGTGTAGCCCTTGAGCTTCGGGGGAACGTTGCCGGAGGCGATCCGCTGGGCGAGCCCTTCGGTGATGGCAGTTTTACCGACGCCGGCGTCACCGACGTGGATCGGGTTATTCTTGAGCCTGCGCGAAAGGACCTGGATCGTGCGCTCGATTTCTGCGTCCCGACCGATGACAGGCTCAAGTTTTCCAGCTGCCGCCATCGCGGTAAGGTCCGTCGCGAAGCGTTCGAGGGAGCCTTGGCGCTGGGCGCGGCGGTCCTTGCCGCCCTCTTCGGCCCGCTCTTCGGCCTCCTCTTCGGGGAGGGCGCCCGGATCAATCTCTTCATCGCTGATACCGTGCGAGAGCACCTCAAGCAGCTGCAGCCGCTTGATGCCGAGCTTGCGCATGAGGTAGCCAGCGTAGGTGCGCTCCTCGTCGTAGAGCGAAACCACGAGGTCGGGAATCTGAACCTCTTCCTTGCCAGCCGACTGCGACTGCATGACGGCGCGCTCGATGACCGCCTGAAACCCCGCGCTCTGGATGGGTTCGGCGTTGCGCACGATCGGCATCTTCTGTTCAAAGTACGCCTCGATGCTCCGCTTCATCTGCTCGAGATCGGCGTCGCAGCTCTCGAAGATACTTCTCACCTTCTCGAAGGAGAGACTCGCGAAGAGAATATGCTCGGGCATGAGATACTCATGGCTCCGAAGCTTGGCTTCGTTGTAGGCGGCGTTGAATATCGCCTGCACCTCAGAACTTACTTTCATGCTTTCTCCATTGCGCAGCGGAGAGGGAAACCCCGCTGCCGGGCCATCGCGTGAACTTGCTGTGTTTTCGTGGTCGCAATATCGTAGGGATACACTCCCGCCATGCCGCGACCTTTCCGGTGAACCTCCAGAGTGAGCTTCGTCGCTTCCGGAAGGTTCTTGTGAAATACCGTCATGAGAATCGATATCACGAATTCCATTGTCGTAAAATCGTCATTCATGAGATAGACGCGATACTCTTCGGGCTCCAGAACCGAGAGTTCCTCCCTATTGAGTTCTTGCGTGTCCGATTGCTTTGTGACTTTCGTTCCCATACCCATAAAAAATACTCATTGCACATGACTTTAACAAGAGACACCGCCCGAGCTCGGAAATGGCGCGACCCCGGCGGCGCGCTGAGAGAATTTGCTCCGCGCAAGCACCGCGCACCGTTTCCGCGCGAGCGCGGCCCTTGACATCATTTTGGCAAGTGTGGAAAATACTGAAAAATGCGCTGATGGAGAAGAGTAATCGGCACACTTCGCGCAAAGAGAGGGATTCCGCGTTGCCGCGGGTGGAAGAATCCTGCCGAAGTCCGATGAAAACCACTCCGGAGCAGTCTGCGTGAACCGGCTTTTCAGCCGTTGTAATGTGGATCGCGGGCCATGCGTCAATGGCGGAGAGTGCGGCCCCTGTCGCGGGGAGCCGAAGTAAGGTGGAACCGCGGATTACCGAGAGCGTTCAGCTCCACGGGATTCGTCCTTACGTGAAGCAGTTCACGTGCGGGCGCATCCCGTGGAGCTTTTTTTGTGCCCCACGCGTGAAAAGGAGTAGGATTATGGCGGCAGACATTGAGAGAATGCGGCATTCGCTGGCGCATGTCATGGCCGAGGCCGTGCAGCACCTCTATCCAGGAACCAAATTCGGCATAGGCCCCGCGATTCAGGACGGCTTCTACTACGATTTTCTCTTTCCACAGACCGTGACCAACGACGACCTCGCGGCGATCGAGAAGGAAATGCGCAGAATCATCGCGCAGAATCAGGCTTTCTCTCGCGAGGAACTGAGCAAGGATGGGGCGAAGGCCCTCTTCGCGGACCAGCCCTTCAAGCTCGAGCTGATCGATGGCCTCGAGGACGGAACGATTTCAATCTACAAGCAGGGTGACTTCGTCGATCTCTGCCGCGGCCCCCACGTCGAGTCCACGAGAGAGCTCCGCGCCGACGCCTTCAAGCTGAAGACTGTGGCGGGCGCGTACTGGCGAGGCGATGAGGCCCGCCCGATGCTCACCAGGGTGTACGCTTACGCCTTCGCGACCAAACCCGAGCTCGAGGCCTATCTCAAAATGCTCGAAGAAGCCGAAAAGCGCGACAACCGCAAGCTCGGCAAAGAGCTCAACCTCTTCTCGACCCACGAGGAAGCCGGAGCGGGACTCATCTACTGGCACCCCAAGGGCGGACGCTTCAGGGTCGCCCTCGAGAATTGGTGGCGCGAAGAGCACTACAAGAATGGCTACGAAATCCTTTTCACTCCGCACATCGGCAAGAGCTGGCTCTGGGAGACCTCCGGACACCTCGGCTTCTACAAGGAGAACATGTACTCGCCCATGAAGATCGACGAGGACGAGTACTTCATCAAGCCGATGAACTGTCCCTTCCACATCATGATATACAAGAGCCAGACCCGTTCGTACCGCGACCTTCCGCTGCGCTGGGCAGAGCTCGGCACCGTGTACCGCTACGAGCGCGCGGGCGCCCTGCACGGGCTCATGCGCGTGCGCGGCTTCACCCAAGACGATGCCCATATTTTCTGCACCCCCGAGCAGATCGGCGACGAGATCAGCGAGGTGCTGCGTTTCTCCCTCGCCATGCACAGGGCGCTCGGCTTCAAGGAGATCAAGGCCTACCTCGCGACCAAGCCGAAGGGCGACGGTGCCGTCGGCGATCCCGAGCGCTGGCGCCAGGCCACCGAGTCGCTGCGCGCCGCGATCGAGCAGGAAGGCCTCTCCTACGAGATCGACGAGGGCGGCGGCGCCTTCTACGGTCCCAAGATCGACCTCAAGGTGAAGGACGCGATAGGCCGCGAGTGGCAGCTCACCACTATTCAGTTCGACTTCAACATGTCCGAGCGCTTCCAGATCGAGTACATCGACGCGGATGGCCAGCGCAAGCGCCCCTACATGGTGCACCGCGCCCTCCTCGGATCCATCGAGCGCTTCTTCGGCGTCTACCTCGAGCACACCGCGGGCGCCTTCCCCGTGTGGTTGAGTCCTGAGCAGGTGGCGGTGATTCCCGTCGCGCCCACCTTCGACGACTACGCGAAGGAGGTGACTGCCGCGCTGAGAGCTAAGGGAATCCGTGCTCAGGCGATGCTCTCCGAGGAGCGCATGAACGCGAAGATCCGCGATGCGCAGAATCAGAAAATCCCCTACATGGTGATTCTCGGCCAGCGCGAGAAGGACGAGCGAGCCGTGTCGCTGCGCCTGCGCAGCGGAGGTCAGGAGAACGGGCTTGCGCTCGACTCCTTCATCGCCCGAGTCCTCGAAAGGATCGACACAAAGTCGCTCGAGTTATAAAGACTGTGCTTTTTACATCGAGTTTTTTCTGTTAGAATATGGAGAGAAGGAGCTGACAATGGCAGATCTTGGAACATATTTGATGGGACTTCATCTGAAGAATCCCATAATCGTCGGCGCGAGCGGCCTCACGAACCTGCCCGAAGGCGTCGAGAAAGCCGCTCACTCGGAAGCGGGCGCGATCGTTCTCAAATCGCTCTTCGAGGAGCAGATCCTCGCGATGCTCGGACAGGAAATGGATGGGCTCGACATCAACAGCTATCCCGACGCTGAAGCGTTCATCTCTCGAACCGCCTGGGAAGAGAGCACCGATGAATACCTGAAGCTGATCGACGACTCGAAGAAGAGGGTGGGCAATGTTCCCCTCATCGCGAGCATCAACTGCGTGGGCCCGGGGAACTGGGCGAGTTTCGCGAAGCGAATCGAAGAGGCGGGGGCGGACGCCCTTGAGCTCAATATCGCCTATGTGCCTTTTTCTCCGCACATCTCCGGCCATGAGATTGAAAACAAGGTGCTGTCAACGGTCAAAGAGGCGCGTCAGGCGACGAAACTCCCCATCATGGTCAAGCTGGGCAGCAACTACTCGAGCCTCCCGAACCTTGTGCACGGACTCTCGAGAGAGGGCGCGAACGCGGCGGTGCTCTTTAATCGATTCTTCAGATTCGATTTTAACCTGAACACGATGCGACTGAGCGGCGTGCAGCCCCTGAGCTCGGAGAACGAGTACCACGAGAGCCTCCGCTGGGCCGCGATCCTCTACAAGCGCGCGGGCATCGAGCTCGTATCTTCCACGGGAATCCACAGCGCCGACGCCGCGCTCAAATGCATTCTCGCGGGCGCGACCGCGGTCGAAGTGTGCTCCATCATCTACCAGAAGGGGTGGAAGGTCATTGGCACAATCCTTGAGGAGATGAACTCCATCGTCGAATCGATCGGCTACTCGTCGCTCGACGGGCTTCAGGGAAAACTCTCGGCGATCAACGCCAAGAAGCCCGAAGAGTACCTCCGCCTCCAGTATATCAAGGCGCTCACAGGCATTTATTGATACCTGCCCGCCCGTGCGTGGAGAGAAGCCGCCCTCGAAAGATCGCGGCTTCTTTTTTATTGCGCGCTATCTACCATCATGATAGTATAAGCGGGTACTGTTGCCGAGGCGCATCCATTCGGCAAAACATTCCAACATGAAGCGCACAGAAGCGCACCAATTAAGAAGGAAGGGGACCATGAAACTCGATCTCAGCCTCTCGAATCTGTCGCAATCTTTGCCTGAGGACCTTTCGCCGGACCAGAGAGCCCGCGCGCAAACCATTTTCCTAAAAACGCTTTCAGATAAAGCGCACCGCTTCTATGGCGGTAAAATCCAGATCGCTCCCAAGGCGGGACTCTACGGATTCAACTGGTTCAACGTATGGTACACGCCGGGCGTGTCGAAGGTCTCGACAACGATCCGCGACAATAACGACCAGTCCTTCGCGCTCTCGAACCGCGGGAACCTCGTCGCGGTGGTATCGGACTCGACGCGCGTGCTCGGCGATGGCGACTGCACGCCTCCGGGCGGCCTCGGCGTCATGGAGGGGAAGGCCTTCCTCATGAAATATCTCGGTGGCGTCGACGCGATCGCGCTCTGCATCAACTCGAAGGGCGCCGACGGCAAACACGATCCCCAGAAGATCATCGACTTCGTGAAGATGCTCGAGCCATCGGTGGGCGCGGTGAATCTCGAGGACATCAGCCAGCCGAACTGCTTCAAGGTTCTTGACGATCTCAGAGAAGCCTGCGATGTGCCGGTGTGGCACGACGACGCGCAGGGCACGGCCTGCGTAACCCTCGCGGGACTCCTCAACGCGCTCGAACTCGCGGGCAAGAAGCTCAGCGACGCGAAGATCGTCTTCCTCGGCGCGGGTGCCTCCAACACGACGATCGCTAGGCTCATCATCGCAGACGGCGGCAAGGGCGAGAACATGGTCATGTTCGACAGCAAGGGCGGCCTCCACAAGAACCGCAAGGATATCGAGGCCGACACGCGCTACTACCGCAAGTGGGAACTCTGCCAGCAGACGAATCCGAAGTGCATCGAGACCGAGGCCGAGGCCCTGAAAGGCGCCGACGTGCTCATCGCGCTCTCGACACCGGGCCCGGACACCGTCAAGCGCGAGTGGGTCCGCTCCATGGCCCCGAAGTCTATCGTGTTCGTGTGCGCCAACCCCGTGCCCGAGATCTGGCCCTATGCCGCGAAGGAGGAGGGCGCGTACATCGTCGCCACAGGCCGCGGCGATTTCCCGAACCAGGTCAACAACTCGATCTGCTTCCCCGGTCTCCTCAAGGGCGCGCTCCTCGTGCGCGCGCGCAAGATCACCGACAACATGGCGATCCGCTGCGCCCACTCCATCGCGGATTTCGCGAAATCGCGCGGCATCAGCCAGGACAACATCATCGCCACCATGGAAGAGACTGAAGTGTTCGCCCGCGAGGCAGCCGATGTGGCCGTCGCCGCGATCGAAGAGGGCGTGGCCCGCGTCACCGACACCTGGGAGCACATCTACGCGAAGGCGAAGGAAGACATTCTCGCCGCCCGCGCGCTCACGAAGGATCTCATGGACGATGGCCACATCCCGCAGATTCCCGAATCCATGCTGCAGGAAGCCCTCGATTTCGCCATCGCGGAAGTGAGAAAATGAGCGCGGCAGTCCGTCGCGCCGCGGCGGGCTGCCTGGATTTCTTCGCGGTGAGGATGCGGGCATGAGAGTGGCGTTAGTGCAGTTTCAACCTGTCTTCGGCGACAGGGATGGAAATGTCGCACGGCTGATCGCGCGCTGCCGTTCGACGCCCGCAGACCTGTACGTGCTGCCTGAGCTCGCGACCACGGGCTACCAGTTCGCGAGCGCGAGCGAGGCGCGCGAGCTTTCGGACGAGCTCACAAGCCCGCGCATCGCAGCTTTCGCCGCCGCCGCGCGTGAGCTCGACGCGGCGATTGTATTCGGTTTCGCCGAGCGCTCGGGGGAGAAACTCTTCAACGCCTCGCTCGCGGCGCTTCCGGATGGCCGCGCGATCCTCTACCGGAAAACTCACCTTTTCTACAAGGAAACCCTGTATTTCCACCCTGGAGATACAGGGTTTCCCGTGTTTGAGTTTCGAGGCGCGCGGATCGGCATGGCGATCTGCTTCGACTGGTTCTTCCCGGAGAGTTTTCGAACGCTCGCGCTCAAGCGCGCCGAGATTATCGCCCACTCGAGCAATCTCGTGATGCCCTACTGCCAGCGCGCCAATTTCGCGGCAGCCGTGCAGAACCGCGTCTTCATCGCCACCGTGAACCGCGTGGGCTCTGAGCGGCGGGAAGATGAACGGCTCGAATTCACCGGCGAAAGCGTGTTGGTTTCTCCGAAAGGAGAGTACCTCCTCCGAGGACCGCAAACTTCCGAAGCTGTGCTCGTCGCGGACATAGACCCCTCCGAGGCGAGAAACAAGGCCATCAACCCCTACAACGACGTGTTCGCGATGCGCCGTCCGCCGCTCTATTTTAATTAAAATTCTTTCACAAGCTCGAAAAAAACAAGTATAATCTTCTGTATGAACTCTGATTCAAAGCCCGCGAATGGCTCGATGAAGCGATCGCTCGCGCTCTTCGCCGCGCTCGCGTTTCTCGCGGTGCTGGCCACGATCGACACTTCAGAGCAGTTCAGAACATGGCGCGCCGCAAGAACCTGGACTGCCGCGCAGCGTTCTGCCGCCCCCGCGATGGACGCTGAGTCTATGTTCGTCATTGCCACATTCGCGATTGTCTGCGACACGATCGTCGTAGCGCTCTCGGCCATCGGAGCCCTGATTCTTGGTATTTCGGTGGCGCTCGAAAACGCGCGCTGGCTCAAGGTTGCGCGAGGATTCGGAGTGTCCACGGCGGGCGTCGGCCTCCTGTACTCTCTCGATACGCTGATCTACCGATGGCGCGTGGGAGAGCGCCGGGTGCTCAAGGGTCCTGTTTTCGACTATAACCTCTCGATGCAGCCGACCATTTTCATCTCGCTCGTCGGCTTTGTCCTCGTGTTCGGATTCTGGATGCTGCTCATGAGGCGTATCGCGGCGGAATCGCGGCTCGCGCGGTGATATCGAGGTAATCGCGCGGATCCTCGGCGCCCATACTCAGAGATACTGCACGGCAAGCCCGATCGCGAAGAGTGCCACCCCCGCGATGGCGACATCGCGCTGAAAACGCCGCGCGATTTTCTCTTGCCTTGCGCGTTCATCGGGAGAAATCGGCTTCTCGGAATCGGCTTCGGGAATCTTGTCTGAATTTTTAACGGGAAATGGAGGACTTCCCAGCTTGGGAATTCGATCTTTCCAATCCCGGGGATAGGTTTTCTTCTTGAAGGGGTGAAAAGTTATGAAGGCGAGTTTGCCGCTCTTCAGGTACGAGAGCCACGAGGTGATGAACAGCAGCAGCGCCTCGATGAAGAGCGCATCGCTGAGTCGGTTTCTGAATGGCGCGTGACGCGGCACGAGCGTAAGGACGAACGCGACCGCTCCCGAAGCGGCGACAATCGCCACTATTCTGGTAAATTGAGAGCTCGATTTTTTATCCGCGCCTTGCATACAAAGGGATCCTGTGTCCGAAAAAATCTAGATATAAAATTCTGAATGTCCAGTTGACATCCGCCTTAAACCCTAAGAAAATGTAAACAATGTAGTCTTTTAGGGGATGGCCTCCCGGCCTTTCTCCAAAGGACCACGCAGCATTCTATCGCAACTTGTTCAAAGGAGGAAGCGATGTATAAGAAGATGGCACTCGCCCTCATCGCATTGCTCACGCTCGGCGCGGCAATGGCGGGAGCGGCGACACCGAAGTCGCAAGATTACGTGTATGTATTCTCGACCGATCCGAGGTCCTTCAACTACCTCAACGATCAGCGACAGACAAATACAACGCACATCACGAACTTCGTCGACGGACTTCTCGAGCACGACCGCTATGGCATTCTCCGGCCCGACCTCGCCGAGAGCTGGAAAGCCAACGATGACTACACTGTGTGGACATTCAATATCCGCAAGGAAGTCAAATGGGTCACCTCCGATCTCGAGGTTTACGCCGACATGAAGGCACAGGACTGGGTCGACTCGATGAAGTACATGCTCGACAACAAGAGCACGCTGACCTACCTCATCGATGGATTTGTCAAGAATGCGGGTGCCTATCTCAAAGGCAAAATCACCGATTTCTCCCAGGTAGGGATCAAGGCGAAGAGCGATTACGTCCTCGAGTATACCCTCGAGAAACCAACGCCCTACTTCGATACGATGCTCACCTACAACGCATACTATCCAGTCAATGGCGAGTTCCTCACCTCCAAGGGCAAGGATTTCGGCAAGGTCGACAAGAATGGCATTCTCTACAACGGCGCCTACATCCTGTCGAACTACACTTCGAAGTCAGTCATCGAGTACGATCCGAACCCGACCTACTGGGACAAGGATCACGTCTATGTCAAGCACGTGAAGCTCGTGTACTACGATGGCAAGGACCCCGATTCCCTGTTCAACAACTTCGACCAGGGGGTCTATGTCGCCGCGCCGGTCTACACCGACAACGAAGCGCTGTTCGCGCGGGCTCAGGCGAAATACAAAGACTTCATCTTCAGAGCCCAGCAGGATTCGACTACTTTCGTGTACGCCTTCAACTACGATCGCCAGGCGTTCGCGTCGCCTGCCGATCCCACAAAGGGAGTGTCTCCGAAGAGCGAAGAGGCCAAGGAGGCCACCAAGAAAGCCGTTCTCAACCGCAATTTCCGCAAGGCAGTGTTCTTCGGCACCAACAGGCCGACCATCCTCGCCCAGCGCAATGGCGAAGTGAACAAGCTCGCGGCGATTCGCAACTCCTATACCTCTCCTGAGCTCGGCTTCGATAAAGCGGGCAAAGACTATGTGAAGTACGTCGAGGATGCGCTCAAGGCAAGAGATCCCGCAGACTTCCCCGCCAGCTTCAAGATCGATGACGCACAGGATCCGTACTACAACCCGACCAAGGCAAAGGCCTACATGGCCAAAGCCAAAGCCGAGCTCACCAAGCAGGGCGTGAAGTTCCCGATCGAGCTTGATGTCGCGTCCGACGTGTCCTACACGAAGGGCATGAAGATGGACCAGTCCCTCAAGGCCGGCCTTGAGGAGTTTTTCGGCGCCGACACGATCAAAGTGAATATCGTCGAGATGGACACCGACAACTACGACGCTTCCACCTACTACGCCGAAACCGGCGCGCAGAGCAACTACGACATCGGCAACACCACCGGTTGGGGTCCCGACTACGGCGATCCGTACACCTTCCTCCAGACCTTCGAGCCAGTGGTTGGCGCGCTGCTTACCCCCATCGGACTCGATCCGATCGATTCCGGCAGTGACAAAGCTGTCGCCACGGAGATAGGTCTCTACAACTATGCCAAGATCGTCGAAGCCGGCAACGCCGAGTACAAAGATTACTCCAAGCGCTTCAAGACATTCGCGCAGGCAGAGTCCCAGATCCTTGACGACGCCATCGTCCTTCCGTACATGTCCTTCGGCGGCGCCTTCCAGATCTCCCGCGTGATTCCTTATACGGTACCGCGCGCTTCCTACGGCGCCGATGCTTACAAGTTCAAGGGCCTCGTGGTCAGCAACAAAGTCATCAGCCTCGATGAACGTGCCAAGTACCGCGCACAGTGGGAAAAGGAACGCCAGACTGAGTATAAGAAGCTCAATTCCGGCAACTGATTTCCGCTAGGTTCGCAAAGGGCGCCTGTCACAGAAGCAGGCGCCTTTTTTTTCGGAGCAGCCGCTCAAGGATCAATGTATCATTGCAAAATTCGCGGAAAGGATTTAATATGATCGGAAAGGATATCTGCAAAGTAAAGCGCCGCAGGTTCCTCCCTTATCCATCGACAGTGCCAGGCATAACGCTCGGCTGATTGCGGGGTTTCATGAAAGGATATGTACTCAAGAGGATTATCCAATCATTGTTTTCTGTATTCCTAGTTTCGACACTGACGGTATTTCTTGTATTTTCCTGCATACCTCGACAGCTCGTCTTCAAGGGCGACCAGATGCTTCAAAAGCTCGCCAACAGGCCTGACGAGTACCAGGATTACAAGTTCCGTACATGGAAACGGCTCGGATACATCGACTACGTGACAATGAAGGAGTACGCCCAATCGGTGTACGGCGCTGAATCCGAAGAGGTGAGCACCTCGCTGGAGTCAGGCTCGTCCTTCTATGAGCGCTTCAGGGCTGACATGCAGGCGAAGGGCTACACGGTCGAGACCCAGCCTGTCACCGGCTATCTGTACGCCTATAAGGATATTCCGACCATGACGCGGGTGCTCAAGTGGTACGCGAATCTCGTGCAGGTCGACACTCCGTGGAGGGTCCACGATCCGAATAATCCAGGATTGAAGCGTGGATACTATTTCACGAGGGACTGGAGCGGCATGCCCGCGCTGGCGGCCTCAGGGACCCTCTACAAGTATCAGATATGGGTCGATGGGGTATTCCCCTTCATCCATCAGAACATCATTCACCTCTATATGGGGCAGTCGTACCCGAGCTACGACGGGATACCGGTGCTCGAAGTCATCGGGATGGGGCAGGGCAGAACGAATCGCCGAGAGATCACCACGAAGATCAATGGCCAGGAGACGAGCTTCTATACCTCGATCGATGAGCACACCCTGAAATACAAGCCTGAACTCGACCGGCTCGATCAGAACAAGTTCGACGACCACTACGCCGATGGCAATAACATTTACAAAGATCCCTCGATGATGGGCATCTCTTTCCGCATCGGCATCATGTCGCTCATCATCTCGCTCGCGATCGGGCTCACGATTGGCGTGGTCGCGGCTATGCGCAAGGACAAGATATTCGACAAAGTGACCATGGCGTACATCGTGTTCATAAGCTCGATACCGACGCTGCTGTACATCGCGCTGTTCGCGCGCTTCGGCATGAAGGTGCTGGGTCTGCCTGACAAGTTCCCCTTCTTCGGGGCGCACAATTTCCTGTCCTACATACTGCCGACGCTCTCGCTCTCGCTGGGTGGCATCGCGGGGCAGGCGCTGTGGATACGGCGCTACATGGTCGATCAGATGAACGCGGATTACGTGAAGTTCGCGCGTTCTAAGGGTCTCACCCAGGCTGAAGTGTTCTTCCGCCACATCGTGAGGAACGCCCTCATCCCCATCGTGCACAGCATCCCCATGGCGGTAATAGGAACCCTCGCGGGCGCGCTGATCACCGAGAGCTTCTACGCGGTGCCTGGCATGGGCAAGATGTTCCCCAGCTCCATCTCGGATTACAACAACGCGATGATCATCGCGCTGACCTTCATATTCACCTTTATCTCTGTTTTCGCGATCTTCCTCGGCGATATTCTCGTGACGATCGTCGACCCGAGGATCAGCTTGGCGGCCAGAAAGGAAGCGAGGTAGCGTATGACTGAAAAGACCGCCGAAAGATTCGCGTACGCGACATTCGATGTGCTGCAGTCCGAGCACATCGCGGGACCGAAGTATTCCTACTGGAAGAGCGTGTTCCAGACATTCTTCAAGAAGAAATGGTCGATTTTCTGGCTCGTGCTGCTGCTGTCGATGACGCTGATGGCTTTCATCCAGCCGCTTCTGTCCGGCTATGACCCAGCGCAGGCTCCGAATATCAATCACCCTGAAACCTGGTACCTGAAACCCTCTGCCCAGCACTGGTTCGGCACCGACGACCGGGGCAACGACATGTGGGACGTCGTCTGGGCGGGCACGCGCATGTCGCTTTCGATCGCTTTCATCGCCGCCGGCATCAACATCGGTGTCGGGATCATCGTCGGCGCGGTATGGGGCTACTCGAAGCGCATCGATCCGATACTGCTTGGGCTGTACAACGTCGTATCGAACGTGCCGGGCATCCTCCAGTCGATGATGCTCATGTACATATTCGGGAGGGGGTTCTGGCAGATAGTGCTTGCGATGACCATCACAGGCTGGCTCGGCATAGCCTTCTTCATACGCACCCAGGTCATGATCATACGCGACCGCGAGTACAATCTCGCCTCGCGCTGCCTCGGCACCCCGATCAAGCGCATGGTGACGCGCAACATCCTGCCCTACATGGTGTCGGTCATCGCCACGCTCATCTACCAGGAAATTCCCGGACTCATCAATACGGAAACCGTGCTTTCATATTTGGGAATAGGACTTCCGACGACTTATCCCTCGCTCGGAAGGATGATCGACTCGTACTGGTCCTTCGTCGACACCTATCCTCATATGATCGTGTTCCCCGGCATCGTGCTCGGCCTCATCACCATTTCGTTCTACATCGTGGGCCAGCTCTTCGCGGACGCCTCCGATCCGCGCACCCACCGATAAGGAGCCGACCATGGAAACCACGAAGAATACCATCCTTTCAGTGAAAGACCTCGTCGTAAAATTCAAGGTGAGAAACAAAGAGCTCACCGCGATCCGGCATATTTCCATGGAGCTATACGACGGAGAGACGCTCGCGATTGTCGGCGAATCGGGAAGCGGCAAGACAGTGCTCACGAAAACCTTCACGGGCATGCTCGAATCGAATGGTCGGATCGACTCCGGTTCGATCGTGTTCGAGGGGCATGAACTCACCTCCCTGAAAACCGACAAACAGTGGGAAACCATTCGCGGCGCGAAGATTTCGACCGTGTTTCAGGATCCCATGACGAGTCTCAATCCACTCAAAAAAATCGGCATCCAGATCACCGAAGTCATCGAAAAACATCAGAAGTTAGCCACCGCTGAGGCAAAGAAGATCGCTCTCGCTCATGGAACGGGTGGGAATCAAGAACGCGGAGCAGCGCTTCAACGATTATCCTTTCCAGTACTCGGGCGGCATGCGCCAGCGCATCGTTATCGCGATCGCGCTCGCCTGCAAACCCACGATTCTCATCTGCGACGAGCCAACGACGGCGCTCGACGTCACGATTCAAGCGCAGATTCTTGACCTGATTCGCGATCTCCAGAAAGAATATGGTTTTACGACGATTTACATAACGCACGACCTTGGCGTTGTGGCGAATGTCGCCGACAGAGTGGCGGTGATGTACGCGGGGCAGATTGTCGAGTACGGCACTGTTCGAGAGATCTTCTACGATCCGAGGCACCCTTACACCTGGGCCCTCATCTCTTCGCTGCCAACCCTCGCGGAGAAGGACAAGCCGCTCTACGCCATTCCAGGCACGCCGCCGACCCTCTTCAACGAAATACAGGGCGATGCCTTCGCGCCGCGCAACAAGTACGCGCTCAAGATCGACTTTGAGGAAGAGCCTCCCTACTATCAGGTCAGCGAGACACACTTCGCGAAGACCTGGCTCCTCGACCCGCTCGCCCCGGAAGCAGAACCGCCCGAAGCGGTAAAAACCATGCGGGAGCGGGGCAAGCGGCATTCCGCGCTGACATCGGAGGCGAAACAATGAGCGGCACCACCAGAGAACCACTGCTTTCCGTCAAAAACCTCGATGTGACCTTCAAGAACGGGAACTCATCCTTCACCGCGGTGAAGAATGTCAGTTTCGACGTCATGGAGGGAGAATCCTTTGCCCTCGTCGGCGAGTCAGGCTCCGGCAAGACCACCATCGGCCGCACGATCATACGCATCAATCCCGCGACACAGGGAGAGATCTACTTCAAGGGCAAGCGCATCTCGGGCGTGATCGACAAGGAGACCGATTCATGGGTCATCCGCAATATCCAGATGGTCTTCCAGGACCCGATGGCCTCGCTCAACGAGCGCGCGACCATCGACTACATCGTGTCCGAGGGCCTCTACAACTTCAATCTCTTCGCGGGAGAAGAGGAGCGGCGCTCGAAAGTGTTTCGCGCGCTCCGCGATGTCGGCTTGCTGGAAGAGCACGCCGAGCGCTATCCCCATGAATTCTCGGGGGGCCAGCGCCAGCGCATCTGCATCGCGCGTGTCCTCGTGATGGAGCCGAATTTCATCATCGCCGACGAGCCGATCTCGGCCCTTGACGTCTCGATCCGCGCCCAGGTGCTCAATCTCCTCAAAGATCTCAAGAAGGAGCGCGGGCTTTCGTATCTCTTTATCGCACATGACTTGACTGTGGTTCGCTACTTCGCGGACCGCATCGCGGTGATCCATCAGGGAGAACTCAAGGAGCTCGCCGGAACCGAGGAGCTCTTCAGCCGCCCCCTGCACCCCTACACGCGCTCGCTTCTGTCGGCGGTGCCCATGCCCGATCCCGACATGGAGAAGAACAAACAGCTCCTCGTGTACGATCCCGAAACGATGCACGACTACTCGAAGCAGGGTCCGACCTGGCGCGAACTCTTCCCGGAGCACTTCGTGCTCGCCAACGACCGCGAGGCGGAAGAATACCGAAAAATCTACAGCTGAAGCCTGGGCACGGGCGGCATGGCCCAGCTCGGAGCGCATTTCGTGCGGCCGAGCGCGTGGCCGCTCGATGCTTAAAAAGGGGGCGACACCCGGGAATTGGGTGTCGCCCCCTTTTTTTGGCTGCCGAAGCGCGCTCAGTACTTGAACACGCTCGAACCTATGAATTCGCGCAGAATCGAGTCGCTCGGCACATACTGCGGCGAGATGGGCGAAATCCTCGAGATGAAGGCCTGAATGCGCCTTGCGTCCGAGTACTCGGGGTGAAATGGCTTCACCGCCTGCAGGAGCGGCTCCGCGAACACCTTGAGCACGCCGAGCTCGTAGTCGAGGGCCGAATTGAAGGCGATATCGGCCGACCCCTGGAAGGGGAAGATGTAGAGCCGCTCGCCCCGCTGGACCGAAGACCACATGCCGAGCGTCGATCGCGCGTCGTGTCCCCTGAAGTTGTAGTCGCGAACCATGCGGCGAAGGAGCCGGTAGTCTGTGGTGCGCACCCGGTTGTGGTCGTCGATGTTGAGCTGGGTGAGCGCGGACACATAGATCTTGAGCTTGTTCTCCGCTGGAATGTGGGGGGTGAGGCGCTCGTCGAGGCCGTGGATGCCCTCGAGGATGAAGAGTTCGTTGCGCTTCATGCTGACGAAAGTTCCTGAGGCTTTGCGCGTTCCGCTCTTGAAATCATACACCGGCAGCTCGATCTCCTTGCCGTCGAAAAGCTCGAGCAGCTGTTGGTTGAGGTACTCCACGTCGAGGGCTTCAAGGCACTCGAAATCGGGTTTTCCATCGGCGTCGAGGGGAGTGCGGCTTCGATCGACGAAGTAGTTGTCGAGCTCGATGTGGATGGGTTTGAAGCCGAGGGCCCGGAGCTGCACTGAGAGTTTTTTTGCGCTCGTGGTTTTGCCTGAGCTCGATGGACCCGCGATCAGGATGACCCTGGTCTTGTCGGACCTCTCGGCGATCGTGTCCGCGATCGAGGCGAGTTTCTTGTTCTGCAGCGCCTCCGCGACGAGCACATAGTCCTTCATCTGCCCGGACTGCGTGATGCGGTTCAGCGCACCGATCGACCCGGCTCCCAGCACCTTCGCTTTTTTCTCGTATTCCTCGGCGATGTCATACAGCACGGGGATGTCGGCGAACGCGTCCATCTCGTAGGGTTTCTTGGTGTGCGGGAAACGAAGCAGCATCCCGCGCCGGTAGGGTATGAGTTCCCAGACACTCAGGAGCCCCGTGCGCGGCACGAGCGGGGCGATGTGGAGATCGTGGTGGCCGCCGCACTCATTGACCTGCACAAAGGGGTCATTGAAGTACTCCATGAGCGAGACAGTGTCGACCTGATTCGATCGTTCGAAACCGCTGAGGGCATCGCTCCATGAGCGTGACACAATATCGATAGGCATATCCGCTTCGACGATGCTCCGCATGCGGGTCGCGACTCGCTCGAGGAGCTGGGGCGTGATCGGTTTGTCGTCGTCGTAGTAGTGGTAGTAGCCGTTGCCAATGGCCATGCTCACAATGAGGCGGCGCTCGGGCGCGATTTCCTTCGCTGCCATTGCCAGCACGAAGCAGAGCGAGTGGCGATAGACTTCCGCGCCAAGGGGCGAATCGGGGAAAACGGGCGTAATCTCGCAGCTCGCGCTTATGGGGGCGCTGAGTCCCGCGAGTTCGTTGTTGACGAATACCGCGACCGGTGGAAAGGGTGTGCCCCCCTGGCTTGTGCCCTCGTGAACTCCCGCTTGGGAGAGAATGCTGTCGGCGCGCGTCCCCGCAGGGACTGTGACATCCGGAAATCCTTCGATTTTGATTGTGATTGTGTCCATAAACTAAAAAGATACGCGCCACGGGCGTTAAAGTGAAGGCCCAAAGCGGGAAATGCGCGAGGATTGTCCGAATTCATCTCGGCTCTCGAGCGGCCTTGCGCATCTTTGACGAGCCTTATTCTTTTGTGTACAATTCTTTCGCTATGTCAAAAACGACGATCAAGGAGATCGCGGACCGCGCTGGTGTATCAAAGACCACCGTGTCGTTCGCGCTCAACTACCCCGATCGCATATCGAAAGAGACCTATGCCACGATCATGACGATCGTCGAGGAACTCGGATATGTGCCAAACCCCTTCGCCAGATCGCTCACCACCAAGCGGCTGGGCGCCATAGGGCTCCTCTTGCCTCAGAAAATCGGCGAGATTTTTGCCAATCCCCACATGGCGCAGGTCTTGAGCGGCATAGGCGAAGCCTGCGAGCAGCGAGAGTATACGCTGGCGATTCTGCCGCTGATCCGGGGCAAGATCATGGAGGCAGCGAGAAAATCCTACGTCGACGGGCTCATCACCATCGGCGTTGGCCCCGATCACGAGGTCGTCGAACTGCTCAAGAAGAACCGGAAACCCTTTGTGACCATCGATGGCGAGGAGTCCTCCTCGACGATCAACATTGGCATCGACCACCGCGCCGCGGCGCAGCAGGTAATGGAGCACGTGCTCGGACTCGGGTATCGCCGCATCGCGATTCTGTCGCTCGAACCCGAATCCAAGCCGAGCGAATCAGGGCACAGCTCGATCGTGGTGCAGCAGCGACTCGAGGGCTTTCAGCGCGCGCTCGAAGCGCACGAATTGTCGCTCGCCGACTCGCAGGTCTCAATTCAAAACTGCAGCGGCTCCTCAGAGGACGGATATGCGCGCGCGAAAGACCTTTTGACGCGCGCCGCGCGGCCTCTGGCCATCGTCGCCATGTCCGACATCGCGGCGATCGGCGCGATGGGGGCGGCGAAGGAGCTTGCCCTGCGCATTCCCGAAGACGTCGCCATCGCGG
>Ga0172369_10001433_pt1 | contig 34204 bp, 24 predicted proteins | sample LakKiv25m_FD_114539 | JGI IMG/M metagenome (GOLD analysis project Ga0172369, IMG submission 114539) | Freshwater microbial communities from Kabuno Bay, South-Kivu, Congo - kab_022012_11.25m | ecosystem: Environmental > Aquatic > Freshwater > Lake | place: Democratic Republic of the Congo... | reverse complement strand
TTAACCTTGGTGCATCATGCCCGATGGACAACCTGGTGGGGTGCGGAGGCGTTTATGTCAGTGGTGGCCACCGAGCCCTTCCGGTGATTGTCCCGATACACCATTCAGTACAGACTACAGACTACTGACTACTCACCACTCACCACTGACTTATCACTTATCACTTATCACTTTGCATCCGTCCGATCCAATATCACCCCCAGCGGATAGCTCGCCTGCATCTTCTCGTCGATCCAGTCCATGGCGTCCTTCGGCCCTTTGCCCCACCAGGTGGGGCAGGTGGAGAGGACTTCCACCAGAGAGAAGCCTTTGCCGTCGAGCTGCGTCTGGAAGGCTTTCGTGATGGCGCGCTTCGTGGTCTGCACGTTCTTCGGCGAGTTGGCGGCGCAGCGGGTGATGTAGGCGGCGCCGTCGAGGGTGGCCAGCATCTCGCTTACGCGGATCGGGTAGCCGGCGAGCTGGCAATCGCGCCCGAACGGCGAGGTGGTGGTCTGCTGGCCGAGCATGGTGGTGGGCGCCATCTGCCCGCCCGTCATGCCGTAGACGGCGTTGTTGATGAAGATGACGGTGATATGCTCTCCGCGCGCGGCGGCGTGCACCGCTTCCCCCACGCCGATGGAGGCCAAGTCGCCGTCGCCCTGGTAGGTGAAAACCACCGCGTCCGGGCAGGCGCGCTTCACCCCGGTCGCCACTGCCGGCGCCCGGCCATGCGCGGCTTCCAGCATGTCGCAGTTGAAGTAATCGTAGGCGAACACCGCGCACCCCACCGGGCACACCCCCACCGTGCGCTCCAGCACGCCCAGCTCTTCCAGCACCTCCGCCACCAGGCGGTGGATGATGCCGTGCGAGCAGCCCGGGCAGTAATGCATCCGCGTCTCGCTCAACCCCGCGGTGCGCGAAAAGACCAGTTGTTCATTTTCAGGTATCATCGTCATCAGAATACTCCGGACAAGCTTGACACTTACTCCTGCTCTGAAACCGTTTAGAGCAAGAGCAAGATTTCAGAGCAAGCGTAAGAGTCAGAAGCACGTGGTTTTTAGCTCCATCCCGCTGTTCAGGAAGGCTTCCGCCACCTCTTCCGGGGTGGGCACCACGCCGCCGGCGCGGCCGTAGAACTCGACCGGGCAGCGGCCTTCCACCGCCAGGTGCGCGTCTTCCACCATCTGGCCCAGGCTCAGCTCGACCACCATCAGCTTCTTCATGCGCTCGCTCAGCGCGCGCAGGGGACGATAGGGATACGGGTAGAGGGTGATGGGGCGAAACAGCCCGACGTGCACGCCCTGTTCCGCCAGCAGCTTCACCGCCGTGCGGCACACGCGCGCCGCGCTGCCGTAGGCGACGAAGGCACTGTCGGTGTTTTCCGTAAATTCTTCTTCCGCCCAGCGCACATCCTCGCGGCACATTTGCGCGTATTTCTCCGCCAGCCGCGCGTTTATCGCTTCCAGGTCCTCCGGCATGATATAGAGTGAGTTGATGACCGTGCGGGTGCCCTTGCGCGTGCCGCGCGCTCCCCACGGCAACGGGTCACGCGGCGGCAGCGGCGGGCGGTCGAGGGTGACCGGCTCCATCATCTGCCCGAGCACGGCGTCGGCGACCACCACCACCGGGTTGCGGTACTTCTCCGCCAGGTCGAAGGCATCGCGGACCAGATCATATAGCTCCTGCACGGAGGCGGGGGCGAGGGCCAGCGTGCGATAATCGCCGTGACCGCCACCGCGCGTGCTCTGGAAGTAATCCGACTGCGCGGGCGCGATGTTGCCCAGCCCCGGCCCGCCGCGCTGCACGTTCACGATCACCGCCGGCAACTCGGCGCCCGCGATGTAGGAGATCCCCTCCTGCTTCAAGCTGATCCCCGGGCTGCTGGAGGAGGTCATCACCCGCACCCCGGTGGACGCGGCGCCGTAGACCATGTTGATGGCCGCCAGTTCGCTTTCCGCCTGCAGGAACACCCGTCCGTTTTTCGGCATCAGCGAGGACAGGTATTCCGGCACCTGGTTCTGCGGGGTGATGGGATACCCGAAGAAACACTGGCACCCCGCATCGATGGCCGCGCGGCAAATCGCTTCGTTGCCCTTCATCAATTGACGTGTATTCATGCTGTCCCTTAACGATGCCCACGCATTCTCAAATCATACTCTGCCTCTGCCTCTCACTCAACTATATGAATCTGAGTCAGAGTCAGAGGCAGACTCAACAATTTGAGTAAGCATATGCAAATCCCGGCAAGCGGTGGATTCGCGATTCTCAGTCTGGAAGGATGCGGGAGTCCCGCTCGACCATAGGTCAGCTTCCAAACTCTACCGCTGAGCCGGAAACGCAGGTTTCTACCTGTATCCAGCAAATCCGTAATCGGACTCACGACCCTGCAGGCTTCTCGCTCACTTTACCGTTGCGGAATACCTCGATGCAGACGTCGGGGCACATCAGCGCGCAGATGCGGCAGCCGTGACAATCGTGATCGTCTTTCAGCACGGCGGGGTGGAATCCGCGGCTGTTGAGCTCCTCCCCGACAACCAGGCAGCCCCGGGGGCAGAACTCGATGCAGAGCATGCAGGCTTTGCAGCCTTCGGCGTTAATGCGTACGTGGCTCATATTCCTGAATCCCGTTCTGCCCCATTGTAGCACGAATCGAGCCGCGCGTGCCAGGAGAGTCGGGAATTTTCCAGAAGGATGAAATCCTTCCTTCTCGCACATTCGATCCCGAACGGTTGCCATCATTCTTCACTACCGACGCAGGAATACGGAGCGGCGGAAGAGAAAAAAACGGTACTGTTGCCGGGTAACCGGCTTGTTCTCGGAGATGCCGGCATGTCGAAAAAACTATCCTATCCCGCTCCCCTCGACCGGTTGCTCAAGCTCGGTGAAGACACGATCCGGCAAAAGGACTGGCTCGATTATCGGGAGATGGGCATTACAACCGAGCACATTCCGGAGCTGATCCGTATATCCACCGACCCCGATCTGCTCTGGGCGCCGTCGGACAGCAAGCGCGTGTGGGCGCCCATCCACGCCTGGCGCGCGCTGGGCGAGCTGCGGGCGGAGGCGGCCATCGAGCCGCTCCTTACCTTTTTTGATGATGTGGAGGAAGATGATTGGGTCAGCGAAGAGCTGCCGCAGGTGTTCGGTCTGATCGGTCCGTCAGCGCTCCCAGCGCTCACCGCATACCTGGCCGATCCGGAAAACGACGAGCAGGCGCGGATCATTGCCTGCGAGGCGCTTTTTGGCATTGCACAGTTCTACCCCGACGCCAGACCCCGTGTCGCGGAATTGCTGACCCGGCAACTCATGCGCTTTGCCGATCAGCCGGAAGGCTTGAATGGCTTTCTGATTTTTCGCCTGGCCAGTCTCCGGTTCACCCGGGCGGAATCCCTGATGCGACTGGCCTTCAAGTTGCGCAAGGTCGATGAGTTCGTCACCGGCACGCCAGAGATGATCTACCAGCAACTGCACGAGACGGCCCCCGCGAAGGTCGCCGAAAACTGGCAGTATGAGGAAAAAAGAGTGGCGAAGTTCCGAAAATATCTGCCCGCATAGCGAATGAGCTTCATGCGGAATTACAGGGTAATCCAACCCGATCACTTATTACTACGCACTACAAACTAATCACTAATCACTAAAGTGGCGGAGGGGGAGGGATTCGAACCCCCGGACGCTGTGACACGTCAACGGTTTTCAAGACCGCCGCCTTAAACCGCTCGGCCACCCCTCCGCGCTTGCGAGGCATTGTGCATTGCGCCGCTCATAACCTGCGCTTCACAGCATACCTGAAATACCTTAAAACGACAAGTTGTATGAGACAACCTGGAACAATCTATGAGAACATATTTGTCAGCTCAGCCACCTGCGCGAAGGCAGCAACTTCCCTATAGCGCCGCAATTTTCATTATCGCGTAATGCAAGTCCGTTCTCTCGGAGCTGTAATCACGCCTCACCCTTTTCCGATACGGCACCGGTGTTGTGCCTTACGCCGATGCCATCAGCGCGGCCTGCCAGGCAGCGAGGTGGGAAATCTCGAATACGGTGTAGGGGCCGTCCGCGCCGACGGGGGGCAGTGTTTCTTCCTGGCCGTCCATGCGGGTGAGGATCAGCGGGCCGGCGGCGCGGGTCAGCACGCGTATATGGGCGGCGGCATCCAGGGAGGCGTTCAGCAGCAGCAGCGCGGGGCGGCCTGCCGCGTCCTGCCGCGACCACAGGGCGATTTTGTGGTAGCTGTCCACGTAAGCGGGCAGCGACTCGCGGGAGAGCCAGCGGCAGAGGGCTTTGCATTGCGCGGTCTTCGCCAGGGTCTGCAGGTAGCGCCACGGGAAATAGCCGCACACCGCCACGCGCCCGCCGCGCGGATTTTCATACACCCCGCCGACGGCGCCATAAGACGCGCCGCTGTAGTCCACGCCTTCGGCCAGGACGCGCGCCGCGGGCGACAGCGGGCGCAGCAGGTAGGCCGGCTCCGACCACCCTTTGAAGGACTGCCGGCAGTCGCGCTGGGCGCCGGCGAGCAATCCGTTCAGCGGATCATTCGTGAGCTGCTCGATGGTGTCGTCTTCGCGGGTACCGATCACCTCGAAGCCCGTCTCCTCCGCGAAGCCCAGTGCGTTCAGCCGCTGCAGCGCGGGGCCGTCCAGCAGCACGCCGCCGGCGAGCAGTCCCAGCAGCGCTTCGCGCGAGAAGGCCAAGCAACTGTCGCCGCTGAGCACGCTCATCGCCGCGCCTTCATGACCGTAAGCGATCGGCAGGCCGATCTCCGCCATCTCGTCGAGGGCATTCAGGCCGTGCCACCCCGGCGCCGCGGTCCAGTCGCCATCGACGCGTATGGTGGCGTATTCGTCGCGGTCCGCCGCCTGCCAGATGCCCGCGGCCTGGCTGCGCCCGAACGTCGCCGCGGCGCGGTTCAGGAAGGGACGGCAGCCGCGCACCGCGTCGAAATAGGGCAGATACTCCAGCGCCGGATCGGCATCTTCGAAGCCGACGCAGTTGAGCGCGGCCCCGGTGCAACCCGCGCCGATATAGGCAGCCACCTCCAACGCCAGCGTGGATGCCGCCTTCTTCAGGCGCTGGTAGGGGAAATTCTCGATCTCGGACTGGATGTCGACCACCGCCGCCGGCAGCGGCGCCACCTGCCGCCCGATGCCGTGCGCCTTCGCGAGCAGGCCCCCCGTCCATTCGTCGGTGTAAAAGCCGCCGCCGGGCCGCCACGGTACCGGCGTGCCCTGCGCGCCCGCCAGCGCCTGTGCCCACTCGTCATACGCGAAGCCGCTGTAATAATTTTCGCCGGTCATCAACCCCATCGGCAGCGCGGGGTCCAGCGCGTCCACCGCCGCGCGGATATGCGCCAGCAGCTCGCGCATCGTGCGCCGGTTGTGCGCCAGCCACGATTTCCGCATTGCCAGCCGCTCCGTCAGCGTCCCCCCGCCGAACGCCTCGCGCAGTTGCTCGCGCGTCCACGGTCGGCCCGTCTCCGCGGCGAAGAGGTCCAGGCAGCGGTCGCAGAAGCACGCCTGGTCCACCTTGCCGTGCCCCTGCAGCCGCACGTCGTCGTCTACCCACAGGAAATCCGGCTTCGCCTTCGCCAGCGCCACGTAGCTGTCGTGCACGTATTGGTGGAAATCCGGATCGTTCGGGCAATAGTTCCCCTCCTCGATCACGCCGTGGATGCTGGTCAGCTTCGTCCAGGGCTCGTTCAAGGAGTGCGCCAGGTTTTCATTGAGGTGGCCGATAGTTGAGAGGTGATTGATGCCCGCCGACAATCCCAGCGCGCGAAATTCCGGCAGGATCGCCTCCGCCTCCACCGCGAGTTCGCGGATCGTCTGCAGCGGCAGCGGCGGATGCGTGCCGGCGGTGAACAGCGCCACCTCCTCGATGGTGTCGCGATACGCGTCTAGCTCATCCAGCAGCCGTCGCCGCCACGCCGCCTTGCGCCAGAACGGCGTGCCAATACGTAATGACACTTTCGAACGCGTGGGATAGCTCATCTCGTCCTCCGGCAGCGGTGATTCTGCCGCCATAGTACGCCGCACGCGGGTGGGCGTCAATTGGAGAAGGGGAGGGAAGGTTTGAGTTTTGAGTTGTCCAGAGCCGTGAAGTCTGGTAGACCGCTTACCAATAATAAGCGATAACTCAAAACTCAAAACTCAAAACTCAAAACTCGCGTCGCCCCTCTTGCACCGAAATTTCGATTGTGGTAGCATGTGGTGTCAATTTTTCGGAGGCATATCGGAGAGATCATGCAGCTTATTGGGTGGATACTCATCGGTATTCAGATTCTCGCGGCGATCGCGCTCGTGCTGATTATCGCCACGCAGACGACGAAAAGCGAGCAAGGCGGCACCGGCATGGGCTGGGGCACCATCGGCGGGCAGGCAAGCAGCACGGTCGGCAAGTTCGGCCTGGAAGCGCAGTTGACGCGGCTGACCACCTGGATCGCCGTCATCTTCTTCGTCGTCTCTTTCCTGTCGGCCTGGGTAGAGGCCTCGCTCAGATAACCCCGTGCGCCCGGGTGGCGGAAATGGCAGACGCGCCAGGTTGAGGGCCTGGTTCCCGTTTTAGGGAGTGCTGGTTCAAATCCAGTCCCGGGCACCAAAATATAAGAAACCCGCCAGTTAGTCACTAACTGGCGGGTTTTTCTTTGCCAATTTAACCATGCCCATAAGTCGGATCACACTGGATCACATGCCTCATTCTGAAGCACCGGACCACATCCTCCAGGCACAGTTTTAACAGGGAAGAACATCGCCGGACAACAAATGATCCTGGTGTCACGACAACCGATCCGCGCCGGTGACGGCAACGGATAGTGTGTCAGAGAGATGAAGGGAGGCATTACGCCGGAAGCATTTATCGCCGTCATGCCTGATAATCCCAAAAGTATGAACCAGGAGTCATCGCATTTCTTCTACTGTCAAGACGTTTACGAAGCGGAGGAGTCTTACTACTATTATCAGATTACAACAATCGGTGTGATGCAAGGAATGCCATACGGGTCTAATAATCCAGCCTACCCGGCAATCGCTTTGCCTATCGCACCGGAAGATACTGATACCGGGAGACAGAACCATGCGTATGAATTGTTGCGCGTTCTTCATGCTGCTTGCTCTGCTGATCGTCATCGCCGGAGGCGCTGTGGCCGCCGATGTGCGATTGACGGACAAAGGCCAGGCGCGCTGCGTCATTATCGTGCCACCGCACACGATGACCTGGGAGAGTGATGCCAAAGAACTGAACCACGCTGAACTGGAAGCGCGCCGGACCCTGTTGCGCGATTCGGTTGCCGACCTGGCGCTCTATCTGGGTAAAATGTCGGGTACGAAGATCGAGGTGCTCGATGAGTTGCCTGCGAAAGAAAAGCGGATTCCCATCTATATCGGGGGGGCGGCGCAGCAAATTTGCGGGCCGGTCGGTATTTCGAAGGCCGGTCTCTTTGGCTTCCGCGTGGTCGTGGCGAAGAATCGCGTGGGTCTGTATGGCGAATCTGCATACGGTACCAGCTATGCGATCTACGAACTGCTCCACCGCCTGGGCTGCCGCTGGTTCATACCAACCGATCTCGGCGAATGCGTCCCCGACCTGCCTACTATCACACTATCCCCCATAGACGTCGCCCTGGCGCCGGTGACGGAATGTCGCAGTATGTGGAACGGCGGCGCGGATTTCCTGCGCCGCAACCGGATGAACGGCATCGGCGTGACTGGCGGACATGCCCTGGAAGGCTATATCACCGCCGAACAGCGCGCCGCGCACCCGGAATGGTGCCTGCTCGTGAACGGCAAACCCCACCCCTACATGCTGCGCTGGACGCGCCAGGACGTGGCCGACGCCATCGCCGATTATTTCCTCAAGCAGCTCGCGGGTAGCGATCCATCGATTGCGACGTCGTTTTCCATCTCCCCCGGCGATTACGTGGTGCCAACCGACGACCCGGAGGAGCGGAAATTCGACCCCGAACCGCGTGTCTGGGAGCCCGCCGCCAACCAGTGGTCAGTCTCGGATCGCCTGATTCTACTGGCTAACCGCATCACCGAGCGGGTGAACGCCAAATATCCGAATGTCCGCTTCGGCCTGTATATCTACGTCAACTACTCCATGCCGCCGGTGAAGCAGAAGGTGAACCCCAACGTGGTGCCGATGTTCGCGCCCATTGACTTCAACCGCATGCATCCCATGACCTGGCCGAACCACCCCAATCAATACTGGCTGCGCGACAGCGTTACCGGCTGGGGCAAGGTGTCGTCGCGCACGGCGTTCCGGGGTTATGGTTTCAATCTCGCGGAACTCTCGGCCCCGAATCCCTTCATCACGAAATGGGGCACGGATATCCCCATTCTTATGAACAGCAACTGCGCCTACTGGGTGCCCGAAACCAAAGGCGGCTTCGAATCGATGATGCCGGGATACTACCTGGCGACGCGCCTGACCTTTGACCCGAAAGAGCAACCGGATGCCGTGCTGCAGGACCTGATGACGCGCTTCTACGGCGCCGCCGCGGAGCCGATGGATCGCTATTGGCATCGCATCGATCGGGCGTGGCTCGACGCCAACGAATATGCGGGATGCGGTTTCGGCTACCTGCGCATTTTCACGCCGGAGGTGATGCACGGCGCGCGCGCGGACATCAACGACGCGCTGGCGAAATGCTGCACCGCCATGGAATACCGGCGGGTGAAATTGGCCGATGAGTCGTTGAGCGAATTCGAACTCTTCATGAAGATGCGGCGCGACTGGGCCGCCGGACGGTTAGATGGGTTGGCAGACAACTACAACACCTGGCGCACGATCATCCTCGTGCAGAACGCCCGTTATGGTCTCATCGACTTCGGCGGGAATTATGGGACGGTTGAATATCCCGACCGTTTTTATGGCCTGGCCTACAAGGAGGCCAGCCAGGTCGCCCGTGAATATACGGCGCTGGCGCCGGCGCTGCTGCAATGGAAATACTGCTACGACAAGGACAAAGTGGCTGAAGCACAAGGATGGACGCAATCGGACTTCAATGACGCCGACTGGAAGACCACCCACGTGGTAAATGAAACCTGGTCCAGTATCGGCCATCACAACACCATGGGCTGCATGGTTTACCGGGTGAAGGTGAACCTGCCGGCCATGCCGGCGGGGAAGAAGGTCTACCTGTGGATCGGCTCGACTGACGGCAGCGCCCAACCGTATATCAACGGGCAACCGATCAAATACATCGTGCCGGGCACTGGCGAGGTGCGTGATACCTTCGCCGGCTATTGCGATCCCGCGCAATTCGAGATCACCGCGGCCGTGAAACCCGGCGCGAACCAGATCACTATCCTGTGCGAGCGCAACTGGTTGAATGAGCTCGGTACCGGCGGGTTGATGGGACCGGTGGTGGTGTATCGGGAGAAGTAAACGGCTGCAGTGCGGGAGGTTATATGCGCGGAAAACACCTGGGGTCGATATTCAATAACGACATCAACAACATCCTCGTCGCCCTGGATGGCGGTGCCGCGAGGCCGGAGGAATACCGGCGGGTTGTGGAGGTCATCCTGGACATGCAACCGGGCGTCCTGGCACAGAACGTCGGCATGCCCGATCCGGTCATCTATCGCAGCGAGGTGGCGACCCAGTGGGACACACACCTCGTGAAGATGAGCGGTCAGGTATGGGAAGGTGACGCCGCGCGTGCGATAGCTACTCGCGAGGCCGGTGTGATGCGCAACTTGCTGGACGCCGGGACCGATCCGTTGACGATTACCATTGACGTCTGCCGGCAGCGCAGCGTGCCCATCGTGGCCAGTTATCGGATGAATGCCGAAGACTGGTATGCCCACACGGAGTTCGGGCGCGCGCATCCGGAGTGGCGGATTCCGCTCTCGGACTCGGAATGGACGGGGGCGCCGAGCGCGGGGTGTCGCTTGATGACGCCGACCGCAAGGCGCTGGCGCTCTACAAGCACGATCTCTGCGCCACGGTGCTGCGGGCCTACGCGGACGGCGCGGACGGCATCAGCACCTACAACTGGTACGGCCACCTGCGCGATGCCCGCGTGCCGCATCTCTGGTGCGATGCGCCGACTCGAACGCGAGATCGGATGCCGTGCAGACATATATCTATCCGCTGCTGCGCGATCCGGCGGCGATTCGCGAGTATCTGGCCCAACCGTGGGCGGTGCCGAAGCAAGCGTGACCGACTCCTCGGTGCATGGGAAAGGACAGTGCAGTGCAACAGGCGTATCCGAAAATTATCAATCCCGGGTACATTGATCCGGCGCGGGTGACCGGCGAGATCCTGCCATTCGTGACGACATACGATAATAAACCGTGTCTCTCCTGTCAGCCCGATGGCAGCATGGTGCTGCTGACGAATCATCGTCATGTCGAAAAGGCACAGCATGGGCAGGAGTGGACGTTCCATTGGGTGCTATTCCACTCGCCGGACGGCGGCCACACGTGGACGAGGGGGAAGCACGCGCCGTTTTTCGGCGAACCGATCTTCTACACCACGCCGCAACATACGATCCTCTGTGTGTCGGCAGATCTGGACCCCGTATCCCAGGGCGTCGGTACTACCTACGGTGGCGAGGCATACGACGGAAAATACCTGTTGCTCAACCGCTCAACCGATGGCGGTCAGACCTGGTCACGAAGCAAGTTGACGATTGACCTGCTGCCGGTCGATGAGCCATTCGACACCAGCGCTTATGCCGGCATGCTCGGTGCTTATGACTTGCTCGCGATGCCGGATGGTTCGATTTTGTATGGCGTCTGTTACGGCAATGGCGATTTTCTGCTGCGCTCATATGACAACGGCATCACGTGGACCGCCACACGCATGCATTACGAAGTGTCTCCCGAGTTGTCGTATTATTACCAGCATGGCCCGTATCACCGGGGACTGCTCGAAGAAAATGTGTTCTTCCGCACGCCATCGGGCAGGCTTATGCGTTTTGCACGACTTGAAGGCCGAGTGTTCGAGCCGTTGCATCTGCCGGGTTTCATCTCTCCCGGCGAACACACCGGCATCGACCAGGACGAATGCCTCATCATGATGGAATCATCGGATGACGGTATTTCTTGGGAATACCGGGGGCAGTTCGGCATCCCCGGCATCATGTATCCGAGCGTAATACAACTCGGTGGCAACAAAATGCTCGTCACCTTCACCCTGCGCATGGTGCCGAAACCCGTATATCGGTATCCGTATCCGCATATGGGCGTGCAGGCGCTGATCGTCGAAGAACGGGAAGACGGCACGCTGGCGATTGATTTTGACCATGATTTGATCGTGATTGACGACCGCACGCCTGACGTAGGCACGTCCGGCGGCGGCTTCGGAAAGACCATTGCACTCCCCGATGGCAGCTTTGTCACCCCGTATTCCTACCGATACATGCCGGAGGAATTGCAGGCCATTTTGCGGAACGAGCTATATCTGGATCGCGAAGTCTATGAGGCGGCGCGGCTTGCATCCCCGTTTGACTGCCCGCGTTTCATCTTCAGTGAAACGATGTCCAAGCCTATCAAGCGGCACCTTTTCGCCGATTATTTCGCCCATGAGACATACGGTGCGCATGAATTGACCGGCATCCTTCGGTGGCGATTGGATAGCGGGACGGGAGGAATTCCAGAGTGAATACCTGTTTTCACCTGTAGTCAGAGCTTCTCAGGTCATTGATGTGTAGGTAAGGCAACCCGTGAATACATCTGTTAATCATGAACCAGACGGAGTGAGTCTTATGTTTACTCGAAGTGAGGAATTGAAAGATACAGGGTTTCCAATGGCGCAGGCGCAAGCGGACTTCGCACCGAAACACACACGCCGTCCGGTGCTCTACAACGGCGATGGCTACTGGTTTTATTACACCTTCGGCGGCTTGCATGAGCACTTTACCCGCGAATTTCTCGAACACCTTTCAGATCGCCTTGCCGATGCCGGGGTGAGCATCCACTCCGAGGTGTTCTACGATGCCGGGTGGTGCAACTACGACACCGGCATCGGTGAGCGCATCTATGCCGGTGCAAACGGCTTCGAGCCCCGCATGGTGGCCGATTTGCACCGTCTCATCGCGGAAGGACACGAACCGCTGAATGTCTTTATCGAAAACGCTCATAAACGCGGTATGCGGTTTCTGGCATGCCTGCGCATGAATGATCGTCACAGCATGAATGTCCAGAATCCGCCGGTTCTCATCAAACGGCATCCGGACATAGCGATGAAGTCGGCGGACGGTAGCGTTATTGGGGGAATGGACTTTCGCTACCCTGAGGTTCGCGACTTCCTTTTCCACCCCATGGAGGAGCTTGTCACACAATATGATGTAGACGGTCTGGAGCTTGACTGGATGCGCTGGGCGCAGATGTTCTCTGAGGACATCCCGATTGAAATGCGTATCAGCGGGTTGAATGATTATCATCGCCGCATTCGAGCGATGCTGGACGTGGTGGGGCAACGGAAAGGCCGGCGCCTGTTGCTCTCGGTGCGCGTGCCGGCGACACTCGACGAATGTCATCATCTGGGATACGACCCGGCCACGTATATCCGCGAAGGGTTGATCGATATCCTCTGCCCGAGCGATTTTCTCTTTCTCGATCCCCACATGCCGGTACGCGAGTTCGCCGGCCTGACAAAGGACTCCGGTGTTTTGCTCCTGCCCTCACTGCATGCCTCGCCAGGTTGGCATTGCGGTTATGCCAGGACGGAGAATGAACGCGCTCTGGCGCACAGCTATTACCAACAAGGTGCGGACGGCATCAGTGTCTTCAACTGGTTCACCCCGCATGAAATGCACCAGCCCGAAGATTTCCGCGCACTCGAAGAGATCGGCGATCCTTCCGTCCTGGTCCGGTTGCCGCGTGAATATCTCTTCAATCCGATTTGGGGCGGCAGGGAATCCCCGACTGGCCGGGTAATTGACCAGACGGCATCGCTTCCGCGCACGGCGCTTCACCAGCGCGAGGCGTTCCCATTGTATCTCACGGAAGACTGCATTATGGTCAAGGTGTGCCTGGAACTGAAGATCGAAAATCTGGAGGAAGACGATGAGATTCAGATCGATGTCAACGGCCAGCCGCTTGAACCATGCCAATTCAAACGCGAATATGTTCCCTACGGCAAACCCGAGGCAGCTCGCTACCTGGACGCTGCGTGGTGGGCTGGAGCGCACTATCTGTATCGCATCGAAGATGCCGGGACGTTGCTCAAAGATGGTACCAATGAAATCGGGATCACCTTGTTGAACACACAGCTCATATCGGAGACACGCATCACGCTCTATGAAGTGTGTGTCACTGTCCAAGCGCAGCCGTAGCAAATTAGGACGCGAATTATTGATCTATCGCAAGTCAGAAGGAGTTCGTTATGCGCACCTGGCGAATATCCATCGGCAACAGGACATCCGCCGACACAGCTTGCTGAGTCCCGGTCCGCGTGTTGTTTGTCATCGTTTGGTCTCCCGGCCTGCATCGAATAAGCGTGCGTTATGCTTCCAATCTCACCCGCACCATCCGCACGCCGTTGATGGGGTAGGCATTCCAGTTCTCGACGTAGGCGTGAACATCGTAGACCACCAGCATCTCACGCGGGCCGATCGCCACCACGCCCAGGTAGTCGCCGGAATCCGTATGCCGGTCCATGCGTTTCGACCAGTCTTCGCCTACCACGCCGCGCAGGCGCCGTTCAAAGGGCACGCCGTTGAAGGCCTGGGTGTCCAGTTCCCATTGGTGCAGGTCCAGTCGTCCCTGCCAGTGCCGGCCGGTGCCGGTGTGATCGAAGACGAGGTGCTTGCCGGGACGGCCGAAGGCGAGTACCAGCGTGCCGTCCGCCAGCGTGGTCATCGCCGGCCAGGCCAATCCCAGGCGGTATGCCGGCTCATCCTCCAGCACAGCCTTTTCCGGCACGCTCCAGGTCCGGCCCTCGTCTTCCGACCAGGTGTGCATGAATTGCCCACCCAGGCCCGACGCATCGGCCTCCGTGCGCATCATCGCGTAGATCCGGCCATCACGCAGGCGCTGCAGTGCCGTTTCATTGGCATTCACCCCGCCTTGCGCGGGATCGCTGATAATGCCGACTTCATCCCAGGTGTGCCCGCGGTCGCGCGATTCGTAGACCGCCGCATGGCTGAAGTAGCCGGCGGCGAGCAGGCGCCCGTCCGGCATCTCGATGCCGCTGGTGATGCATGGCCCATTGAAGATGATCTCCTCGCCGGTGAGCGCATCGGTGCCGTGCAGCGTATTCCACAGGTTCCACCAGGGATGCGTGGGATTGCCGCGCATTTGCACCAGGTTGAGCCCGCGCTGGGTGCTCCCGCGTAGGCGCACAAACTCCTTGCGCGGCGCATCGTTCGGCCGGCCGGGGAAGCTCCAGGCGCCGTAACACACCGCGTCCCCCGTCTTCGGATCCTGTATACCGTAGGTGTCGATCTCAAACAACTCGCCATCAGCAAAACCGTGGCACCAGGCCATCCGCGGCACATTATCCGTCGGGTTGGTCCACGTTTTACCATTGTCGATAGACTGCAACCGGAAATGCGGTGAGAAATTTGTATCGACATTGTATTCGATCGACATCAGCAGCAGCCCATCAGGCATGCGGAAGAAAAAGGGGAACCATCGTTCTCCGTAGCGGACGCGTTCAATCGTTACCGGACGGTCGGGGCTAAAACGCATGAAATAGTCCTCCAATAAGGGAACCACCACGGTACACGAGGCGTCCCGCACCTGGTGGAAATAATGTAAACCTCTTCGAGTGCCTGCATTGTCCTTTGAATCCGAATCTGAAATTCGTTATTCATCTTCAAACCGGCTTGCCCAATACGGCGGCCAGTCGATGGCGTCCAGGTTCGGGGTGTCGGGGTGCCAGAGATCGAGCGATTGAATCGTCAATGCACGATTATTGGGGCGATCCAGGTGGGCTAATCTGGCCTCTCGTTTTGCGCAAACCAGCTTATGGTTGCACCTTTGCCGCTGCCCAGAATAGCGGACGATCCATCAGTCCGAAGTGCTGTGAGCGGGCGCCCACGCTATACATATAGAACGTAACGCTGTTCTTCGCACCGGGCTTCAGCCAACGCGTGATGTCGAGATCGGGAGTCTTACCCAGTCGCTTATGTGTCGGCGACCAGGCCAGGTGACCGTTGACCCACAACCACACGCGTTCGGCGATGATGCCGGGCTGACCGCGATCACTCGGCGCGATGTAGAGATAGGCCGTCTCATTTCCCGCAAGTTTCGGTACATCGACGGTGAAGCGGTACCACGCGTAGCCTTCATAGCCCCGCCCCTGCGCGTCCCGGTACCCCTGCTGCGACCAGTCGTGGGTGAGCAGGATGGTGTCCCATGTCATCTTCTCTGCGACGTCGTCACGCTGCCACTGCAGGTAGAACCCCTCGTTATGCGGATCGGTGCGGAATTGCGCCTCTCGCGGCGCCAGTGCCAGCCGCCGGCCTAATTTGCCGTCAGAGCGCTCCGCCAGCGCCGTCAGGTAGCGCTGAATGGTCGATTCGCCTTCTTCCTTGTCCCACTCGGCCACCGCCGGGAGCAGTCCCGGCTGGATCGCTTCCGCTACTGCAGCCACCTGGGGCAGCTTGTCGTAGGTCAGCAGCGCCTGCCGATACTGGCCGTCGCGTTCCAGGGCCATCATCTGCTGGTAGGTCATCATATAGTCGTAAAGCGCCCGGTAGGCACGCACGCGCTGTTTAACGGCGTTTTCCTTCGCCAGTGCGTCCGCCTGATCCAGGTATATGCCCAGGGCTTTGAGTTTGTCCGGCGGATAGATCAGCGCATAATCGAAAAAGCCATGCGACCAGGTGAGATGATCCGTCGATGATGTCTTCATTTGTTGAATGCCCTCGATGAAGCGCTGCATCGGCGGCGCAGCCGGACCGAAGAATTTCGCATAGAAATCTTTCAATAATGCATCGACGTCGGCGTTGACGTTCCACATCAGTTTTGTGCGGCTGTAGAAATTCAAGCCGGTGCGCATCGAGGCGTAAAATGCTTCCGTCGCGAAACCGATGACGTGATACTGTTTATAAAGCGGGATATTCTTCTGAATGGCCGGCACCGTCCAGAACGGCATGCGTGTGAGGTCGGAGAGTTCGTAATCGTAAATCATCAGCCGCGGGCAAATACGTGCCCATGCCTGCAGCGTGTGGGTATAGCGCTGCGAAAAGATATCCTTCGGATCATCGATGGGTTGCAGCATGCTCATGCGCAACGGGGCGATCATCACGATGATCTGCTTGTTCCACGGTTGATCCAGGCCTTCCGGCGGTAGAAAATGATTAGCGTAGGCGAGCACGGAAATGGTATGGTCGGGGAATTCTTTTGTCACCTCGCGGGTCACATTATTGACGAAGTTATAATACGAATCCGAGATAGACTGGTTATCGTCATCGAACGGGCTGGAATCGGATTCGTCTTTAAAGAGATGATTGGCCGCCAGGCAGTTGGCGCAGCGGCACCCGCCGGCTGCGTCCGGCACCGAAAAGCCGAAGCTGGTGGATTCAGGATGCTGGCGGAAATATTCCTTGATCGTCTGTGCGGCGACCTCCGCGGTCTTCGGGTTCGTCACACAGAGTGTGATGTCCTGCACAGGCTTATCCAATCGGCGCACGCCATCCGCATCGACACCATATATCTCCGGGTACTCCTTTGCATACTTTTCCGGCGGCGCAAGCTTGGTTAGCGTGCCGTCACCGGGGAAATCGAACATGGCAGTCGTCGTCCCTTTATTGCGGAGCAGCCATTCCCCAAACCCGCTGCCTCCGGTATAGTAGCCGTCGGGCCCGATAGCGCGCGCGAGGAATGACGGGCGCTGCGTTTCGTTGAGTTTCGGCACCACCAGCGTCCGCTGTACCGGCACCACCTCGCCGAAGGGACCGGGGAAGAACCAGCGGCACCCCAGGCGTTCCAGCAGGTCGTAGACCGCATATTCCGTCCCGTGATAATTGGCGTCTTCATTGCCCGCGAGCACCAGACCATTGGGTACGGTTTTCAACACAAATCCTTCGCCGGTCCGTTGCGGATTATCGCCGGATGGTACGGCCACACCCAGTGCAGTAACGGCCTCGGAATGTCCGACATATAGACGCATCCATGTCCGCTCTGCCGGGGGAATGGCGTCGACGCCTGCGGAGCTCGAGAGCTTCACACCGGAGATGCGCTCGATGAAGCCTTGCAACTCCGCCGCCGCGTGTTGCGCCGACGGTGTCGGTTTGGTTGCAGTGACGATGACGGAACAAGGCTTACCTTCGTTGACGATTGTCTGGCTATTGGCAGCGAGGAAGCCCCCCAATACGCCACTTATCATGAGAAATAGCGTAATCAATCGGGTTATCATTTGTCTTCTCCTTCTGTTGAAATACCGTCATTGAAGGCAGTATTAGCGTTTACCGTGCGGACACGGATACCCTTGCTCAGTTGACCGTCCGAATCTGGAAGGCTGCATTCGGCATAGGCTAGCAAGGCGCAATCGTGAGGCCGGAGATCGGATGCCGGGTCGGCATACCCGATCCCTCCTACCTGTGCCGCTGTTATTTGGTTTACAAGAGGCGAGAAAGCTTTGAGAGCAAGAGCGAGGGTTTACTTATCCATCTCCCCGAGTTTAATGAAGTGATCCACCGCCCGTTGATATTCAGCATAAGCGGCGTCGCGTTCGCTGGCCGGCGCCTTCTCGTAGCGCTGGAGTGCTTCCGAGACTTTGCTTTGCGCTTCGAGCAGCACGGCGTGCCGTTGCTGCATCCGTTCCACTTCTGCCTGCGTCAGCTGCTTCTCGGGAATCGGCGGCAGTCGATAAGTCGGGCTGTAGCGCGAGGTGAGCAGCCAGATGCCGAGACACAGGCCGCAGATCAGGATGCCCAGTGCAATGCGGCCCGGCACCGGGCTTTTCGGGGGTTTCACTTCGGGTGAACACTCGTCGGCGTCAGCCAGATCGCGCTTCGCCTCATCGGGAAGCGACACGCCATGCTGCTGCAACGCCTGCAAGAGCGCGTAATAACCGGGAAGGTGGCCGATCAGCAACCTGATTTTGCGGCCATCCGTGCCGAGTAAGGTGAGGCCGGGTTGTTGCTGATATACCAATGGCAGGATATATGCCCGCCGGCCCAGGTTGACGATTACCAGGATGGTGCTCAGCACCTTCAGCCAGGTCGGGGAGGTGAACGGCTCCATGCGCGTTTCGACAATGTCCGCGAAGCGCATTTCATCGGTCCGCCGCAGGGTTACCACGCGCAAGCTATCCTGGCGAATAGTGAGCGAGAATGAGGTGTACCAGAGCCCGACGATCAGCAGGCTGATCCATGGAATCGTCGCCAGCAGCGCCCAGCCGGTGATGTGCAGCCACCATCCCGGTTCGAGCACCGCGTCGGTGTTGTCGGCGAACGCCAGCAGCACGATGGCGAAAAAGACCGCTGCCAATGCGATCCCCAGCCAGTCGGGGCCGATGACACTGCTACCGCGCGCGTAGGTCATGGTGCCGGCTTCGTTTCGGCGCGGCCACGGCAGCAGGATGTAGACCAGGAACGCGGCCAATAGCAACAGCGCGGACACCTCGCGGTAAGGATGCGCCAGCCACCCCGGAACCTGGCTCATAATGTCGTGTATGCCCATGCGCGAGATTCCGATATACCGAACGCGACCGGCTTCCGACAGTGACAGGTACACCGAGGAAGTCTGTCGTCCCAACTGTCCCGCAACCTGATCGAGCGGCGGTTCGTCCGGCGAGAAGAACAGCGGATTCAATAAATCATCTTTGCCGTAGCGCAGGCGCCACGCCGTGAAGGGCGGGCGGGCATCCACGGTGGCGAAGGCCTGGTCGGCAAACGACGTCCACTCCGCGCCGTGGATCGGAATGATGGTTGAGCCGGCGAGGAGCTTTTTCACGATCGCCTGCTCAGAGGATGGCGCCGCGGGCAGGCCGGCCGGCGCGGTACCCGGCAGGAGTCGCTGCATGAGGCGCTGTTCATCCGCGCTGCGCCAGGTCGCGCTTTCCAGCTCGTCGCGCGGGACAAGCGGGCGCACGCGCACAATGCCCGGCGCCGTATACACATACGTCCACACGGCGCCCAAGACCAGACCGAGCGCCAACACGCGTCTGATGATTTCGAGCATGGGATTCCTCCTTATAGTTATAAGGGTGGCGTCTCTGACTCATACTCTGACTCTCCCGCATTCTTCCAGACTGCAAGTATGGTCTTCAACCTTGTCAATATCCGGCGGGGCTCTCGCATCCTTCCAGACTGAGAGTCTTGCCTGTAACGCTTGCCTATGGTTACACATCCTTCCAGACTCCAAGTCTCGCTTCCACCGCCTGATTGGAATCGGAGGGGAGAAAGAGTCCGAGTCAGAGTATGAGACGTAGTATTCTCAATCCACTAAGGCTTTCTGCCAGGTGGTATACTTTTTGACGAAAGCCGTCGCTTCCGTCGCATTCATACGCGTGATAGCGGTCAATTTGCGCATCGTCGTGCCGCCGGTTTTCGTCTGCACGATGCCGTATCCGGGGGCGAAATACTGCGTTTCCACATACCCGACTTCGCTGTAATCTCGCTGAATCACCAGGCAATCGGTAAAGGTCGTAAAGCCCAGGTTGCAGGTCTTCCCCACGGCGATCACCTTCCCCTTCACGCCGGTCGAGGCGAAGACCGTCCCCGGGGTAATGCTCAGCGGCAGGAAAAGCTCGCGGTCCGCCGGCCTGATATCCAGCACCTTCCAGATGCCGTCCGCATCGACCTGATAGTGCATAATCGCGATATCGTCGGCGCCTGCCGTAGCGTAACTGTTCAGGCACTCCGCGCTCGAGAGCGCGATCCGGTCGCTCACCTGCGCCGTCACCAGCTCCCAATCACCTTCATCCCCGTCCACGTATTGCTCGTGGTAAGTCAACCGTAATCCCGGCGCCGGCAGGTAAGCGGCGCCGCCGTTCGGTTTCGGCGCGGGAGGCGCGGCGGGCACGCCGGTTGTTTTTCGCTGCGGTTTGACGGCAAGCGGCGTGGTGTGGTTCGTTGTTTTCCATACCAATGCGACCGCCAGCGACGCCACGACCAGCACAACGCAGATCGCCCCGACAACCATGACCGCGGACCGGCGGCGGGGTGCATCCAACACAGGCGCCGGTATCAAAGGAGCCGGCGGCGCCGGTGGTACAGGAGGCCCCGGCGGCGTTGGCGGGGCGGCGGCCACCGCGGCGCCGCATGCCTCACAAAACCGCACGCCCGGCTTCAGGGCGGCGCCGCACTGTCGGCACTGGCCTGCAGGATTCGTCATGGTATGCCTCGCTTCCGGAGTCCAATGGCCGATAACCGCAATAATCCCGTTGTCGCCCATTGACCCCTGACTGCACAAACGCTATGATACCGCTATCTACCATCTACTTATTTAACCATTGTTTCATAATAACCGCCAGCACGACAAGGGGCAGCCATGACCGACGCCGATAAATTTTGCCAGCAATGCGGAACGAAACTTCGTGAAGCCGTGCGCTTCTGTGAATCGTGCGGCGCTGCCGTCGCCGCCCCGCCCGCTCCGCCGCCGGCGCCTCCCGCCATTGCCGTCCCGCCGGTTCCTCCGCCGCCAGCGCCTATCGCCGCGCCGGTCGCGCCCGCGCCACCGGCACCCGCCGCGTCGGTTGCCGTCATGCCCACTGCCGCCGTGCCCACCGCGCCTTCACGACCCGTCGCGGCCCGTTCGGGCTGCGGCATGTTCGCCGGCTGGGTGATCGTCATCGGCGCCATCTTCTGGATGCTCCCGGAAATCGTCCGTTATTCCACCGTGCATTTTGCGCAGCCGGAGCTGCTGGCCGATATCATCGTGACCGCGCTCTGCTTTGCCGCCGGTTGCGCGGTGATCGGCGGCGCGGGACGCAACAAACTCCTCTTCGCGGGCATCCTCGCGCTGCTCTTCGGCACATTGAGCGTCCTCGACCTGCTGGGCCGGGCGAGCAATATTAATTTTGTGCTTGAAGATCCGCTGGGTACGTTCAAGGATGCCCCGGCCCAGAAAGTCACCATCATCGCCTTTGCGGCCGGCAGCCTCTTCGGCGATTTTCTCATCGCCATCGGCTCCCTGCTGACCATCTTCGCCTGGATAGGGTCGGGGCGAGGGAAACGGTAAAGTGAATGAAAAATTAAAATTGCATGTGCAAAATATGACGCCGATATGTATTTTGTAGCGCGCGCCCGCCGTGGCGCGCTGTTTCCGCATTTTCGATCCGCCCTCGGAAAACGGCATACGGCGATCACGGATACCGTCCCACTGCACGAATTTGAAATCCGAGAGCGGCACGCCACGGTGGGCGTGCCCTACGGAAAACTCACTCCGCAGCCGCCAATCGCCCTGCGGCAATGTGCAGGCGCCGCGTGGTCATTGCCGCGGCTTCCCGTTCATCATGTGTCACGCAGAGCAAAGCGCAGCCCAGCTCGCGCGCGGTTGCCTGGATGATGGCCTGCATCTCCTCACGGGCTTGCCCGTCCAGGTTTGTCAACGGTTCGTCCAGCAGCAGGAGCTTCGGTTGCGCCGCCAGCGCGCGCGCCAGCGCCACCCGCCGCGCCTGGCCGCCGGATAATTCGCCGGGGTAGCGGTCTGCCAGCTCATGCAGGCCCACGGCGTCGAGCAATTCCCGCAGGCGCGCCCGCGCGCGGGCGGGACGCTCGCGCGCGGCGAATAGCAGATGCTGCCACACCGTCATGTGCGGCCACAGTGTGGGCTGCTGGAAGACGAAGCCGATGTTCCGCTCGCGCGGCGGGAGCAACTCCCCGCGTCCGCTCGCCAGGCGGCCGTGCAGCCACACCTCGCCCGCGTCCGGCTCCTCGAAGCCGGCAATCAAGCGCAACACCGTCGTTTTCCCGCTGCCCGACGGTCCGAGCAAAGCCACGGCGTCGCCCTGCTCCAAACGGAAGGAGACATCCTCCACCGCCCGCACGGCGCCAAACCGCTTGCACAACGATGTTACCGTCAGCACGTGTCCTCCCTCCCGGTCAATGCAAAATGGTATGCGTTATGTTCATTTCCATAGCGCGCGCCCCCAGATTTTATCGGGACGCCCGGTCTCGAGTTTGCCAATCGTGCGGTGGTACGGTATCCGTGATTGCCGTATGCCGTTCCCCGGCGGATTGGAAATGCGTCGACAGCGCGCCACGGCGGGCGCGCGCTACGGAAATAAACTTACCGAAGTTGTAGCAAACATATTATCTATTTCATTTTTCATTAATTCAACCCTCTACCCGGCCATGCTCGGGCGCCCCACAGTGCCAGTATCCCTGTCACGCCGGCGCCGGCCATCAGCGTCAGGCACAGTGCCGCCACGTCGCGCGAGGCGCCGTAATGCAGCAGGTTATACAGGCGGATCATCAGCGTCGGCGCGCCGGGTCGGGCCACCAGCAGCGTTGCCCCCAGCTCGCCGGCCGTCAATGTGAGCAGCAGCAGGCCGGCCAGCAACAGGCCGGGCAACAGCAGCGGCAGCCGGACGGTCAGCGCGCCGTGGGCGGACGAACGCTGAAACAAGCGCGCCGCCTCCAGCAGGCCGGGGTCGATGCGCCGCTGTCGGGCATAACAGACGAACGCCGCCACCGGCACGAAGCGCGCCAGGCTCACCAGCACGGGCAGGCCCGCCCCGGGATCAAAAGGCAGCCACGACACAAGCGCCGCCAGGTGCAGGGCGCCGATCCCCGTCAGCGGCGCGGGCATGGCAAAGGGCAGGCACAACAGCACCCACCAGGCTTTGCCCACGCCGTCCGCGCGAGACAGCGGTCCGGCCACCAGCAGCGTCAGCGGCAGCCCGAGCAGCATGACCATCCCGACAATGGCCAGTGTGGACCCGATCTCCGTCCGCGCGGCAATCATGGCCTGTGCCCAGGCGTGTCCCGACCCCGTCATCACCAGCAGGCCGATCAGCGGCGCCACCGCCTGCGCCAGCAGCAGTATCACCGCCATCCCCTGGACCGCCTGCAACAAGACCGGCCAGCGCTCGCGGCGCAGCAACGGCGTTTGACGGAACCACGGCGTCGACGCCGCTTGCCGCACGCGCGCCAGCCCGAGCAGCATCAGCCCCGCCGCCACCACGATCAACGGCAGCGCCGTCACCAGCGCGGCGGCCGGGCTGCCGTCCAGGCTATACTGAGTGAAGATCTCTATCGCGTAGACGTTGACGGCAAACAGCGACGGGATGCTGTAATCCGTCAGGCTGATGAGAAAGAGCAATCCCAATCCCACCAGCAGCATTGGCGCGGCCAGCGGCCATTCGATGTGCTGAAACACCCGCCAATCCGATTGGTGCAGCGATGCCGCCTCCACCTGCGCGCGGTCCACCGCCTGCAGGCCCACCAGCGCGATGCCCGTCGCCAGCGGCAGCAGCGCCATCACCTCCACCCAGCCGGCGGCCCACCACCCCTGGCCGGGCAGCCCGCCGGCGAGCGACGACAGGCAGGCAGCCCAGGCCAGCCCATGCAGGTAGACCGGCACGACGATCAACACCGGCAGCGCCGCCAGGAACAGGCCGCCCAGGCGGGGCATGCCACGCAACTTCAGCGCGCATCCCACCCCCAGCAGCAGCGCCCCACCTGCCACCGCCCCGCTGAAGAGCAGTGAATGCGCCAGCAGCAGCAGTTGCCGTCCTGAATACGCGAACGCCTGCCGGACGCCCGATCCCTCCCCATACTGGCCGGACGCCAGCGCGATGCCCAGCGCCAGGTACGGCGCCAGCAATAGCGCCAGCGCGCCCACCGCCGCGCCCCCCGCGAGCCAGCGCGCGCCGGAACGGCCGTTGTGGTGGCGTATTGAGATGTGCTGTATCGTTTCGATAGCGGCTCCAGCGCCATTCACCGATTGAAAATCGCGCGCAAGTCTTTAAGGGCGAGCGGCATCTGCTCCTGCACGTCGGTCAGCTCCACCGCCAGCGGCTTCAGCGGTTCTCTAAGCCATTTCGGGGGCGCGGCGCCCGCGCGCAGGGAGAACTGGCAGCCGCCGGCGGCGATCAAGCGCGCTTCCGTTTCTTTGGCAAGGAGATAATCGACCAGCGCCTTCGCCTCGCGGGGATGCGGAGCGCCGGCAATCAACGCGACCGTGCCGGGCAGGACAAAGGCGCCGGTCGTCTGCTGATCCGGCACCACGATGGCGACCGGCGCCCCGCGCGAGACCGCGCCCAGGGCGTCATCCGTGTCCGTCAACCCCCAGGCGAGGAGACCATTCGCCACCATATCGCGCACGACGGAGTTCCCATCTACCGCGCGCACGCCGCGCGCCTGTACTTTCCTGAAGAAGGTTCGCGCCGGCTCCGCGCCCATGGTCGCGTAAAGCGCCGCGGCATGGGTGGCGGTGGTGCCGAACAGCGGGTTGGCCATGCCGACGGACCGCGCCGGCCATTGCGCGCTCGCCAGGTCCTGGATGGACGAGGGGTAGTGGTCCGGTTTCAGCTTCGTGGTATTCACCAGCAGCACGCGCGCGCGCCCGCCCATCCCCGCCCAGCAATCCCCGGCATCACGGTACTGCATGGGGAGATCGGATGCGGCAGGTGAGCGATACGGCGCCAGCACGCTCCGTTGCCGCAGCAGCAGGGTATTGGCGAACTCGTTGTTCCAGAATACGTCGGCCTGCGGCTTACGTTTCTCGGCCAGCAGCCGGGTGGTCAGCCCGGTGGTCTTCGCCGCCTCCACGTCATACACGGCGCGCGCGCGAATTCCGCGCTCCCGCTCGAAGTCCCGCAGGATCGGCTCTGCGTAGACCTGATCGACAGAGGTGTAGATCACCACCTCGCGACTCGCGCTCTTCCGGCAGCCCCCCAGCAGCGCGCCGCACCCCAGCAGGCAGGCGACGAATAGAAACTGGATGCGCATATGTCTCCCCCAGTCTGCGATCGGCAGCACGCGATAACATAACGAATAGGCTATCCACCATGAAAATAATGCATATCATACACGGAAGCAAGCGCTCGGGGAAGAGGGGAGGGAATAAAGATGCATAAAGCAGGCGTGTGCCCATTCATTAAGCTAAAGCTTGTTACCATACTACGAGCCGGGTCTTGCCTCTGAATTCGGTAGCGATCTTTAGCTTCCTGAATCACGGAATGAGTATGAAATGTATTGTTAGCTATTGACATCAAATCAGTAAATTCATATTATGCAGCATCCGTGCGAACCAACCGGTTGCCGGGTTGGGAGAGGTGTGTGAGTAAACGCCGTCTGCTGTCGATCAGCGTCCAGATGCTCGCGGGGGTGGCGCTGGTGGCGGCGCTGGGGTGGGCAGTGCGGCAGTGGCATGCCCGGCTGGTGGTGGCGAAATTGCCGCCAGGGTGGGCGATTCTGCGCCCGCCTTCAGAGGCTTCCGCGCTGCTGCTGGTGGATGACGCGGTCTGGTGCGGGGGCAAGGATGGGCTGACCTGCCTTGATCTCGACACCGGCCTGCCGCGCGCGGCGCCGGGATCACCTCCCGCCTTGTCCTATGTGCGCGCGCTGCTGCGCGACCGGCAGGGGCGCGTGTGGCTGGCGCATGACGCGGGGGTTGCCCGGTATGCCGGCGGACGCTGGCAGGTGATCGCGCCCAGACCGGGGTTGCCGCTGACCCGCGCCGCCAGCCTGCTGGAAACACGCGACGGCGCCGTCTGGGTGGGCGGCCCGAATCGCCTGGCACGGTTCGACGGCGCGCGGTGGCAGGTATTACCGCTGCCGAAGCGGCTGGCCGCCGCGGATGTACTGCTGGAGGATCGTGATGGCGCGCTGTGGGTAGGCTGCGCGCAGCCGCCGGCCGGGGGGCTGGCGCGCTACGCCGGTGGGCGCTGGAGCGTTTTTACGCACCATGACGGCCTGCCGCACCCGGTGATCAACGCGCTGTACCAGGACCGTGAGGGCACCCTGTGGGCGGCCACCGGCATGGCCAACCAGGGCGGGCTGGCGGTGCGGCGGCAGGGCCGCTGGCAATCCGCCGAACTGCCGCCGGCGCTGCAAGGCGTGAAGATACGCGCCATTTATCAGGATACCGCGGGCCGCCGCTGGTTCAGCTCGGAATACGACGGCATCGCCGTGCAGGCCAACGGCACCTGGCGCCGTTTCACCGACCATGACGGACTGGCCGGGTATGAAGTGAAAACCATGCTGCAGGACGCCGGGGGCGTCTACTGGCTGGGCACCAATGCCGGAGTGAGCCGCATCACGCGGTTTACCGCGCTGGACCAGCAGAAGGCAGGTACGCATGACCTTCGCTGAAGCCGAACAGCAACTGATCGCGTTGCGCGAGCGCCGCCGCCTGGGCGAGCTGCCGGATGCCGCGTATATCGAAGCGGTCAATGCCGTGCGGGTGCTTGACGACCGGCAGGTGTGGTGGCAACCTGACCCCTACAGTGAAGGGTGGCTGTGCTGGGACGGCGCCGCCTGGCAACCCGCGACGCCGCCGGTTGCTGCCGACACACCGGCTTCGCTCCCAGCAGCGGCAGAGGCGCCCGCGGCAGCCGCAGCGGCTGTTTCGGCGGCGGCTCCCGCGGAGACCGAGGTTGTCGCGCTGGCGGAAGAAGACGCCGCGACGCCGAAGTCCGGATTGCGCGAGTGGGCCACCGGCGTGCAGCAGCATGTGCAGGCGCAGGCGAGCGATCCGCAAACCTTCCTGCGCATCGCGCGCAGCTTACCGCTGCGCCTGCGCCCGGAATCCTGGTGGAACGCGCTCTCGATCTTCGGCGGGGCGGCCAGCGGGTATTTCTGGTTCGTCTACGGCAGCGTGAGCGGCTTGCCGACCCCCGGCTTCCTCGTCGCCACCCCGCTGGCGAAATATTCTCGCTTCCTGGTGCCGCTGGTGCTGCTGTTCATCCCGATTCTGCTGCTCCTGTTCCGCAACCGGTTCGCCGGCCCGCTCAGCCGGCTCCAGCAAAAGTTCGGCCGGTTTTCGCTCGCGAAAAAGGTGGCCCTCGTCATCGGCGTGCCGGTGGTGTTGTATTACTTCCCGTCCGCGTATACCATGATCATCGCGCGGGTGCCGTTCCTCTCCCGCTTCTCCTTCCTGCAGTTCAATTTCGGCGAGGGGGTAGATTTCATCACGCCGCTGATGATGGTGGGGCTGCCCATCGCCTTCATTTACCTCCGCAAGCCAATCGACGGCTTCCTGTCGCGGTTCAGCTTCCTGCGCAAGATACCCGCGCCGCTCCGCATCGGCCTCGGCATCGCCATGCCGTTCCTGACCGCCTACCTGCTCTTTCTGATCGGCTTCACCGAATATCCGTTGCTGCGCGTCAACGTGCTGCTGGGCACCGCACTGTCCTACTTGATGGTGCGCACGCCGCGCCTCTTCACCTCCTCCGGCAAAGCATCGCCACCGGTCACGCCCGCCGTTGCGTCGGTGCTGCTGCTGCTCGGGCTGGCGGCGCTGGTGGTGGTGCTGGCGGATCCGGCGTGGGCCGACTGTTTCCTCACCGATCCCTTCAACTTCAATGACGGCCTGCGTACGAACGGGGTGGCGCCGATCCTGGCCGGGGTGGCGACAACCACTGTCTCGCTGCTGGTCAACGGCGTGGAGATCGCCCGCACGGTGATTCAGGACACCGGTCCCGTGAAGGAAGGCGAGGACCCCAAGCATACCCAATTTACGGTGAGGGTCGAGCTGCAGGACGCGAAAGGCGTGCGTTCCTCGCGACTGTCCCCGAAAGAGACCGAGCCGCTATTCCTCTTCGCGCATTGCGAAAACGAACAGGGAGCCTTCCCCGCCGGCGATCCGACGATCAATATGGTCGTCACCACGGGTCAGGAGTGGGTAGTGGTCACCGAGGAACGGGTGCCGAATACCCGGTGCTGGCGACTGGTCATGCCCGATCCGCAACCCAAAACCGCGATGCCGCAATCAGTGGAGATCGTCATTTCCGCCGGGCAGGGCGGCGGGCTTATCAGTGTGCCGGTGCATCTCTGGCTTGACATCCAAACCATAATGCACGTTAAGATGGTAAATGGTAACACCTTTTCGGCCACGGGGCGCACCTACACCGTCTACGACGCCTGGGTGAATAACGATAAGAAGGGATGGCTATTCGGCGAGATGGTTATCTTCTGGTGCAAGCCTGAGGATACCGATACGCCGATCAGCACCCGTTATTCCCCTGTCGAATGGACTCTTGCCGCCAAACCCGACTATTTTATCTTCGATCCGCCGACACCAACCTCGGATGATGGCAACCTGACCTGGCGCACGCACGCGGCGCTGAAGCCGGATATTAAAATCCCCAATGATTGGCAGGAAGCGGACGGCATCATCGAAGTGCGCGTCACCTGCCGGACAACCTCAGATCCGGCGCCCTGATTTCACGGAAAGGACAGGCATATGGCAACAATCAACGCGACACATATCGCCCTGATGGGCTACCACCTGCCGCCGCTCGTTAGCCTGCAATGCAGCTTTGAAATACCGAAGGATGAAACGCGGGATTACCAGAATATCGAGCTGCAGCCCGGCGAATTTGTCGCTGACGGCGAGGATGTCATCGGCATCATTTTCTTCGTCAAATCACTCCTCGATGATCAGTCGGAGAAAGCTGCCAAAGACATCAAACTGAAATCGATCAAGTTCGATTTGAGTAGCGACGCGAGTAAACTATACGAGATCACTCCCGATGCGGATTATCATGAACCCGGTGAATTACGTTATACCATCAAATCCAGAGTTCCGGTGCTCTATACCAGGTCCGTCAAGCTGCCGATAACCTTCAAGGCGACGGGGGAATATATACGGATGAGCGGGAAATCGGAGACAACGTTACGGGAAACAATCGATGTCACGGTGAACCCCTGTCCACTGTATCTGAAGCTCTGGGTGATACCCGGCCAGAAACGCGGCACCTCTGACGCCGGCGCCATCGCCGGCGCGCGCCTGCCGCGCGCGCCCTGGTTTAACGGGATGGACGGCCTGGAGTTGGAACTCGCCGTCACCTCCGCTGGCGGCGGGCCTGAGCTGACAGTGCAGGATGCGTCCGTTCAAACGGCAAATGAAAACGGTGAGGCTCGTTGGGTTTTAGGGTATTCTGGATTGACTTTCGACAATATCGGTAGCGCGGAGTTTCGCGTGAAGTGCCGCATCGGCTCGAGCGATCAGGCAACCGTGTTTCCCATCAGCGTCGGGCGCAACGTGCTCGATTTCCTCAGCGCTATCGAGAGCAGCGCTCAATCGCTGGACCTGACCAACCCGGAGTTTCAGAATCTGCATACCACCCTCCTGGGGAAAGCCGCCGATTATCTCTATCCGGATGGCGCCCTGGGATTTTTATACAATTTCCGCGATGACGTGGCGAAATTTTTTGGTTATCCGAGGCCGCCGGAATGGCAACATTATGTGTGCGAAGCGATGGCTCGAAGGTTGTTAGATTGGTCGCTGGAACGCCGATACGGTGAAGGACGCTTCACCTTCGACACTTCGCTGAAGATGAACGGCATCGAAGTGGGTCGATATACTTTCAATAACCTGCACGTTTTTTTCGGCTTCAACCTGAGCTGTAACGATCCCTGGCAAGAGGCCAAATTTATCGATCCCTGGTGGAACCAGGCGTATGACAACCAGGTGGTATTATCCTTAAATGAAGAACGGGTGAAACTTTTGGCAACGATCACCTATCTGATCTCCGCGTCGGCCTTAATTATACTTTTCCTCGGCAAGGCTCTGGTCGCGTTCTGCATGCGCTTTGCACCTTCCATCATTAGCCTGTTTCGCGCTTGGATCAAAGCAAAACTCGAAGGAATGGACTTCGATCCCAGATGGACCGTGGGTGTTTTCGGTACGCTCACCGCCATCACCACCGCTTATTTCTGGCCAAGGTTGAATTCGCCGCCGGGAGTTTTCTACGATGATACCCTGATGATTTACGGCAGGAATCTCTCAAAGTGGCTGACAGCCCGGCGTGAGGCGCATTGCTCGGTACATAGCGGAGGGTTGCCTCCCGTCGAGCGGCTGGAATCATGGTAAGTAACGGTTTCCGGGGGGCCTGCCGCGTCTCCCCCTCACCCCTTGTGAACGGTTACTATAGTAATAGGCATACGATCAATGGACTAAGGAGTCGATATCAGTATGAACGCAGTACCGCCTTCCTCTATCAACAATGAGCCTGCCTTTCCTGGACACACGTTCGCCCTGACCTCCGAGCAGAGCGCAGAGATGGAGGCATTAGGCAAGGCATTGCACCTGGTTATCAGCGGCGCGGCGGAGCCGGCGCAGGTATCCACGCTGGCGCGGGGGATTGCCGCCATGATCTCTTTCGCCAGCGGTTGGGCGCCGAAAGGAACGCCGGCAGATGATGTCTGGTCAGGCGCGCACCAATCGCTGCCGGGCGGCACGCATTTGCTCATGCTGGAAGATCCGCAAGGCGGACAGAATTTTACTTTACGGCTCGATGAGCGCGATATCCCCTACGCTGGAGAGTGGGAGATCGGCGGCGCCGAGCCGGCCTTCGCCGAATTCTCTCTCGCCGGCAACGCGGCGGCATGGACTCTGCAGGTGCGGGACGGCAATCAGGAGCGCGCCATCGCCCTCGGGAGTGCCCCGACATTGACGTGGGGATCGGCGCCGGACCAGATTCGCCTGTGCATGCCGACCGGCGCCGCGGTGACCGGCATCGCCGAGGATCTCGCCCATCGCGTGCCGAATCAACCGGATGAGCCATCCCCGGAACCCGAATCGACATCTCCTGCGCTTGCCGAGGAGTCGGAATTACCGGCACCCGCGCCGGCGCCATCCACGCCGGCTGCAATGCCGTCGCCGCTTGCCTCGCCGCCTCATGCGCCGGTCAAGCCTCCTCCTGCGCCCGCCCCCGCCGTATCGCCGGCTCCCATCGCCTGGCATTACTTATCGCAGGGGCAGCCGCAGGGGCCGATTTCCGAAGATGTCCTGAAGGGCTGGCTCGCTGAGGGCCGCCTGCTGCCCGACACCCTGGTCTGGAATCCCACCCTCACCGACTGGCAATCCGCGCTGGAGGTGGGCCTGGTTCCCGAGCCGGCCAAACGTTTCTGCGGCCAGTGCGGCGCGCCGATCGCGCCGGGTACGCGCTTTTGCGGCGGGTGCGGGAATGCCGTGGAGTGACGGAGGCGTGTGGGGAGTGGAGAATGGGGGAGTGGGAGATCTAAGCTCCCACTCCCCCATCCCCATTCATCCATAAATGGCAACGGCGGCGGGAGTGCCCCCGCCGCCGCGCGCTTCTGACTCTCCCCCGATGAATCAGAAGGTGATGCCCTGCACCTCGGTGGTCCCGAGATTGGTGACGGCGCCGGCGTTGACCGTGGCCGTGGCCGGGGTGGGCGGAATGTCGAAGGTGGAGGTCTGGGCCTGGTAGGCGGTGTCGGAGGTCACGACGTAATCCGTGCCCGCCGGGACGCCGTTGATGGTAAAGACCTGCGCGGTGGAGGCTGAATTCAGCACCACCTGAGTGAGCGCGACGGCGTCGGGCGACCCGGCATGGTGCAGGGTCAGCGTCGAGACGACATCGGTGATCGTCGCCGTGCCCGTCGCGTTCGCCGGCAGCGCCAGCGTGCCGATGATGGAACCCGCATCAGCCATGCTTACCATGCGCACCGCGTTCGGCGTCAGCATAAACTGGTTGTTCTGGTGCAGTTTCGTCAGGTCGAAATCGAGCAGGAACACCTGCGTGGCGCCGGGCTCGACGGTCAGGTTCAGATTCACCACCTTCAGCCCGGTCTGCGGCCCGCTGGCCACCTTCAGCGGCTTGACGGTCCCGTCTTCCAGCACCACGTTGCTGTTCGCTTCATTCACGATCAGGCGGAGCTGCGTGTAGGTGCCGGGCGGCACCGCCGCCAACCCGAGCTGCGGCAACTGCGCCACCGGCGTGTTGGCCAGCGCCAGCAGATTGATCACCTCGCTGCCCTCGAATAGCATCACGCGCGGGCTATCCGGGCTGTCGCTCTGGATCAATTCGACTGAGGTGATGTCGGCATTCACCGCGCTCACCGCCGCCCCGCTGCCCATATGCAGCGGCGCATCGCCCACCACCAGCCGCACCATGCTGGCGCCGCTATTGCTGCCGCTGCCGCCACCGCAGCCGGCCAGCACGACGAACACCGTCAACAGCAGTCCCGACAGAATGAGTGTGATCGCTCGCATAGGTACTCCTTTTCGCATGGATGTCTAGTTATACTATACCATATTCAACTTGCATTACACAGTGGTGAGTCAGGGTTTTTGCAATTGCTCACCAGCGCCAGCCCGTTCACGAAGCTAAAACCCGTTCGTAAGTAAAAGGGAAGGCCCGGCTCGTAGTAGCGCCGTGCAGGCGCGTGCCCGTTCATGGAGATAAAGCTCGGGGGCCGGGGAGAAGTGACTGTAATGACGTGGAACTGTTGATTCGCCGTAGCCATCGCCGCCTTCTTCGTCGGCCTGTTTTCTCCTGATCCGTCAACCTTTGCTGATATTCTACTGTTGAGTAATGATGAATATTATATGTTTGATATTGTAAGTGTAAATTGACAGGTTTGCTGGCATTAATCCGGAAGCAAAGGCGCCCGCTGTCAGCCGCTGCCGGCTGTGCACGGCGGTGGACGAAGCCGATGCCTGGCTCACCGGGCACGGCGGCGACCCCGCGCAGATTGCGCGCCACCTGACCCGGCAATAGCCCGGATTGTTGCACCCCGTGCGGTTTGCGGAGGCACTGCGGGAGCGAGTGATAAGTAATAAATGAGTGAGTAGTGAGTAGTGAGGGGCGAGGGGGGAGGAGCATAAGCGTCATGTTACGGTTAACGGCTGTAGTTTCATGCTCATGCTCATGCTCAAAAGCCTCTCCACCCCACCCATATCCACGCCTCACAATAATGATTTCTCGAAAGGCGTGCTGGTCGCGAGAAGGCTTTTTAAGCATGAGCATGAGCAGACGCCTATGAGTGGTGAGAGGCAGGTCAGCCTTTTAGTTACCTATTCACCAATCACTACTTACCACTCACTACTCGCCGGGATTTGCCTATTCAGCGGCCTCGGGCGTCTCTGCTTCCGGTGTTGCCTTCGCGCGACGGCGCGGTGCACGGCGGCGAGTGGGTTTGGCTTCAGGAACCGGTTCTGCGGCCGGTTCTTCCGCGGGCGCCAGTTCTACCGTGACTTCAGGTTTCGCGGCCATGAGTTCGGCAACAGCCGGTTCCTCTGCAGGTGCCGGTTCCGCAGCAGGCCGAGTGCGGCGCCGGCGGGGTTTGCGCGGTTTCGTCGCTTCTTCCGCATCCAGCATCTCCGTCGCCAGCTCCAGCGCGGCGATCGCCTCCGGCGTCGCCTCCGGGATAGGCAAGTAGGCGGGCGTGTGTTCCTCCGCCGGGATGGCGTTCAGCATCTGCTGCAGCGCTTCTTCAGCCCGCTCGGCGGAGATGACTTCGCGGATCGGCTCCAGGTTCGGCAGTTCGGGCGCCCCTTCCCGCGTCTTATGCCGCGGGCGGCGCGACCGCCGGCGCGAGCGCTGCGCGGTTTCCTCCGGGACAGCCTCCTCGGTTGCCGGCGGGATTTCCGCCGGCGCGGCAGCTTCCTCCGTCCTTGCGGGAACGGCGGGGAAAATCTCGACTTCCTCTTCGGGCAGAAGGGTAGTCTCCTCCATCTCGTCCATTGCTGCCGCCGCCTCCGGTATGGCTTCCTGCCCTGCTGCTCTCGCGGGTTTGCGGCGACGACGGCGCCGGCGGTGTTTGGCTGCCGTCTCCGGCTCTTCGTCCACTGTGGTATCGAGGACGGCCGCGGTTTCGCCGGGTTCCGCTTCGATCTCCAGCGGCAGTTGCGTCTCTTCCTCCGGCAGGTATTCCGGCAGCTCAACCGCTGCCGTCTCCGGCTGCCCTTTGCCGCGTTTTCCGTGGCGCCGCCGTCGCGTGGCATACTCAGCCGCCGGCTCGACGACAGGCTCCACTTCCTCCTCGAAGGATAGCCGCGCTGTGGGTGACAGCAGCGATAGCTCGCGCGGTGGATGGATAGCGCGTTCCTCGCGGAGATAAGCCGGCAGGATGGATTCCGGCAGCAGCGGGGGCTGTTCATACGCCCGTGGCTTCTCCCCGGCGCGTACGCCGCGCAGCTCTTCCGCCAGCGGCTCGGCAAAGGCCAGCGAAGTGCCGGTCTGCGTCACGCGCACCTTCACCAGCGCGCCAACCGGCGCGTCCAGCTCATGCACAATCAGGTAAATGCCCTTCGCCATCACCAGCGGCGACAGCGACAGCGTCGGGTCGGGGTTGACCACCCGGCCTTCCACGACATCGCCTTCCTCCAGGTGCGGCACTGCGACCAGCGCCTGCTCCAGCGCCATCCGCTCCACCAGATAGGTGTTCGGGTGAAAATCT
>Ga0172369_10001431_pt1 | contig 34248 bp, 31 predicted proteins | sample LakKiv25m_FD_114539 | JGI IMG/M metagenome (GOLD analysis project Ga0172369, IMG submission 114539) | Freshwater microbial communities from Kabuno Bay, South-Kivu, Congo - kab_022012_11.25m | ecosystem: Environmental > Aquatic > Freshwater > Lake | place: Democratic Republic of the Congo... | reverse complement strand
GAAACTTAAACGTGAAGTCAAATTTCTGCCCGCCGAACTGACGTTTAACACTTTAATTCAAATATACGAAAATAAAATCTGCGTCATTCTTTCGGAAAAAGAAAATTTTGCCTTTATTGTCGAAAGTAAAGAATTAAGTGAATTTATGAAAAAAATATTTAGCTTCTTCTGGAAGAAATTATGATTTTCTTACCCTAAAAACTCCGCCCAATACTTAATTTCCTCAATAATTTCGTCCAAAGAGTTGGAAATCCGCTTTTTAACGACCACTAACTAAAACAACTCCATAAATATGGAGTTGTTTTAGTTAATAAATATATGACCTTATAAAATTGAGAATAATTCAGCTATTCATCCGAATCATCATATTCCCACCAAGATTGCATATTACAATGTTTAGAATCATCATCCTTTCCAAATACAAACGGTTCAGATCTATAAATATTAATATCGCAATATGGCCTGCAGCCACTACAAGCGCCAGCATAAGCCCTTATTGTATTATCGTCCAACCACTTATAATTTCCCGTGACCCATGGACCAATAAAAATGGTTTTGACACTAAACGTCCTTGGATTAAAAATTTTTAAAAACCACTCCCTACTCATATCTGGCGTCTCTCTGACGTTGTCATAAAAAGCCACATAATTATTATTTGGCGACCATTTTATATCAGAAGATTTCTGTGATTTTGTCCCAGAAATTTCTTTTCTAAAAGAAAGGGGGTTCCCCTCTATCCAAACTGATGAGCCGTCATCTCCAAGATAAACATACAAAGATTCAGAAGGATTTAAATAAAAAGAAATAATAAACCAAGCCATTATAACAGTTATAATCGAACCTAATAAAATAGCGACTATTTTAATTGTTTTTCTAATTATCTTCTTCATCTTTTTTAAATAAATATTTCTAGTTTGGGCTCCAATAAAAATAAGTATTTCCTATTTTCTTTAGGAATTTACCTTTCGGCACTACATTCTTTTCAAACCAATCTCTAGTAACTCCCACCCCATGAATATGGGTGGCGGTTGTCGGGTTACTAATTTCCCCAGAAATAACATCTCGCGCTATTTCGTAACATTCATACCAACTTTTTTTGTCAGATTCTTTTTCGTCTTTATAATTTAAAGGATTAATAATTCTGTCATGAGCACCATTAACTGGTTTAATCGGATCATACTGTCCTTTCTGAAGTATCACTTCCTTAATCGTATCAGGCCACCAAGAATTAGCCGTTGTTCGGTTAATAACCGACCAGGCAACCCAAATTTTAGCTTCTCGCGGTTCACCGCCCGCTTCGCCGAATATTAACCTCGCCAAAAGTATCTCGTCGGTATCATCTCTAAAGTCACCCGTCCAAAATGGATTATCAACGGTCGGAATTCTTTTTGTTTCATCTGGCTTTATTCCAATTTCTATTTTCGACAGACGTGGAGTTTCATCGGAATATAAATCAATATTAAATTGTTTGATTTTCGAATTAATGTCTTGGTTAAAACTTTTTTCTTTGCCTTTTAATATTTTACCGCACCAATACCAATCTTGATGGGAGCGTTTAATTTCGTTCTTCTGGGTTTCTCCATTAATAATTAATTTTAAATCATCGTCATCTTTACGATTCTTATTGGTTTTTGCAGTAATTGATAGTTTAGTGATAAACAAATCTAGAATAATATAGCTGAGCCAGGGACGCCCTTCACTTTTTTGAGCAGGATTATTATCCATCGGGGTATAAGTTATTTTATCTTTTTCCTCTACTTTAGAGATAACAATGTTTTTTATGTAAGGACTTTGATTTGGCTTTAAATTTATAGTGTGATTTCCTGGCTTTAGCTTAGCGGCGATTAGAATAGTCTTATCTAAATTCTTGAGTTCATTTCCATTCCAGGCGGAACAGGCATCTTTCTTAGTATTCTTTGAAGTGGTTAATTCTTGATTGTCTAAATATAGAAAAATATCGTCATCTTTAAAAAAGGCGCGGCCGGATTTAAGATTCTGTTTCCAGCTTTTAGCACTGGCGATTATTTCGATGAGGCATAGAGCGTCCTCGTCAAGAGAAAATTCATAAGAGTATTGCCGGGTTATTATTTTATTAATTTTTTCTTTTTTTATGAACTTCATAAAATTTGATTCATTCGATATTAAATTTCATATTATTTGCCTCTTCTAACATTTCCAGACTGGCCTTAACTGAAGCATTAGAACTTTTCTTTAAAATCAGGCGATCGCCGAACTTTCTATATAATGCGGTTAAAAATTCATCCCCCCAGGAAGGCGAAAAAACATCTATCTCATTAAAATTGATATATATTTTTTCTTCCTCGGAAATATTATTAAAGTTTGGCAAATAAGCCGCTAAGGCTTCTTTGCCGAGCTGACGAGATGTTAAAATTGCGCCAAATTTTTTTATATCAATAATCATATAATTAGAATTTAATTATAGCCAAGCAGCCCCGGATTGGTTTCTTGGCCTTTTTTATTTTTAATAATGAATTATTTTGATCTAAGCTTAATTCCGCCTCGCCACTTTGGAAAAACAAACTAATAGGATTTTTCCCTACTACACTCCTTACATATTTTAAACCATTGCCCCTACTTTCTGGCGCCCGGCCGGAAAGTATTTCAGTAAAAGCGACTTTTAACGCTTCCGCGTCGTTGGACAATTCTAGTTTCACCCTTTTTAATGTTTTGAATATCCCCTGCCCGCGATCCGCCAAAACTATTGTTTTCTTTTTAATATCATAAGCAAAAAATATCCCGATAACGTCTGGCCAATTACCCAGATTGTGTCCGAATGAATTATCGCCTATCTCTCCCACCACAGAGATAAGCAACGAAAAAAAAGATTCTATTTCTTTATTGTCGCTCAAAGCCTTTCTTAATTTATAAAGCCTCCCCTGAAAAACAGAACTATCTGAACAATAAAAAATATCGCTCGGCTTTCCACCAATATTATTTCTCGCCCATTTTATAGCTAGGCCAACGCAAGAAGACATTAAAAACTCCTCTAATTGGGTTAAATTATAGTAACGATGATCTCCTTGACCGACTCTTAATGATTTTAATTTCCCCTTATCATCCCAGCGTCTGAGAGTATCTATAGAGACTCCTAAATAATTAGCGGCCTCATTTATTTTTAATTGATTATTTGTCATATAACCAGATTATAACTCATTTAAAAAATCTATGCAAGATATAATATAATAAACTAAGCAATAATTTTGTATATTTTATTTAATTTTAGCTAAATAACTATTTAATAACTATGCTATAATTTATCAAAATATATAATTAACATAAGCATTTTTATTGTTTAGCCTCTTTTTCCAAAAACTCTGACCAATACTTAATTTCCTCGATAATTTCCTCTAAAGAGTTGAAAATCCGTTTTTTAACGACCACTATTTTCAATTAAAAAACAGCCCTATCAATTGGCTGTTTTTTTATTATTAACTAATAGGCTAACTGAATAATTCGATTAATCAATTGTTGATAGGTCATTCCCTGATTCATCATCAGTTTAGGATACATAGAAATATCCGTAAATCCTGGCAGAGTATTTATTTCGTTTAAATATACTTTATTATTTTTAGAAATAAAGAAGTCAATGCGAGCAAACCCCTGGCAATTAGCCAATCGATAAACTTGTTCAGCTGTTTTAGTTATTTGCTTAGATTGAGCGGCAGTAAGTTTGGTGGGAATGACTAATTGAGTTTGCCCTAATTTATATTTATCATCATAATTATAAAAATCCTTAACCAATCTTAGTTCTCCTGGTCGAGAAATTAATAATTTTTCATTGCCCAACACCGCCATCTCAATTTCCCGAGGGTTAATTAAGCCCTGTTCAATTAAAATTTTAGAGTCATGACGTTTGGCTTCTCTAACGGCAGCTGCTAATTGATTCATTTTTTCTACTCTAGTAATGCCCACCGAAGAACCAGAGTTAGCTGGTTTGATATAAACCGGAAAAGAAAAATTTATTCTAATTATTTTTTCGATATTGGCCAAAGAAATCTGTTTATCATTTTGAAAATCAATAACCTGATATTCAACCTGGGGAATGTTTTGGGCGGTTAATAAATTTTTAAAAACCGCCTTGTCCATGCAAACCGCCGAACTCAATACTCGACAACCACAATATTTTATCTTCTGACTTTCGAAAATAGCTTGCAAGACACCGTCTTCTCCATAGCGTCCATGAGTCATGGGTAAGGCAATATCAAATAGTTTAGAAAAGTCTTCGATATTAATTTTCTTTTTCTGACTCAATCTATTAATATCTTTTAATAGGTAAAATTGTCGGTCTTGCTTAGACCAATAGATTAAAACCAAATGATATTTTTTATAATCAAAATATTTAACCACATTTTTGGCCGACATAATGGAAACTTCATGTTCATTACTTGGCCCGCCAAAAAATAAAGCGATTTTTTTCATATAGTTATTGTTCTCTATAATTTTAACAGAAAAATCTCATTTCTAGTAGACAAGCCCTTATCCACAGCCCCATCCCTTGACATAAATAATATTATCTGCTAAGGTATCAGCAAATCGGAGGGATATGAAAATTTCCAAAAACAGCGTGTTCCCGTTTATTACGGAAACCGCACCCCTCTCGATCCCCGTGAGTAGGCTCAACCGGCCACTTTGCGCATCCGGAAAAACATGCGCTTTACTGGCCAAAAAACTGGTTGGGCCAAGTGATCTTCTCAATGGAACCCGAAACTACCTGAGGAACACTAAGGCTGCCTAGCTCAGGGGAAAGAGAGGCCCGAGAGAGTGGCGTCACATAACATTTTCCAAAACATGTGCCCATGCCCTCTTTCCAGCGGATAAATTCCGCCAATTAAAAAAGTCATTTTGGTCTCAACGCTCCCATAACCGTATCGGGAGCGTTTTTTTATTATCTAAAATTGACTTTTTTTAATAAAATTGATTAAATACAATGATAATTTCGTAAATTAAAAACTAAATAGATACCAACCCATGGAAAGAAAGCTAGTAATTCACTCCGATTTCCCTGATAATATTTTTATCAGGCAGCTCCAAGAGCGCCATCTGTTTTTCTATACAGATATATTGCGGCCGGGAGAATATAACTCCAACATAGCCGAACTTAACGACCTAGATTGGCCGACCACCTTTTTAGCTATTAATTTATCTGTAAAATCAGCCATTGAATACCGACAAAAAAAATTAAACAACTTTACAGACATCCAAATTATCGTAGTTCGTGGTGGGCAAAAAAATTTTGAACCAATCATGACATTTCTCTATGAAAATGATGAAGAGGAATATTATAATTATGAAAATTGGGATGATTTCTGCCGCCACCTATTCTACTTTCCGGAACGTCAAAAAAAATTCTTTATTCCCATTGATGAAGGTAGAAAACGTCGCCTCGGTTACTACGCTGACTACGTGCTCCAACCACAATACCAAAAACTTATAAAAAAGTTGGCGGATTATAAGCAGGGGGACTTTTCAATCCTGCACCATCACTTTGATATTGGGAAAGCAGCTAAATTTTTTGAGGAAATGACCAAAATCTCTCAGATATACCTTAGTTGGTATAGATTATGGACTGAAGAAATTACTAAATTAAAATTCCCGCTAAAAGTTAGCTACACTACAAATCTTAATCGCCTCGTGAAAAAGTTGGAGGTTAAAGTTAAGGGTGACACTAATTTTTGGGGCTTACCAATCTTTGAGGAAGACAGATTGATCTACTTCAGCAGTTCCCTGGTGGGTCAAGTGGCCAAAGTACAGGAAAACAAAATTATTGTAAAAATTTTCCAAGACAACGGCTGCTATCCCCGAAGAGATGAGTTGAATAATACTGAATTTTTTGTCGTCCATCCTAACAATAAAGTAATTTCCTTCTATGAAAATTACTTTACTATCCAGTCATCGGAGATAAAAGACCAATTAATAAAGAAAAGGAAAGCATTTGTAGTCGAACCCGATAAAATACCATTAGATATGCTAACTGGATCTCTTAACTCCTGGTACTTTAATAGTAATTACTCTCGGATTCTATGCGATCTGATTGATTGTTCCAGTATAGAGGTTAAACGGTTGCTTCGAGACTCTTCCCAGGCAAAAGCGCTAGTTCACATTCTTAGTGGAGAAGCCATTACTATTGTTAATGGGGCGGCGGGGACCGGAAAAACCTCCGTCGTTTCCGTCGCCATTGAACAAATATTAAATCCATTAACAAAATTTGATAACATCTTTACCCCTCCTAATAAAGGACGAGTTATCCTGGTCGTTTCTCACAGCAACGTAGGCTTAGATAACTTGCTTAAATCAGTTTGCCAGAAAATAAAAAACTCTCACTTTCTAGAAAACAAAGATGTTGACAATATTATCTTCCGTTTAGGAAACAACATTGAATCGGTGGATCCGGAAATCCGTAAATTTCATGGTGACCAACGCTATGAATTCACGACCTGGAAAGAAATTAAAGTTGATAGCAAGCGTCGCAAAAACATCATCAAACACCAAATCGCTCATGGAAAACTAAAAATCGTTAAAGTAGAGACTGATGAATCAGGAAAGGAAACTTTCTACGAACAGAAAGAAAAATCGGATCTAGATCAAGAAAGAGGCCAAGCTAATTGCACGGCCATTCTAGAAATGATACAAAAAGGGGAAAGCGTCATTCTAGCCTCTACGCTCAACTCATTAATTCTTGACCCGGTTTTTTCCTTGCTGAAAAATAATGGAATTTTCGTCCATATCGGGATCATTGATGAGGCAACCCGTGGTCTGTCATTTGAATTTTTACCGGCGCTGGATATGATAGCCAATAAACTAATTATGATTGGTGATCCGGAACAGCTGAGCAATCTAGAACTACCACGACAATTTCATGAATTTGCTCTGCAACAAAACCCTAACTTAAACACCAAGTTATTTGAAAGAGGTCTATTTAATGGAATTTTAAGTTTGGGAATAAGTCCAGACCAATTTTTGGAAACCAATCGTCGTTCTCTGCCACTACTAGCCTCATTTGTGAGCCAAGCTTGTTATAATGGTCGTCTAAGAGCTGGCCGATTTGATCCCAACAGAGATGGTCAGATCAGTTTCTATGATATCAGCCACTTGAATAACAACCAGGAAAAAAGAGTGGGGACTTCTCTAGCCAATTTCAAAGAACGTAACGTTCTGCTAAAACTTTTTATACCAAAATTGATTCGTCACCTGGATAAAGAGAACGGCAAAATTAATGATTTAGCTATTATTGTTCCCTACGCGGCTCAAAAACGAGAAATCCAGCACTCGCTTCGAAAAGAGTTGTTGTTTAATAAAAGAATTCAACAACTTATAACCATTACACCAAAAAACATCGAAGAAGTCCTGCAACAAATTGTGGTAACCGTTGATGCTATGCAGGGTTCAGAGAGAGATATTATTTTTTGGGTATTAACTCGTTCCAATGATAATGGAGAAATCGGTTTCATGGAAAACTTTAATCGAATTCGGGTGGCCATATCTCGACCCCGCAATGAGCTCGTTATTATCGGTAACCCTCGACCATTCCTGGAATGTGATTCTAATCAAATAAAAAATTTCTTCCATAACATATTGTCCTTCATTAAACAAAAGGGCAAATACGTTATCCTACAGCCCGACCAAAAGGTACGGTTATAAAATAAAGCGGATTGAAAAATCCGCTTTTTTGTCGCCCGAGTGGGCCGATAGAAGTTGACGCAGTTGGTTAGGGCCCTCTGATCATACCCAGCTCACCGAGGTCTTGCCATATTGTATAATCAAAGGGTTGAATTTTGATCAAGTGGTTAGAAAAAAAGCCTTCTGTCAGATAGTTATCGTAAGAAACTATTGGCGACCAATTCCCTTCCACTATGATCAATTGCCTGCCGACGGCAACGGGTTGGAGAAAAATCAGCAGGATACCAACTGCGAAATTGAAAAAGAACATTTTTTTTCTCATGTCGCATCCTCCATTGGTTTAACTTTAGTATAATTTATTATTACTCAAAAATCAAGTATTTTATTTAAATCTTTTGCCCCCAACCTCCAAAAATGATAGAATTAAACTATGTCTAAAACTAAACCAAAACTAATCATCATTGACGGAAATGCTTTAATCCATCGTAGTTTTCATGCCCTGCCCCCGACCCTAAAAACTAAAAAGGGACAGCTGGTTAATGCTGTCTATGGTTTCACTTCTTTCCTATTAAAAGCGCTTAATGAATTCCATCCGGAATATGTAGTTCTAACTCTTGATAAAAAAGGACCAACTTTTCGTCACGAAGAATATGCTGACTATAAAGCCACCCGGGTTAAAGCACCCGATGAATTATATGAACAGATTCCTCTGGTAAAAAAAGTAGCCGAAGCTTTTAATATCCCCATCTTTGAATTAACCGGCTATGAGGCCGACGATCTAATCGGCACCATTTGTCAGCAAACTAAAACAAAAAGGAATTTAGAAAAAATAATTATTACCGGCGATTTAGATACTTTGCAATTAGTAGATGACCAAACCAAAGTATATACCATGAGTCGCGGTCTATCTGATAGCGTTCTCTATGATATCACTCAGGTCAAAGAAAGATATAGTTTGAAGCCAGAACAAATTATTGACTATAAAGCTCTGCGGGGCGACCCCAGCGATAATATTCCCGGCGTCAAAGGAATCGGCGAAAAGGGCGCTATTGAATTATTGGTAGAATTTAAAAATTTGGATAATTTATACCAAGCAGTTAAGAAAAAAAATTCTAAAATTAAACCACGAACTTTAGAATTACTGCAAAATCACCAGGAAGACGCCTATCTAAGTCAAAAATTAGCCACCATTCACCAATCGGCACCCCTAAAGTTTTCCCTGGAAGATATTCAATTTTCTAATTTTCAGGTAGATCGCGTTCTTAATTTGTTTAGTGAATTAGAATTTAAATCTCTGCTAAATAAGGTGAAGGAGTTAAGAGATAAAATTAGTAAAACACATAGTGGTAATAATGAAGATATAATAGAAGAAAATAAATTTACTCGCAATTTGAAAAAATTTAATTACCAATTAATCGATGATGACAAAAAATTTACAACTTTTCTAAAAAAAATAAAAACTCAAAAAGCTTTTGCCATTGATACAGAAACATCGGGTCTAGATCCTCTAACAGCTGAATTATTAGGCCTAAGTTTTTCCTGGAAACCAGGTGAAGCCTATTTTGTTATTAACACTAAATCTCGGCTAAAACAATTAAAGCCAATATTAGAAAATTCGAAAATTAAAAAATATGGTCACAATTTAAAATTCGACTGGCGAGTCCTAAAAAATCAAAACATCGAACTGGCAGGGTTAGCTTTTGATACCATGATCGCCTCCTATCTACTTAATCCTGGAAACGGTCAACATAGTTTAGACTCACTAACCTTCACTGAATTGGGATTTGAAAAAATTAGTAAGATGAATTTAGCCGACAGCCAGCCGGAGCAACTCACCATTGATTTTAAAAGTCTGGATCCAGAAAAACTGAGTCTCTATTCTTGCGAGGATGCTGATTTCACTAATCGACTAGTCAAAATACTAGGGAAAAGAATAAAACAAGAGGGATTGGAAGATCTATTTAACAAAATTGAACTTCCCCTAATAATCGTCCTGGGACAAATGGAGAATAATGGTATTAAGGTTAATCCCCAACCACTCCAAAAACTAGGCCGAGAAGTAGCGGTCAAGTTAAACAAATTAGAAAAAGAAATCTATCAACAGGCTAAAATGAAATTTAATATTAATTCTACTAAACAGTTAAAAGAAGTGTTATTTGAAAAATTAGCCATCCCGACGGAAAATATTAAAAAAACTAAAACTGGTTTTTCCACGGCAGAAGAAGAATTGGTTAAAATGCGAGATCTCCACCCCATCATTTCCCTACTTCAAGATTATCGAGAACTAAATAAGTTACAAACCACCTACCTAAATGCCCTGCCAACCATGATTAATGATAAAACTGGGCGTATTCACAGTAGCTTTAATCAAACTATTACGGCCACTGGTCGATTATCGTCCACCGACCCCAACCTACAAAATATACCCACTCGAACCGAAGAAGGCCGAAAAATAAGAGAAGCTTTTGTGGCAATGTCTGGCTACCAATTATTGGGTCTTGACTATTCGCAAATTGAACTTCGTTTAGCTGCCCACATGTCTAATGATCAAAAAATGATTGCCGCGTTCAAAAAAAATGAGGATATTCATCGGGCAACGGCCGCCGAAATTAACGGCGTAAAATTAACCGAAGTAACTAAAAATATGCGCCGAGAAGCAAAGGCAATTAATTTTGGTCTACTCTACGGCCAGGGGCCCCATGGCCTTAGTCAGGCAGCTGGACTACCCTATTGGCAAGCCACAGAGTTTATAAAAAAATATTTCGCTGCCTATCCAAATATTAAAAAGATGGTTGATCGTTTTATAAAAGAAGCTCAAAAGACTGGTTTTTCCACTACTTTATTTGGTCGTAAACGACTACTACCAGAAATAAATTCTAATATCCCCTTGGTTCGCAAGGCCGCCGAAAGGATGGCGATTAATACTCCTCTTCAGGGGACGGCAGCTGATCTGATTAAAATAGCCATGGTAAAAATTGCTGATCTAATTAAAGATAGGGAGGAAGATATCAGAATGGTTTTACAAATTCATGATGAATTGATTTTTGAGATTAAAAAAGATAAGATAAAAACTTATTCTTCTCAAATTAAAAAAATAATGGAAGAAACTTTAAAGTTAAAAGTGCCCATAGTGGTTGATGAGAGCGTGGGAAATAATTGGGGGGAATTAAAATAAAAGCTGCTTAATTCCTGGAACTAAGCAGCTTCATAACCCGGCTAAAATATAGGCCTTAATCATAAAACGAGCGACAATAACCATTAGACAAATGGATATAAAAGTTACGGAAAAAACTAAACCATAAAAAATCGCTCCATAGGCAAACGAAAAATAAATTCCCAGGGCCACAACAATAAAACCAAAAATGTTTCTCATCTGACGACCAATTTCCCTTTTCAAGATTTTTATGCTAAAAATTAAATAAATTAGCATTACTAGCAACCAAGAAAAAAGGATATCCCACCAGCCAGACAAGTGATAACTCATGTTTAATTTTATTAAATCAGCTAGATCATTTTCAGTTAACGGAGGGATTGAACCAAATTGCCACCAGTGAACAGAAAAATTGATCAGACTAATAAAAATGGCCAAAAATGATAGGGTTAGTATTTTCCGAACTATTTTTCGCAAAACAATCTTCAACCGGGCTCTTCGAAATTCTCGACAACTTGCTTCCATGTAATTAAATTTAAAGAACCACCATTATTTAATCATAAAAGATATAAATATGTCTAGTAGCGGACAAGTGGAGAGTAAACTCCAAGAAAAACCTAATTATTTTGTTTTTGAAAAATATCAATTGAATAAAAAAAAATGTTCAATATCTTTTTTTTATCGTCTGGAGTTTAACAGCCCAAATAAACCCTACTCTAAACCAATTATTCTAATCACAAAAATCAATTTTAATGATCGAGAAATCGTTTGGTCAAAAATCAATAAAACGCTATTAAACAACATCCTTTTCAATCTTCATCTCGCCCTGGGAGTGGACTATTACAAAACCTATTGCCCTAAAAACATTATTATCAAAAGCGGTATACTATCCAAAGAAATGGCAATCTTTTGGAACAAGTTATACACCAAAGGACTGGGCGAGTTTTTCTTTAAAAACAAATTAGATTTCCGAGACCTAATAAATTTTCCCTATCAAAAAAACCAAAAAAATCAATCCATTAAAGTAAAGTTAAGCGATCGCTCTCTTTTGCCCTGGGGCGGCGGCAAAGATTCCTGTGTTTCCGCCGAAATCCTAAAAGATTTGGGCCATAAATTTAGTCTAGTTTCCTTTGGAAATAGTAAAAATATCGTGCAGCAGGCAACTGCCCGAGCAAGTCAACAAAGAATAATAATGGTTGAAAAAATACTCGATCCCCAACTTTTAGAACTCAATAAACAAGGTGTTTATAACGGTCATATCCCAATTTCAGCTATCTATGCTTGGCTAAGTATTTTAATGGCTCTCCTGAAAGACTATCGCTGGATCGTTTACTCTAACGAGGCTAGCGCTAATGTTGGCAATACTGTTTATCTGGGTCAAACAATTAATCATCAATATAGCAAATCATTGGAATTTGAAAATGATCTACGTTACTATCTAAAAACTTTTGTTACGCCAAATATTAATTATTTTAGCCTACTCCGCCCCTACACGGAACATAAAATTAGTGAAATGTTTTCCCATTATCCTCAATATTTTTCCAGCTTTTCCAGCTGTAATCGTAATTTCTCTATTACTAATCCCTCCTCCCAACGTTGGTGTGGTGAGTGTCCTAAATGTGCTTTTGTTTTTTCGCAACTAGCTCCCTTTATCAACCGCCAAAAAATAATTAAAATTTTTGGGAAAAATCTATTGGCAGATAAAAAGTTGCTTTCTCTATATCAGGAACTTTGGGGTGAAAAAAAATTCAAACCCTTTGAATGTGTTGGAGAACCAGATGAAGTAAAAGCAGCTCTTAGCCTAATAACCTCTAAAAAAGAGTGGCAAAAAGATTCCATAGTAGCCTACTATCATCGAAATATTGTTCCTAAATTAAAAAATTCGGGGAATTTAATAAAAAGAGTTAATAAAATATCTGACAAACACAATGTGCCAGAAAACTTCCGTCGTATTCTTATACTAGGTTACGGACAGGAAGGACATTTTGTCGCCCATTATTTAAAAAAACGTTACCCTTATTTAAAATTCGGCCTAGCTGACGCTAAAGATGGTTCTAATTATTTGGAAAAAATAAAAGATTACGAAATAATTATAAAAACACCGGGCATAAGTAACCATCGGCCGGAAATTATGGCGGCTCGGCAAGAAGGAAAAACCATTACTTCACTAACCAATATTTTTTTAGCTCAACGGGCTCACAACATTATTGGCGTAACCGGTACCAAAGGCAAAAGCACTGTGGCCTCTTTAATTACCGCCCTACTAAAGGCGGGTAAAATAAAAACTCAATTAGTCGGCAATATTGGCCGCGATCCTCTAAAACATTTAAATGAGATTGACTCCAAATTAGTTTTTGTTTATGAACTTTCCAGCTACCAACTATCTCTCGCCCCCCAATTTCCTCACGTAGCAGTTTTTATAAATATTTTTCCCGACCATCTACCCTATCATCAGGGATTTGATAATTATTTTCAAGCTAAAGCTAATATTGTGAAGGGTCAAAGCGATAAAGATTATTTTGTCTATAACTCCCGCTACTCCCGAATCAATGATTTAGCTAGAAAAAATAAGGCTCAAAAAATAGATTATTTAAAAAAGGGCTTAATTAAAAATGGCTGGCTACACTACAATCAAGAAAAAATTATCCCTCTTTCAGAAATGAAATTACTGGGCCAGCATAATCAGGAAAATATTTTAGCGGCCATTGGTGTGGCTAAAATCTATGGAGTAAATAATTTTAATATTAGAAAAGCTTTAAAAAAATTTACCAATTTACCTCATCGTTTAGAGTTTGTGGGGCGATATCAGGGAATAGATTTTTATGACGACGCCATTTCTACTACCCCGGAATCAACTTTGGCGGCCATGGAGGTGTTTAAAAATAAAATAGGAACAATTATTCTGGGCGGAGAAGATCGCGGCTATAACTTCACTGAGCTAGCCAATCAATTGGCGGTTCTAAAAGTTAAGAACATTGTATTATTCCCCGATAGTGGGGTGAGAATTGCTGAGGCCATAAAAAAGGCCTATACTAAACATAAATTAAACGATCCTAAAATTCTATCTACCACCAGAATGACTGCGGCGGTAAAATTTGCCTATCAAAATACTAAAAAAGGACAAATTTGTTTATTATCAACCGCCTCACCGAGCTACAGTCTATTCAAAAACTTTGAAGAAAAAGGAAATCTGTTCCAAAAGGCTGTTAAGGATTATAATAAAAAATTATGATAATTTTTCTCTACGGAGCCGACACCTTTCGCTCTCGTCGCCTACTCCAAGATATGAAAAATAAATTTATTCGTGAAATAGATCCCGAATCTAATAGTTTAAACATGCTTGACGGACAAACTACCACTCTAAAAGAAATTGCCGAAAAGATAAATACCGGCTCTCTATTCGTTAAAAAAAGATTAATTGTTATTGAAAATATCTTTAAAAATAAAAAGAATAATTTATTCGCCGAGCTAGTGGAATATTTAAAAAAATTTTCCAAAGGAGACGAAAATATTATTATCTTTTGGGATGAAGAGCTTAACGCCAAGGAAAAATCACTCAAAGCTGAAGCTAAAAAATTATTTACTTTTCTTAGCAAACAAAAATTTACTCAGGAATTTAAATCACTTACCAACGCTCAACTACTAACGTTTATAAAAAAAGAGACGGCTATCTACCAAAAAGATATCAATGTACCAGCCGCTTCCTTGTTAATCAATCTAACTAACGGCGATCTCTGGATAATGGCTAATGAAATAAAAAAATTATCATTTTATAGCAAAAATAAAATTATCTCCTCGGAGGACGTAAAAGACATGGTCGTCGGTTTTGTTAATGAAGATATTTTTGCCCTAACTGACGCTCTCAGTGCTAAAAATAAAAGTTTGGCTACTAAATTATTAGAAGAGCAGTCAGCCGCCGGACTCAGTGATGAATATTTATTAACTATGCTTATTAGACAATTCAAAATACTATTACAGATTCGAGAAGCTTTGGACGCTAAAGTAAGCCCCACAGATTTAGCGAGTAAACTAAAAATTCACCCTTTTGTTGCTAAAAAAGGAACCCTACAAGCACGAAACTTTTCTAGCGAAACCCTAAAAAATCATTTAAACCGTTTAATCCATCTAGATTTTTTAAATAAAAATGGCTTAGCTGATATTAAAACTGAACTAACATTACTAATTTCCGGTCTATAAATACTTGCCTTTTTATTTAATATTTGTTATATTCTTACTCGTAAATTCAGGGGCAATTAGCTCAGCTGGTTAGAGCGCAACACTGATAATGTTGAGGTCGGAGGTTCGAGTCCTCCATTGCCCACAGGTTCTCCAGAAGAGCTTTGTATCGCGGGGTAGAGCAGTTGGCAGCTCGCCAGGCCCATAACCTGGAGGTCACCGGTTCGAGTCCGGTCCCCGCAACATTTTTTGTTTAACAATTTCACTAAGCCTCGGTAGCTCAGTGGTAGAGCAAAGGACTGATTTTCGGTCCGCTTAATAGAAATATTAAGATGAAAATCGGGTGAATTCGGGGAAGCCTAAGTTTGTAATAAGGTAATCCCGAGCCAAGCCTTAATTGGGATAAAGAATTAAGGAAGGTGTAGAGACTAATGGGTGAGCCCAACAATAAACCCATCAAGAGCGCCCGACTCCGTATTTAAGAAATTAAACGGAGATGAGATAGTCCAATCCTTAGGGAAACCTAAGTAGTCCAAGGAAAATCCTTGTGTCGTCAGTTCGATTCTGACCCGGGGCACTAAGTAGTAGAAAAACTGAGCCCAGATTATTGTTATTAGTGGGTTCATTTTTTTACGGGGTGTGGCCCAGCTCGGTTTAAGGCGTCTGGTTTGGGACCAGAAGATCGTGGGTTCAAATCCCACCACCCCGACATAAAAGCCCTAATTTTAGGGTTTTTGTATACAATTTATACTAATATTAAATAAAAAAGTAATAACCATTGATTAATTATCAGGATCTTGATTTTTATTTATTATTATGTTAATATCTTATTACTCTTAATTAATTTATTATTTAAAATTCCTTATGCCAAATAAGAAATCGGCGAAAAAAGAATTACGCAAAAATATCAAAAGAAATGCTGCCAATAAACGGGTGGCCAACAAACTTAAAACTCTAGTCAAGGCTGATCTTAAAAAAATCCAAGCCAATGACAAAAGTGTTAAGGAAAACCTAAATCAAACCATTAAAGCGATTGATAAGGCGGCTAAAAAAGGTATTATTAAAAAAAATACCGCCAGTCGTAAAAAATCAAGATTAATGAAAAAAATTAATGCTATAAAATAAGCATCTTTTTAATTAACGCGCTTCTTCTGGGATGCGGATTGCTTAACCGCTTGCTCGGATCAAGCCCAAGAACTATGTTAGACAAAAAAGCCAAAGAAAAAATTATTAAAAAATTTCGCACCCATGAAACCGATACTGGTTCTCCCCAGGTGCAAATCGCTATTTTAACCGAAGAGATTAAAGAATTAACTGAACATCTTAAAAAGCACAAACATGACTTCTCTTCCCGTCGCGGTTTATTAAAGAAAGTGGGAGAACGACGCAAACTTCTTAAATATCTTCAAAAAGAAAGTGCCGAGCAGTTTAAAGATTTAGCAGAAAAGCTAAAATTAAAAATTGCCCAAAAACTTCAGGAAGAAGAGGAAGAAGAAAAGAAAAAAGAAAAAAAATATACTGAATCAGAAGAAGAATCTGAAGAATTAAATGACGAAACTTCCGAAGATGAAAAATAAAATTGTTATGATCAAACACAAAGAACAACGGATTGGAATTCTAGTGGACGTGTCCAACATGTACCACTCTGCTAAGAACCTGTTTAATAGAAAAGTAAACTTCAAAGAAATATTAAGCAAAGCAGTGGCTGGCCGAAAATTAATCCGGGCCACTGCTTATGCTATTCGGACAGAAAACAAGGATGAAGCTCCCTTCATCGAAGCCCTGGAACAACAGGGCTTTGAAGTAAAAATGAAAGACTTGCAAATTTTTGCTGGTGGAGCCAAAAAGGCCGACTGGGATGTGGGTATTGCCATTGATGCTATCAAATTAGCTGACAAACTGGATGTTATTATTCTGGTTTCCGGCGACGGCGACTATGTTCCATTGGTCTCCTATCTCCAAAACAATAAAGGTTGTTTGGTGGAGATTATGGCTTTCCGCAAAACCTGTTCTTCTAAATTAATTGAGGAAGCCGATGATTTCTTTGATCTAAGTAGTAGTAAAAAGTTTTTAATTAGTTAATAATAAACGCCCTGACCGTTAAATAGATAGTACTGTAAATCATTACAGTTCTGTAATTTAGCGGCCAGGCAAATAATTCTATGGAAAAAGTATTTTCAAGTGAATGGCTTGGTCGTCCTCTCACTATTAAAACTGGAAAAATTGCCAAACAGGCTGATGCCGCCGTTTGGGTGCAATACGGTGAAACCGTAGTACAAGCTACGGTGGTTCAAGCTAAGACCGAACGGGAAGGAATTGATTTCTTCCCTCTTATGGTAGAGTTTGAGGAAAAACTCTACGCCGCTGGCATTATTAAGGGTTCCCGTTGGATTAAGCGAGAGGGACGCCCCACTGATCAATCTGTTTTAACTGGTCGAATGATTGATCGTTCCATTCGTCCGCTTTTTGCCGCTGGCGATAACCGCGATGTTCAAGTAATTATCACCGTATTAGCAGTTGATCAGGAAAATGATTATGATATCGTCTCTCTGCTAGCTGCTTCAGCCGCTCTAGCTATTTCCGGCCTAAATTGGCAGGGGCCAATCGGTGGCATCCGTGTTGGTTTAATCGAGGACAAATTTGTTTTCAACCCCACCTATGAAGAGCAGGCTAAAAGCTCTTTAGATTTAATAGTGGCTGGAACCAATAAAAAAGTAATTATGATTGAAGCCGGTGCCAATGATATCCCCGAAGATACCATGCTTAAGGCTATTCTGGCTGGCCAGAAAGAATTACAGGGAGCTATTTCTTTAATTAAAGAAATGCAATCTAAAATTACTCCGAAAAAAATAGGTTCTCCGGAAACCAAAGCCAAAACCAGCGAAGAGCAGGAGGCAGAAAAAGAAAAGCAAGAATTATTGCAAATTGGTGAAAAATGGCTTAATGATAATATTAAAAAAGTTTTATTTGATAAAACCTATTACACTAAAGGCGAAAGAAAGGCAGCCGTATCAGCTATTAAGGAACAACTTAATAGTTATTTAATGGATCAAGGATTAAGCATTGAAAAACGTAATTACATTATTAAAAAATTAGTAGAAAAAATGATTGATGCTGAAGTCAGCCGAGCTATTATTGAAGAAAAACGCCGCGTTGATGGTCGCGCCCTAGATGAAATTAGAGAATTAAGCGCTGAAGTTGCCATTCTGCCCCGTGATCATGGCACCTCCCTTTTCTCTCGTGGCGAAACCCAAGTAATGTCCATTGTGACCCTAGGCGCTCCCGGATTAGAACAATCCTTGGAAGGTCTAGAGGGACAAAGCAAAAAAAGATACATGCATCACTATAATTTTCCCCCCTACTCCGTAGGCGAAGCTTCCCCCACCAGAAGTGCTGGTCGCCGAGAAATTGGTCATGGCGCCCTAGCTGAAAAAGCTCTAATGCCCATGGTACCGACTAAAGAAGAATTCCCCTACACTGTTCGAGTAGTTAGCGAAACTCTGGGCTCCAATGGTTCATCTTCTATGGCTTCCACCTGTGCCTCTACCCTAGCTCTAATGGATGCTGGCGTACCAATTAAAAAACCAGTAGCGGGGATTGCGATGGGTCTAGCTTCTAACGCCGATATGAGTAAATGGGAAGTCCTGACAGATATCCAAGACCTAGAAGATGGCGAAGGTGGTATGGATTTCAAAATCACTGGTACAACTGATGGTTTAACGGCCATTCAGTTGGATACTAAAACCGATGGTTTAAGTGAAGAAATAATTAGCAAAACCCTAGTTCAGGGTCGCCAGGCCTTGAATGAAATTTTAACTGTAATTATTAAAGCCATCCCTGCTCCTCGGGCTGAGTTATCTAAATACGCTCCCCGCATTATTAGTTTTAATGTTGATCCAGAAAAAATTGGCGCCATTATCGGGCCGGGTGGTAAAATAATTAACAGAATAATTGACGAAACTGGAGTTAGTATTGATATTGAAGATGCCGGGTTAGTGATGGTTTGCGGCAACGATATGGAGAAAGTTAATGAAGCGGTCCGCCAGGTAAAAGAAATTGTCCACGTTTTTGAAGCTGGAGAAGTAATTAAGGGCAAGGTGGTTCGAATGTTAGACTTCGGCGCCTTTGTTCAACTTAATAATAGCCAGGATGGCATGGTTCACGTTAGTGAGTTGGCTCCCTATCGAATTGAAAAACCGAGCGACTTTCTAAATATTGGTGACGAGGTAACTGTTAAAATAAAAGAGGTTGACGATCAGGGTAGAATCAACTTAACCATGAAAAGTTTACCGGAAAATGCCGAACTTTGGAAAGAAGAAAAAGGTAAATCTAATGGCAATTCCTTTGATTTTAATCGACCCAGTCGATTTGGGAGCGACCGTCGTAATGATAGCCCTCGCCGACCCAGTCGTTTTGGTAGCCGACGCCCCAGTCGCTAATCATTGACTTTTATCTAATATTAAGTTATTATCTTTCAAGATAAAAATAATCGAGAAATAAAATTATGTTAGCAATTAAATTGTCAAAAGTAGGAAAAACTAATAAGAAAATGTTCCGTTTGATCATCTCTGAAAAGGGTCGTGATCCTTACGGTAATGTTTTAGAAATCTTAGGCTCCTATAACCCCCATTCTAAAAAACTAGAAGCTAAAGTTGACCGAATTAAACATTGGTTAGCTCAGGGCGCTAAAATGACCGCCACCATCAATAATCTTTTAATTGATAAGAAAATTATTGAGGGGAAAAAAGTAACCGCTTCCAAACCGGGTAAATCGAAAAAGGCTAAAGAAGGCACTGAAAAAACTGAGAAGGAAGCTGAAAAAAAGACTGAGGCCCCCCAGGCGGAACCAGTTCCCACAGAAACAGAGACGCCAACTGAACAGGCCTAAACATTGACAAATTAGAAAATTATGTTATAATATTAACATAATCTGCTGAAACAGCAGTTATTTAATAAAACTATGTCCTTCAAATTTGACAGATTAATCTCGGCCAATTTGGAAGACGAAACAAAACTATGGTAGAACAAGACAAGCAGTTTCTCGAAACTGTGGTAAAGAGCATCGTTGGTAATCCCAAGGATGTGGTCGTAGATCGCACAATTGATGAAAGAGGCGTTCTTTTGACCCTTAAAATCAACCCGGCTGACATGGGCTATGTAATCGGCCGTAAAGGTCAAACTGCCCAAGCGATCCGCACCTTGCTGAAGATCGTTGGTGCCAAGAACAATTCCCGCGTCAACTTAAAAATCTATGACCCGGAAGGTGGTAATCGCCGTGACGTTTCCCGTCATGAAGATGTCGACACTTCCGCCATTGATGATTTAAAAATCTAAATCAAAACTAAATATCTTTGAATAGACAGAAAAGCCAGAGCTGTTAAACCCTGGCTTTTTTGTTATAATAATATTATATGACATTTCATCTAATAACCATTTTCCCGCAAATTTTCAACTCCTATCTTAGCGAGAGTATTTTGAAGCGAGCGCAAACTAAAAAAATAATCTCTGTTAAGATTCATAATCTGCGAGATTGGACAACTGATAAACATAAAACCGTGGATGACACTTCCTATGGTGGCGGGGCCGGCATGCTAATGAAAATTGAACCTCTCCATCGCGCTCTAGAGGATATTAAAAAAACAAACAAAAAAATTAAATCTAAACAACGTAAAATTATTCTACTTTCACCGGCTGGAAAAACTTGGAATCAAAATTTAGCTAAAAAATATAGTAAGCTAGATGAATTAATTTTTATTTGTGGTCGCTATGAAGGCGTTGATGCTCGAATTAAAAAATTTATTGATGAAGAAATATCAATAGGCGACTATGTCCTAACCGGCGGAGAACTACCAGCCCTGACCATTATTGACTCCATTACCCGCCTACTACCCGGAACTTTGGGCAACCAAGAAAGTATTATCGAGGAATCACATTCCGAAGCTGGCGTTATTGAATATCCTCAGTATACCCGGCCAGAAATCTTTATGGCTAATCGGAAAAAATATCCGGTACCCAAAGTTCTGCTGTCTGGCAATCATCAACTAATTAAAGCGTGGCGACACAAACAACAAAAAATTAAAAAGAAATAGAAAATAAAAAGAGCTCGGAATGATTCCGAGCTTTTTGGTTATCGATTAGTTTAGAGGTTTAAATTTCTTCTCAATTCTATTAAAAATAGCTTTTTTCAGAAGACCACCTCCCTGGGAGCAAAAAGCTGCCAAAGGAACATTTTCGCTCACTCTTTCCCGGACAGCCAACAAAATCCTTTCTTCAACTCGAATAACTCCTTGAGCTTCTATGCTTTCATCCACCATAGGGGTGAAAACAATCGGTATGCCATTTTCATTTAAAACTTTTTTGGCTTCCTCAGGAATATATCCATGAGGGGCGCCAATAAACCAAAATGTTTTTTTTGTTGTTTCCATTGACTTTGGTTTTTATTGGTTTTTAAAAGTACAATTAATATATAATGATTATTCTTTACTTTTTAACTGCCCAACCTCTAGCGGTTTTAATAAGCTGCCCAGACATTGAGAAGCCGGCGGCTTTTTTATGACCACCGCCTCCGAATTTTTGAGCAATCTTAGCCACATCAATCTGGTCACTATTAGTTCGTAAACTGCCTTTTATCTTACCATTTTCTTCTCTAAGGAGCAAGGCAACTTGTACTCCCGATAAATAACTCAGGAATGAAACAATATCACTAAATAAATCAACGTTTTGTTCTTTTTCCTCGGGAGTTAATAAATTATTTAATTCAGAATTAGTTAAGCCGGAAGAGGTTAAACCAGTTTCCGGATTAAAAATCATATTTTCTAAAACTCGTCCCCAAACTTTGAGGGTGGCAAAACTTTTATTATGGATCGTTCGGTTAATGATCTTAGGCAAAGAAGCGCCCCGCAGTAACATCTCCGAGGAAACCGCCAACGCCTCCTGGGAAGAATTAGTATGTAAAAAATTACCCGTATCAGTCATTAAACCAATTAAAATACAATTAGCTAATGTCTTGGTAATTTCAATATCATTTACTTTTAGAAATTGATGAATGATTTCGGCTGTGGCAGCTTTATCAGATAAACGAATTTCTAAGTCAGCATAGCTCCATTGGGGCTCATGGTGGTCAAATTCAATGATATACGGTCGGGTGGGGATCTGATTAAATTGAAAGGCTTTTAATAGATTACGTAATCGATCCTCCAAGGCTGTTCTGGCTATGGAGCCACAGTCTAGGACTAAAATAACATCAAAAATCCGCAAATCTGCCGGCGCCTGGTCAGAAATTACGCCCTCGTTGGGAATAAAATTATAGGCGTTGGCCGGTTTTTTATCGGCGAAGGCAGTCACTTCTAATTCTAAGTTCTGAGATACTTTTATCATCGCTCCCATGGAAGCTAGGGCGTCAGCATCGGGCATGGTATGACCAATAATTAAAATATTATGGGCCTCTTTTATCTTCTGGTAAGCTAATTTTAGTTTATCGGTTAAATTCATAACCGTACATTCTAACTAAAAAAATAAAAAAAGTCCAGACCCAGCTGAACCCTCTATAAATCATTAAAATAATCAAATTATTAATCTTCGTTAGCTTCGGCAATTAATTTTTCAATCTTATTAGCCTCCTTCTCGGTGGCATCAAACTGCCAAATTAGACGAGGCATTTTTCGCAATCTTATTCTTTTCTGAAGAATAGATATTAATTGGCTGGTGGCGCCAGTTAAATGACGAAGGGCGCTACCCGTTAAGCCATCGGGTAATACAGAAAAACCGATTTTAGCCTGCTGTAGGTCAGGAGAACAATTAACGTAGGTAATGGTGATTAGAGCATTAGGCAAAGTTACTTCCCGATTAACCGCTGCCGCCAATTCTTCTAAAATCATTTCATTTATTTGGTCTAATTTTGACATATTATATCTTATCAACTACTCTTTCCTCCTGATATACTTGTAAAATATCACCCTTCTCAATCACCGGATTGCCCTCGTATCTTAGGCCAGCTTCTTGATCCTTTTCTACTTCTTCCACGTCCTGTTTACCGGATTGCAGGCGAGTTAAACGACCGGAAACTAAATAATTATCTCCGCGCTTAACCTCAACCAAACTATTGTTTTTAATAACGCCATCTAAAACTTTGCCACCAACAATTTGACTATTATTTTCTGTTCTAAATATAGCTAAAACCTTTAGGCGCCCTAAATCAACTCGATTAATTTCTGGTTTAACTAATAATTGCATTTCCTCTTTAACATATTTAATTAAATCGTAGATAATGGAAAATATTTGAACAGTGATCTGTTTTTCTCGCACTAAAGTTTCAATAACCGGTGACATGCGAACATTAAAACCAAGAATTTTAGCTTCTGAGTCTTCGGCTCGTTTAATATCTCCTTCGGTAATATAACCCAAACCCTTGCTAATAATTTTTACTTTCACTTTCTCATTATTAAGTTTTAAAAGAGATTCTTCAATGGCCTCGGCAGAACCCAAAAAATCAGTCTTAATAATAACTTTTACCTGAGGAATCTTGTCATCCTTACCATCCTCTGAATTAATAACCGGCACAACATCTTTGGCTAAGGAAGAGGTTTTAATCTTTTTTATTTTAACCTTTTCACCAACGCCAACATTTAAAATGTCACCAACGGCCGGAGAAATTTTCAAACCTAAAATTTTAGCTGGAACGGCTGGGCCAGCTTCAGGAATATCTTCTCCCTTATAATTTTTCAGAGCCTTAACCTTGCCATAGGCAATATCATTAAAACATAATTGATCGCCAACTCGTAGCGTGCCATTTTGGATTAAAATAGTCGCCAGCGGACCAGCAGCCTTATCCACATTAGACTCCACCACCGTCCCCGCGGCCGGTGCCAGGGGATTAGCTTTTAGCGTAGTTGATTCGGTCTCTGCCAACAGCAAAACCATATCTAACAATTCTTCAATGCCAGTTCCCTCTTTAGCTGATATGGGCACACAGATAATTTTTCCGCCCCAATCCTCGGGAGTAATATTTAATTTAGTAGATAATTCTTGTTTAGTTTTATTAACATCAGCTGCTGGCTTATCAATCTTATTAATAGCTACAATATAGGGAATTTTAGCTGACTCAATAATTCGAAAGGCTTCAACGGTTTGTGGTTTGACCCCATCGTCAGCGGCAACTACTAGAATGGCAATATCAGCCACTCTGGCCCCACGGCTACGCATGGCTGTGAAAGCTTCATGCCCGGGAGTATCAATAAAAGTAATAGTTTTATCTTTACGAATAATTTGGTAGGCTCCGATGTGTTGAGTAATGCCACCAGCTTCCCCCTCCACGACATTGGTTTGACGAATGGAGTCTAATAATTTGGTTTTACCATGGTCAACATGCCCCATAACAACAATAACTGGTGGACGAGATATCAGATCTTTTTTGTCTTCTTTATCTAAAATAGCGGCTAATTTACGATCCTCCTTATCATCTTCTTCAACTTTACTCTCAGCCAATTTAACTTCCAAATTTAAACCATCGCCAATAATAGAGGCAGTGTCAAAATCAATTTTTTCATTAATAGATGTGAATACGCCATTTCTCATTAGTTCAGCCAACACTCGATTCACCGGGATACCAGCTAACTCGGCATAGGCTCGCACCGTAATCACCCTAGGGATAACAATTATTTTTTTCTCTTTTGGCAAAACTTCATCTTGTTTTTGACGATTTTCTGCTTCCCTTTTTTGTTCCAATTGACGACGAAAAATTGGCCAATTTTTAATAATCTTTTTAGCAGTATTATTATCAACTTTAATCGCCTTTTGTCCAACAGCAAAACCGAGCTGGGGCAATAAATCGCGCAACTCTTGAGGACTGATTCTTAGTATTCTGGCCAACTCCGTAATATTCATAGGTTGATTGAATTATTTCTAAAATAAAAAGGTTATTTCAACCTTAAAAATTCATTATCCATTAGTTAATATTACTTCATTTTTGGAGTTTAGTCAACCAGAACTGAAAAATTAAAGAGACTTTACAATCCTATCTTTTAATGCTAAAGTAATTTTAGAAAGAATATAATTTATTAACCAAACCTGTTTTTGGGAATAAGACAGAAAATTAACCACCCTTTACTGTTGTTATAGAAATTTATTTGTGAAGATTAATTATCTATGAAATCATTGCTTTTTTCTCTGAAATTAGATAAAAAAATTAAAAATACCTCAGTTTCATATCTTCTCTAATAACACTTTTTTAGTGGTTATTCTTTTTGTCAATTAAATATCTCTTAATACCACCTCTATTCCCTAAAGACGGTTCAAATTTATATGAACTATCTAAACTATGTATTGTACTTAGTTTTAGCGATCGGTGGTTTTTTTATTGGTTTTTTTATTTTTCAACTTCTAGCCAAAACAAAGGCTAACCGAGCCGCTGAAAAAGCTGACAAAATAATTAACGAAGCTAAAACCAAAGAAAAAGACCTACTATTAAAAGCGCAGGATAAAGCCATTAAAATTATTGAAGAGTCTAAACAAGAAGAAGTAAAGCGACGCAACGAAATTAACCAGCTACAAAAACGACTAGAGCAACGGGAAACAGCCTTTTCTCAAAAGCTATTAGATCTCCAAGAAAAACAACAAAAATTATATGACAAGGTAAATGAAGTTCAGGAAATTAAAGAAAAAATCAAAACCATCCGCGAAGAACAGGCTACTAAATTAGAGGAGATTTCTGGATTAAATAAGGAAACAGCTAAAGAAATCCTATTAAAAAGCGTGGAAGAAAAATGCGCTGAAGATTTAATGGTCCGTCTTAAAAAATTAGAAAATGAAGCCGAAGAAACTATTGGAGAAAAAGCCAAGGACATGTTGGCCTTATCAATGCAGCGAATGGTGTCTAACTACACGGTGGAGCTAACCACCACTACCGTTGACCTGCCCAATGATGAAATGAAGGGGCGAATCATTGGCCGAGAAGGACGAAATATTAAAGCCATTGAACAAATGACTGGCGTAGAAATTATCGTAGACGACACTCCTAATGCTATTACCATCTCTGGTTTTTCCTTAATTCGTCGCCATATCGCTAAAAAAACACTAAATTATTTAATAAAAGACGGCCGCATTCATCCGACTAAAATTGAAGAAGCTGTCGAAAACGCTAAAAAGGATATTGCCATTGATATTAAAAAAGCTGGAGAAGAAGCTCTTTATGAAGTGGGGGTGGCTGGCTTTGATCCTAAATTAGTGCAAATTTTAGGTCGCCTAAAATACCGAACTAGTTATGGGCAAAATGCTTTACGCCATTCCATAGAAGTAGCTCATCTTTCAGCCATGTTAGCCGAAGAATTAGGAGCCGACGTGACTCTAGCTAAAAAAGGTGGTCTACTCCACGATATTGGAAAAGCTGTTGATCATGAAGTTCAGGGTAATCATACAGAAATAGGTCGCGATATTGCCAGAAAATTTAATTTGCCAGCAGAAATTATTGCCCCCATTGAGACTCATCATGATGATAAGCCGGCTTCTCTAATTTCTGTAATAGTTAAAGTGGCCGATGCCATTTCTTCTGCTCGTCCTGGAGCACGCAGTGACAGCTACGAGAATTATTTACAACGTCTGGAAGAGCTAGAAAAGATCGCTACTTCCTTCGAAGGTATAGAAAAAGCCTTTGCTATCCAAGCTGGACGTGAAGTACGTGTCTTTGTCGAGCCAAATGAGATTGATGATCTCAAGGCTTATAATTTGGCTAGAGATATTGCAAAAAAGATAGAAAATGAGTTAAAATACCCAGGGGAGATAAAAGTGAATGTTATTCGCGAGATGCGGGTCACTGAATTCGCTCGTTAGCCCCTAAATAGGCTGATTTTACGAATAAAAAGCTAAAACATAAAATATATGAACAAAGCTCAATTAATCGACAAAATCTATCACCATGTCGAGGGCCTGAACAAGAAACAGGCCGAAAAGATGCTGGACGTCTTTACTGATACAGTGATAGAAGAGCTAAAAAACAATCACGAGGTGACCATTGCTGGCTTCGGCACCTTCCTGTCTCGCGTGCGTTATGCTCGAGGTGGTGTTAATCCTCAGAAACCTAATGAGAGGATTACTATTCCTGAAGTAAAGGTAGCTAAATTTAAAACTGGCTATCACCTTAAGCAGGCTTTGAAGGGAAATCGATAATTACAACTTTCCGGAAATTTAAGGAAATAACCTAATCCTTAAAGGAGGACTGTTTATTGGCGCTCGTAGCTCAACTGGATAGAGCACTTGGCTTCGGACCAAGGGGTTGTGGGTTCGAATCCTGCCGGGCGCACCAAGGTTGTTTTTTATTATCATTAATATTTTAGAAATAAAATAGGCTGGGTAGCTCAGCTGGTTAGAGCGTGGCACTCATAACGCCAAGGTCGCGGGTTCGAGCCCCGCCCCCGCCACTATTTTATATTTGCGCCCATAGCTCAGCTGGTAGAGCTGCTCCCTCTTAAGGAGAAGGTCGTAGGTTCGAATCCTACTGGGCGCACCAAAAACAGGCCGTGAGGTCTGTTTTATTTTAGAGTCTTGCTAAATTCCGAATTTTAGCTATAATAATGGTGTTCTTATGAAAAATTCCCAAACCGTTATATTATGAAAAATTTTATCATCCTTGGCCCGCAGGGAGTGGGTAAAGGAACTCAGGCCGCTAAGCTGGCCAAAAATTTAAACCTCATCCATCTCTCCACTGGAGATTTATTGCGGGAGGAAATAAAATCCGGCAGTGAATTGGGCAAAAAAGTGCAATCCATTGTGACGGCTGGTAACTTTGTCGACGACAACACCATGATTGAAGTTGTCGAAAAAAAAATTGCCGCCCATCCCTCAGCCAATGGTTTTGTATTTGATGGCTTTCCCCGCAATCACAAACAAGCTGAGGCTCTGGATGCTTTACTGGAACGCCTAGGCTACCCTATTTTAGGAGTCTTTGTTCTAGATGCCCCAGAGGAAGAACTCCTGAAGAGGCTAATAAAAAGGGCTGAAGAGCAAGGTCGGGAAGATGACACGCCTGAAGTTATCCAAAACCGACTGAGAATTTATCAGCAAAAAACTCGGCCAATAATTGATTACTACTTTGCCCAAAACAAGGTTTTAATCATTGATGGCAACCGGCCGATTGAGCCGATCGGTGAAAACATTAGGAAATTGGCTGCTCGATTTTAGAACTTAAAACCCGGAAATGATCCGGGTTTTTTATTTAACTAATTACTGTGCCCTTAAACTTCTTATCTTCTAGACACTGTTGAAGGTTTTTTATATTACTACCATTCATAATTACTACTTCTAATTTATTTTTCCTAGCCAACAAAGAAGCAATTGGGTCAAAAGGGGCATTAAGGCCAGGGCGCCATTTAGTGCCGACGATTTTTTGAAAATCAACCCAGGAAACTTTTTTTAATTTCTTGGCATCCGGATATTTCCTAGGATCCTTACAGTAGACATAATCAATGTTGGATAGATTAATAACCGTGTTAATACTATTATTCTTAGCCAGCAACACGGCAACATAGTCGGTTGACCAGCCGGGTTTATAGCCAGCGGCTAAAACTACTTTCTTAGTAGTTTTTATCTTCTGGGTAGGATCAGTAATTATTTCCGAATGAGCCAACGATCCAAAAACAGTTTGCAATAATTGGGCATTAAGCCGAGTAGCGCTAATTCCTAGCCAATCACGGGCAGAATTTCCGATGGAGCTAGTTTGTTTAGCGGCCTGAATATAGTTTCGAGCAGTTTTTCCGCCTCCGATGACTAAGTAAAAAGTATAATTTTTCTTCGCATAGGTAGCAATAAGTTGTTTAATTTTCTTCAAAAAACTAACATCTATCCCTCGGTCAGTAACTATGAGCGATCCGCCGATAGAAATAACGACTTTTTTAGACATAGTTTTAAAATCACCCCCATCAAGGAGGTGATTTTTCATTAATTAATTATTTACTTTCTTCTACTTCCTTACTTTTGATTTCAGCCATAATAGCTTTCTTGATTTCCGCCATTAATTTTTTATCATCTTTAATTGTCTTTTTAGCGGCTTCTCGACCTAACCCCAATTTAATATCGTTGAAGGAATAGGAGTTGCCACTTTTAGTAACCACACCGTATTCAACGCCCAAATCAACTAAATCGCCGGCGACAGAAATTCCTTCATTATACATAATATCAAATTCGCAGGTTCTAAAGGGAGCAGCTACTTTATTTTTAACAATCTTTACCTTCACTCGATTACCAATAATCTTTTCGCCCTGTTTAATTTGAGCCGCTCGACGTACTTCCACGCGAACCGAACAATAAAATTTTAAAGCATTACCTCCGGTAGTAGTTTCTGGGTTACCGAAGAAGACTCCAATTTTATTACGAATCTGATTAATGAAAATAACCACTGTTTTGGTTTTAGCAATCACGGCTGTTAATTTACGGAGAGCCTGGCTCATTAATCTGGCCTGCAAACCCATGTGCTGATCGCCCATTTCACCTTCAATTTCTTTTTGGGGAACCAAAGCGGCTACACTATCTACCACCACCACATCGACGGCATTGGAGCGAACCAGGGTTTCCACAATCTCCAAGGCTTGCTCTCCGCTATCCGGTTGAGACAGAAGCATTTCTTTAATATTAACACCGATGCGAGCAGCATAATCAGGATCTAAAGCATGTTCGGCGTCAACAAAGGCGGCAATCCCACCAGTCTTTTGTACCTCAGCAACAATATGTTGAGCTAAAGTGGTTTTACCCGATGATTCTGGGCCATAAATTTCAATAATACGTCCCCGAGGAACACCGCCAACCCCAAAAGCAATATCCAAAGACAAGCAACCAGTAGAAACAGCATCAACATTAGTCTTGCGGACATCACCAAACTTCATAATTGCCCCTTCGCCAAACTTATGTTTAATTTGTTCAATGGCGCTTAGGGCCGCTTCTTCTTTTTTATTTTTTCCTTCACCTTTTTCTTCGCTTAAGGCAACATTCTTTTTTTCTTTAGGCATAAATTTTATCTTAATTTTTAATAATTCTATTATAGCACATCGACTATTTAGAAATCGCTAAAAAATATTAAAATATAAATAAATTATTGTTAATTTTTATTAATAGTTCCAAAATCTGAAAGGCAAAATCACTTTATATTCTTTATCGGCTAAATTAAGTAACACTTCAGCTCCCCGTTCAGTGGATTGCCAGTCAAATACTTTTTGCAAATTATTTTGATCCAGCTCCTGAGAACTCTCCTGCCACTCATCTTTAAATCGAGAAACTAGTGCCGACCAATAATTTTCCGAAGTCTTGTCAGCAATTTGATTATTCTCATCAAATTCAGACCAATTGACGTTTTGTAAATCAAGTTCAGCGATTTGATCTTTAATTTTCTTTCCAAAACCAATATTCTTATCTAAATTAACTTCAGCTAGGCCCTTGGCTGCGGAAAAAACCGTATTAAAAATCATCTGAGTTTTTTGATATAATATACTTTCTTCCATTTCCGCCTTTTTGCTTTCATCACCACTATACATTACTGAAGCCATGACGGCCAATACTAAAAATATCACAATAGTGAGAATACTAGAAATGGAATGACGAATACTAGCCATAATATTTAAATTAATTAGAGAAGAGGGGTTGGCTGATCGGGCCGATCATTAACTGAAAAAATATTTATTTCACCATATTGGCCATCAAAACCAGGCTTAATGATCAGACCACCTTTCCTCACTTTTTTAATCCCTTCAATAATTCTATAATCTATTTCTTGGCTAACTTTACGCAAATCTAAATCTAATAAAATTTCCATTTCCGTCCCGAATCGGTTAATTAGGTTATTATATTCTTTCTGGACAGTCATCGACTGTCTATTTTTAATATTTAAAGCCTCTGCTATTATTTTATCTAATTCCACTAATTTTTTAAAGGGAACGGCCGATTCTAACTTAAAACCAACTGGCCGATCAGCCAAATCGTCGACCCGATTTAACACTCCAATAATCAAAGGCTTATGACAAACCGGACAAATGTTCTTAATTTTTCTAGTTTCTTCAGGGGAACAGCTAAATCGACAATCGCGATGTCCATCAAAATGATACATGCCTTCTTCAGGATAAAATTCAATGGTGAATTTCATGCCCGTCCGATTCTTGATATGATCATAGATCTTTTGGTAGGTAATTGGTTCACTAATTTCCATCACATTAGCTTCTCGACCAATATTAGCTAAACTGTGGGCATCGGAATTAGATAGAATGGTAAGTTTATCTAAAGCTGACAGACGCCAATTCATAGCCGGGTCGCTGGATAGACCAGTCTCAATGGCATAGATATGCTTGGTTTGTTCTTTAAAGCATTCTTCGAGGCTATCAAAGCCTGACTTGGAACCGAATACCGCAAACCAGGGAGTCCAAATATGAGCTGGATAAATTAAAAATTTAGAATCAATCTTTAACAACATAGCAACTAAATCAGGAGCACTAATGCCCAAAATTGGTCGACCGTCGGAATGAATATTATATTTTTTAGACAATTGTTTATTTAATTCTTCTACGGCTGAAATATTGGGTGCCTGAACCACTAAATGAATTCTTCTGGCCCGATCACCATCTTTATAAATTAAAGATAATTCCGTGCTGAGAATAAACTTAATTTTATCGTCCTGAGCAGTCTTGAGTTTATAAAGACCGGTGTTATGCCCGGTCTCCACTAATTCTTCTTTAATTGATTTAAACCATTCAGGATGAGTAAAATCTCCAGTAGCAATAATATCAATTCCTTTAAAACGACAGGTCTGCTCAATATTAACTAAAGTTAACCGAGGTGAGCAAGCTCGAGAATAGCGAGAATGAATGTGGAGATCCAGAATCTGTTGCATAGAAAATTAATTTATTAAATCTTCCGCAATCTTCAACTCTTTTAAACTATTAATACCCATGGCTTCCTGGGATTCAATCATGATTGTATTAATTTTATGCCCCTGACTAAAAGCAATTTCAATCATATCAGTCAGATAATACTCTTGGGATTTATTATTATTCTTTAAATCATTAATGTTTTCTAACAACCAAATTTTATTAAAACACATAAAACCGGGGTTAACCTCGGTGATCAGTTTCTCTTTTTCACTGGCGTCTTTAAATTCAATAATTTTTTCTACCTGATTATCTGCTCCCCTAATTATTCTGCCCCAATGATAAAAATTATGACGCCAATCATTAAAGTCGCTAAGCAAAGTAGGCATAATAGTAACAGCTTCTGGGTTAGCCTGGGCAAACTTTTGAATAGATTCAGTTTTTAAAAAAGGATGATCACCATAGAGAACAATAATATTTTCCATAGTATCATCCAAATATTGGAGTGCACTATGTACGGCATGACCAGTGCCTAGCTGCTGTTCTTGAATAACATATTCCACATTATAACCCTGCAAAGCCTGGCTGATAATCTCCTGGTTATCAGGAGAAACTACCACTAATGGTCGAGGGTCAACTTGAGAAGCCGCCACCGAATCCATTAAATAATTAATCATGGGACGGCCATTTAAAGAAACTAGAACTTTAGGTAGTTCCGAATTCATGCGAGTTCCTTTGCCGGCGGCCAAAATTACTATTCGATTCATATTCGTCTTAAAAATAAGGGAAATTAGAAAAATTTCCCTTTTATTTTATCATTTTTTAAACCAAGAAGCAAATCTGCAATACTAATAAATATTATTTAATATTAGTTAAAATAATTTCTTTAACCGCAGCTATTTTTTGCCGGATTTCATTTATGCTGGGCGCTTCTCCGTAGAGACGAATAATCGGTTCAGTGTTGGAGACCCGCAAATGTACCCAGGAATCAGGCCAACTAATTTTTAGACCATCGATCTCAAAAATTTCCTGTTGCCGATAGACCTCCTTTAATTTGTTAAATACTAAATTTAAATCAATATTGCCGGTCAATTCAATTTTATCCTTAATCATAAAATAGTCGGGGAAATTTTTTCTAAAATCAGAAATTGTTTGTTTTGATTTCGCCAAAGCAGTTAAAAATAAGGCGATGCCAACTAAAGCGTCCCGACCATAATGTAATTCGGGATAAATAATCCCACCATTCCCCTCTCCACCAATAACAGCCTTAGTCTTTTTCATTAATTCCACCACATGAACTTCTCCAATAGCCGACGCCTGATACAGGCCTTGATGTTTTTCAGTAATATCCTGCAGGGCTCGAGAAGAAGAAAGATTGGAAACCGTAGATTTGGTATATTTACCAGGACGGAAAGAATTAATAGACTCAAAATTATTCAAAACATAATCGGCAATGGCCACTAAAGTATATTCTTCACCAAATAATTCACCGGCTTCATCAACAAATACCAAACGATCCACATCCGGATCAACTATTATCCCCAAATCAGCTTTTTCAGTAATTACCTCGCTCATTATTTGCTCTAAATTCTCTGCCAAGGGCTCTGGCCGATGAGCAAATTGGCCATTGGGTTCTCCGTTTAATAAAATAATATCTTGAACTCCTAACAATTTTAACAATTCTGGCACAACCAAGCCACCAACCGAATTAATCCCATCAACCACTATTCGATAGTTTTTAGTACTGATGGCCTCTATATCAACTACTGGTAGATTTATAATCGCGCCCAGATGTTCTTGGACGAAATCTTCATTAAGGGCATAAGTACCCAATTCTGTTTCCGGAGAAAAAATAAATTGCTTTTGTTCGGCCAGTTCTAAAACCTGTTGACCATCACTAACTGACAAGAATTCTCCTTGGGAATTTAAAAGTTTTAAGGCATTCCAACCTTGGGGATTATGGGAAGCAGTAATAACAACACCTCCCTGGGCTTGCTGATTAATAACCGCCACTTCCACGGTCGGAGTGGTTGCTAAATCTAAATCAATTACATCAATCCCTTGGCTAATTAAAGTATTAATTACTAGACTCTTAATCATCGGCCCGGATATACGACCATCGCGTCCTACTACAATTTTTACTTTAACATTAGCAAAATTATTCTTAATGAAATTACCATAGGCGGCGGTAAATTTAAGAATATCCAGGGGCGTTAAATTATCTCCCGGCTGTCCGCCAATGGTGCCACGGATACCGGAAATAGATTTAATTAGAGGCATAAGCTCATTTATTTTAACATTTGAAAAAAAGAAAGTAAAATAAAAAACCTCCACTTTGGAGGTTATAAATTTCTTAACCCTGACGAATCTTGGCTCTCATTTCCGGAAGAAATTCATCAACTCGGAATAAGGCTTCATCAACAAGGAAAACCGTTAAAAACCGGCTTT
>Ga0172369_10001428_pt1 | contig 34331 bp, 24 predicted proteins | sample LakKiv25m_FD_114539 | JGI IMG/M metagenome (GOLD analysis project Ga0172369, IMG submission 114539) | Freshwater microbial communities from Kabuno Bay, South-Kivu, Congo - kab_022012_11.25m | ecosystem: Environmental > Aquatic > Freshwater > Lake | place: Democratic Republic of the Congo... | reverse complement strand
ATTTTTTAATTGATAAAAATGTTTTGCATAAAATTGCCGAGGCTGCTGAATTAAAAGATAATGATTTTGTAATAGAAATTGGGACTGGTACGGGAATTTTAACTAAGGAATTGGCCGCTAAAGTAAAAAACGTAGTAACTTTTGAAATAGATGAAAGGTATTTACCAGAACTAGCTATCACTTTGGGTGAATTTAAAAATGTAGAAATAAGAAATGAAAGTATTTTAACTACTAAATATGTTGTGCCAAATGAAGAATATAAATTAGTGGCTAATGTTCCTTATTATATAACCTCGGCAATTTTAGAAAAATTTTATTCTTTAGATAATAAGCCAATAATTCTTGTTGTTTTGGTGCAAAAAGAAGTTGCTGATAGAGTTTGCGCAAAACCAGGAGATATGAGTCTATTATCGGCTATTTTGCAGTATTATGGAACCCCAGAAATTGTTACAATTGTTCCGCCTTCAGCCTTTTGGCCTAAACCTAAGGTAGATAGCGCTGTTTTAAGAATAAGATTAAAAGATGTTTCTAAGAATATAAATAAAGAAGCAGAGAAAAATTTTTTACGTACAGTTAAGGCAGGTTTTAACCAAAAAAGAAAAATGTTAAAAAATAATCTAAAAAGTTTGTTACCAGCTAATGTGTTAGATAAAATTTTTACTGATTTGCAATTTAAAATAGGAATAAGGGCAGAGGATTTAACTGTGGAAAGTTGGATCAAGTTAGCTGAAAAAATTAAAAATGCTCAGGTTAAATAGCCTGTGCATATTTTTTGTTTGTTAACTTGCTAAAAATACCTTATAATATAGTAGAAGAAATTAAGTGATTCTTTGTGGAACAAGAACCTATTGGGAAGCTAACTACAAAAGAAAAGCTAGGCTTTATTGGTCTGGTTATTTTAACTGTGGGTGTGATTTATTTAGGTTTTAATCAAGTAAAAAATTCTATTAATTCTCCATCTGCAATTTTTGCCTTAAAATATACAGCAGTAAACTCTAATACTGATAATTCTCAAGAAAAAACAAATGAAGAATTAAAAAAGAAAGATACTGATCGTGATGGTCTTAATGATTATGAAGAATTATATATTTATCATTCCAGCCCTTATTTGTCCGATAGTGATTCTGATGGAAGCTTAGATAAAGAAGAAGTTGATAGCGAGGGCGACCCAAATTGTCCAAAAGGGCAAACTTGCGGGGGTATTAGAGAAATCTCTAATCCAACTGCTGCAGGTTATGCAACAACAACAGTGGAATTACCGCCAAGTTTTGTACCCTCTAGCGATCAGGTTTTATTACAAAGTATGTTTGGCAATCAACCAGAGCCAAAGGCTTTAAGAGACTTTTTAATTAAACAGGGGATGGATAAAAAATCTTTAGATTCATTTTCTGACGAAGAGTTAATTAATTATTATAAAGAAATTATTTCAAAACCAATAGAAAAATCTGTAGTAAATAATCAAGTTGGTACAACAATTTCAGTTGATGGTAATTTATTAGATGCTAATGGTGTGCGAGCATTGTTAATTAAACAGGGAATGAATGAAGCTGAATTGTCTAAAATTGATGACGCTATATTATTGCAAGCGGCGGCGCAGCTATTAAAAAAATAGAGTATAATTTTAAAAAACATGTCATTGAACAATTTTAAAAATAAAAAAGTATCAAGGGCTGCCTCAATATTTTTATCTATTTTTTTGTTGTTTAATGTAGTTTTTGTTAATACTGCTAATGCTCAGTTGACGGTTGCTGTGGCTAATCCAATAACCATGCTTTATGATATTGGCGAAGGTATTTACAATAATATTGGCGCGGCTTTGGGGAGTGGTTTAGCTGCTGCTACTGGTTATTTTATGGACAGAATTGCTTATGACACAGCTGTTTGGATAGCAAGTGGTGATAAGGCAAATTCTCCTGTGTTTTGGCAAAATCCAAGCCAATATTTTACAGAGGTAGGGAGTGGAACGGCTGGTGAATTTATTGCCGGTTTAAGCGACGATGCTGGAATGAGAACTTTTTTAAACAAATATGGAATTTCCAATCTTTGTGTCCCGCCAGACTTAAATCTTCAATTGGTTATTAAGTTGAATTTACTTAAACAAAGAACTCCTTCCGCTGCGCGTTGTGATATTCGCGCAATTGAAGATGCTTATGCTAATTTAGGCACTGGTGAATATTGGAAAACAACTGGTTTGGCCTTTCAGCCAGGTAAAAACGCAATTTCAAATTTAGGCGAAATAGATAATGTGGTGGATAGAATTAGTTTTCTGGAAAGGGAAAATGCCCGTCAAGATGCAGCTTTAAAGGGACAAGCAAAATCACCAGAAGAAAAAATTAGCGGCAATGCTAAGGCGGCGGTAGAAACAGTAAAACAAACACAAGCTGCGCAAGCGCCAACAGAGCAAGCCAAAGAAACAAAAGCAGATGCTAGATCAACTAAAGATTTGTTATACAACGGAAAGTATTTGGCTGCTGCCGGCGGAGTTGGTACTTTGTTTTTAAATACATTGGCCAACAAGTCTTTGCAAAAATTAATGAGTGAAGGTGGTTTGTCTTCATCTGTTAAAGATGTGTTTGGAATAAGTAAAAGGGCTTTATGTGCCTTAGGTGATCAGTCTAATTGCCCTGAATTATCAAGTGCAGCAGGATCTAATAGTTTACTTTCCGAAGAAGCTCAGTCTATTGCTGGCAGGGAAGCTGCTGAAGCGGCCTTTGCTGATTTTTTAACACCTAAAATTTCTGAAATTGATCAATATACATATTTATCATCCCTATTTAGCAAATGCGCCGATAATCCAAATCCTTTTTGTGGCGCAATTGACGATGGATTAAATGGCGCGTTAAGTCAATCTGCTTCAGGACAAAATGCAACTGTAAAATCTGCATTAGAGGGGGGGCAACTTCATGGTGATTGGAAATTATTACCACCAAGTGTACCTTGCGAAGCTAAGTCTTATTGTTATAATAATTTGGTTAAATTAAGAGCGCTGCGTATTTTACCAATTGGTTGGGAAATAGCTGCTAAATTATCACCAAAAGATAATCCTGTCACTTTAAGTGAAGTTTATAATAAATTTTATGAAGCTAGTAGCCCATATTATCATTTAATTGATAGATCTTGGTTGTTAAAAGCGCCAGTAGCTCGTTGCGCTGCAGAGGTATATGGAAGTCAGTTGATTACCCAACCAACAGATCAAGTTCCTGGCCAACGCGGTAAGTATTGCGCTGATATTCAAAATTGTTTTTCAGAAAATGATAATGGCACTTGTGATGGCTATGGATATTGTTTGCAAGAAAAAAAGACTTGGCACCTAGGTGGTAATTCTTGCGATGCGCAATATAATACATGTACAACATATACAAATGCCAATGGAAAAAATAGTAGTTATTTAGCTAATACAATTGATAAGGGAATTTGTAACGCAGACAATACTGGTTGTTGGGCTTATTATAATAATAAAGAATTTAATAGTGGTGAGTGGGAATGGGATCCAGTAAAGAGCGGATCTGTTTTAACTTATCAGCCAATCTATTTTAACGGCAAAACAGAACAATGTTTAGAAACAGCGGAGGGATGTAATAAATTTATTAGAACAGCTTTTGGAGTAGAAGGCGAAGCAATGAATTTAAAAAAAGCTCCAGATTATTATAATTGTTATAGTGGTAATAATTTAACATACAGTTCTACTACCTTGTCTTGGTGGCCAGTTAATAAAACAGATTTAAGTAAATTAAACACTTCTTTATCAAACGCGCAAAAACAAGTTTGTGGACAGTTTGCTCAAGTTTGTTCTGCAGAAGAAAAAGGTTGTGAATTATATAATCCAACAGATGGCAGACCAGCTGTACCTGGTATTTTAGCCACTAATGATCAATGTCCAGCAGAATGCGCCGGTTATGAAACATATCAAGAAGTACCTTTAACGCAATTTTCTTCATCATCTGTAAGTTATTTTATTCCTAATACTGCTAAACAATGTTCAGCGCAATATTCTGGTTGTGAAGAATTTATTAATTTGGAACCATCTGGACAAGGTGGAGAAACAAAAGAGCATTATTTCAAATTGCGCACTTGTAGCAAAAATGCAGAACAAAGTTCTACCTATTATACATGGGAGGGAAGTGATACTACAGGTTATCAGTTAAAATCTTACAATTTAATGAGTCAAGCTGATTTTAATCCTACTGATAGCAATAATTTTCAAACAATTTTTGGGGATACAGTGGCAATACACGATGGACCTGCTTATGATGTGAATGCTTTAACTGCGTCAGCAGATTTAACTAGTTTTGCGGCAAAATGTTCTTCAACTGCTTATTTAAATAGATTAGATCCTAATGCTAACCTAGATCCAGATTGTAGGGAATTTTATAGTCAAGCAGGGGATAAATATTATAGGCTTTATACCCATACAATTACAGTCTCGCCAACAGAATGTAGGCAATTACGTTTAGCAGAGGCAGATCAATCATATTGTAATCATGCTGGTGGAACATGGGATACTGCAAAAAAGATTTGCACATTTTTAACAATTCAAAAAGAAAGTACTTCGTGCCCAGCTGAATTTGGCGGCTGCAGGGCGTATAAAGGTAATGCCGGTAATAATTTTCAAACTGTTTATTCTCAAGATTTTGAAGGTGGTGTGGCAGGGCAAAGCGCTCAACAATCAACAGGTTGGCTAGGTAAAATTAGTTCAGAGGCAACTACAGTTGGCGGAAAATCATTAAAAGTTGACACATCTACTAATATTGAATTTACAGTGGAAAGAGGAAAAACCACTCAAGTGTATTTTTGGGCTAAGGGCGCAAGTGATTTGGCCTTTAAGGTTGATTTAACTGTTGCTGGCGGTGGTAGTGGTAATTTATTAAATCAAACAATTAATCTTACTCAGGATTGGCTACCATATAGTGTTGGTCCATTTACTACTAACTGGGCTGATGCCAGCATTAATCAAGCTACTTCTACCATTACAATTACTGGCAATAATTTCTTCTTAGATAATATCACCGGTAAACAAATGGTTGATAATATTTATGTTGTTAGAAATTCTTGGGATACTCCAGTTAGTTGTGATAACTTATTAAATGATCCAATCGGTGCATCTCAAGGTGGCACCGATGCTAATCCATACCGTTTGATACCGCAAGCTCAACTTGGTTGCTCAAATTATACTACACGTCAAAATCAACCTGTTTCTATAAGAGCCTTTACTAATCTTTGTCGCGCAGAGGCAGTAGGTTGCGAAGAATTGACTGATACCTTTAATACAGAAACAACATCTACATCTCATTATAATCTGTCATGCCAAATCGTTAGTGGATTACCAGTACAAAATACAACAAATTTACCAGTAACATGTTCAGATGAAAACGGTGAAGCACGTTGTTCTATTTTACCTGGGCAATTTGAATGCAAATTTAATTATTTTGGTAACTTAACATTTAGTAATGGTGTTGCTCAGGAATTAAGTGATGCTACTCATAATATTTATCAAAACAGTTCATATGGATATAATACAGTTCTAGCTGATCGCACTGTTTATTTAGTAAATGATCAAAAATATTATTGTAAGGATTCAGATTTGGGTTGTTCCGCATTTGGTCCAGTTCAATATTCTGGCACTGGGGTTAAAAAAACAACAAGCACAGAAACAATTTATTTAAAAGCTGTGCCAGATAAGTATTCTGATATTTTATGTGAATTAGAAGCAGAAGGCTGCCAAACTTATGCAACTACTAATGGCGGGCAATCGTATTTTAAAGATCCTGCTACTAAGAATCAGTTTTGTGAATATAAAACAAATATAGATTTAAAAGATATACCAGGTAGGTCTGGTAGTGTTACTGGGTGGTTTAAAAAGGGTATTGGTGTTTGCGCAGCTACGGGAGCAATATCAGTTCCTACAAATCCAACTTGGTGTTCTAAGAATGAGGAATGTTCTGGCGGACTAACTTGTGTTGGTATTGGTTTATTTGCTTGTTCTGATACTGGTGTTGGTGGGGCATATGCAACCATCCCAACTGCTAATACACCAATTAAGTACCAAGGTTTTGTTGGTCTTTGTCCAGTTGCTCAAAATGGTTGTGCTGAATTTTTAGATCCTGCTGGCGGCGCTTCAGTAAATAATCCTGCGGGATCTTCCTATTTTGCTCTTGATGATAATAAATTAGATAGAACATCTTGTAACGGGCAAGTAAGTACTCAAAATGGTTGTGTCTTATTTAATCAAACAAATAAAGCCACTCTAACTTGGAATACATCTTCAACTTATAATTTGAGCCAAGGTTTAAATTACGCATCAGTTAATCCGTTAAATTGCGGTGTTTCAAGCGTAGATCCAAATGTTTCAAATCTAAATTGTTTAGCTGGAGAATATAATGATGCAAACACTATTTTAAAAGTTAAACAAGATAGATCTTGCGATAGATGGTTGGCATGTAAGAGTTCTCGTGTATTAGATAAAGGATCTGGCAAAGAAGTTTGTACTGAAATGGCAGAATGCGATGAGTATCAAAATTCTCAAAGTTTAACAGGCCGCTGCGCTCACTGGGTAGATGGTACAAATGTTGTAAAACAAATTGTTACTTCAAACGCAACACCACCTGTTAATACTGTTAGTTATAAAAACAGAGATGTTTCTTTTGGTGGACGTGATTTTAGTGGATATTCTATTCCGGATGTAACGCAAATAGCGGAACGTGTTGTTAATTCATCTAATCTTGGTCCATTACTTTCTACAAATAATAATGCAGAATCTGATATAGTATTGTCGTGTAGGGGATACACGAATCCAGAGGTATTTTTAGGTAGTGAGAGTTTCTGTTCTTACACAAAGGTAATTTATAGTAATCCAAGTCAATTTAGTCAAAGCCAGACAAAATTTTATGCGTATAATGAATTACTAGGGGCCGAAGGATTATGTAATGGCGGCTATAATGATTTGGGTGAAAATAAGACAGGCTCTAAATGTTTAACCAATATAGATTGCGCTGACGATAGACAAAAAACTCAAGATAATGTTAGTGAGAATGGTAGTTGTTTACTTAACAAAAAAGTTGAGCGTATGCGTGGTTGGGAAGGTTATTGTTTATTTACAGATCCAATTACAAAGGCTTGCGTTCAGTGGTATCCAATAAATACACCAAATAATAATATTAGTTTAGATGATTTAAATAGAACTGCTGGGTATATTCCACCAGAAGGGTCTGGGAAGTATTGGTGTTTAAAAGCAAAGGGGAATGCAAATATCCCATACTGGAAAGACGCATATAAATCGGCTCAATTAATTAGTAATTCTTATCAATTTGTTGCGTATAATTCACCAGGTAGTTTAGGGATGGGTTTGTTTTTTCCAACAACTCCCGCAGGCGGACATAATGGGAAAAACGAAACTGATAATATTTTAATTGAAAATGTTTCACCTTATCCATATATAAATCCAGTAGACAACCTTCCAGCTAATCCACCCATAAATATTTCAGAAATTGTGGCAATTAGTTTGCGTCCTAATATCTTTCAATCTTATGGTTCAGTAAATAATTGGTCTGGGCATGTTCCTTCAATGGAGTCATTCATCTTTAGAGACCAATCTTTAAGCGGAATACCGAATTTATCAGCTTATAATAAAAATGCAGATGCTCGTTATTGGTCTTCTAAAATGGTAAAGAAAGGGAATAACACTATCTTGGATTGGGTTTGGGTGGAACGTAAAATTGGAAGTGCTCCACAAATAAACTATGACGTTATAACTCCTGAATTTTATGAGCTTAATGGTAGTGACGCTCAATCAGGGGGAAATATTTTAGCATTTAGGTTTATTTTTGATGAAAATGGAATCCTGTATCAAATTAGAACTAAAATTTATGCTAATATAGTAAGTAATTTTGTTACTGATATAATTTTTCATTTAACAGAGGTTTGTACTGATATAAGTCAAGTTGTTACTAATGATATTAATAATCCACTAGTAGTAAATTCGCCATTTGGTTTTGTTTCTAAAGCACGAACTAATAAAGTCTTTAGTGGCACTATTGGCGGTGATATTAATCCTGCAACTGGGGTGCCATATAATTTTATTTCATACAATCAACTATTTGCTCCTTTTGGTTCTTTTAATCAAAATAATGATCCAAGTGATAAATATTGGCCAATCTGGTTAGCTCCTGGCGGTGCTACTCCTTTAAGTTGTGGTGGCGCAAATAGCGGCGATTGTTCAATTGTTAAAGTTGGAGCTTGTGATGGTGGAGTGAGTGTTGGTAAGGCTTGTATACCTGGAGCTGGTGGTGATACTATGTGCTCACCTGAACCCGGTGGAATTTGTAGTGGTGTTGTGGATCAAATGGGTAAATGCATAGGTGGTGAAAATGATGGTAAAACATGTGGTGGTTCGAATGGTAACAAAGACTGCGATGGTTTACATACTTGTGTTTCTACAAGTTATACAACAGGAATGTGTGTTGGTGGTTCTAATAATGGCTTATCTTGTGGCTCTAATAAAGATTGCCCTGTTAAAAAATATATTGATGCGGTTGGTGGCGAAGCAATAGAATACGGTGTTTGTGTTGGCAGCTCCTTAAATTTAGGAGATATTATACCTAAGACAAGTTTAATTTCAGCACAAAATAGACTAAATGAAATTTTTGCGCAGGTTTTTAATACTTGGAACTGGGGTAGTAATAATTATTCTAAATCAGTTGGTATTGATAGATCTAGTGGATATCAGGTAAGTGATAATTCTCAGGCATCAATTGTACCAGAACCACCCAAGGTTTATGGGTTAATAAGTGATTGTATAAAAATAACAGAGAAAGAATTTTTTAGTGGCAACCCTTCAGATATTCTTAAAACATTGTATCCTTCTTTTCCTGTTGATATGTTGATAAATTGTCCGATAGGTTTTAGGCAGGATAATATTAATCCTCTAACAGTTAATTCATTGAATAGTGGGATATTAACAAGTCAAGATAAGACATATCCAATCACTCTTAATTTTTTTGCAGCTGCGAATAGTGATCAGATGCCACTTACAAGAGTAGCGATTGATTGGGGAGACGCAACAGCAGTAACAATTGTAAAAGGATGGTTTAAAAATCATAAGCCAATTTGTACACAAATACATAAAGTTGACGCAGGAATTGGTTTTAATAATTATTTCAACATTGATCCAGAAGATGGGTTTGGTAATAGCGCTGCTGCATGTCAGGAAGATTATTTTACTTTTAAACATGTATATAGTTGTAGTTCTGGCACGTGTACTTTTATTCCAAAAGTCCAAATTTTAGATAACTGGGGTTGGTGTAATGGAAGTGGAAGTGGAAATGGTAATTGGAATGAAAATAAAACAAAAAATATTCCTGATTGTGAACCAATAACTTCTAATACTAAAGCTTGGACATCTTTTAATGGATCAATAAAATTAACTCCGTAAGCATATAAAATGAAAAAACCGCATACATGTTAAATGTTTGCGGTTTTGTTGTTAATAAATTTTAAGACTCTTAATATATTTTTTGTAGCATGGTTGTTACACATTTGTTATCATTACATTCTTTTATGGATAAATATTTATTGTCTGTTTGACAAGAAGCATAAATGGCTGGACATGGATCAGTGTCTGTATTGTGTACGACATGACATTTTCCGCCCGTACTAGTGCAGGTAGATTGTTTACAACCAGTAAAATCTTCAATGGCCTTGCAATCATCATCTGAATTACATGACTGGCCAGAACAACTGCCGGAACAATGGTTATCCATCCTGCAGTCTTCTTTCGCAGAACAATCAAAGATGTTGTTATCAACTGTACAGTAAGGTACAAAAGTTAATTCAACAGTGATGCTATTATCTGTGTGTGCAACCATTTTTTTTGTATCTTTTTCATTTTCATAAACAATATTTGTGACTGGATCTTTAATTTCACAAATAGTTTCATTATCTTCAAATTTCAGTAATCCAATGAGTGAACCTTTTTGCGGTTGCCATATTCCTAAAAAGTCACAAAAATTCCAACAAACACAAGGAATCTTCTGACACTCAGCATCGGTTTGACAAGTTTGGTCTTTACGGAACCAGCTGTCGCAGGTACCACTAAGACACTTTGCATTCACTGCCTCAGAAGGTTTGCAATTACTCGGCATGGTGTTTGGGTCACTGCAAGTTGAAGTAGTGGTATCAGTAGAATCACTGGAAGAATCAGCAGACTTGTTATCACCTGTTGTGCTATCAGTATCATTATTAGTAATATGACTATCACTTTGTAAAACATCACCGCAACTATTACCAATGCAAGGGTTAGTATGGTTGTTACCAGGTTCACCTGTTCCACAGCCCATCAGTAGAGCAAGGAAATACAAGGAAATGCGTCTCATGATGTCCTCCTAGGTTTACCCCAAGGTTGAATTGTCAAGGTTCGGTTAGGCGTATTTCAGCCCATGGCTACCTTTATTGTAGCCTGGCATTGTACTAAAGGAAAGGGGGATTTGTCAATGGGGTACCTGTGCATATATAGCATTGCTAATTATTGTCTCATTTAATAAAATGCATATATAAATATAAGACTATAATATTATCATTTTGTCTTGTCTTTTTGCTTAAAAAATGGTAATATATTAATGAAAAAATAATCAAAAAACCGCAGGCATTGTTAAAATGTTTGCGGTTTTGGTTTTAGTTATTAAAATATGTTTTAGTGTCGTACCCAAATTCTATCATTATTGCAAACTCCGTCAGTATAACAACTAGTTTCAACTAAATGATCATTGTCTTTCTGGCAAGGGGCATATACGTCTTTGCAGGTTGCTTTATCTTCTGTGTTACAGACGTCGCCAGTAAATGTGCATGCACTACTTTTACAGCCTTTTAAGTCCTTATAGTCCTTATAGCACTGATTATTTGAAATGCAGCTTCCAAAGGTTCCATCAAAGCATTTACCCTCACAAAAATTCTGTTCCTTACAATTATTTTTATTAGAGCAACTAGTTAAAATGTTACTCGAGGGTAAACAATAACTTCCATGGTTTAATTCATATGTTGCTCCACCAGAAGTAGTTTGTATTTTTGGACTACCAGGAATCGCAGTGTAATCTCCAATTTGGCAAGTCTTGTTTTTTTCTGTCAAAAAATTAAAATCCATATAGATTGTACCGTAGAAAGCTTCAAATGTACTCCAAGTACCAATATAGTCACAAAATTCCCAACAAACGCATGGTGGAATTGGGTTACGACTACATAGAGTTTCGTATTTTCCTCCGCAGTAGTTTCCTTCAAAAAAACCACCTTCGCATTTAGGATTTTTTGTCTTATCGCATTTTCCACTTGCTGCTATTTGTTCAGCAATTTCATATGTTAAAGTAGCAAATTGGCAATCTGCATCATCCTTACATTTCTTCCCAGCATTGAATCCAACACAAAGATAATCTTGTTTACCATCAAACACGCATTTTCCTTGTACGTCATTAATTTTTTTTGGTAAGCAATTTAGTGGAATTGATGTAGGATTGGGACAGATATACTGATTAGTAGATATATCCTTGTTTACTTCTGAATCAGGATAGTTTCCTTGGTCATCAACGGTTTGTGTGTCACTAGAGTAAGTATCTGTTTTACTAATCTGACTATCTTTTTCCTGAATATCACTACAACCATCACCAAGACAAGGTTTATTAGCAAAATGATCTGCGGGTGGAACTGTTCCACAGCCTGCTAGTAATATGGTAATGAAAAGGGAAGTGAGTCTCATGGTGTCCTCCGTCTCTAGTTGTTTTTTGTAAATACTTTTTCAGCACAACTGCCTTTTTCGCTACATACTTTTTGAATCATGTGTGACTCATTTGCTGCAATGCATGGTGCATAAACAGCCGGACAGTTGTTGGGTGAATTAGAAAGTTGTTTACTGCATTCTCCAGAGAGTGAACATTTTTGATTATGACACGAACTAGTAGTGGAAAAACAGTCTTGATCGCTAGTGCAAAGATCATCTGCGTAGTTACATGTGCCAAATCCGCAAGAATTAACTTCTAAACAGGTTTCTTTCACAGAGCAACTACCAAATTTTGGTGTGGTGGTTGTTCTTTCACAATACTCGTCAAAACGTAATTCTGTTAAACCGGATTCAATTGTAGAATTTCCGATTTTACCAGCATATTTTAATGGTGGTTGGGAGTTACTAATAATCAAACAAAGTCCGTTATTTTCTTGTATTGAAGCAAAATCAATTTTTATAGATTCAGATTCCCAGTTTCCAAGAAATTTGCAAAAACTCCAGCAGGAACATGGTGGTATTGGGTTGATCTGGCAGTCGGTGTTGGTTGCGCATTTTGCGCCAGCGAACCAGCCATCTTTGCAGGCTGATACTTGGCAATCAACATCATTATTGCAATCTTGGCCGGCTTTAGAAGATGAGGCGGCGCATTTCCATCCATAGATTTCACATTTGTCATTAGATAATCCAGTGCAGGTACCTTTTTTTGCGATACTTTCACTTTCTTCATAACTGGGTATTTTTTGACAATCAGCATCTATACTACAATTAGTATCTTTTAAAAATGAACTGTCACAAATATTTTTTTGGCATTTAGCTAATTTTGCCATAGTAGGTCTACAGCTGTCAGGCATATTGTTTGGATCAGGACATAAACCAACTTTAGCATCAATTGTTAATGTGTCATTAGTAGGGGCAGTGTCTGAAGCTGCAATCTTAATATCTTGTGAAGAGATTTTTGCATCTTGTGTTGGTTGTGAATCAGCACAAGTACTGTGTGAACATGCAAAATTTGAAGAATCTGGAATTACTTGAGGACAGCCTGTGAGTAGTAGTAAAACAGTGAATAGAAAAAAAACGTGCAGAGATGTGGATTTCATAATCCGACCTCCAGTGATTTAGGCGTTGAATTGTCAAGGTTCAGTCTTCGTTCGGCGACTTATTAAGCCGGTTGCTACCTTTATTGTAGCCTGGCATTGTACTAAAGGAAAGGGGGATTTGTCAATGCTTGATTGTGTATACTATTTATTAGTATTTAAGGCAAAGTTGAATTAGCTAAAAATTAGAGTTTAAATATTTTTTTGAAAGTTTCTTTTCCTCGCTTTTCCTTTTGTTCATCTGTATATTTTATGATATAATATTTATACACAAGTGAACTTATGGTTTTAAGGTTTCCTAAGTTGAAAATATTTCAACAGTGGTGGGGAATACCCCTACTTGTTTTTGCGTTGGCTATAATTTTGCCAGGCATATTTTTTTATGCGCATCCAGTTAGCGCGGATTTCTCGCCTATCACTGGGCTTGTTTGGTATACACTTTCAAATATTTTTCAGTGGTTAAGCGGTTTTGCAACAGATATTTTGTTATGGTTAATTGGTTTGTTAATTTATGTATCTGGTTATAATAATTTCATAAATGCTAAAGTAGTTCAAGTTGGCTGGCCATTAGTGCGTGATGTGGCTAATATGTTTTATATTTTAGTAATGTTAGTAATAGCTTTTGCTACAATGCTTAAAATAGAAAAATACAGCATGAAGGCGCTATTGCCAAGGTTAATTTTAACAGCTATTTTAGTAAATTTTAGTAAAACAATAATTGGTTTAATTATAGATTTTGGGCAAGTAATAATGTTAACGTTTGTTAACGGTTATGCTGCTACGGCTGGTGGAAATTTTGTGCAGATGTTTGGTTTAAAAGCTATGACTGAATTAAGATCTGATAAATCAGTTGTAGATAGTCCAGCGCAGTTAAGTGTTCTTGCTAGTTTTTTCTTAGCTTTTATTTGTATTAGTATCTCAATGATAGTTGTAGGTATTTTTGTGGTAGTTTTACTTGCTAGAATTATTGTTTTATGGATTTTGATAGTTTTATCACCAATTGCTTTTCTTTTAGGTACTTTTCCTAAAGGACAAGACTATTATGGAAAATGGTGGAAAGAATTAATTAATAATGTAATTTCTGGTCCAATTGTTGCTTTTTTTCTTTGGTTGTCTTTAGCAGTTTTTGGCGGTGGTAATATGGGCAGCGCAGAATTAAAAGCAGGAAATGCTGTGCCAGATAAACCGTCTGGAGAGGCGGCTCAATATGCAGCCAATCTTGGTTTATCACAAGCTGGGGCATTAGATAATTTAACAACTTTTGCTGTTTCTATTGCTATGTTGTTAATGGGCTTGTCTCAAATTAATGAATTAGGTGTAGTAGGTGCTGGTTTAGCTAGTGGCGCAATGAGCACAATGAAAAGTGTGGCTACAAAAGCAATAAAGAGAGCTGTTGTCCCTGCTGCTTTAATAGCAGGTGGCGCTGGCATACCTATGGCTTTGGCCAAAATGTCAATTATGAAAGGTGGTATGGACATTGCAGCTAAAATGCCAGTAATTGGTAAAACAATGACAGGGTTCCGTAAAGCAGCTACAGAATATGTTGGTGAATCTGGAAAATTAGAACAAAAATTTGGTATTCCTGTGGCTGGGATGATAGCCAAGATCCCTGCTAGTGTTACTAGTGGATTATTAAGCGCTGCTGTTTTGGGAACTGGGGCTGCGGCTGGCGCTATAGGTAGAAAGGAAAAAGTATATGGCGCATTACAAAGACAAGGCGCTGGATTAAAAGCTGTTGGAGAGGAAATTGAAGCAGGAACAGAAAAAAATACTCTTTTGTCAAGATTTGGTCGCGCGGTTGGTGTTGGACATGCTGCTAGGTTAGCAGCTAGATTTGGTGGCGCTGTGCAAAAAAGAGGTGAAAAATTAGAAGATATGAAAGATGATCAAGGACGTCCAGCTGGTATTGGAACTGCTGCATTAAAGGGTTTAGTTGGTGGATTTCATTTTCAATTTCGTTCATTAAATAGCGCGCAAAGCAGGGCTGTTTTAAGTGTTGCAGCAGCGGAAAGAAAAGAAGCTCGCGAGGCAGATGCGCATGTGAAAGAAGAAGAACATCATAATGTAGTAGATCATGCATTTAGAGATCCTGCTTTTAATGACGCAGTTGACGCCCAGTTTGTATATGCAAATAGGATGAGAGCTGTGGAATTTACACCAGTTAGGAAAATTGCAGAAAAAAGAGATCCAGAAGGATTTAGGACAATGGTAGAAGAATTGCCAGCTTTTGCAGACAAACTTGGAGTTGGCGATGATGCTAGAAAACGACTCCGCGATTTTAAGATTAAAAATCCACGTTATAAATCCATTGAAAATAAATATGACGCTTTTGGTAATATTGTTGGTGAAACTGAAATGCAAGAACATGTAAACGATATGACTCCGGGAAACATGAAGAATGTTTCTGTTGACGATTTAAGAAATCCTAACTTTGCTATACTTGTAAATGGTCAATCTGATTTGACAGCAGACGGCAGGCTTTCAAAAAAACAGCGTGAAGCTTTGGATGAAGGATTGAGAGGTACTCCTCTTGAACCAAAACCATTTCGTAGCCCACCACCTCCACCAGTGCGCGCACCAAGACCGCCAAGGGGTGGTCGTAGAGGCGCTGCTCCACCTCCTGATGACGAAGAACCACCTGAAGATGAAGGTGGCCCTCCTCCATTTGGAGGCGGTGGCGGTGCTTTTTTCCTTGCTGCAAAAATACCAGGCGCAATATCTGCAGGAAAACGTTTCTTTGCACGAAGACCAATAACCCCAGAAGAATTTGATGATTATTCACCAGAAGAAAAGGCTCAAAGATTAGCATATACTAATAATGCTGATGAAGTTGAGGAACATCTTGGTTATCAACGGTCAACTGGCAATTTTGCCAATCCAGAAGCTCCAAATATTATTGGTGCAGCCGTAAGACAATCTGGCGCCGACAATGGCCAGATGCCAGAATGGGCAAAAAATTTAAAAGCCGAGGCTGTATTTTCAACCACCCCAGATCTTAAAATTGCTGGTTTAACACAAATGACGCAGGCGCTAGTTAAAAATGCTACTATTAGTCAGATTCTAGCGCTAAGAACAAGAGGAATGTCAGAAGATCAAAAAAAATTAGCCGCTGCGTTGCATTTAGCAATGATTGGTAGATTAGAATCCGAAGGTAATGAATCCGGCGTTGCTGAGCTAAGAGAAAAATTAGAAACTCGCGCTTATACGCCAATCAGAGAACAAGCAATTAAAATACAAGCGGAAATTCGTGATAGTGGTGGTTTAATGGCTCCTGTTTCATTAGAATAATAAGCCAAAATAATCAATATTTCATTTATGGCTGAAGAACAAAACCAAAAAATAATGCCAGCTTATGTTGAGGATCATATTGATGATCCTGATTTGGATAAATATTACAAAGAATTTTGTTCCGGTCTTGATTCAAAGCAAAATATCGTGTTGAATAATTTAGTTTGGCAAGTCTATAAAAAAGAAATTCTCGTTGATGATTTTGTTAAAAAAGCTACAGAATTAAAATTGCCACAATTTAGAGAAAAAATATTACCAGGAATTTTACGTTATGATTTTTATCCAATTGCAGATTATCTAAATTTGGATATTGCTAATGCTGGTACATATTTATCAGAAAAAATGTTAAGTGAAATTGTGATTATAGATCTTAAAGATTGGATAAATGATTTCTTAAATTCAATGGAAATTACACTTTCAGTGCAAAAGAAAACAAATTTATCCGATATTCTAAGGTCATATTTATATGGCGAAATTTCTGATGTTGGTATTATTGATTTAGTAATAGAAAGTGAAGAAAAAAATGGGGTAGAATTATCAGATATTCAGGCCAATCGTTTAATGGAAGAATTTACTGCTGTTGTTAAGGATTCTGTAAAAACTGGCGTAGTTATCAGTTCACAGGAGTTTAATTTAGATTTAACTGGAATTTTACCAGAGGTACCTGCTCCTTTGGCGCCCTTAGTAATACAGGATTTTCCCGTAGTAGCTGAAGAAATTATTAAAAAAAGTGGTTTAATAATTAACCCAGATTTGCGAACACGCTTTTTAAGTATTATTGTTTCTGGCTTAAAAGAAGTGCGTAAGATTATAGAAGTTCGTGAACGTTTGATGGCTGATAGTAAAATTGGTGGGGTGGGTTTAAAACTAGAAGATGCGGAAAATATTATAAATTTAATCAGCGCGGAAAAGAAAAAAAGAACAAACGCCGTGGTTGTTCAAGCTGCGCCAAAATTTTTAGAAAATACAACAGCTCCAGAAGTTTTATTACCCGCAGCTCCGGAGTTAAAAGAACTAGCATCTTCACAGCCTCCTTCTCCTCCACAAAATTTACCAATTGCGGAAACAGTAGAAAAAAAGTTAGATTTGGTAAAACCAGTAATTGTTACGGCTGCTGTAAAACCAGCGCAATCCATACAGATAGAAAAACCAAAAGTTTTAGCACCAACTACATCAGATATTAAACCAATTCAGGCTTCAACAATAAAAATAGTTCCGCAAGAAAAAGCAGCACCAAAAGTAGAGTTACAAGAAAAACCTCCAGTTCAACCAAAAACACCAGTCACTAACGCTATTCCGCAAACACCTTCTGGGCGCGCGCAAGTGTCGGATGTTGTTTATCGTACGCGTTTAATAGGGCCAATAGAAGAATTGTCCGGAATGGATCTAATTAATTTTCATCGTTTATCACCAAAGCCAAAAGTAGCAATAGATAAAATTAAAAGCAAGATAGAATTGCTAGGTGGAGAAGGTCATTCAAAAAAAATGCAGGGTGTGCAGGCTTGGCAAAAAAGCCCGCTGAATCAGTTGTATGTAGCCATATTAAATGAAGGTATTAAAAACATTAAACCAGTAAAACAAATTATTGAAGAAAGAAAGAAAAATAATTTAGAAACTTTGACTTCAGACGAATTTCAAGAGATAATGGAATTTAACAGGTCTTTACATTATTAGTATGGAAAGGTTTACGGTACCACAATTTATTGAGGTGGAAGATAAAATTTTTGGTCCAATTACTGTGCGTCAGTTTGTGATTTTATTGGTGGATGGAATTTTTTTAGCGGTAGTTTATAAATTAGCCGATTTAGCTTTATTTATTTTAATGTTAGTAATTTTTGGGGGATTTGGTTTGGTTTTGGCTTTTATAAAAATTAACGGACAAAATTTTCATTTTTTTCTTTTAAATGTTTTTGAGACATTAAAAAAGCCTGCGGTGCGAATTTGGCAAAAAAAATATTCTGATAGTGAATTAAAATATTTAATCAAAGAAGAAAAAATAACGCCACCGCCACCTGCCTTGTATAAAGAAGCCAGACTAGTATCACATTTAAGCGAATTAGCTTTGGTAGTGGATACAGGCGGCAGATATGTTCAGGAAGAATAAATATGCAATCAGCAAAATTAGCAGGAAAAAAAATATCAGCCTCTACTCAGCAGTATTTGGATATAGACCAAATACATGATGATACTGTGGTGATGAAAGACGGCACATTGCGAGCTGTACTTTTGGTATCCAGCGTAAATTTTGCTTTAAAAGCAGAAGAAGAACAAGATGCCTTAGTGGCCGCCTACGCTAGTATGTTGAATGTTTTAGATTTTCCAATTCAAATAGTTATTCAATCACGCAAGTTAAATATTGATAACTATATGGATCGCTTGCGCGAATCAGAAAAAAACCAGACTAACGAATTATTAAAAATTCAGATTGCGGATTATCGCGTGTTTATTTCCCAATTGGTGGATATTGGGCAGATTATGAGCAAAAAATTTTTTGTGGTTGTTCCTTTAAATCCAATGTCTAATAGACAAAAAAGTTTTTATGCCAGACTTAAAGAAACATTTGCTCCTGTTTTATTTGTTACTATGCGTCGTGATTTATTTTTAAAAAGAAAAAAGGATTTAGATTCTCGTGTTAGTCAGTTGCTTGGTCAGTTACAAAATATGGGTTTATCCGCTGTAAAATTAGATACCCAAGGTTTAATAGAACTGTATTATAATTCGTATAATCCGCAATTAGCTGACGTACAAAAATTAACTGATTTATATAAATTACAAGTAGAAGAATAATATGGCTTTTGCACCTACTACAATTGATTCAGGCAAGCCTAGGCCACCAAAGGCTCCCACAGAGGCGGAAAAAATGGCTACTTTAAAAAGTCAGTCTCATAAAGAAGCTATTACTCTAGAAGAAGAAAGAGTTTATCGTAAGGGAGTAGTATCTGTTAAAGACTTAATTTCTCCTTTAGCTTTTAAGGTAGATCCAAGCTTTGTGCAACTAGGCGATATTTATGCACGCACTATTTTTGTTGTAACTTATCCACGATATATTTCTGTGGGTTGGTCATCTCCAATTATTAATCTGAGTTACGCTTTGGATGTTTCAATGTTTTTTTATCCCGTGCCATCCAATGTAATTTTAAAACAATTAAAAAAGAAAGTTGGTACCTTAGAAGCGCAAATTATGGCAGATTCAGAAAAAGGCGGCGCTCGCGATCCGTTGCGAGAAACTGCTTTGCGTGATGTGGAAGCTTTGCGTGATAATTTAACACAAGGTATTGAGCATTTTTTTCAATTTGCTTTTTACGTAACAATTTATTCTCCAAGTAAAGAAGGATTAGATAAAATATCTGAGGAAATAGAGACTATTTTTGGTTCTAAGTTAATTTATACAAAGCGTATATTTTTTCAATCAGAACAAGGTTTCAATTCTACTTTACCAGTTGGCAATGACGAGTTAATGATTGCTTTTAACATGAATACTTCGCCAATTGCTTCATCTTTTCCATTTATTTCTTCAGATGTTACATCAGATAATGGAGTTTTGTATGGTGTGAATCAGCATAATAATAGTTTAATTTTATTTGATAGATTTACTTTGCAAAATGCTAACATGGTAGTTTTTGCAACTTCTGGGGCTGGAAAAAGTTATACAATAAAATTAGAAGTTTTGCGTTCTTTAATGTTGGGAACGGAAATTATAATTATAGATCCAGAAATGGAATATAAGCATCTATGCGAAGCTGTTGGCGGCGCTTATATTAATGTGTCTTTAGCATCAGAAAGTAAAATTAATCCTTTTGATTTGCCACGTCCAGTTGGGGAAGAGGTAAATGTGGATGATATTATTAGAAGCGCTGTAATTACTGTAAAGGGTTTGCTTAGAATTATTTTAGGCACGGTTACGGCGCAGGAAGATTCCTTAATAGATCGCGCTTTGTTAGAGACATATGCTAAAAAGGATATAGGTTCAACCTCGGATTTAACCTTGGTAGAACCTCCTATTATTCAGGATCTTTTGGATATTTTAGAAGGTATGGAAGGTACAACTGATTTGGTGTTAAGATTAAAAAAGTTTACTGACGGTACTTTTTCTGGCTTATTTAATTCACCAACAACAGTAGAGATGAAAAATCAGTTGGTAGTATTTAGTGTTAGAGATTTGGAAGATGAATTAAGGCCTTTGGCAATTTATTCAATTATTAATCATATTTGGAACGTGGTAAGAAGCGAAAGTAAAAAAAGAATTTTAGTTATTGATGAAGGTTGGTGGTTAATGCAACATGAAGATAGCGCTAAATTTATTTTTGCTTTAGTAAAACGTTGTCGCAAATATTATTTAGGTGTTACAACAATTACTCAAGATGTTAATGATTTCTTGCGTTCGCAATATGGCCAAGCTATTATCAATAATAGCGCTTTACAAATTCTGTTAAAGCAATCGCCATCTAGTATAGATGAAATTGCCAAAACTTTTTTGCTTACACAGTCTGAAAAATATTTCTTATTAGAGGCTGGTGTAGGTGAAGGAATATTTTTTGCTGGCCAAAAACACGCGGCTATTAGGGTAGTGTCTTCTTATACTGAAGATCAGTTGGTTACTACAGATCCTAAACAGCTTTTGGCTTTGGAACAAGCAAAAAAAGAATTTGCAGAAAGCAATGTTGATGCAGGTTCTTTACCTCAGGCTTAAAATATAAACTATTATCCTATGACATTTCGAGGCAAAATTTTTCTTTACGGTGGCATTATCTTACTTTTTATAATTGGTTTAATTTTAGCGATTATTTTTAGACCAAAACAAGATGCGATTAATGTGCCTACCAATAATGGTGCAGAAGAAATTACTCAGGTAATTTCAGCTCCATTGCAAATTCAGCCAATAACTACGCTTAAGCCTGCTACTAAAGAAGATGTTGTAATTGGCAGTAAAGAATCGCTAATTCAAACAAGAGTAAAGAATTTTGTTGAAATTTTTGGTTCCTATAGTGTTGAAGCAAATTTTATAAATTTTACAGAGTTAAAACCAGTTGTGACAGACACTGTTGCAAAGTGGTTGTTGACTTATCCAGAACAGCTAAAAAATAAACAAGCAGCAGATTTTGTCGGTGTAACCACAAGAGTATTAAGTCAAAAAATTACTGATTCAACCGATAATAGCGCCGCTGTTTTGGCTTCTACGCAGCGAGAAGAAACCAGAATATCTGGAAAGTTTATAACCTATCCAGATATAACAATAAAATTAGTGTTAGTTAATGGTGTGTGGTTGGTGGATGGCGCTTACTGGCAACAATAATAAATTTAAATGCTCTGCTTATCCGCAGGGCATTATTTTTTATGATAGTAAAATTTATTAAAGATTTGTTATTTCCTATTTTTTGTTTATCTTGTGATAAGGAAGGTGATCTATTATGTTTAGGATGTTTAAAAAAATTAGATGTCCAGATTCAATTTTTTTGTCCAGTTTGCTATGTAAATAATACCACAGGAGAAGTATGTGGTAAGTGTTGTGAAAAGTCTTTTTTAAATGGGGCGGTTTCTTTAACAGATTATAAAAATGATATTATTTCAGAATTGGTTAAGCAATTAAAATATAATTATATAGAAGAAGTAGGAGAAATATTTGGTAGAATTTTTAAGAATAGTTTACAAACTAATTATTTTCAATATTTTTTTACTGGGGATTGCGTATTCATCCCAATTCCACTTCATCAAAAACGTTTTTTGGTTAGAGGTTTTAATCAGTCGGAATTAATAGCTAATGAAATGGCTAAGTATACTGGTGTAGTTGTTAAGAAAGATATATTAATACGTAACCGTTTTACAGTTCCACAAGCTCAACTAAATGGTGTAGAAAGGCGTAAAAATTTGCTGGGAGCTTTTGAATTAAAGAAAAGTCTTATTTTTAAAAAAGTAATTTTAATTGATGATGTTTTTACTACTGGCAGTACTTTGCAGGAATGCGCTAAGGTGTTAAAACAGGCTGGAGTAGGGGAGGTTTGGGGTTTAACTGTAGCTAGGGAAGCGTAGTCTTGATTTATTTTTTTAAAATTGTTATAGTGTTTTTGTTAACCATTGGAGAGTTGGCCGAGTGGGCCTAAAGCGAGTATCGCAGCTTTTGGCGGGTGTTGAAAAAAACACCCAGGAAGACACGAAGTCACTGTTTTTTGTTCGAGGCTGTGCCGAGTAATATGGAGAGTTGGCCGAGTGGCTTAAGGCAGCAGTTTGCTAAACTGCGCTCCCGTAAGGGGGCTCATAGGTTCGAATCCTATACTCTCCGAGTTTAATACAATGCTGAGCGACGGCGAAGTGAGAGACGCGGGCGAATCTTATTTCTTAGCGTCTAATACAATTTATGGAAGGGTGGCAGAGTGGTCTAATGCGACAGTCTTGAAAACTGTTGTCCTTTTACGAGGACCGTGGGTCCGAATCCCACCCCTTCCGAATTAAAAATACTATTAGTAAATACTAGTAGTATTTTTAATTTTGTAAAGTTGAAGAGGATTCTGAGGGCACAAGAAAGAGTCGAGCAAGCGTAGACTCTGAGTGTCGCGTCCTGGCTTTTTGTCAGAGTAAAAAGGAACCACATACTTTCTTGTCCCTTCCTCTTTACAAAAATAAAATTATTCTCTATAATGCTGTCATAAATTTAATCATTTGCTTATGTCCTACCCAATCGTACACGTAAAAACAAAAGATGACAAAACTTTATTTGGTTTATTTTTAGAATCATCTCAAACTAAAACAATTTTTATTCATACTCATGGAACTGCTAGTAATTTTTATGAAGAATATTTTGTTGAGTTGCTGTCAAAAAAAATGGTTGAAAAAGGTATTTCATTTTTGTCCGCTAATAACCGCGGGGCTACTGTATATGATGCTTATGAAAAAACAGGTACTGCTGTTGAATTATTTACTGATTGCACAAAAGATTTAGATGCTTGGATAGAATTTGCAATTGAACGTGGGTATAACAAAATTATTTTATCCGGTCATAGTTTGGGGACAGAAAAGGTTGTTTATTACACGGGTTTTGGCGCATATGCTAATAAAATATCAGCTGTTATTCTTTTTGCTCCAGCTGATTCATTAGGTTCTCATTATTTACAAGACGGAGAGCCAAATACTAAGACTGCTCAAAGAGTGGAGAGAATGTTAAAAATGGCCGAAGATTTGATTAGTGAAGGCAGGAAAGACGAATTTTTGCCACGTGATGCATACGGAAGTCATGATGGTATATCACCTAAAAGCGCAGAATCATTTATTGATTTTTTAGGAAGTGAATCAAAATTGATTTATGGGTTGCCGTATCATAAAAAAAAGTTAGAAACATTTGCAAAGGTTACTGTTCCAATTTTTGTTTTAATTGGAGATCAGTATGAATTTACCGCGCTGCCAATTGAAGAAGCCTTAAAATTGATGGAAAGTGAAAATCCTAATACGGAAACAGCTTTATTGAAAAATGCTAATCATGATTTTGAAGGCAAAGAAATTGAGTTGGTGGAGCTAGTTGATGATTTTATTGCAAAACACAGCCTAGTTTAATTGAGTATTAAACTTAATAAAGGATTTTGTGTGAAATCCTTTTTTTTGTTATACTTGTGTTAGGTAATCATCATAAAAATTGTGTTTTATGCCTTTAAAACAATCATCTAAAACAGTGCCTGTAATGGCCAATAATGATTTTTTTGGTAACCTTATTGGTAAAGTTAAGTCTACTATTAAAAATAACAGTATGCCAGAATGGTCTGTTGCTCAAGATGAAGGGCAATTGTCTGTGGACGTGGGGCAGGGTGACAATAAATTAGTTGTGGTGGCTACTATTGCTGGAGCGCGTCCAGAAGACGTTTCTGTAAATATACATAATGATTTATTAACAATTCGTGGCTCAAGAAGTAGAGAAATAGATTTAAAAGATGATGATTATTTTTATAAGGAGTGTTATTGGGGAAAATTTTCCCGCACTATTGTTTTGCCTGTGGATGTGATTACAGATGAAGCAGAAGCAACATTTAAAAATGGCGTGTTAACTATTGTCATACCAAAAGAATCAGCAAAAAAGAAAGTAAATATAAAAGTTTTAGATGAATAGTTTAATAATATGAAAAAAAAGTCTTGTGTTATAGATCGTTTGGAAGAAGAAAAGGCTGTGCTAAAGTTTGATAACGGGCAAATTTTAAATGTAGAAATAGATTTTTTGCCAGATGGAGTAGGTGAGGGAAGTGTTTTAGACATTAATTTTCAGGATGATGAAAAAGAAAAAGAAAATAGGGAATTGGTTGCCAAGTCTTTACTAAATGAAATTTTAAAAAAGGATTAGTTGGTTAATATGTTTGAACAGTTATTAAAAACAGATTTAAATTTGAAAAGATTAATTAATCGTGTACATTTGTTAGCTATTGGAAACCGTATTTTAGCTGCGGTAATTATTTTTATTGTCTTGCTTATAATTAGCTTTGCTTGGATGTTGGCGCAATTGCCAGAACGAACAATCGCTCGCGGTGTCACTGTGGGTTTAATAGATGTAGGAGGTTTATCAATTGAAAAGGCACAGTATCTTATTGAATCCCAAACTGATGCTCTAGAAAGTAATGGTTTAACTTTTGTCTATAAGAATATTAGTTTTAATGTTGGTTCTGTGAATAATGTAGAAAATAATCCAGAATTGTCGCAGGTAGTTTTTAAATATAGTCCAGAAGAAACAATTAAAAAGGCTTATAATATTGGTCATGTTGGTTCATTGTGGCAGCAATATTCAGATAGATTGTGGGCAAGAATTTTTGGCCAAAAGGTTTCACTTGATTATTCTTTAGATAATAAGCAAGCAGAAAAAATATTTAAACAAAATCTGTCCATATATGATGAGCAATCACAAGATGCTAACTTAAGGGTGGTTTGGCGTACTAGTAAGCCAGAGGTAGAGTTGGTTAAAGAATTTGGCGGTAAGGTTTTTGATTATACTTTAGCTTTAAATGATCTGAAAAATCATCTAGATACTCTGGATTCATCAATGATATTAATGCGTCAGCAGATTAGTCAGCCGCAAATTTTAATGACCAATGCTTTAATATTAAAACCAAATTTAGAAAATATATTAAGTAAAGGGGAATTAATTTTGGTTTACAAGGATCAAAATTATAAAATCCCAACTAAAGAATGGTCTAAATGGGTTAGTGTTGTAAAAAATAATGAGATGGGTATTTCTTTAGGTATTAATGAAGTGGCAATTGATTATTTAAAAAATAATATTGCTCCAAAAATTGAGTTACCTGTTCAGGAAGCAAAATTTTTAGTTAAAAATGGCAGAGTGGAAGAATTTCAAGCAGGTGAGACAGGGGAACAGATTGACTATGTTTCAACAATAGCAGGTATTCAAAATAGTATTGTTGGAAACGCTTCAACAACTTTAGTAATTAGTATTATTAAGATGGAACCTGCAATTGGTGTAGATAAAATAAATGACATGGGTATTAAGGAGTTGGTGAGTGTTGGAAAAACTAGTTTTAAAGGAAGTCCACCAAATCGCAGACATAATATTGCTGTTGGAGCCAAGGCTTTAAATGGTATTTTAATTGCGCCAGGAGAAGAGTTTTCTACAATAAAAAGGCTTTCACCCATAGAAGCAAAATCCGGTTATCTACCAGAACTGGTGATTAAAAATAATACAACTAAACCAGAATATGGTGGCGGGTTGTGTCAAATAAGTACTACATTGTTTAGAGCGGTTTTAAATGCAGGTTTACCAGTTTTAGAACGCCATAACCATGCTTACCGTGTTTCTTATTATGAACCGCCAATTGGTATGGATGCAACAATTTATGATCCTAAACCAGATTTTAGATTTATAAATGATACTGGTAAATATTTGCTTTTGCAAACTGGGGTTAAGGGCGATGAAGTAATATTTGAGTTTTGGGGCACAAAAGATGGACGCGAGATTATAATGTCTACGCCAAAAACGTTTAATCCAAAATCTCCACCAGCTCCAAGGTTGATTGAGACATTAAGTTTGCCAGTTGGTCAAAAAAAATGTACAGAAAAAGCGCATGCTGGCATAGACACAATGTTTAATTACACAGTTGTTTATTCAAATGGAGAAAAAAAATCAGAAGATTTTTATAGTCATTATAAACCGTGGGGCGAAGTGTGCGCTATTGGTGTGGCAAAATTAACTGAATCTGCTCCAGCTGTTGATACTTTAATAAGTAATTCAGCTTCTACTAGTGTTAATAGCACTGTACCAGAAATAAAACAGCCATAAATAAAAGATATAAAACAAAAGACCCGCTGTGGTGTAACACACTCAGCGAGTCTTTTTTTAAGCAGTTTTTTAAAGTAGGTGCTCAAGAAGATTTGTCAAAGGAGAGGTCTAGCCCGTGGGCCAGATCCTTCCTCCGACGAATCCCCATGCTTGTCGTGAGCACCTACTTTTTTGGAACTGCTCTACGTAATTCAGATAAAAATAGGCGATATTGATTTTTTAAATTCAAGCCTTTTAAAACAGAACTAATAATTATAACAGATAATATGATATTTGTCAAGGTGGTGGGGTGGAAAAGTGTATTTTAAGCACAAAACAGCCCCTCTGCTGGCTAGTAGATGGGCTGTTTTAATACGAAAAGGCTATTTTTTGATAATTTTATCGATTAGGCCGTACTTTAAGGCTTCATCCGGACTCATGTAGTTATCTCGGTCTGTATCTCTTTCTATTTTATCTATTGGTTGACTAGTGTGATAAGCTAAAAGTTTGTTTAATCTATCTTTGGTTTTTAAAATATGTTCAGCGCGAATTTTTACATCAGTTGCTTGTCCTTCGGCGCCGCCCATAACTTGATGAATCATAACCTCGGCATTGGGTAAAATAAATCTTTTACCTTTAGCGCCGGCAGCTAATAAAAAAGCGCCCATGCTTGCTGCCATGCCAATACAAATAGTGGAAACATCAGCGCCAACATATTGCATTGTGTCATAAATTGCTAAACCGGCTGTAACAGAACCACCTGGGCTATTAATGTATAGTTTGATTTCTTTGTCCTTACTTTGGCTATCTAAAAAAAGTAATTGAGCAATTATAGCATTAGCTACGTCATCGTCAACTGGAGTGCCTAAAAAAATTATTCGGTCTTTTAAAAGACGAGAATAAATATCATAAGCTCTTTCTCCGCCAGTTGTTTTTTCTATAACGGTTGGTATAAGAAATTGTGAATTGGTGATTTTATTCATATTTGTTTAATTAGAATTATTTCATCTATATTTTATGTGAATTTGGCTAATTAGTCAATTTAAATAAAAAAAATTTAATCAAAAAGAGGGTTGTTAATCCTCTTTGTTGTGTTGTTGTTATTGTTGAGTAATTTTTTGTAATAGATCCACAACACCTTGGGTGCGTGGTTTTTCTGATAGAAGTTTACAGCGTGCCTTGTATCTCTCGGTAGCATTTTGTACAGCATAATGAATAACCCTTTTGTCATTGTCAATCCAGTCTGCTGGTTGGCTGCCAATCATGTAAATTTGATCTATACTATATTGATCTAAAAGCCAAGATACACCACAAGCATTTTGAGTATCGCAATGATGAATTGTACACGAACCTTCGGCAATGTTGATGCCAATTTCCATCTCCGCAAAACGGATTTCTGTTGGTAGTGTGTTTTGCAAGATGAATTTTACTAACGCTATTGTTTCATCAAGCCATTTTAAAGCGGGTACTAGTTTACAATCTGCTTGACGACATAAAACTCTAAAACTCAAACTGCGAATTCGGTAAGGGTTTGTAATTACAGCAAATTCATATTGCTTGGTTAGCAGCTTTGGGTCATCCAGACTATCAGCTAGTAATACACGATCGTTAAAGATTGCTGTTAGGGCTCTTTCAAACCGATGGCGGATTGCTGTCATCTGAATCAGCTGCTTGGCTGGCGCAGTATATTGCGTCTTGAGTCCGTGCATTACCAATGCACCACGTTCCGCAACTATCGGCCCGTTCATCCACAGTGTTTCTGCCATGTTGAGCATGGTTTGCAGTGGAGTATCAGAATTGAAACCAAGAATTAAGCCAGCTTTCTGAAATCGCTTAAACGTCTTAACAAGATCGTTTGGCAATATAGTTAAGTTATGTTCTTTGTCAACGAGCGTCTCCTCAAAACTCATCAGAACGAGTTTGGGCTTGTTTTTTTTCTTGAGTACCATTGGTCTCTCCTTCGTTTGATGCAGATAAAATATCATTTTAAATTAATTTTGTCAAGATAAAAATATTAATGCTTGTTGTAAAATAAAAGACCCTGTTTTTTTGACAGAGTCTTGGTTGCAAAAGTTTATTAAATTATTTTATGTAATCAGCTTTGCAAGTTCAATAGCTTGGACTACACGACCATCCAGATCTTTGTAATTTGCTATTGTACTAAAACCTAGCGCTTTAAACCATAAGTAAGTTACGCTAGGAGGTAGTGTTTTGGTACGCGCCAGAGTAATAGTTAAACCCTTACTTATTGCATCTTTAAGGTAAAGGTTGTGAAGGGCGCTTGCAATCTTTTGTCCGCGCATTTCTGAAACTACAGCGATTTCATCAAGATAGGCAACAGTGGCTGAATTATATAGTTTTTTAAGTGAAGGTTGTAAAAGTTTATCTGCTAACTCTTTAATATCAATACTATAACCAATACAAAAACCAACGATTTTATCATCTAAAAGAGCAATCCAGCAAAATGAACCTTCTGTTATTTCATGTTGTAAATCATTTCGGACTTCATCATCTGGCCAATAATCAACAACATTTGTATTACAGTGCTGAAAATTTATATCCACCAATTCTTGTTTTTCTTGAATACCCCATTTTTTTTGACAGACAAAACATTTCTTCCATTCATTCCAAGGATTGTCAGTATAAACAATTATGTAAACTTGGACGAGTTCATCAAGATAATAAGGGAGATTGCTTGTGGTTAGTTGTTGAAAGCGGACTTGTGGTGTAGGCATTATGCCCTCCATTTGAATTGTTAAAGTACAAAGCTGCCAAACAAGTGGCAGCTTCTAGTGTGAATATTCAAATTAGAAGTTGCAACTCATTTTATTTAGGGCTAATTTATAACCGCCTTTGCCATTTGTTAGCCATTTGGAGATTCTGGCAATTGTAGTGGAGCTTAATCCGGTTTTTTTCTCAATAGTGGAGTAGGGAATATTTTTATTTAACATGATAACTGTTTCCCAGCGGTTACTTAGTTCTGTAATTTCTTTCTCAGTTAATAAATCACGAAAAAATTTTTTCGCTTCATCCAATGTTTCTAAGGTTAAGATGGTATGATAAAGATTGTCAGTTTTGGATAAATTTTTATGTAACATATTTACTTTATTAAGTTAAAGCACTTTATTATAGTAAAGTATAACATAAAACAAAAAAAGAGGTCAAGACCTCTTTGTGGATAACTAGATAATTGCCCAGTTACCGTCTTTTTCTTTAAGTGTGCCGTTGATAGAAAATCCAGCAGCCTTAATGTGCCCGCCGCCGCCAAAAGCTTTGGCGATTTTACTAACATCAGTGTTATCGTCCGTAGTGCGTAAGCTGCCTTTAACAATGCCGTTGCCTTTGTCTTTTAATAACATTATTATTTTAGCGCCTGTTAAATTGCATAAAAAATTAGCAATGCCCTCAATTTCTTCGTCGCCAATTTTAGCATCAATTAAATCTTCTGGAATAATAACTGCGGTGGCAATATTATGTGTTTCATTTATATAAAGTCTGCTTAATACTTTACCCCATAAACGTAAAGCATCAAGCGACTTGTTTTTAAATGTCCAACCTTGGATCAGTTTTAAGTTGGCGCCAGAACTTAATAAACGGCTGCCAATTTTCATTGCCTCGGCAGAAGTGGCAGGATTAGAAAAATTAGAAGTATCGGTTACTAAACCGGTTAGTAAGCAAGTAGCAATATGTTTATCAATTAAAATTTCATTGATTTGAAAAAAACGATAAAGTACTTCTGTGGTAGAGGCAGCGGTATTTAAAACTAAATTATGATGACCAAAATTTGTGTTCGTGGCGTGGTGATCTATGTTTATAATAATAGGGGAGTATTCTAAATTATTTATGTGTTCACTTACGCCCGCGTAGCGTAAGTCCCCAGAATCAACAACAATAATTACATCAAAAGATTGTCTTTTAAAAATAACAGGATCTGTTATAAAATATTCAATGTGTGGCAAAAAAGCTAAATTTTGGTTAATACTTGTTGCGCAAAAAGCAGTATGGTTTTTGCCAATATTGCGTAAATGTTGCATCAAAGCGCAAGCAGAAGATAGGGTATCTCCGTCAGGGTTTTTGTGGGAAATTATCAAGATATTGTCTGCCTTGTTAATTTCCTCATGAATTTTTTTGGCGGTTATTGTCATAGAGTTAACGAGCTAGTATAATCAATTTGGCAGAGCTTGTCAATATTGGTATAATAGCACTTATTTAGATTAACGGCCTTATGTATCTTCAGCGCCTAACAATTCAGGGTTTTAAGTCATTTGCTCAAAAAACTAGCCTAGAGTTCTTGTTGCCTCAAAATGGTAAAAAGGGTTTAACTGCAGTTGTTGGCCCAAATGGTTCTGGAAAAAGTAATATTGCCGATGCTATTAGATGGGTTTTAGGTGAACAATCTATTAAAAATTTACGTGGTAAAAAGGGTGAAGATGTTATTTTTGCTGGGTCAGATAAAAAGGCTCGTTTGGGTGTGGCGGAGGTAACTTTGCTATTAAATAATGAAGATAAAGAAGCTCCAATTGAATTTAGCGAAGTAGAAATCACTCGTAGATTATATAGAGACGGAGACAGTGAATATTTGATCAACGGACATCAGGCTAGATTGCAAGACATTGTTTTATTATTAGCGCGCGCTAGATTCGGTCAGAAAAATTATTTAGTAATTGGCCAAGGAATGGCTGATGCAATTTTGCGCGCCACGCCATCAGAACGTAAAGATTATTTTGATGAGGCCGCAGGTATTAAAGAATTCCAAATCAAACGTCAAGTTGCCTGGAATAAACTAGAAGCCACAAAAGAAAATATTACTCAGGCGGAAGGTTTGGTTAGAGAAATAGAACCACGCTTGCGTTCTTTAGAAAGACAAGTAAAACGTTTAGCGCAACGTGATGAAGTAGAGGCAGAATTGCGCGGAATACAAAAACAATACTATGGTGATTTGTGGCGATCTTTGGCTGAAAGATTAAGCGAATTTAATAAACAGTACGCCAGAATTGATGAAGATTTGCAAAAAAAGAAAGTTGAAGAAAAAGAAATTTTAGGACGTTTTCAAAACTTAGAACAAGCGCAAGTTGTAACACAAACTTTTTTAGAATTACAAAAAAAATACGAAACAATTTTACACGAACGCCAAGCTTTAGAACAAAAAAAGTTTCGTTTGCAAAGTCAGTTGGAATTAGCGCGCGTTCGCGCAGATAGTCAAAAAACTTTTATTCCTTTGCCGTTGCCAGATATTATTAAAGAGTTAGATGAATTGGTAACTGGTTTAAATTTATTATCCACAGATTTAAGTAGTATAAAAGATATTGCTTTGTTAAAAGCGCGTTTTAATCCTTTAAAAGAAAAAACAGCTTCTTTGTTAATAAGGTTAAAAAATCCAGAAGTTAAAAAAGCGGCTTACGTACAAGATCCAATTATTTTAAAAGAATTAGAAGAGATTGAAAAAACTTTAGCGGCTTGTGCAGCCTCTTTGGTGTTTATAAATCAAGAAATTCAAAACTTAAATAAAGAAGAAGAAAAAAAGAAAGGTGAATTTTTTGATTTGCAAAGATTATTGCAAAATAAACAAGGTGAAGTGCATAGTTTAGAACAGCATTTACATAATGTCAGTATTGAATTAGCCAGATTAGAAACCCGTAAAGAAGGCTTAGAAGAAGAAATTAGTATTGAAATGGGTCCATTAGCTGCGGAAGTAAAATTGAATCATCAGCAGCCAGTGGAAAAAATAATAGAAGAATTACAGCCGCAAATTTATAGATTAAAACATCAATTAGAGTTAATTGGGGGAATTGATCCTCAAGCTGTAACTGAGTATGAAGAAACAAAACCGCGTTTTGAATTTTTAGAAACACAAATTATTGATTTGAATAAAGCCTTAGAAGATTTGATCAAAACAATTTTAGAAATGGATGAAGTAATGAAAGAAAAACGTACCGAGGCCATGAAAAAAATTAATGAAGAGTTTAATAGATTTTTCCAAATTTTATTTAATGGTGGGTCTGCAAAATTAGTGCCACTTTTTGAAGAAGAAAAAAAGGCAGAAGATTTGCCAGAAGGTGAGGGGGAAGAAGTAAAAGATGAAAAATTGCCAGAAGAAAAACGCGAGCCTGTAATGTGGGGAGTGGACATTCAAGCTACGCCGCCAGGAAAACGTATTAAAGATATTAGTATTTTATCTGGTGGTGAAAAAGCTTTAACTAGCGTGGCACTTATTTGCGCAATTCTTTCTTATAGTCCATCGCCATTTGTAGTATTAGATGAAGTGGATGCTGCATTGGACGAGGCTAACTCTGTGCGTTATGCAGAAATTTTAGAAAGATTATCAGAACGTACGCAATTTATTGTAGTTACTCACAACCGCGCCTCAATGACAAAATCCCATATTTTATATGGTGTAACAATGGGTGATGATGGAATTTCTAGATTATTATCTGTTAAACTGGAAGATGCTGAAAAATTTGCGAAATAGAGCTTTGTCTACCTTGATCTTGACTTTTATTTAGACTTGCTTTATACTGTGATTACATTTAATTTAATACTCATTTAAGTGTTTTATGTTAATTATCCGTTTAACTAGAACTGGTAAGGCAAAAATGCCAAATTACCGTTTGATTGTTTCAGAAAAAACCAAAGATCCATGGGGAGCTTATTTAGAAAACGTTGGTTCTTATAATCCACGCACTAAAGAGGCTGTTTTAAATGCTGAAAGAATAAAATACTGGATCAGTAAAGGTGCTCAACCAACTGCTACTGTTAATAATCTTTTAGTAAATAAAAATGTTATTGTTGCTGAAAAGCAAAATGCAGTTAAGATTAGTAAAAAACGTAAAGAAAAATTAGCAGCTAAAAAGAAAGCAGAGAAACCGGAGTAAGAAAGAATTTGTTGAAGTTCTGAAATTCTTGTATAATAGATGATATTAATGTCCTGGGTGAATGTATTAGATGCACCAGTCGACAGGACTATAAAAATTTAAAGTAAAAAGTAGTATGGCAATTAACGGAGACCAACAGTTTGTGGAAGACGTTGTGAAAGCAATCGTCGGCCATCCAGAAGATGTCAAAACCGAACGTGTTGTTGATGAACGCGGAGTATTAATTACTCTTTTCGTCAATCCAGCAGATATGGGTTATGTCATCGGTAGAAGTGGTCAAACAGCCCGTGCTATCCGCACACTTTTAAAGATTGTCGGCGCTAAAAATAACGCTCACGTCAATCTAAAAATCTATGAACCAGAAGGTTCACGCGGACCACGTATGCAACAACCAGTTGTGGAATCAGTAGACACTTCAGCAGTAGATGACATGAATATCTTATAGTCAAAAAATAAACAACTCCCAAATAAATTATGGGGGTTGTTTTATTTTAGGAATTCGTTTATAGTTATTTATGCAAGTTGTCTCGCTTGTTTCGTAAAAATTTTGTTGTGCAAAATATCGTTCTGTTTAAAACTTTTTTTGCGCGCGGACTTGTCACCGCGTCTGCAAAAAAATTATGAAACAGAACTAAATAGTTCTTAACGTAAAGTTATTTATGCAATTTGATATACTTACAATTTTTCCAAAAATTATTACAGATTATGCCGGGGAAAGTATTTTAAAACGCGGACAAGCTTCTGGCGCTATTAAAATTGTTGCGCATGATTTTAGAAAATTTACAGAAGATAAACATCATAAGGTTGATGATCATCCATATGGCGGAGGAGCTGGTATGGTTTTAAAAGTAGAACCAATTTATAAATGTTTAGAAAGTTTGGGATTATTAAAAAATGGCAAGAAAAGTAAAATACCAAAAACAAAAATAATCATTTTAGATCCGGCTGGTAAAAAATTTAATCAGCGTTTGGCAGAAAAGTTTTCTAAAATGGACAGATTGGTTTTTGTTTGCGGACGTTATGAAGGATATGATGAAAGAATTTATAAATTTGTTGATGAAAAAATTTCAGTTGGCGAT
>Ga0172369_10001426_pt1 | contig 34356 bp, 23 predicted proteins | sample LakKiv25m_FD_114539 | JGI IMG/M metagenome (GOLD analysis project Ga0172369, IMG submission 114539) | Freshwater microbial communities from Kabuno Bay, South-Kivu, Congo - kab_022012_11.25m | ecosystem: Environmental > Aquatic > Freshwater > Lake | place: Democratic Republic of the Congo... | reverse complement strand
CTTCGTAGTAGTCCCTTTTCTCCATCACCCCTTCCCATTGGCCACGCCTGCGAATGGCGTGCCGGACGCGATCGTGCCGCGCCAAGCAAGGCCGCCACACGGAAGTGTCAAGTCCGGCAGTATGCTGCGCGCGGGCCCAGCTGGCTACGTGGCCGGTGCAAACGTGGACGCGAAGCGGCGGTCTTGGGCGCTGCGTGTCGCTTTTGCGCGCCGCGAAGTTGCCAATCGCGAGCCCCGCGTCTACCTTCATGGCGCGTCGCTTGCAAAGTTCGTGCAAACTGCGGCGATGAAAGCGTAGCATCGGCGTACGCAGCCCATGCCGGAGCCAGTGCGGTTCATGGATTTCAAGCAGGGACTTCACCTCGGACAGCGACTGGAGCAGCGGCTGGTGATGACCCAGCAGCTGCAGCAGGCGATCCGGTTGTTGCAGCTCTCGCGAACGGAACTGGCCGAAAGCATTCAGGATGCTCTTTCGGAGAACCCGTTGCTCGAGGAGGCGGCGCCTGCCGAACTGGCTGCGGGCACGCTGATGAGTTCCGTGACCCAAGGCGAGGGCCAGGTCGCGGACTTCGAATCGCCGGGCTCGCCGTCCGAGCGCACCGAAATCGACTGGCAGTCCTACTTTGCCGATGTCGCCCGCGGCCCGACGGAAGGCGCCGGCCGCTACAGCGACGCGGACGAGGAAAGGCCTGCACTTTCACAGACGTTGACGCGGGCCAGCACGCTCAGCGAGTACATGGACGAGCAACTCGGGACGTCGATCCTGACGCCGCGCCAGCGCGACATCGCCGTGGAGATCATCGGCAACTTGGACGACGACGGCTATTTCCGCCCAAGCCGCTTGGACTTGTCGGGCCTGACCGACAGTTCGCGCCGCCAACTGCTGCGCCAGATCGAAGCCGCGCACATTGAAGTCGAAGAATCGCGGCTGGGCCTGTCGCTGTTCTGGCTCAGCGACGAAGAGATGGTGTCGTGGCAGGCGATCGCTGAGGCGCGAGGCGCCAAGATCGAGGCCTACTTCGCCAACTCGACGCGCGCCATCGCGCTGTTGTTCGACGTGACGGAGCCTGAGATTCGCGAGGTGCTCGACATCATTCGCAATCTCGATCCAGCCGGCATTGCCAGTCGCGATCTGCGCGAGTGCCTGATGACTGAAGCACTGGCGCGCCACCCCGACGAAAAGCGACTGCACAAGTTGATTGATCGCCACCTGCCGAATCTGGAGCAGCGCAATCACCAGTTGATTCGCCGTGATCTGCACGCGACGCCGGAGGAGCTTCAGCGCCTGCTGGGTCTGTTGTCGTCGCTGGAGCCGCGTCCGGGGCGCCGCTTCATCGGCGAAAGCGCGCGCTACATCACGCCGGACGTGCACGTGATCAAGGTCGGCGACGACTACACCGTCGTGCTCAACGAGGACGGCTTGCCGCGCCTGCGGGTGTCCAAGTTCTACCAGAACGCGCTGTCGGAGGAGGGGGGTAGCGAAACCAAGGAATACCTTCAGGAAAAGATGCGATCGGCCATGTGGATGATCCGTTCGATCCACCAGCGTCAATCGACCATCCAGCGCGTGACCGAATCGATCATGCGTTTTCAGCGTCCATTCCTCGACTTCGGCGTCGACAAACTCAAGCCCCTGGTCTTGCGCGATGTCGCCGAGGATGTTGGCTTGCACGAATCGACGGTTTCGCGTGTCACGACCAACAAGTATGTGCACACGCCTCAAGGCATCTACGAACTGAAGTTCTTCTTCAACAGCCGGATTTCGTCGAGCCACGGCGGCGACGACATGGCCAGCGAAGCGGTCAAGCAAGCGATCAAGAAGATGGTCGAGCGCGAAAAGGCCGAGTCACCCCTCTCCGATCAAGAGATTGCCGAGATGTTGCAGGGCGAATGGGACAAGCGGCGCATGCTCGAGCGTCTGACCTGCAGTGAAGGTCAGTTGGACGCCATGCGGCCACCTCAAGCGATGACCATTGCCCGGCGCACGGTTGCCAAGTATCGTGAAGCGATGAACATTCCCTCGTCGTCCCGGCGGCGCAAGGTGTACTGACATGGCCCGCACGCAGAAGGCTCGCCTCGTCGTGATCACCGGCATCAGCGGTTCGGGTCGCTCGACCTGCCTGCGCGCCCTCGAAGATGCCGGCTACTACTGCGTCGACAACCTGCCCGCAAGCCTCTTGCCGGCCTTGCACGATACGATCGCGGAGCGGCTCGCGCAGACTTCCGTGGCCGTGGGAATCGACGCCCGCGGCGGTGAATTGCTTGGTGATTTTGAACATGCGTTGGAGATCGTGCGCGAGGCGGGCGTGCGGCCGGAGTTGGTCTTTCTCGATTGCGCCGACGACATCCTGATCCGGCGCTTTGCCGAGACGCGCCGCAAGCATCCGGTCTGGCAGGCTGGCACGGTGAGCGAGAGCATTGCCCGAGAACGCAAGACGATGCAGGCGATCCGCGAACAGACGACCTTGGTCATCGATACGTCCGAGATGAACGTCCACCAGCTGAAGCGGCACATCCAGCGCCTGTTCGACCCGGAGAACTCCGCGGAAATGCGTCTGATGGTCTCGGTGCTGTCCTTCGGCTACAAACATGGGCTGCCACGGGATGCGGATTACGTCTTTGATGTTCGGTATTTGGGCAATCCATACTTCGTGCCCGAGCTGATGCAGTTGAGCGGCCTGGATCTCGCTGTGGCGGACTACGTGATGTCGCGCGGTGGCCTGGATGCGCTGGCCAAGATGACCGATCTGCTCGATCACGTGCTGCCACAGCATGCGCAGGAGGGTCGCGCGCTGGTGACGATTGCCCTGGGCTGCACCGGCGGCCAGCATCGCTCGGTGGCGCTCGCTGAGGCGATCGCAGCCCACGTGCGGACCTTGCACCTGGGCCGAGTCACCGTGTCGCACCGGGATGTGAAGCTGCCAGCCGCATGAAGCCCCATCCTGTCGCACTCTTGAGCCTTTGCTGCATCCTGTCAGGTGCTTGCAGCGGTGCCCAGGAACAGGACCTGGGCGTCGACGAAATGGTGTTCGCCGAAGACAGCGCCGTGGTCGCGATTCCCGCATGGAAACCACCACCTCGGCCACGGCGCGTCGCCTCCGCCGAGACACAGGGCCTGACTCGTCCCGGCCCGGCACCGGGCCCGGTGTGCGATGGCGACCACGACGAACCCTCCCGTTCCATTGGCCAGGCCACCGATGGCGCACTGCAGGATGCCTGCCGCATGCCCGCCGCCGGCCCTGGTTGGCTCGCGGTCAATCGCCCCAGCAGCTACGGCACCGATGAGGCCGTCGCCATGCTGCAGTGGGCTGCGGCGCAGGTCCTCGCGCAGTACCCGGCAAGCCAACCCATTGTGATCGGCGCTCTTTCTTCCGAGAACGGCGGCGCGCTCCGACCGCATCGCTCGCACCAATCCGGCCGCGATGTCGACATCGCCTACTTCCACACGGACAAGCGCGCGCTGCGTCGCTTCGAGGCCACGGACTCGGGCAACTTCGACTCGGAACGAACCTGGGGCTTTCTGGAGACACTGCTGTACACCGGAAGGGTTGCGTTTGTTTTCATGGACTACAACCTGCAGGCGATGCTCTACGCCGACCTGCTCGACGTGGGATGGAGCGAGGATGGCCTCGCGGGCTTGTTCCAGTACCCAGCCGGTCCCAGCGTGCCGCGCGGCGTCATCCGCCACGCTGCTGGCCATGCGGACCACTTCCACGTCCGCTTTCGCTGCGCCGATAAAGACAAACCCGACTGCGTCGATTGACGCGGATTGCGCGATATCGCGCACGTCTGCCGATATTTCGGCAGGCCTCGCCGAATTCTCGGCAGCCCAATCGTGATCGGCAAAGACGTGTGGTGTGTTTCCGCCATGTCCACTGACCTGTTTGCGCTACGCCGGCCAGGGCGCCGAATCGGCCTGCCGCTGCGTCAAATGGCGCATGGAAAGAGACAGAAGCGTCTTATTCGTGTCTTAGACAACGGCAGCACAGCCGCCGGTTGCGGAGGCAGCGCAGACGTGACGCCCCTCGGCAGCCGAATATGCCGATTTTTCGGCAATCCGCAGACGCAACGACTGCGGTGGCCCGCCACGGGGCATGAGACGCCCCGTCTATTCGCTGCACGCAAGCCGCTTTGGGGTGTGTGGCAGGCAAATTGCAAGACGCACGCGGCGTGTGTCGGACGCAGGCGGATAGGCCGCCCCGCCTTGGCACGAGGAGCCACGATGTTCTCCAAAGACACGCTGCATCTCTGGGTCCTGGGGAGCCTGCTGCTCCTCGTGGGCACCGGCTTCATGACCCTGCGCCACGCGATGACGCCGGCATCGTTCGGACAATTCGGCCACTACCGCGGCACGGCGCTGGACGACTGTGCCGGCAAGCCGCGCACGCTGGTCACGCGCGAAGACTGCACAGGCTGCCACGCCGACCTCAAACATCCGCTCGGCAAGGCGCACTTGAACGTCCATTGCGCGGACTGCCACGGTCAGGCGCGCGCGCACATCGCGGCGTGCACGGAGGTCAAGAGCAAGGTCGCCGCCGGTACGCCGATCGTCTGCAGCAAGAGCAACCTCTTGCCGGCCAACCAGAAAGACATCTGCTTGCACTGCCACGCGAAAGTCGTCGGGCGCGCGGCCAAGCATCCGCAGATCGTGTTCGAAGAGCACATGAAGGATCAAGAGCCCAAGGACCCGGCGAGCCCGTCGGTCTGCCTGCAGTGCCACCGTGCCCACGATCCCGATCCGTCCAACTCGCCGGAAGACGAGGAGTCTCCCGCAGCGGCGCCGCCCGCGGCGGCCACGCCTGAAGCCGCCCCCGCGGCCGAACCGGCAGCAGGCGCACCAGCCGCCGATCCGGCTGCCGCCGCACCCGCAGCGGCCGCACCAGCCGCACCAGCCGCACCCGAAGGAGGCCAGCCATGAGCAGCCAGAACACCCAGACACGCCGCGAGTTCATGTGGGACGCGGTCAAGACCTTCACCTTCGGCACCCTGACGTTGACCGCGATTCCGATGTTGGTTGGCGAAGCACAAGCGACCGATCAAGGCCACAGCGAGGGCGAGGGCGGCAAGAAGGGCACGATTCTGTTCGGCTACCTCGTCGACACCACGAAGTGCATCGGCTGCGGCAACTGCATGGTCGCGTGCAAGAGGGAAAACGACGTCCCAGACGGCGAGTTCCGCACGTGGGTCGAGCGCTATGTCTATTACAAGGACGGTCGCGTTCAGGTCGACATGGTCACGGCCGAACCGTTCGCGTTCGCCGGCAAGTCGCCGATCGATCCCAAGACTGTGGAAAAAGCGTTCTTTGTACCGAAGTTGTGCAATCACTGCATCAACACGCCGTGCATCCAGGTGTGCCCGGTGGGCGCATCCTTCATGTCACCGGAAGGCGTCGTGCTGGTGGATCCGCTTCAATGCATCGGCTGCGCCTATTGTGTACAAGCGTGCCCCTTCGGTACGCGCTTCATCAACCACAAGACCAACGTCGCTGACAAATGCACGTGGTGCTACCACCGCATCAAGCACGGCGCCAAGCCGGCATGCGTCGACGCCTGCCCCACCGGCACGCGCATCTTCGGCGACATGAATGATCCGGAGAGCGACATCTCCAAGTCGCTGGGCGAAAACCGCATCGACGTCTTGAAGTCCTATCTCGGTACGCGGCCCAAGACCCGCTACATCGGCCTGACCGCGGAGGTGGTGTGATGCATCTGATGCACATGAATGCCGGGGAGTTCGTCTTCCCGAATGATCTCAATGGAGTAGCCTGGACGATCATGATCGTCCTGTACCCCTACATCACCGGTCTGGTCGCGGGCGCCTTCGTGGTCGCGGCGCTCTACCATGTGTTCGGCAAGAAGGAATTGGCGCCTGTGGCCAAGTTCGCCTTGGCTGCCTCGTTTTCTTTCGCGGCGTTCGCCACGACGCCGCTGCTGCTGCACCTGCACCAGCCGCAGCGCGCGTTCAATATCATGTTCATGCCGAACTTTACGTCGGCGATGGCCGGCTTCGGCTTTATCTACAGCTTCTACCTGACCCTCCTGGCGGTGGAGATTCTTCTCGTGTTCCGCAAGGACATCGTGGAGAGGGCACAGAGTTCGAAAGGCGTGGTGCGCCTGCTCTACTTTGCACTGGCCCTGGGCGTGGTCCACCACACGCCCAAGTCGCGCGCAGTGGATGCCAAGTGGATTGCTGCACTTTCGGTGATCGGTATTCCGTCGGCCTGCGTGTTGCACGGCTACGTCGGCTTCATTTTCGGCGGCATCAAAGCCAATCCGTGGTGGTCGACCGCACTGATGCCTGTGATCTTCCTATCTTCCGCCATCGTGTCCGGCGTGGCGATGCTGGTGCTGCTGTACATGCTCATCTCCAAGCTGCGGCGCCAGCCGGTGGACGACGAGTGCCTGCGTTCTATGATGCGCACCCTGTGGCTGTTCCTCGTCCTGGCGGTGACGCTCGAGTCGCTCGAATTGCTCAACATGGCCTACGAGGCAGGCGCGGAATGGCACATGCTCTCGCAACTCATCACGGACAAGCTGGCGTTTTCGTTCCAGGTACTGCAGATCGGGTTGGGCTCGGCGATTCCGCTGGTGTTGCTGCCCATCGGCTTTGCCAAGTCGCGCAGCCCGGCCATGCGGCGCGCGATCGGCGTGTTCACGGGCCTGCTGGTGTTGATGCAGGTGCTGTCGATGCGCTGGAACGTCGTGATCGGCGGTCAGTTGCTGTCCAAGAGCTTCCGCGGTTTTGTCAGCTACACGCCCGAACTCGGCGGCCACGAGGGCCTGTTGGTCGGTATTGCCGTGTTTTGCTTGCCGTTTGTGCTCTTGACGGTGGTGTCGCAGATCCTGCCGCTTTGGACCGGCGAGGAAGACCATGGCCACTGATCGCCCTGGCTAGCTCGCCACCACGTTCAGCCGCAATGCGAGCTTGACCAGATCGGTCTTCGAGTGCAGGCGCAGCTTGTCCATCAGATTGGCGCGGTGCCGGTTGGCGGTATGCACCGATATTCCTAACAATTTCGCAATCTCCGGCCCCGTCCGCCCTTCGGCGATCAGGGCCAGGACCTCGCGTTCGCGCGCCGTCAGCGCCGCGAGTTCCTGATCCTCGGCCGGCGCCTCCGGGTGCATGGCCGCGTCGACGACCAGGCTTGCCACGCTGGGATCGAGCCAGGTGCGACCTTCCATGACGCTGCGCAGCGCCGCCACCAGCTCGCGCGCCATGACGCCCTTGGGCAGGTACGCCTTGGCACCCAACTTCAGCGCGCGAATGACGTAAGCCCTGTCCGTGTATTGCGAAACGATGGCGACCTTGGTCTGCGGACTGAGACTGTGCAACTCGGCCAGGACCTCGAGACCGCCCAGGTCCGGCATCGAGATGTCAAGCAGCAGCAGATCCGGTTGATGGCGCGCGCATTCCTTGAGGGTCTCGTGCCCCGTCGCCGCCTCGGCGACGATCAACGCCTCGGGCATGCGCACTTCGAGCAGCCCCTTGATGCCTTCGCGCACCAGCGTGTGATCATCCGCGAGAATCACCCGGACTTGTGGTGCCATGCAGTCCCCCGTCTTCTGTGAGCGGCACTTCGAACACGATGCGCAGACCGCCCGCCTCGGCCTTGGCAAAATCGATGGAGCCGCCCATTTGGACAATCCGCTCGCGCATGCCGAGCAGCCCCCAGCGCGGGTGGGCGGCGTGCACATCCAAACCGGATGGATCCATGCCACGTCCATCGTCTTCGATCCAGCCCATGAGGCGATCCCGATCGATGTGAAGCCGCATCGTGACACGCTTGGCCCCGGAATGGCGCACGATATTGGTCGCTGCCTCCTGGAACACGCGGTAGACGGTGCTCTCGATTTCTTCCGGCACGGCAACGTCGTCGCCCTCGACCTGCAAGTCGAATTTTATCCCGTCGGATTCAAACAGATTTTGCCCCGTGGCGCGCACACCTTCACACAGGCCCATGTCGTCCAGCACGGCTGGGCGCAGGCGCCGCACCAGACGGTTCAGACCCTGCAGGATGATGCTGACCAGTTGTTTCGCCTTGGCCAGGTTCCGCTCGGCTTCCGGCGCCATGTCTTCGGGAAACGCCTCCAGCTGCAGCAACAAGGCGGTCAATTCCTGCGCGGTCTGATCGTGGATCTCGCGGGCGATGTGACGGCGCTCCTCGCTCTCGGCCTCGAACAGATGGCGCAACATGCGGTTCTTGTGGTCCTGCTCGATGCGCAGCTGTTCGTACAGAAAACTGCGTTCGACGAGCGATTGCACCTGACCGCCGATCACCGCCAGCGTCGGACCGATGAAGCGGCCCATCGCCTCGCTGCCATCAGGCACGCCGATCCAAAGCTCGCCATCCAGTGCGTCGGCGATGCGAATCTTCTGCACGTAGAACAGGCGCGTCCCCCTCTTATCTTCAACAGCAATTCCACGCGCTTCCAGATCGGAGACCGGCACCTGCACGCGGCCCGCGGCGACCGCCTCCAGCGCCGGACCCAGCGCACCCTCGGCGCGCACGGTGATGCCTTGGGCGCAGAAAAAGCCGTCTCCCAGTGCGACGCCCTTCAAGTGCAGCAGCACCGAACTGACGGCGCGACTCGCCGCGACGCCTTCCACGAGCGCTGCAAGGGTGTTGGGCAGATCCGGCAGCGGTGCGTGGCCGCCGGACTGCGGCTTGCGCGGCGCGACTTCCTGCGCCGGGCTGCCGGCCGGCGGCCGCGAGCGCGTCCGCATGGCCTCGAACGAGATCGCCAGGAGCGCGAATTCGTCTTGCGCATACTGGGTCAAGGGCGTCATGCCGCGCTCGCTGGCCAGCGCACCGGCAGTCTCGGCAAGCTGCCGCATCGGCCGCAACACGCGCCGCGACAACAGCAGGTAGAAGCCGACAAAGCAGCCGAAAATCAGCGAAACCAAAGCGGAAGACGCGTAGATTGTTTCCTGCATGGGCTCGAAGAGATCGCGGGTGCCTTCGCGCACCGTCACGGTCCAATCCGTGCCGGGAACCGGCGCGACGGTCGTGACCTCGCTCTCGCGCACCGTCTCGTCGTGACCGCGCTTGTGACAGGAATGACACTGCATCTGCGCCGCGCCGCCCAGCCTGACCTTGTCCGTGAAGTAGGTGCCGTGAACGACGGACTTGTAGCGCTCGCTGGCAAGGGTCGAGAACAGTGCGACGCCTGTGGAGTCGAGCAGTTGCAGGCGCGACTGATCGTTGACCAGGAAGTAGCTGAACAGACGCTGGAAGTTCGGGGCATCCAGGCAGATGTAGACGACCGCCGCGCGCCACACGGCGTGCTTGCCTTCCTCGGTCTGGCGGCCGCGCACCACAGCGATGCGCGGCCGGTGATCCTGACCGTGCCAGAGATCGGTGACCACGAGTTGGCCCGTCTCTTGGGCGATGCGCAGCGCCGGGAGCAGCACATCCGACGGCGGCAGGCCCGCGGGCTCCGTGTCGGCGGCGATGAGTTGCCGCCGTTCGTCGAACAGCGCCGCGCCGTCGTTGTCCAGCGTGGAGCCGCGCACGGATTTCATGAGTGCAGCCAGGGCCTTGGGGTCGTCCAGGACCTTGGCGCCCTCCTGAAGCAGACGCGCGACCTGCGCCTTTTCCTGATCGACAAGCCCACCGATCACCTGGGCCACACTGCGTGCGAACAGCAGATTCTGGTTCAGGGAGTGATCGATGGCGCGCCGGAACGACCAGGCCTCGAACGCAACCGTCGCTCCCACCGTGATGGCGGACAAGATCAGGAAGTAGACCAGGAACCGGCGACGGATCATGGCGCGTCCTCACGTTCGACCGCCGATTCGCCCGCCAGCCTGGGGCTTGGAAAACCGTGGCGGTTCAAGGAACTGCAGCTCCGCCTTCGGCACCTGGGTCGGGTGCAATCGGCGGCAACTCCGGCTTGGAGCCATTGCGGTCATAGCGGCGCAAGTCGTTGTCGTGGCAGGCGCCATTGCAGGTACCGCCCGTCGGTGTCGCGGTAAAGACGGCCGGTGGGCTGTCCTTTTCGCCGGTGCGCAGGCGGATCATGGCGCGCGGTGCGTCGCTGCCGTGTCCCGCGTGGCAGCGGCTGCACAGATCCGGTTCGCGGCCCACATCCTCGGCATGCGTGTGGTGCAAGTCCTTCTTCGCTTCGGCAAAGGCCGTCGGCTTGGCTGGCTCGGTCGCCGCCACAGCCTTGGCGATGTCGTCGTGACAGCGCAGACAGAATGCCATGTTCGGCTTGGGTCCGACCTTGAACAGGTACGCGGGGACCATCACACGGTGGCAATCGCCGCACTTGCCGTCCTTGAACGGCTTGTGCATCGACGCGAAATTCTTCGGCAAATCGTGGCACTTGCTGCACAGCGCGCCCTGGTTCTGCCTGTCCATCTGGTAGTGGTTCTTGCCTTGGGCCATGGCGTGGCAGTCGAGGCATGCCGAACCCGCATCGCCGTGATCTTTGGCAAACTTGGTGTCGGGGTGACACTTCTGGCAAGACGCTTCCGCTTTGGCATCAAAGGCAATCTTCTGGCTGACTTCGCTCTTGCCGTCGTGACACTTGAAGCAGGTGCCGGTGTCGACCAGACCGCCGTGCTTGTCCTTGGCCTCCTCGGCGCTCGGGTGCGCGATGTTGCCGGAATGGCACTTGACGCACTGCACACCGAGCTCGCCGTGGCGCTTGTGGGCCATGACGCGGCTGTAGCGGTCCTTGGCGCGCGCCGTTTCCGTGTGGCAGCGCACGCAGTTGGCGGTCAGCGTGTCGCGGTGGCGCTGTTCAAGATGGATGTCTTTGATCGAATTGGCGGTCAGGTGTGTGTACAACTGCGCCATGCCACCCATCTTGGCGATGACCCAGCCGGAAAAGCCCGGCTTGGCGTGACAGTCGATGCACTTGATGCTGCCGTGGCGCGACATCGCCCACGTGTCGAAGTTGTGGCCCATTTCATGGCACGTGCCGCAGAACTGCGGCATCTCGGTGCGATGGTAGACGTCCATGCCGCTTGCCGCCACCCACACGAACGACAGAAGCAAGAGAATCAGGTACACCCAGAAATAGTGAAGCGAAATCCTGGCGATAAGACGTGCGCGGTTGCGCCAGCCGCCTTGTTGCAGGAGGGGACGGTCTTCTGGCCGAGCAAGGCGCTCGAGCAGGGCATCGAAGCGGGTCATGGGGGGACTCCATCGGAAAGGACGGGACGCGGGATGGGACTATCGGAGACAAAGATTTCAGAATAACTAGTTGCGGCTAACATGGCCGGGCTGAGGCTCGTTCGCGGCGCGGCGGCGCACCCCGCTGTGCTGTTCGGCCACGGCGGATTTGAGTGCTGCGGTGATGGGACCGGGCGCAGGGTTCGCCGTGGCGGTGTCGCCCTGCGCTGCGGGGTTCGCCGGTGCGGCAGCCTGCCGCCCCTTGAGTACTGTCTTTTCCAGCAACATCAGCAGTCCGAGAAACGCGAGGCCGGCCAGAAGCACAATGCCCGGCGCGAAGAACAGAATGCTGAGGACCAGTTGCGTGGTGTAGTGGCTGTCCATGACGTCCTCCGACGCTGGCGCGCCTTGACGCTGCCGGGTCTCGGCGGAACCAAGGCGCCTTGCCTGAGACACAGCCTAGTGCGCCTGGACGCGCTGCAACACTAGAGAGATACACCATTTCATCTGGTCTGGATCCACCATTTGCATCTGACGCCAAGACACCACAGCGGGATGGTGTGTTCATGCCATGGGCCGGGCGCGTGGCTTGGCATCCGCGCGCATCGCCAGCTCCGCCACGAACAGCGTGCCCTGTGCAGGGCACGCCAGGCGCAACGCGGCGAAGCCGGGCATCTCGCCGATATCAAAGGCGGGATCAACTTCGACACCGCCGCCGTGCGCGACGGCAATGGCGCGCGCAAGCGTAGGCCCATCTGGGGGGTCGAGCAGCGTCTGCCCACCGGGCGCGCTCGCCCACGCCCCTGCAAAGACTTTGTTTTGTCCTGGGGCGCATTGGGTGAACAGCACGACGTGACCGTGATCGCCCGCCTGCCTGCCCGCGGCGCGCGCCAGCCGGTACAGCAGGGCGCGCAGTTGATAGCGCACGCCCGGCACGCGTTGCGTCACGTCGCGCAGCACGTGCCAGTGGTGCGCAGGCATCTCGCGCTCCAAATCCCACAGCAGAATGAGGCCGAGCGACTTGAGATCGACTTCTTCACGTTCGGCCGCAGCTTCCGTACCGAGCGCTGCCACCTCGGTCGCCAAACGGCGCGCGCGCGCGAGCCGGGCGTCGAAGCGCAGCACCGTCGGGCCACCCTGCTGTGCGGGCCGAATCGACTCTGCGAGCACGGTGCCGTAGAGCAGCCAATCCTGGGTTTCGGCGCGCGAAGTCGCCGCCTCCCCGTCGGCGGGCAGTGGGGTGCCCGAACCGTCTGGCCATATCTCAAGAAATGCAGTGATGTCGCCGGCGGCACTGGCCATCGCGAACAGCGCCGGACCGTCCTCACCCTCGGCCGGCAGCGCCCAGCCTTGCTCGCGGGCGTCGGCCAACATCGCCTCGGGCAGGCCGGGAAACGACGCGCGCTGCTGACCCACCAGAGGCCGACCCGCCGCCAGCCTCGCTGCGGCGAGACCGTTGGCGGCCGCTACGAAGCCTGCGGCATCGAGTAGAAGAACGGGGCCCGCCTGACGCTCCAGCACCGAAGCAAGGCGTCGACCCGCCCGTTCCAGCGCGACACGGCCATCCAAATCGAGGGTCAACGCCTGCACTGCGCGCGTCACCTCGTCGATCTCATCCGCGGAGCTGACAGACAACACGCTGGCGCGGGCACCGGTGCGCAAGAGATCCAGCATGAGCCGCAGGTTGCGCAAGCGCGAGACCACCTGCCTCCAAATCAGGGCCGCCATGATGAGCACGAGCAGCAGGGCGGAGAGCGCGATGCTCCACGCCGTCCGCTTGGTATCTGCTCGCAATTCGCCGGTCAACGCGTCATCGTCGAGATCCGTGATGAGCACGCCCAGCACGGTGCCTTCCTTGCCGTCGTGGCACCGCGCACAGGCTTCTTCGAGCGTGATCGGCTGCACAGCCCGGTAGATATGCGTCTCTCCGTCGGTGAATCGCAAAGAATGCGCGCCGCGTTTCGGCGCGCCGCCGTTCTTGTGACAGCCTGCGCAACTCGGCTCGGTGCGCAGCATCGTCGTGCCTACATCTTTGGGATCGCTCGCGAATACCACTTTGCCCTGCTTGTCGACGATGCGCAGTGAGCGGATCGGTGCCGTCTCGCCAATGCGGGCCAATTCGCGACCGATCCGCTCGTTGTCCTTGGCGACCATTCCCTCGCGCAAGTCGCTGAGCACAAGGCGGTTTAGCAGGTCAGCGTAGACATCGAGTGTTTCGTTGCCACGTCGCAGGGAATCGCGCGTCTGGGTGTAGTGCAGACCGCCGACCAAAGCAGCCGCCACGACAGCCGCGGGGGCGGCGACTCGGAGGCCGATGCGGCTGTACGCCAGGGCCATCCGGGTATCTCCAGTCACCCACCCGCAAGGCAGCCCCGAACCCATTCCGGTGCGACCCTGCGGAAGACCGCGCGCACGCTAGCGCCTTGGTTCGTCGAGATCAAGGTATGGGAACGCTCAGACAGCCGCTGCGCCGGTATTCAATGGACCGCCAAGTCCACTGTCGGCGGCATCAGAACGGCCGGGGCAGCCGCGCCCACGTCGTGTCGTACTCGCGCCAATTGAGCAAGACCATAGCTTGCGAATCCGCCACGTTGAGATCGGGATCGTGGCCACCGAACCCCGTCCAGCGCAGGCCGTAGCGCACGGTGAGCCACAGGCCGTGGGCACCGCCGCGCGGCCAGACCGGAATGTCCAAGCCGGCGCCCACGCTCAGGCAGGGGCTCCAGGAAGAGAACGCATGTCCGTCGCCGGACGCCTGCGCGACAGCCTGATCGCCGCGTAAGGAACCGCGCACCATGGACAAACCGCCGTAGCCGTGCAAGCCGGCAACGATGTCGTAGAAGGAGCTGTTGAAGACGGCGAAGGGGAATCCTGGGTGCAAGGCACCCTGCAGGCCGAGTTCGTTGCGGGTCCACGCGGCATCGCTGCTGTCGCTGGCGCCGTGGCTGGTGTGCTCGAAGGCGACTTCGACATCGACTATCTGGAGGACTGAAGCAAGACGCGCTCCAATATGAAAGCCATAGCCGCGATGTGCGACGCCAGCGATCGGACGCTGCAAAGCGGTGGTGAAAACGCCCGCGGTCAAGCCGGTATGGTTGCCATCATAGCGATGAGGCTCGACGGGATCGGGTTGCGGCATCGGGGCAGTCTGCAAGGCCGGCCTGTCGTCGGCGGCGCCCTCGCGCCCGGCGAGCACCAGGCATCCCGCCAGCATGATGACCAGGACGTGCTTCATGGCGCCGCCCCGCCGACAACGGGCGCGCCGTGGCCACGTTGGATGAGGCGCTTGCGGTAGTCCTCGAACGAGAAGCGCGGCGCATGCACCAAGGTATGGCAAGTCTCGCACAACGCCGCACCCGGCGCCGACACGATGTGCCCGCTCTTGCCTTGGCGCTCGGCCTCGACATGCAGGGACCCTGGACCGTGGCACGCCTCGCACTGCACACCCATCAAGTTCTCTAAGTGCGCTAGATTGCTGCCACCTGCCTGACCGTAGCCCGTGACGTGGCAGGGCACGCAGTCCAAGTCGCGCGTCTTGCCATCGCGCTCCAGGGTCGCCCACGCCTTGCCGTGCGGGTCCGAGCCGGCAAAGCCGGCCGCCTCCGTGTGACAGGTCAGGCAGACCCTTTCGCCAATGAAGGCCGCCTGGCCCGGTCCAGGCAGAGGCACGCTGCCGGTCACGCGCAGGTTCACCAGGGCGATATCGTCGTCGTAGCGCTTGACGATCGCCGCGACGCGCGCGTCGACGGCTGCCGTCCATGGCAAGCCAACTGTGCGATAGCCCACGAGCCGGCCCGATGGCAGCGACTTGCCGGCCGCGCCGAGCGCCAGACCGAGACGGCGCTTGTGCTCGGCGAGATCGGCCTCCAAATAGGGCAATGCGCGCTGTGTCGCCAGCGTTGCCCGCTGCCTCCAGCTCTTCAGGCTTGTTTCGAGCGCCGCGATGCGCGCTTGCAGGTCCTCACTCGCACCGGGAAGGTACTCGGAAACTTCGCGCCAGGTGCCGGCGCCCTGCCCCGGCGCCAGCGTCACCGCTGCCAGCCAGGCGCCGTGACGACTCGCCTGCACCAGCAGCGTCTCGCCCTCGCGCTCCAGATCGGTCACCGGCTCGGCCTTCTGGTCCAGGTTGCCTATCACGAGCACGTCGATGCCGGCCACCGATCGCGCCAGCCGTCGCGACTGCCGCAGCCCCAAGTTGCTGAGCACGACCACGACGTTCGCACCGCGTTTGCGCAATGCTTGGACACTCGCCGCCATCGCCACGCTGCGCCGCGCCTCATCGGCAAACGCGGCAGGATCAGCAGCAAGCAGGCCAACCTGTACACCACTGCGCGACTTCAGCAGCAAACTCGGCAACGCGCGGGCAATGCCGCCGTTCCAGCCCTCGGCGCCCACCACCGGCCAGCGCGCGTTGTTGTAGGTGCGACGCACCCATGGACCGCTGGCGTCGAGATCGGCGCTCGGCAGGGCCACTGCTGCCACACCGATGCGGGCGAGTGCCTCGTCGAAAGCTTGGACGCGACGCTCGACTTGGGCCGCTTTGCCGTCGCCGACGCTGTCGTCCTCGCCGAGCAGACTGCCAGCGTGTACGACCAGCACGGAGTCGTCCGTCTTGCGCAAGTCGTTGATATACTTTGAAATACGCTCGATGCCTCCCTTTTGCAGATCCACCGTGCAACCGCAAGGCTTGAGCACCGCCTGCCAGTCCGTGACGGCCACGAGGGTCACGTGCGGCAGACCGAAAAGGCCTGAAGCGCGCTGCGGTTTGGCAGGGTCCGCCAGTTGCCGGCTGCAGCACGCGGTCAGCACAGCCAGTGCCACCAGCGCACAGCCCAACGCAGCGCCGCCGAAACGCGTCACTCTGAACCCAAGATGGCGACGCAGCGATCGGCCGATCATCGTGTCCGTGTGTCCGGTCAGCGCCTGATGCTCGCGGACGTGTTGCCGGTGAACTTGGCGGGGGGCAGCTTGGACATCGCCTTCGAACGGCTTGGGTAGACCTCGATGACCGTGAAGGTCGCGCCCTTCAAGCCCTTGATGCTGCCCGTGGCACCCTTGATCACGCCCTTGTTGTCGCCCGCACTGAGGGTCAGCACGGAGCCACCGCCGGCCTCGCGCACGTCGATCACCGTACAATCGATGTCGCTCGCCTTGCCGACACACTCGCCATCCTTGAGCACTTCGCCAGCGCCGCACTTGGGACCGCCCGTGACCGGGGTGGCGCATTTGCCGGTCGCACGCACGCACACTTCACCGCGTGAGCAGTTGACACCGTCACACTTGTTGGCAATCGGTCGCGATCCGATGCAGCGGTTGGCAGTGCGATCGCAAGTCTGCCCCTCCTCACAGCCGCCGCCACAGGGCTTGTCCACGCATTTCTGATCAACGCAATCCTGCTTGGACGTGCAAGCAGCGCAGGGGTCTGCGGGTTCGCCGACTTCGACCGCATATTCCCCCTTGCCGCTCGTGGCCTTGAAGCGCACCAGGTACTGCGTATTGGGCTGGACGGCAAAGCGGATCTGCACCGTGCCCCGACTACCCGGCGGAATCGGCTTTTCCGCAACGATGTCACCGACCTTTGAGAATATCGTCACGAATCCGGTGATCGTCGACTCCTTCCACTTGCCGACGGAGACGCGAATCTCCTTGAACCCGGCCTTATCACTCAGAAAAAAGCGCCAGTCTTCGACATCGCCCGTTGTCGCGTCGAGGCGGTCCTCGGTCGGCCCGAGATGGGAGAACGCCCGCGCCCTTTCCTTGGTATCATCACCATCTGGATCCTTGATCGATTGACCAGAGCAGGCCACCAGCGCGAGCACGACCGGACAAAGACGACAGACGAAACCGAGCGCAGAAAGGCGGCGTCGATGCGGGTCCATGATTCCCCTTGATTCTTGCTGAATTGCAGAGCAATCCGTGCCATCGTTGCGGCGGCGCTGGCAAAGCGGTCGGCGTCGCGGCGGAAGTGCGTGCACACTAAGCCACACCGGCGGGCAGGGTCAAGGATCCGCCGGTCGCGCGACGTCGGCAGATCGGCTACAACGCCGGGCGCTGCAGCGGCTCGCACGTGATCAGGCGACGCGCGGGCAGACACGCAGGAAGGGTCCCATGCAAAACGTGCCCCAACGGCTTTTGCTCGCGAGCGGGAACTCAGGAAAACTTATTGAATTACAGATGTTGTGCCACCAACTGAAGGTCTCCGTGCTGGGCCCGCGCCAGTGGCTGGCCCAAGGCGGCGCAGCGTTGCCCGACGTCCAAGAAACGGGCTCGACGTTTCTGGCCAATGCGCTGCTCAAGGCGGCATCGGCGTGCCGCGCAACAGGCCTGACTGCTGTTGCGGATGATTCGGGCCTTTGCGTGGCAGCCCTCGGCGGCGCGCCCGGTGTGCTCAGTGCTCGCTTGTCCGGCGCACAAGCCACCGATGCGGCCAACCGCGCGCTGCTTCTCGCAAAATTGCAGGATGTTGCGGACGGGCAGCGGCAGGCCGCATTCCAATGCGTCCTGGTCATCTGTGGCCCGTTGGCCGAAGGCCCCGATGCGGGTCGAACCGAGGATGGTCTGGCCTGGCGCGGCTTTTCGGGCCGCGTCGATGGCGAGATCTTGTGCAACGAACAGGGCAGCGGCGGGTTCGGCTACGACTCGCTGTTCTTCTGTCCGCCTCTTGCGAAGACGTTCGCGCAAGCCGAAGCGATCGACAAGAATCTTCTTTCACACCGCGGACATGCCTTTGCGCAGTTCGCGACGTGGCTGGCTGCTTCGCGGGCCTTGGCCGTTGCGACGCGACCCTTGTTTCTGCGGCGCAGCGGCCTCGAAGGGCTGGCGCGCGCGCTGGATCTGACAGTGGGGCAGAACCTGCGCTACGCGGATCACGCGCTGGAAAATGCCCTCGCAGAGCAACCGAATCTCGGTCCAAAGGAACGCGCGGCGCTCGCGGAGCTGCATTGGCACGCCCTGCGCGGCCTGTCGCATCTCGCCTTGGCCCAGATGGCGCTGCGCGGTGGGCCCGCGCCGGGCGGGCCGCCGGATCCGCGCCGGTTGGATCGCCGCGACGCGCCGCGGCTCGCTTGCCTGACGTTGGCATACCTCGATGCTTTCGGTCAGCCACGAGACGTACTGCGAAAGGACCCAATCCCCAGCGCACTCGATGGACTGGCCGAGCGCAGCCGCGATCTCGACGCCCACCTGCCGGCGCCGCGGCGCGACTTGACCACGGCCCTGCGGGCCGCCGCGTACACGTGCCGGGGTTGGGGCACGCCGGAGCGAACGGCACTCGAACTGGGGTATTCTCCTGCATTTGTCAGAGCTTGCCTCGATCAGCTGGGCGAGGAGCACACCCGCGCCGCCCTGGCCTACATGAACCGCCGCGGGCCGCTGACGGTGCGCGCCAACACGCTGCGTGCCAGTCGCGATCAGGTGGCTCAGGCTTTGTCCGATGCAGGCGTGGCAACGGTGCCGCTGGATGGTCTGCCGGATGCGCTGCTGTGCTTGGAGTCTGCACGCTTGACTTCGCTCGATGCGTACCAGCAGGGCTGGTTCGAAGTTCAGGACGAAGGCAGCCAGCACATTGCCCGGATGGTGGCCGCCCAACCTGGCGAAGCGATCATCGACTGGTGCGCAGGCGCCGGAGGCAAGGCATTGGCGCTGGCGTCGGCCATGCGAAATCGCGGCGATCTGGTGGCGCTCGACACCCATGAAAAGCGACTTGCCGAGTGTGAACGGCGACTTGCGCGAGCCGGCGCAACCTGTGCCCGCACGCGGCTGGTGTTGCACGGTGATCAGCCTGTTGCGGGTGTGCCGCAAGCGAACGCCGTGCTCGTCGACGCCCCGTGCTCATCAAGTGGTGCGCTGCGCCGCAATCCGGAGTTGCGCTGGCACTTGGACGACGCGTGGCTTGGCCGCTTTCCTGAACAACAACAGGCTATCCTGCGCCGCGCCGCCAACCACGTCCGGCCGGGCGGGCGGCTTGTCTATGCAACCTGCAGTGTGTTGCGACGCGAGAACGAAGACGTTGTTCGGGCGTTTCTCGCCGAGCGTCGGGAGTTCGCGATCGCGGCCGAGCGGCGCTTTGGCGCCGCAGATGCGGACTTCCTGGCTCTCAAACCCCTTGCGCAGACAGGCCCGGATGGCTTCTACTGTTGTGCCCTGCAAAGAGCCGTCGCCTGACGGACGCGCGCGCCAGTGACCTGCCGCGACAGCATGGGCTGAGGTCACCTTGCTTCCCAAGAACACGAAATCAAAGCGACCTTCACCGCCTGCAGCTGTCAGGCCACGTCCCCAACCGACGCCGCCCGAAGCGCGCTTCATCTCGACACCGGATGAGCCGGAGTTGGTGTCCAAGACGGTCGACGCGCGCATGCCAGCGCGGCCGCACCACTTTGGTCTGGCGACGTTGACCGGTCAGCCCAATGTCGGCAAGTCGACGCTGCTCAATCGTCTGGTCGGCGAGAAGCTGGCGATTGTCAGCCCGCGGCCGCAGACGACGCGCGATCGCATCCAAGGCATCTTCACGGCTCGCGATACCCAGATCGTGTTCCTCGATACGCCGGGCATCCACAAGGCGCGCAGTCCCTTGAACCGCGCGATGGTCGGCGCGGCGATCGAGTCGCTGGAGTCGGTGGATGTCGTGGTGCTGGTGGTCGACGCGCCGCAGGCAGTGCGCTGGTTGGCCAAGACGGACAGGCGGCCGCATCCGGCGCCTCGGGAACCGCAACCGCACCAGGTGATTGCACTCGGCGAACCCGGCGAACCCGTCAGCGCCGAAGAAGAGGAGGCGATCGCCGAAGAGGCCGAAGTCTGGCGCGTGCCGCTGGATCACCGCATCGCGCCGGGCGATCGGCGCATCATTCACAACATCCTGCGCTACAACCGCAAGTGGCTGGTAGCGCTGAACAAGGTCGATTGCGTCAAGCCGCGGCTGTTGCTGCCCGTGATGGACGCGCTGGCGACGGCCCCTTCCGTCGGTCCCCTGGTGCCGATCAGCGCCCGCACGGGCGATGGCGTCGCGCAACTGGTCGAGGCGATTCGCGGCTATCTGCCTGAAGGTGAACCGGAATATGCGCCGGACGAGTTGACCGACCGCAGCCTGCGCTTTTTGTGCGCGGAACTGGTGCGCGAGCAGGTGTTCCTGCAGATCCGCGATGAAGTTCCCTATGGGGTGGCGGTGGAAATCGAGGTCTTCGAGGAGTTGCCAGATCTCACGCACATCCAAGCGCTCGTGCATGTCGAGAAAGCGGCGCAGCGCGGCATCCTGCTCGGCAAGGGCGGGCTGCGCATGAAGGAACTGGCGACCCAGGCCCGCCTGCAGATGCAGCAACTGCTGGATCGCAAAGTCTTTCTCGAAGTCCACGTCCACGTCGAGCCAGAGTGGTCCGAGCGCATGGAAACCCTCAAGCATTTCGGGTACTTGCTGTGACGTATCGCCCTCCCCTCATCGCGATCGTCGGTCGCCCGAATGTCGGCAAGTCGACGCTGTTCAATCGGCTGCTCGGCCATCGCACCGCGATCGTTCACGATCTGCCCGGCGTCACCCGCGATCGCCACTACGGCACCTGCACGATGCTGAATCATCCCGTGCGCTTGGTGGACACCGGCGGTTTTGCGCCCGGCGAGCACGAGGGCATGCTGCCGCTGATGCGCGAGCAGGCCGAGATCGCCATCGACGAAGCGGATGCGATTGTCTTTCTTTGCAATGCCCGTGATGGCGCGACGGTAAGCGATGAAGAAATCGCCGATGTCCTGAGGCGCACGGACAAGCCGGTGCTGTGCGTCGCCAACAAGTGCGACACCGAGCGCCTGGAAGTCGAGGCCATGTCGCTGTACAGCCTGGGGTTTGATCAGGTCCTGCCGCTGGCGGCCGAGCACAACCGTGGCGTCGTCGACCTCATCGAGGCACTGGTCGCGGTGCTCGGCGAGCGCGGTGCGTTCGCCGGTGAAGAGGCCGAAGCCCATGAACCACTTGAGGAAGGCGAGCAGGAGAAGGTGCGCGGCGGCGTCGTGCCGAGCGTGCGCGTCGCCTTTGTCGGCCGGCCCAATGTCGGCAAATCGACCCTGGTCAACAAGTTGCTGGGCCACGAACGCGTCATCTGTGCCGACATGCCCGGCACGACGCGTGATGCCATCGACGTCGATTTCACATGGAAAGATGAGGCATTCACGCTGGTCGACACGGCGGGCTTGCGGCGCAAGCGCAACATCCAGGAGGCGATCGAGCAGTACTCGGTCAGTCAAGCGGTGCGCGCCATCGAACGCTGCCACGTCGCCGTGCTGGTGCTGGACGCCACCCAAGCGCTGACGGACCAAGACTCGAAGATCGCCGCGCTCATCCTGGACCGGGCCCGTGCCTGCGTCGTGGCGGTCAACAAGTGGGATCTCGTCGATAAATCGACGATGACGATGAAAGGCTACGAGATCGCCCTTGCTGACCAGATGCCTTTTCTGCACGATGTACCGGCCCTTTTCATCAGCGCCAAGTCCGGACAGCGTGTAGAGAATCTCTTCGAGAAGGTGCGCGAGGTCTATTCCGCATTCAACCTGCGCATCGGCACAGGCGAACTCAACCGTTGGCTGACCGCGCTGCAAGACACGCACCAGGCGCCGACCTACCGCGGCAAGAGCTTGCGCATGTACTATGCAGCGCAAGTTGGTGTCCGGCCTCCGCAATTCGTCATCCAGGTCAATACGCTCGGTGCGATTTCTCCTGCGTATGAACGCTTCCTGATGGCGCAGATGCGGCAGAAGTGGGAACTGCTGGGCACGCCGATCAAGCTGCGTCTGAAAAAGAAAGCCGCGCGGCGTGCGCGCATTGGCGGCATCGGCGCGGGCGAGTCGCCCTATCCGAATGCCGAAGATCGGAACGACGACGCCGGCGACTTTGGACCGGATCCCGATGAACTGCCTGCAGATTTCGACGATTTCGAGGAATAGTCCGCCGTGCTGACTGCGCTGCGCATTGCTGACGTCGCCGTGCTGGAGGCGGCCGAGCTTGCCCTCGGGCCGGGCTTGACGGCGCTGACCGGCGAAACGGGCGCGGGCAAGTCCATTCTGATCGAAGCGCTGGCGCTGGTGCTCGGCGGGCGCGCCAGCGATCGGATCATTCGTGCCGGCAAGGAAACTGCTGAAATCGAAGCACAATTTGAGCTAGTGGCGACACCGAGGCTGGCGGCACTGCTGTCCGAGATGGGCGTGCCCGAATGCGACGGCACCCTGATCCTGCGCCGCAGCATCGGTCGCGGCGGTGCACGGCGCTGCCATGTCAACGGCAGGCTGGTGACATCCGCTCAACTACGTGATATAGGGTCACTTCTTGTCGATCTGAGTTCTCAGCACGCCCAGCACCGGCTGCTGGATCGCGACACTCAATTGGAGTTGCTCGACCGTTTTGCCGGTTGCCTCGACCTGCGCGCGCAGCACGCGGCACTTTGGACGAAATGGCGACAACTGCAGGCGGAATTGGCCGAGGCAGAAAAGCGGCAACGCGATCAGGCCGAGCGGCTTGACTACTTGCGCTTCGTTGACGCGGAGTTGAAGGAACTGGCGGTCAGGCCGGGCGAGTTCGCCGAGATCAATCAGCGGATCCAGCGGTTGCGCGCCGCAGAGTCGCTCGTGAAGGCGGCGGCAGAGGCGGCGGCACTGCTGGGAGACGACAGCGGCGCGCGCGATCAGGTCGCGCGTGCGGTGCGGGTGCTGTTGCGCTTTGCTCAGTTGGACCCTGCGCTTGCCGCACTGGCCGAGAGGGCGCGCGAGCTCGACGCGCTGGCCTCCGATTTGGCCCACGATGTCATACACTACGGCCGCCACGTCGATCGCAACGAACGCGAGTTGGAGCAGGCGTCCAGCCGTCTCGACGCACTGCACCGTGCGTTTCGCAAGCACGGTGGCAGCGAAGAGGCCTTGCTGGCCCGGCACAAGGCCGTCGCGGCAGAGCTCGACGAAGACGCTGCCGATCTGCGCATCCGCGGGCTGACGACCGCCACCCAGCACCAAAGTGCACAATTACAGGAATGTGGCGCGGAGCTTGGCCAACGTCGGCGCGCCGCGATCAACCGCCTGGAGTGTGAAGTGACCGCGACCATCCGCGGCTTGGGCATGCCAGCGGCGCAATTGCGAGTAGAACTGAGCCCTCTGGTCGGTGACGATCCCGGGCCATTCGGCAACGAGCAGGCGGAGTTGATGCTCCGCGCCAATGCAGGCGAGGCAGAAGGGCCGTTGGCGGCGATCGCTTCGGGCGGCGAATTGTCGCGGGTGCTCTTGGCCCTGCAGCGGGCGTGCATGGGCGTGGCGGGCGAGGACATGGCGACGGTCACGTGCATCTACGACGAAGCGGATGCTGGGCTGAGCGGTTCGGTGGGCCTGACGCTCGGTCGTTTCCTGGCGGATGTGGCGACGCGCCAACAGGTTCTCTGCATTTCGCACTTGCCTCAAGTGGCGGCGGCGGCGGATACGCACGTGGTGGTGCAAAAACGGGAGATCGCAGGCCGCACGCGCTCGGAGCTGACCGTGCTGCTGGACGATGCGCGTACGGCGGAGTTGGGGCGCATGTTGGGCGCGACCGAAGGCGAAGGCGACACGGCGCTGGCCCACGCAAGACAGTTGCTGGCGCAGCAACGGCGGCGCGGCGCAAGCGTCAGAACACCGCACACAACGCATCGGCTTCTATGCTAGACTGCCGCGTTGCGCACCACCCGGGAGACCGACGATCATGGCAGCAACGGCAGTGATCAAGGCAAGCAGACCAGCGATCTGGTCGATCTTTGTTTGGCTGATGCTCGTGGCAGCTGGCACGGGCTGTTCGAGCAGCGCCACCGAGGACGGGCCACGCTTCTTGCAGGTCAGCCAGTTGGGCGACACCTACAACGACACGTCGGCCTACCACGTGTGGGCGACCGTACGCGCCGGTGGCGGCATCGGCCATGTGCGCTTGTACTGGGCGCGGCCGAGTGACGCGACATTCCATGCCATCGACATGTCTTCCATCGGTGGCGACACGTTCCAGGGCGCGATTCCGGCCCAGCCCCAAGGCACGGATGTGGCCTACTTCATTTGGGCCAGCGACCTCGAACGCAAGACCGCCACCTTTCCGAAGACGCAGATACCGCAGAAGTTCTTGAATTTTCGCGTGCTCGTGCCGGGTGAGTTGCCGACCGTGGTGCCGCGCGTGTTGACCGGCGGAGAGACCGCGGATGCAAGTGCAGTAGATGCCGGCAGCGACGTGCCGGTGGCCGTGTTCGACGGCGGCGCGACGGATGTAGGGCCGGATCTCGCAGAACCCGATGTCCTCGTGCAGTCGGATCTGCCGCAACCGCAAGAAATTTCTGAGGATATCGGCCCGAGCTACGACAGCTTCGACGTGCCGGAGCCGCAGGACATCGTTTGGGCCGACACGGACATGGACGGCATCCTCGACTACCAGGACAACTGCCCGCTGAACAAGAATACCAAGCAGCTCGATACCGATGGCGACGGCAAGGGCGATGCCTGCGACAGTGATGTGGACGGTGACGGCGTGGCCAACGGCGCCGACAACTGCTCCGAACTGCCCAACCCCGGTCAGAGCGACGTCGACAAGGACAAGATCGGTGACGCCTGCGACGGGGACATGGATGGCGACAGTGTCACCAACAAGCAGGACAACTGCCCGTATGTGGCGAACACCGACCAGAAGGACTCGAACGGCAACGGTATTGGCGACGCATGCGACACGCAGACCAGCGGCGGTGATCTGGATCAGGATGGCGTCCTTGACGCGACGGACAACTGCCCGAGCGCGCCGAATCCGGACCAAAAGGACCTCGACAAGGACGGCAAGGGCGACGTTTGCGATCTGGACATCGACGGCGACGGCGTGACGAACGGGCAGGACAACTGCCCGACCGTGCAGAACAAGGATCAGGTCGACACCAATGCGAACGGCATCGGCGATGCTTGCGATGCCAAGGATGACGAGGACAACGACGGCATCGCGGACAAGAAGGACAACTGCCCCAAGACAGCCAACAGCGACCAGAGCGATCTCGACAAGGACGGCAAGGGCGACGCGTGCGACACGGACATCGATGGCGATGGCAAGCTGAATGGTTTCGACAACTGCCCGACCGTGGCGAATGCCAAGCAGACGGACACGAATGGCAACGGCGTCGGCGATGCGTGCGACAGCGATCCGCTGTGCGGCAAGAACCTGCCGTCGTGTCCGAATGGTCTGCAGTGCTTCGAACCTTTGTGCCTGAATCCAAAGTCTTGTAAGTCGCAGGCGGATTGTCCGCAGAACACGTTCTGCTACCAGAACCAGTGCGTGCCGCCGCAAGTGGTGCCGTCCGACTTCTGCACAAAAGATGCGCAGTGCCCGACCGGGTTTGCATGCCAGTTCGGCAAGTGTGCGCCGGAAGGCTGCAAGTACACAGCCGATTGCGCCAAAGGCGAAAAATGCTTGCTCGGCGAGTGTTTGCCCGACAGCGTACCCGTCAGCGGCTGCCAACAGGACGGCCAATGCGGCGCCAAGCAGCAATGCCTCGCGGGCATGTGCGTACCGGCACAGTGCAAGTCGGACTCGGACTGCAGCGGCAGCAACAAGTGCTTCAAAGGACTGTGCATTCCCGCCATCGTTCCGACCATCGAATGCCAGACTGCAGCGGACTGCCCCAAGATCAACCTGCCGGGCATGGGGGGGCTGACCATGACCTGCGCCTTGGGCGCGTGCATCCCGCAAATTCCTGGAATTCCACCGCTTTGCAATGACGACTCGATGTGCAAGCAGGGTGAGCAATGCCTCGTCGCGGTCTGCGTCAAGAAAGCCTGTTCGGTCAATGCGGACTGCGCAGCCGACAAGGCGTGCTCCTTCGGTTTGTGCATCCCCAAGAACATCACGATGCCCAAGCCTGGCCAATGCAAGGTCGACGCCGATTGCGGCGCGGACAGCAGTTGCATCTTCTCGGCTTGCGTTCCCGTGCCTCCCGGCACCTTGCCGATACCGGGCGGCGGCGGCATCGGCGGCCTGGAGTTCTGCCAAAATGGCAAGTGTGCGAGCGGCAAGAAGTGCCAATTCGGTTTGATCTGCCTGTGATGCAAGGTCCTGCGCCGCTCGACTTGCGCGAGACTGACCTGCGGGAAGGCCTGTTCGCCGGTGCGGATCTGGCGGACGCCGACTTGCGCCATGCCCGCCTCATTGCCGCGGACTTGTCGGGTGCCAACCTGCGCGGCGCTCGCCTTTGCCAAGCAGATCTGACACTTGCGAATCTCGGCGGCGCCGATCTGCGTGGCGCGGATCTGTCGGGCGCCGATCTGTCGGGCGCGGACCTGAGCGAAGCCCGCTTGGACGGTGCCGATTTGTCGCAGGCAGAGCTCGGTTGGGCGAGGGTCGCCGGCGCGCTGGGCCTGGCGCCGGACCTACTGGCGCAGCGCCGCATGGACGGTCGTCTGCCCGGTCCGGCGCTGGCGGACGATGCGCAAGAGCCAGCGGCCGGCGTCGAGGCGTGGCGGCAAGGCCAAGCTGCCCATGGCGAAGGTCACTTCGGCCTTGCGGAGCTTCACTACCGGCAAGCACTGCGTTGGGTTCCGGAGTCGGACGCCGCGCGCCATGCTCTGGCCTGCATTGCCCTGGAACGGAGCGAACCGCAGGCGGCCAAGGCGCAGTGGCGTGAGATTGTGCAGCGCGACCCGAGCGCGGATCGCGCACGCATCGATCTGGCGTGGTTGTTGCTCGCCGAGCAAGATCTGCCACAAGTCGCGGATGTGCTTGCGCCGATGACCGTCACGCGCGAGAGCCTGCGGCGGGCCATCGCGCTTCTGCCCGCGGATCGCGGTTCGGCACTCCTGGCAGAACTGGGCCGGCTCGCGCCGCAGACGCCCGGTCGCCACTGGTTCGATTCGTGCGCTGCGCGTGCGCACAATAGCCATGTTCCTGCGGACGATTTGGACGATGATCCGTGGATCGCGGGCGAGCGGGCTGCCCTCCGGGCCCTGTTGGGCCGCAAACACGCCGAGCCCCTGGACTGGCACGCAGCCATCTCGCGCGCGCTTCGCATCGGTGACTTCGACCTGGCCCAGCGCGCCGAGCAGCGGCTGAGCCGCGCTACCCCGGAACAGCAGCTTTGGGGTGCGGAGTTGCGCCAGCTCGATCTGACGGCACAGGCGTTCTCTGCTTTGGTCCACACGCGGCAGCCCCCACTGGGCGCGGTGCTGTCCGTGCGCTGGGTTGCACTGGGCGTGCACGGCCCGACGGCGCGAATTCACACGGAATCAGGAATCTTCTTTGCCAAACGCTATTTTGCCGCGGTGCGAGGCCCTGCCAGCGTCGCATTCACGCACCGCATGTCGCGGGCCGCCGCTGAGCGCGGTCTGCGCGTGCCCGTTGCACAGGTGGATTGCGATGGCCAGGATGTGCTCGCATTCGATGGCGACTTGCTCGCTCTATACCCTGACTTGCAGGCCAGCGCAGTTCCCGACGACAACCTCGACGAACAGACGGCCCGCAAGATGGGCGAATGGCTCGCTTCGATTCACATCGAATCGGCCGACTTGGGTGTGGGACCCGGCAGGCCAGCGGGCGGCGTGCAAGCAGGAACGCGAATCCTGCGCCATGCGCGGCCGTCGATGGCGTGGCAAGCATCCTTGGGTCGCGACCGGACCTGCGCACTGCACTTCGATCGATCTCCACGCGCGCGACAACTGCTTTCGTTGCTCGATTCCGTGGGCCGGCGGCTGAAACCTGCCATCGCAGCCTGCGCGATGGGCTTGGTGCACGGCGATTTCGCAGCCGGCAACGTGCTTCAAGATCCGAAGGGTTTTGCGGTGTGTGATTGGGATCTTTGCGACGCGGACTTGCTCGTGTGGGATCTCGCACGGACGCTGGACCGCGCCGGCGTCCGCTGGCCTTCGTTGCCCGGACATCCCGCGGAAATCCGCCGAGACATCCTGCGTGGGTTGCTCGCTGGCTACGAGAGCCTGCGCCCCTTGTCGCGCGCAGAACGTGAGGTCGTGCCCGTGCTGATGGCGGCCAGTCGCGTCGATATCGACGCTTCGGTGCTGCCGCTGTCTGTGCCCTTTGAGCCTGAGACGCTGGATGCCGTGATGGAACACAGCCTGCACCGCCTGGCCCGGGCGGCTGCAGGTGCGCCCGAACTGCGTGCCGCGCTCGACGGACAGTGAGAGCTTGTGAATCACACCCTCTGAGTGCTGCCGGCGGCCCGCGCCGGCCAACACCGGCGACCCTGTGAGGCATCCGGCGCTTGGCACGCGCAACCCCATCGTCTACGCTCGCTCGCCATGTCGAAAGCCCTGGCCAAAGGCGGGACAAGGACGCGCCGCGCAGCGACCGCATGGGCGAGCGCAGCGCTGATCCTGTTGGGCGCCACTCGTCCGGCACTCTCAGTCAAGCCCACACCGGCGGCCACGGCGGCGCCGCCACCACCCGCTGCCGTGCCTGTGCCGGCGTTGCGTGGCGCCGAACCGTCCGCGGAGGCGACGCTTGCCGCCTATGCCGCCGCGGTAAATGCCTTCAAGTACCAAGACTTCGATAGCGCAATTCCGCAACTGCGCGCCCTGGTCTATCCCAAGACTCACCTGGACCAGAAGCGCGAATGGAAGGCCCGTGAGTACCTCGGTTCCTCTTTGTGGTGGCAGGGCGAGGCGCGTCAGGCCAGCGACGAATTCACCGCGCTGCTCGTGCGCAATCCGCAGGCTGTTCTGGATCCATCCGTTTATCCGCCGAAAATGATTATCGATTTCGAGGGACTGCGCAGCAACCTCATTCGGCTCGGTGTCCTCACGCAGGACCAGGCGCCGCGGCCGCCCGAGCCACGCGATCTCGTTGCGCCCGAGCCTGCCCCCCTGTCGCTGGCGCTGTTTCCGTTCGGCGTAGGACAGTTCGCCAACCGCGAACCAGGCAAAGGCGCGTTGTTCCTGGTGGCCGAAGCCGCACTCGGCGCGGTGTCAGCCGGCTACTATGTCCGCAACACCTACGACGGTGCGCGTACCGGCGAGCGCTCGAACACCGGCGACATCCTGCAGATCTCGACAGGTGCGGCATTCTTGCTCGTCGCCGGCTGGGGCATCGTCGACGCACTCCTGCAACGCCGCAGCGCTGCCGCACGAACCGCGCCTTGACGCACCCCGCGGCGCGCGACAGATCGAGCGGTTGAATTTTGGCGCAACACTGGTTCATCCTGCACGGGCCGCCGTGCGGCAGGACAGGCATCGATGACCCCTCATGCGTGGCTGCAGGAACTTGGTCCGGGTGACGTCGTCAAAACGTCGTATCCGATTGAGAAACTGGTGTGCAGCGTCGGTTCCGACGTGCAGACCGACATCCAACTGCGCGGCCGCGGCATCCTGGAAGTCCACGCACAATTGCGCACTTCGCAAAAAGGCGTCGCCATCGAGGCCGTCGGCGCCGAGCGTCTTGTCGTCAATGGCCGGCGTTGCGACACACACCTCCTGCAACCGGGCGATATTTTGGACATCGGCACAGTCCGGCTGCGCTTTCACGTCGGCGAGCGCGGACGCGACCGCGGCGGGCGCGCCGGCTCGGCGGCGGGCATCGACGGCTTGCTGGGCGCATTGGCACGCTTCTCGGAAAACCTTGCCAGCACGTATGCTGTCGATAACCTTCTAGAAACAATGCTGGATTCGATCATCGCCGTCACGCACGCGACGCGCGGTGTCGTGCTGCTGCTGGTCGACGGCAAGCCGCAGGTGCGGACCTCGCGCAGCCTGCCGGGCGCGCTCCAGACCAAAGGCGACCTCGCGATCTCGGATTCGATTGTCGAGCGCGTGCTGCAGTCGCGTCAACCGGTCATCGTGTCGGATGCCTTGCACGATCGCGAGTTCAGCGCGGCCCAGTCTGTTATGGACTTTCGCATCTGCTCGGTGCTTTGCGTGCCCCTGATGGTGCGCGGCGAGTTGCTGGGCGCCATCTACCTCGGCAACGAGAATGTCGTGAATCTGTTCACGGAACAGGCGCGCGAAGTGGCGACGGTCTTTGCGGCGCAGGCAGCGATGGTGCTGCGCAACGCCATCCTGATCCGCGAATTGCAGTTGTCGAATCAAACGTTGACCCAGCAGATCGAGCGCATGAACTTCGGCAGCCTGATCGGCGCCTGCGAGTCGATGCGCGAGATGTTCCGCAAGATCGAGAAGGTAGCTCCGACCGATGTCTCGGTGCTCATTGAGGGAGAGACCGGCACCGGCAAGGAACTGGTCGCCGGCGAGATCCACCGGCGCTCGCAGCGCGCCAAAGGCCCGTTCATCGTCATCAACTGTGGCGCAATCCCTGAGAATTTGTTGGAAAGCGAGTTGTTCGGCCACGTGCGCGGCGCTTTCACCGGCGCAGTCGCAACCCGCGACGGCAAGTTCCAGGCGGCGCACGGTGGCACCTTGTTCCTCGATGAAATCGGGGAGTTGCCGCTGGCACTGCAGGTCAAATTGCTGCGCGTGCTGGAGGAACGGCGCGTGCAGCGGGTCGGCGAATCAACAGCCAAGGAAGTCGACATCCGCGTCGTCGCCGCGACCAACCGCAACCTGGCGGAGGAAGTCAAAGCGGGCAGATTTCGTGAAGATTTGTACTATCGCCTCAACGTGGTGCGACTCTACCAGGCGCCACTGCGCGAGCGTGGTGAGGACGTCGTCCTGCTCGCGCGCTACCTGCTCAAGCGCCACGGCGACGAGATGGGCGTGCGTGTCTCCGGGTTTTCCGATGACGCGCTGCGTGCCATGCAGTTGCACCGCTGGGCCGGCAACATCCGCGAACTGGAGAACCGCATCAAAAAAGCCGTCATTTTCTGCGACACCGGGACCATCAGCGCCGCGGACTTGGAACTGGATGCCGTCGTCGAGGGAACGGTCGAGCCTCTGGCCGAGGCCAAAGAGACATTCGCGCGCACTTATGTGCACAGGATTCTGGCCCTCAACGGCGGCAACCGCACGCTGGCAGCGAAGGATCTGGGCGTGGATGTCCGCACGATCTTTCGCTACATCGAGCGCGAGCGCGACGACGAGCCCGCAGGCGACATCGCTTGACCGCTACAGTTTTTGCATCTCGCGCTTGGCAACTTCGACAAAGCGCGCCTCGGAAGGCGTCTTGGCCGCGGCGGCAAGGTACGCTTCGAATCCGACCTTTGCCGCCGGCTTGTCACCCTTGTCACGCAACGCAAACGCCAGGTTGTAGAGCGCTGGCGTATAGTTTGGCTTGATTTCAATGGCTTTTCGATAGGCGGCGATCTCCGCGTCGACCTCTTGCAGCCGGTGGTGCACGGTGCCGATGTTGTACAGGGCACGGTAGTGGCGTGCATCTCGTGCAAGACACTGACCATACATAGAAATCGCGCGTCGCAGCCAGGCCGACCGTTGCGGCTCCTCCAGTTTCTGCGCCTTGAGATCCAGGGCTTCAGCAAGATCGTTGTACGCCTCGGCGTTGTCCGGTTGCACCGTGATGGCCTTTTCGAATCCGGCAATCGCTTCATCCAGGCGCTGTTGTGACAAGAGCAACATCGCGCGGTTCAAGTGCGCGTCCTGAGCCGTCGGGTCGGTCTTGATCGCGATTTCATAGTGCGTGAGCGCTTCCTGGGGGCGTCCGAGGTCCTCGTAGGCCATGGCGAGGTTGAAATGCGCACGCGAGTAGTTCGGGTCGAGCTCCGTCGCCTTGAGGTAGGCCTTGGCCTCATTGGCGAAGTCGCGACGCCGGCCGTAAGTGACACCGAGATTGAACCAACACTCCTTGAAATCGGGCTTGAATTGCACGCAGTACTGAAACGCAGTGGTGGCTTCTTCGAGCTTGCCAGCGGCCAACTGGTCGGCGCCGTCGCGGAAGTAGTCTTCGGCGCTGCGCGCGTCGGCGGCCAAGGCAGCGCTGCTGAGAAGCCAGACCGATAGCGCGGCCGCGGTACTGCCCATCCATGTGGGCGACAAGGCGGACATGACAGGTACCTCCACTGGGGCGCAGCGACCGGTGCAGAGTGTGCGGGCTGCGGCGGCGTTGTCAAACCTGGGGCGGCGGAGCGACCGCGCAGCGTTGCGGCAACTGCAGCCGAACCGTAGACTAGTGCGTCGCGGAGTGAAGAGCCCGCCAAGTCGAGGACGCCGTGAAAGCCAACCTTGCCCGCCTGTTCGTCATCGCCGTGACCCTTTCCGCGTGCGGCACTTCGCCATCGGAGCCAGGCAGCCTCTTGCCGGACGTGGGACTCGCATTCGATTCGAAGGCAGGCGATGTGCATGCGGACGTGCCGTTGACGGCCATGTGCAAAGGCGTGCCTTGCACCGACGACAACGCGTGCACCGATGACTACTGCAACGCCGAGGGAGTGTGCACACATTTCAACAACAAGGCGACGTGCGACGACGGCGATCCGTGCACCGCGAGCGATCGGTGCACTGCGGGCAGTTGCGTGGGTACGGCTACGGGCTGCGGCGACAGCACGTCGACGCCTGACACGCCGATTGCGTCCTTTTTGCAGCCTGGCGACCTGATCATCACAGAAATCATGTACAATCCCAATGGCAAACCGACACCGATTGCGGACGATCAAGGCGAGTGGATCGAGGTCTACAATCCGGGCGTCAAGACCATCGATCTGGCTGGGTTGACGCTGCGCGACAATGGCAAGGACAAGTACCTGATTCCAGCCGGCGGCAAGACGACCGTGGCGCCAAAGAGTTATGTCGTTCTCGGTCGCAGCTCGGACACGACGACCAACGGCGGCGTGAAAGTCGACATCTCGTACGGCACGAAGATGACGCTGAACAACGGCATCGATGCCGTCGTGCTGGAGACAGCCGATGCGGTGGTCATCGATAGGGTCGTGTACAACATTGCACTCGGCTGGCCGAACGTCAGCGGCGTGTCACTGGCACTGAGCCCTTCGTTTACGGACGCGAACGTCAACGACTCACCAGCCAATTGGTGCGGCGCACTCACCGAGATGGCGGACGGCGACAAGGGCACGCCCGGTCTGCCGAACGACGAATGCGTGCCGGACCAGGACCACGACGGCGTACCCGACAGCATCGACAACTGCCCGACGGTCGCCAATCCGACGCAGGTCGACACCGACAAGAACGGCGTGGGCGATGTCTGCGACGGCGCAGTGGCGACCTGCGGCAACGGCACGATCGACGGCACCGAAGCCTGCGATGACGGCAACTTGATGCCCGGAGATGGCTGCAGCGGCTTTTGCCAGGTCGAGGCAAAGATCCCGCCCGGCGCCGTGCTGATCAGTGAGTTCATGTCGAATCCGGCCAAGGTGGCAGATGACGCCGGCGAGTGGATCGAGTTGTACAATCCGACGACGGCCGATGTCGCCATCAACGGCATGCTGCTGCAGCTGGGGACGACGGTTCCGGTGCAGCATGTGATCGAAAGCCCAGCACCGGTCGTGATCGTGGCGGGCGGCTACTTGCTGCTGGCCCGTGGCGCGGATCCTGCGCTCAATGGCGGTCTGACGCCGGACTATGTGTACGACAAGCTGCTGATGAGTTCGACCGCCGCTACGCTGAGCCTGTATTCGGCCGGTCAGTTGGTCGACAAAGTCACCTACGACGCCCTGTTTCCGCTGATTGCCGGCAAGTCTGCCTCGCTGGATCCCGAGAGTCTCGATGCCGTCGCGAATGATGGAGCAGCCAACTGGTGCAAGGCACAAGCTGCCTTCGGCGCTGGAGATTTCGGATCTCCGGGGGCGGCCAATCCCGCGTGCGCCGGCAGTGATCTGGACGAGGACAAGGACGGCATTCCGGACAAGACCGACAACTGCAAGTCGCTCAAGAACCAGACGCAGGAGGACATCGACCAGGACAACATCGGCAACGTGTGCGACAACTGTCCGGAGAAAAGCAACGCGGATCAGACGGATAGCAACCTCAACGGCGTCGGCGATGCGTGCGAGCCCAAGGGTTGCGGCAACGGCGTCACCGAGGAAGGCGAAGCGTGTGATGACGGCAACCTCAAGGCGGGCGATGGGTGCAGCCTGACTTGCCAGATCGAAACGGCACTGCCGCCAGGGACATTGGTGATCAGCGAGATCATGGCGAATCCCAAGGCGGTATCCGATAGCTACGGCGAATGGATCGAGCTCTACAACCCCACGACTGCGGAAGTCGACCTGGCCGGCATGACGTTGGCGGTCGGTTCGGTCAAGCACTTGCTGGTTCCCAAGACACCGCTGAAGGTGGCGCCGCTGGGCTATGCGGTGCTCGGGCGCACGATCGACACGAAGATCAATGGCGGCGCGCAGGTGCAGTACTCCTATGGCACG
>Ga0172369_10001422_pt1 | contig 34386 bp, 49 predicted proteins | sample LakKiv25m_FD_114539 | JGI IMG/M metagenome (GOLD analysis project Ga0172369, IMG submission 114539) | Freshwater microbial communities from Kabuno Bay, South-Kivu, Congo - kab_022012_11.25m | ecosystem: Environmental > Aquatic > Freshwater > Lake | place: Democratic Republic of the Congo... | reverse complement strand
TGAGAACATGAATGGTAAAATCCAACGTTTCATCACCAACAATTTCGGTGTCCGGGATAAAGATTTTACCCTATACCGTATCGCAAATTATTTCTCTTAGCACTCGAAAAAAAGAATTAGCCTCCTATCTCGATATGGCATGTAAGCCGGTACATTTTTTGTATCTTTAAAGCCGATTTTAAATGCTTATGAAACTGCTTTTAATACTGTTTCTGATCCTGTTTCCGTTCGCCGTAAGCGACAATCCAATCACTGCCGATTGCAAATGCCGCGATATACCCTTATTCGGCAAAGTCGAGATAAAAAAATTTGCCGCCGATTTTAAAATATTGATTGTTCCTGCAGGGGCAGATATTCGTATAGATACTTCCGTTAAAATGCCTGATCGCTGCGGGCAATGGGAATTCGTTAAAGCCTGCGGCGATTTCTCCGTCGAATTCGTTCCGGGCGGCGAAGATTTCACCGTTGAGTTTGTCAAAGGTGATCCGGGCATTGATTGATCATTCGATAACCAGTTCGAGCATCTCATCGCTTATACATTTAATATATAAATCCTGGCTCGTTTCCGAATGAGGATTCTGTTTGAACCGGTATGAATCAATCGCCAGGTAATAAATCCCGAACATCATAAGGTATTCGCTGATAACCTTTAAAGCCATAGGCTCCTCCAGCATCCTCGCCAGGGCATCCACCTGATCCTTGGGATATCCTTTCAGATTTTCGTTATTGACCGATCCCTCGATGGTTACTTCATAACTTCCCATGGATATATATTCCAGTATGCTTCCGTTGCGTCCGGTCAAATTCGTTTTCACGATATTCTTTCGCTGCTCCACGGTCAGCATAGCGCTGATCAGCCTGATCTCATCCTTATCGTTATCATCCCTTTTCAGAACCAGGTCGCTGAAAACAGGTCTGCCGTACCAGTCGGTAAGCCCTCTTACATTCAGTTTCTCTTCCTCTGTTACCGGTTCTATAAGGCTGCTACCGTACATTCCAGCTTTCGTATATTGCGACGATCCTCCCGCTCCCGGCTGAGGGATGAAAAGGTAAGGCTTGATCAGGTTACCCCTGTTTTCTTCGAGTTTAAATATGTAGGTTGCCATTAGTTCTCAGCCAGTAAATTAAAGTCATTCAATGCGTTCAAAATAATTTGCTTCACCTTCCTTTCCAGGTCATCCATTGCCTGCTGGCCATTGCTGAAAATATTGGAATAATTCTCTATGAGCTTACCATTCTGCAGGATGTTGATCACTTTCGAAGCTCCGCCTCCGCTGATCACCTGTTCGGGAGTTGGGGATTTCAACCCACCGACAAGCTCACTGCCACCCAGTGGACTATTCGATTTAATCCCGCCGACAAGCTCACTGCCTCCATCTGGAGATAAATACAACATACCATAAGGTCCAGTCGCATCCGATCCCATGTTTAAAAGCATGCCTTTGCCTTCACCATACTTTCCGGCTGTCTTTTCATGGTTAAAATCCCTCAATCCACCGGCAAATCCCTCCGACCAGGCATTGCCAACCTTGTCACCGAAATCCTTGAATGCACCCGTCAGTGTGCTCCATCCGCGGCTGATCTTACCTATATCAAGAGTCATGATCCCAATTAACATATCACCCAGGCCACCAAAAACATCTCTTGCCAACCTTCCGATATTCATAAAAACAGCTTTTATAGATTCCCACAATCCGAACAGAAATCCCCGGAACTGCTCAAAGGTATCCCATACATACATAACAGCTTTGTAAATGCCGTACAATTCAGCCACAATGATAGCCACTCCCACTATAATCAGCGCAACGAGCCAGGTAATAGGATTGCTCCATAATGCCACATTAAAATCCCAAACCGCTATCGTAGCCTTCACCAGCGATTTATATAGAGCCGTATTTGCAATCACACTGAAAGCCTGTATAGCTCCGCCCAGGTTGCTTGTAATCATGACGGCATTCGTTGCAAGATCAACGAATGGTAAGATCTTCTCAGTAGTGTTGAAAATGGCGATCTTCAGATCGTCGAACCATGCCTTCAGCTTTGCCATCTTCCCCTGGTAGGTGTCCATCCGTATCGCGGCCTGCTCATAAGCCACATTGGTATCCGTCACCCTTTGCTCCATCACTTTCACCTGGTCGGCATTAGCAATTAGTGTCTGGATGCTCTTGAGATTTTCAAGCCCAAATGTTTTTGTCAGGAATGTTACATCATCCAGATTCGGTTTCAAGGCTTCAAGCGCTGCAGGGAGTCCTACTTTGCCAATATCTATTCCGAGCGTACTCTGCATCTTCACCATAATGGCGCTCAGATCGGTTCCTGCCTGGCTGCCTTTGATGGCAGATTGAGATAAAACTTCCAGAGCGCCCACGGTCTGCTCTATGCTTACGCCCGCCGTCCCCGCGACCGGCCCGACATATTTAAGCGAGTCTGCCAAATGCGGTACTTCTGCCGCTCCAAACTTCGCACCTGCAGCCAGCACATTGATCACCCGCGCTGCATCGGAAGCCTTTAACTGGAATTGATTGATGGATGCAGACATTGTGTCGGCTGCTGTTGGCAGGTCCACACCTGATGCCTGTGCTAATGTTATCGTCTCTTTCTGCAATGCCTTCAGGCCTTCAACTCCGCCGATCTTTGCAATATCAATATTCGATGCCAGCAACTTGAAGGCCTCTGCCGCTCCGGTTGCTCCCAGGCCGGAGGCCTTACCCATGTCGCGCGAAGCCTTTTCGAGATCATTCAAATCTTTACCCGCAATGCCGGTAATGGCTGACAAATCGGCTATCTGTTGCTCAAACTGTGCGCCTGGGGCAATCACAGAATCAATCCCTGATTTTATTCCTTGAAATGCCTGATTGATTTGATTCAGATAAAATAGAGAGGAACCAAGCTTATTGAAAACCGCAGTTAATCCGGTAGCCTTCTGGCTGGTTTGCTGTATATTCGAAATGATCTGCGAAAATATATCACCCTGATTCGAATTGAAACTAACCGTAAAATTTAATTGATTATCTGCCATTTATTTGTATATTTGCCAAAAAAATAAAATGGGAACTATCATCGGTATTATTGCTTTCATCTTCTTTATCGTTTTGCTTGCAGCATTGTTTTGCACCTTATATATCCTTATCGGTTACCTTTTTATAGAACCTTTCCGGCGAAATAATCATAAAAGCAATACCATTAATTTTACTTTTCGCTGGTAATCATTTCTTTTTGTATATTTCCCCCGCCAGCCATACCCATTCATTCCATCGTTCAGCCCAGGCTTCGTCATCCAGCTCCTCCGGATCAATCCTGAAATTGTAACGCAATATCGCATCCATCTTCCTGATCTCGTCCGCCTCCCGGATAACCAAGTCATCTATTTTTTTTTAAGCTCGCCGTTCCTTATCTTGATAATGCTGAATACAGGCTGTATGGCGCCCATGAACAGATCATCGTCGGTCTTTATACCTTCATTACCTGCCAGCCAGCAATTAACCAGCATGATCTCCGCCGCCCTCATCGGGTTGCTGTTTGCCATGCCACTCACAGATCCCAGTATCTGTCGCGTCGGTTTCTTCAGGTATCCCACCGCATACTCCTTCTCTTCATCATCCATCGGAACAACGATCTCAAATACTTCGCCGTGCTTCCGTTTCAATTCCTCGATGGCTGCATCCTCCAGCCTACCGTGATAAATCTTTTCGTTTTTCATTTATTTTGATTTTTTCGATTATCCCCCTTTGGAGGGGGCAGGGGGAGGTTTTATCCAAATCCACCCAAAAAACAATTCCTTCACTCCGCTGAATACCGCCTGCATAATCAACGCATCCACCCACCAGTTCACCACCGGCTCATATACCAGGATAGCCGCAATAAAAGCAGCGATCATAATCTTTTGCGCCAGGTGCCACATATCAGTCGTCCATACCATCACTGTAGAGCTGAACAGGAACCGTTCTCTCCCACTCTCCGAGGGGGTCGGGGGGAGGCGCCATTTATTCTTCCAGCTCTCAGGCCCGCAAAACCTCATCCATCCTTTCCAGTTAAAAATGGAACGCTCAAACCGGAATTTGAGCGTATCCATCACACTGTTCGCAACAGAAGCAATTATTATACAGATAATTGTAACCATTTTCTCATTCCTTTCGGTAAAGCATCCAGGGAACAATAATGATTAATACAAAATAAATCCCAAGGGTTATTTCGTACCACCGCAAATATATCCACCCGGTTATAGCTCCAGTGATCACTGCCGCCAGTAGAATCACTACCAGCCATGCTATCAGACTGAATTGTTTCGCGTTCATATTTCAATTAAATCAATTAACAAATTAACTCAATCCATATCCCCCTTTGGAGGGGGCAGGGGGAGGCTATTTCCACGCAATCTCCCCTATCAGCATATCAATCGTCACGGCGATCTCCATATCGTCGCGCTTGGTATCTCTGCCGTTATTCTTGAACCGGCAATACTTCAGGGTATGCAGGGCTATCTTGCCATCATCGGTGGCATAACTAACTACCACTGTGAACTCCGGCGCATCCTGCAGCCTCCCCGTCAGGATAGCCGCCTGCAGGCTTTCAACTTCCTCCTTCAGCAGGGTAATGCTGCCTGAGTTGGTTATCTTTCCCTTGCTGTAGCTTACCTGCCGGTTGCCTGCGCCATAAACAGGTTCTATAGCCTGTTCTTCTTTGTAGCTTATAGCGGTTATACCTGCCACATCCACTCCGGCTATGTTGCATTTCAAACTGCTCCAGCCGTAGCTCTGTCCGTTAATGTTTGTCGGAAAGTCCATAATTATCAATATTTACCTAATTAACCAATTTAATCTAATTAACCAATTAATCCAGTTTCGTAACAAACCCGATAGTAACCTCTATCTGTCTGCTCACGCCTTTGGGCACAAGCTGTATGGTTACATTAACCTTCGAAGTGCTCAGTACGTTCTGGTCAGGGTTCACATATACCTGGTAACCGCTCAGCTCTCCGGCTTGCGACATTTGCAGCAATGCCATGCCTCCCCGCTCTTCGAGGTATTTGCAGTATTCCTTAGCCAGTTTGCCGCTTGTGGCATCCACCGTAACCGGAGCATTCAGTTCCGGCAGCAGGTACGTCCTCACTCCGCGTATCGCTTTGTCAATTGTCCGCACATTCTCCAGGTAGGCATAATCGCTTGTGGCATCCGTACAGGTATGACTATCATTGAAGTAGCTCCCCGAAATTCCGATGTGGGTTTTCAGGAATATATACCCACTTGTATTGAGTGTATCAAGGTCATTATCCGTCAGATCACGTACCAGCCTTCCATCGCACAGCGCCGGTACTGTAAGTTCTGTCTGTGCCATGTTCATTTTTCCTACCCATCCTATGTTATGGTGAACCTGTAGCAGGCTGACAGCTCCCAGTGTCGCCCCCAGGCAGGTAACTGATCCTTTAGTTTCAAACAAGGTGGCTCCGTCATTATCTCCATCCTGGCCGATGATGACGCTTACATTCAGGCTGTCTAAAGCGCGCAGATCAACTTCAAAAGGATCCTCAGCCTCGGTATCGTAGAATAATCCAAGCAATACGCTTAAGGGCTTGTGTTCTGTCACCAGTCCGTCAATCACTACCTGTATGTCGGTAACAAAATCAGCATTGAATATTACCGGGCAATAAATACCTACCTGCCTTACTTTTCCGAGGCTGTAATTGACAAGATTTGTCAACTGGGTAAAATTGGGAGCAACATCGCCGGTTGCCAGTTTTTTAATCTGAACCCATAATACTCCGTTGGGATTGATCCTGAAGAACTCCCGCACATGGTAATGAAGAACCTCAAACCCTTCAGTGGTTTCTAATACATGCTTCGCTTCCAGGTCGCTTACCCCGGTGATCTGTTTGTTTTCTCCGTCTGTCCATCCATCAGGCATTACCGATGCGAATAAGGCATAATACAGCAGTCCGCTGTAATGATCTTCGCCAGGTAATGTCCGCGCCAGTCCGCCTTCTCCCTTTACAAATGTTATATCATTCATGATATTTAATATTGAGTCTTTAGTACTTAGTCTTTAGTTTTTTACTTTTCCCTTTGATCTTTTTCCTTTTGAACTTTTTCCTCCCAAAGGTTCATTCATTGCCGGATCAGTTTCGGCCGGTGGAATTTCCGATTCCAAAGGTTCATTCATTGACGGATCAGTTTCGGCCGGTGGTATTACCGGGTCTGCTATTGCCGCAATAATTTCTTCCCTGGTAAACTTTTCCACGCTGTTATCTTTAAATGTACGTGCATAATTAACTGCATCCTGGTAGCGAAAAAACACTTCGCCATCCGATGTCTGATAAACTTCATCTTTGTTCTTAAAGGTGTTGAAAACCTCTTTAACTCTTTCTAAATGTTTCATTGTTGTGTATTATTAGATAATTTATTGAAAAGCATATCAGTTTTTTTGCTGCTTCCCTGGGTGCTTCCTCTATGGAAAGAAACGATGGTTCCGGCGAATGTGAGTAGTGCGCCGAACAGAATATTAGCGATCTGCTGGTTATCCTCCGGTATTTTCTTAAAAAAGAGCAGTATAGCCAACAGGATGGTCGCGCCGATCAGGACGAAGTCAATGATGTAGGCTGCGATCTTGCTGAGCTTACTTCCTGCCTGAGCTTCCTGTATCTTCACATTCATCGCCCTCGCATCCTGCATATCTTTCAGGTACTCCTGCAGTTCTTTCAGTTCATATTCCTGCAATGCCGCGTTGAATTCAACAGCCTGGTCGTTTGTTAATGATCCCTCAGGGATCAATGCTTTCAGTATCTTAACCGGCGGAAACACTTCTCCCACCGTATCAATCAGATCCGGAGCCACCTTGCTGATAAACTGCCCAACCTTCGTATCCTCGAATTTCTTCTTCATTTCTCTGTGTTTAATTAAAAGGAACGATCAGCAACTCATCCATTCCTGTATATCTGCAATCCACATGCACCCATGTTGGTGTCCCACTCTCCATTGTAGTTAAACCGTAGCCCCGAAACATCTTCCATTTGCGGATCACTTCCTTCCTCACTTCCTCAGCATCCATATCTTCCAGTTTCATATCAATAGCCCTTCCGAACTTATGCTGGCTGAACTGAGCTCCCGTATTGCTCAGGAATTTGCGCAACCCACTTTCCTTGTAATTGCCGCCTTCGTACCAGTTGTTAATCGTAACAGGCACTCCGAAATAATCGCGTAATACCTGCGCTATTCCGATAATCCGGTTATCAATCAGCGCAAGGCACTTATCGCCAAGCAATGCGTAAATATCCGGGTCAACAAACTCCTGCAATATGAAATTCCTGGTAAGCTCCACTTTTTACTTTTTACTTTTTACTTTTTACTTTTATCATTGTACTTTTCCACGTCGGTTTTATCCTGGTATTTTTCCGATCAAAATCAAATTTATTTACCTCCTGCAAAAATTCGAATACTTTCCACTTTCCCCATAGTTCAAGATTTCCTCCTTTGGAGGTGGCAAGGAAGAGGTTTCTTGCGGTAAACCTGAGATAATGAACAGACTGCCCCGGATTCATAAATGGAACCGGATAAACCGGAACAATGTCATATTTCTGAATTTCAGGATATTCAACCGTTGACAGCGTTTGTATAATAGTCTCGGCCGAGATGTCGCCGTAAAGCTGTGCCTGTTTTTTCTCGTGATCAAAGATGATAATGCCCTGCGAGTAAGTCGCTAATGAAAGGCAAATTAGCAATAATATGAATACGCTTTTCATTTTGTTATCTTTTTTGATTTCAGCTTTTTACAATTATTAACCACCAATCTCCATAGCCAGTTGCCGATCCCACCAACAAATCCGCCAACGAGCGTTATAATGAATACCTCTATTAGGTGATCGAGGTTAACAAACCCAAATATCGAGGCAACAAATCCCGTTACGCTTCCACCGGCAAAACCTACTATTCCGTCAATCATTTTCATTTTGAACTTTGAACTCGTTTAGTAGCGGGAGATGGACTCGAACCACCGACCTTCAGGGTATGAACCTGACGAGCTGACCTCTGCTCTACCCCGCAATTTTCCCCCTCTTGAGGGGGCAGGGGGAGGTACCATAAGCCTGGGGAGTTCAGTTTGCTTCCCTCCCCAGGCATTCCTCCCAGTTTTATCAATCAGCCTGTTTAGGTCGCTGCGTCCTGTACCAGCGCGTAAACGCCTTTCTCGTCGCTCCTGCGGATACGTCCGCCCATACGCAACAGTGCGCTGTATATGTCGCCGTAGAATGTCGGATCTCCGATTTTCTCATACATTACAATATCGCCCATCGAGCGTGCCAGCGCCTGCTGCTGCCAAAATAATGCACAATCATTATCGGTAGCGGCTCCGGCAGCTCCCACGGCTTTCTTTACAGGGGTATTATCATATACCAGTACCGAGCTGCGCTCCATGATATTGAATCCGTATAACTGTCCTACTACTCCTTTTGCCATATCATAAGCGGCAGAGAAATCCCTGTATGTCGTAGCAGTAAGAGAATCGGTAAGCTGGTTGAGCATGTCGGAACTCACCAGTGCAAAACGGTTTTCGAAAGGTACGTTTTGTTTGTTCATCGCAAGTTGTACCCTCTTCAAATCATTAGGTAAAAGTAATTTCCTGTTGCCGGTAGCTCCATCAAGGTGAGCAGCAACAGCGCCGCCGGTAGTACGAAGAATGTTCGTAGCCGGTCCGAAATGATATAGCAGCCATTTGGCTACATTGTCCCGCAGCGTTCCCATAATGTCGGCCAAAATGGAGGCCATTTTATCATAGCTCAATTCGACAGTGTCGGCATTGGGTATATATACCGGATCGGATGTAAACTCATCGAGCGCGTAGGTGATATCAACATCAGTACGCTGGATAACCTGGGCGGGTACAACAGTTCTGTTTCGTTCCACTCCCGGACTCGCACCGGCCTGTGGTATATGAACCACTTTACCTGCCAATACATACTGGTCCTCATTCGTGAGGTTATTCAGAAAATCGTTCTTTGCCAGAAGATTTTCCGCTATCCAGGTTTGCCAAATCTCTTTTTGAATGGCCATGCCCATGATACCCGAAGGCAATGGGATAAAGGATAGTCCAAATATTACTCCCGCCACCGGCAGAGGATTCAATTCAACAGCCATGCCTATCACCGGCGCTATTACCAATGAAAAAAGCAGGCTCGTCACAATACTTAAAATCAGTCTTGTTTTCATTATCTTTTACTTTTAAATTAATCAATCTGAACTTCGGACCCTAATGCAAGTAAGTTGGTCCCGTTGTAAACAAAGGTCAATAACTTGGTCTTGGTTGCCACGCCTACCATTACAGGCGCATCTATACCCGTCCCCCAGGTCACATCATAACCGTTAGTTGTTGGAGTCACTTTGAATATAACCAATGCACCGGCTTTTAACCCGGAAGCGATAGTTATGTTTACAGTCATATCACCTGTAACCGATGCGTATGTTACTATGGTAAAGCTGTTGCTGATGGTTACGGCGCTGGTGGCTTCGTAATCATTGGATTGAGCATCAACAGCCCCGTAAGGCCATTGGATCACCTTCTGGGCTTCCGCCCGCTTTGTCGTTGCCAGGATCATCATCAGCCCGGCAAACAGCATAAAAATCAGTTTTTTCATTTCCCTTTAATTACTTATTTAACTTAATTAACTCAATTAACCCAATTAACCCAATTTCCTACGCCCCAAACCTGGCATCAAACAGCGCCTTGTACCCTTCCGGATTTTTGGCTTTCATTTCTGCCAGCGCTTTCGGGTCCTTTCTGTGGTAATCGTCAAAAGTCCATTCATCGCGCTTTTCATCTTTCAGTTTATTCAACTCATCCTTCAGCTTCCTGGCGGGTTGCATCGAGGCAAGAATTGCCTTGCCGTTCTCAAAATCCTTTTCGAGGATAGCTTTGAAATGAGGTTTCTGTGGTTCCTGGATCTTACCGGTATTGATTGCATCCTTCAGAATGTTCTCTACCTCGGTGGATTGAAGCGCTTTTTCGGCATCTTCTTTTTCTTTCAGTTTTGCCTTCAGGTTTGTATTTTCAACGGCCAGTTCATCGTACTTTTTCTTTTCCTGGGCAATTTGACTTTCCAGTGCATCCACCTTTTTGATGGCATCATCCTCGGTCGCTTCGTTCTGAAAGCCGAGTTTTTTAAATAAATTTTTCATTTCTGAATCATTTTTCGTTAATAATGAATTATAAATTTCAAATAATTTCATTGCATGGGCTGTCCCCCCTTGAGGGGGGTTGGGGGGTGTTTCAGCCTTAACCCCGTCAAACACTCCGTTAATCAGCTTTGCCTCAATCGCTTCATCAGCCGTCAGCCAGTGATCGCTGCCGTCGAACCATTTCTTTTTAACATCCGTATCCTTTAGTCCGGTCTTATCCGAAAAAATGCTGACCAGGATACTCTCAATATCCCTGATCATCTTTGCCGCCTCTTCCATTTGCTGCGCATTGCCGTAGCTTCCGGCTGTAACAGAATGGATCATCATCCGGCTGTAGCGGTTCATATAAACCGATTTTCCGCATAGCGCTATTACTGATGCTATCGAGGCTGCCACTCCGTCAATGTAAATATTGATATTTGATTGTGAATTCCGCAGCGCATTGAATATGGCCAGCCCTTCGAACACGTCGCCGCCGTTGGAATTGATATGAACATTGATCTCTTTATAGGAGGCTTCGGCCTGCGCCAGTTCGGTTACAAAGCTCTTGCTGCTAACGCCATCATACTCCCATGTGCTGATATAGCCATAGATCAGGATTTTGCATCCATAGGAGCCATCGGGCAATATGTTAAACCACCGGTTCATTGCGGCAAAATTCAGCGTACTGTTTTACCTGTGCAAATTGCATTTCCATCATAATCTATTAACTGTTTTTTAAGTGTGGCGGGCTGTTCATAATATGCATTAATCTATGCGCTTACCGTTTTTTGTTTTCAATTTTGCTTCTTTAATTCGATAATTCATTAATTCAAAAATTCGATAATTGTACCGATGGCTGTTAAGCAAACCGAAAAAAAAGAATGGGCGAAGCTCCTGTATCTGAAGGAGAATATGACTCAGAAGGAGATCGCCGCTAAGGTGAATGTGACCGAAAAAACACTCAGTAAATGGGTGAACACCGAACGGTGGGAGCAGATGAAGGCATCCATCATTGTAACCAAAAGCGAAGAGCTTCAGCGGGTATATATGCAGATACGCGAGCTGAACGATTTCATTTTTCGGCGTCCCGAAGGCGAAAGATTCGCCAATACTAAAGAAGCCGACACGCTTAATAAACTCACTTCGGCGGCCCGCGACCTGGAAACGGAAACCAGCGTGTCAGATATCATAGACGTCAGCATTCGCCTGTTGGATTGGCTGCGGCCCATCGACTTCAACAAAGCAAAGGAACTGAGCAATGTATTTGACATATTCATCAAGGATCAACTGAAATAAATGTCCCCCTCCCTGAAGGGGCGCAGGGGGAGGCAAAATATGAGCACTACAGAAGACAAACGGGCATTGGTTGAATGGAGCGAATACCACCGCTCTTTCATTGCTGATGTAGCGCCGGAGCTTAATGAGAGCCCTGCGCAAAAGGTCAAGCGTATAGCCAAACTTGAAGCCGATCCGGAATTATGGTTCAGGTATTACTTTCCAAAATACTCAAAGAGCCAACCCGCTGCATTCCATAAAAAAGCCTCCACCAGGATCATTTCAAACCCGCGCTGGTACGAAGTGCGTTCATGGTGCCGCGGCTTTGCAAAAAGCACACGAACCATGTTCGAGGTCATTTACCTGGCAATGACCGGCAAGGTGAAGAATATTCTTCTTGTCAGCCATAGCCACGATAATGCTGTTCGCCTTTTGCTTCCTTATCAGCTCAATATGGAACTGAACAAGCGCATTCAGAACGATTATGGTCACCAGATGAACGTGGGGCAATGGCTTATGGGCGAATTCACTACCCGGAACGGCGTTTCATTCACCGCCGTCGGTGCCGGTCAGTCTCCGCGAGGAAGTAAAAAAGAAGCCGTCCGCCCCGATATGATCATAATTGACGACATAGATACCGATGAGGAAACCCGCAGCCAAAAAAGCATCCAGGATAAATGGGAATGGATTGAGCAGGCGCTAATTCCCACCGTGGATATTTCAGAAAACATCCGGGTGTTGTTCTGTGGAAACATCATCGCCAAGGATTGTTGCATCGTCCGCGCGCAGCAGCATGCCGATCATGTTGACATCATCAACCTTACAGATACCAACGGGATGAGCAACTGGCCCGAGAAAGTGAAGCCCGCTGATATTGAATATATACAGCGCAAGATCAGCTACATCAGTTTCCAGAAGGAATATATGAATAATCCCCTGAGTGTCGGAACGGTATTCCCGGAACTCACCTGGGGGGCCATGCGCCCGATGAAAGAATACAAGCTGCTTGTATGTTATACTGATCCGAGCTTCAAGGATACCAAAAAGAACGACTATAAAGCGACAGTACTGGTCGGACTGTATAAGGGAGAATTTCACGTCATTAAGGCTTTTGTTGAGCAAACCAGTACAGCCAATATGGTATCATGGCATTACCAGATCATGAACCTGGTCGGAGTACGCTCCTGCTATTATCTGATGGAGAGTAATTTCATCCAGGACATCCTTATGCAAGAATTCTTCAAGGTAGGAGAAGCCGCCGGAAGAACTGTTCCTATCAAAGGAGACGACCGGAAGAAACCCGATAAGTTTACCCGCATCGAGAGTCTGCTCGAACCGCTCAATAGGGCGGGAAAACTTATCTTTAACGAAAAAGAAAAACAGAATCCCCACATGATGAGACTGGAAGAGCAGTTCAAGGCTTTACAGCCAGGATCACGTGCCCACGATGACGGACCCGATGCCGTGGAAGGAGCCGTTTGGATTCTCAATAATAAGGCAAGGGAGCTGGCTCCCGCTTCTTTTATAAGCCGGAAAAACTTCCACGAATCAAATAAATACAGATTCTGATGATTCAACAATTCAACAATTCAACAATTCAACAATTGACATGAGCGCATTCATAACATTATCAGACTACGACGCCGCTATCCATGCCGAAATTCTCAATGCCGTCACCCGGCAGGATGATGCCATACTCGAGATCATGGAAGACCAGGCCGTAGAGGAAATGAAAGGATACCTCTCAGCAAGGTATGATACCGATGATATTTTCAGCCAAACCGGAGACGACAGGCATCAGCTTATTAAGATGTTTTGTATTGACATAACGCTGTATCATCTGCATAGCATCCATAACCCGCAGAAGTTCCCGCAGGTTCGGATTGACAGGTATAACCGGGCCATCGAATGGCTCAAGGGCGTTCAGAAAGGCGACATCAATCCGGACGGACTCACATTAAAGGAAAACGCAGATGGCGACCAGGGCGGCGCCACTTCATTCAGCATGGACTCCAATCAAAAACGAATCAATCATTTTTAAAATTATCCCCCTTTGGAGGGGGCAGGGGGAGGAAAAATATGAAAAATACTAAAAACATATCAAAAATTACAGGTCCGGTTTCATCCCTACCCGCCATATATTTTAAACCCGGTTTAGATTGTTTTAAATTGAACGATAATTTTTTTTTGGCATCAGCCCCTTATAAGGGGGTCTGCATTCAGCACAGCGAATTATTTAAAGCCATTTTTACAAAATTGATCAAAATCATGGGCAATGTTCTTTTAATCATTCTAAATAACACCCCGAAAAACAGCCCGAAAAATTTACTTAAAACACATTGTCAACTACTTAAAAATTTATTTAAAAACTTTTTCTATCCCCCCTTGAGGGGGGCGAAGGGGGATGTTTTTAATTCATTCATTCACTAATTCATCAATTAACATGGCAAAGCAGGATAAAAAAATCATCATCAACCAGGTGGTATTAAGCCAGGTGAACCGCCAGAATGTTGATATAGACAAATGGCGAAGCGCCCTCCGATCGGCTGAAAGTATTACCAGCCCCAAACGGATTGCGCTGTACGATCTGTATCATGACGTACTCCTCGATACGCATCTCTCTTCCGTCATCCTGAAAAGAAAAACAGCCGTCCTCAACTCGCAGATCGTATTTCAAACCGATGGCGATCCGGACGAAACGATAGATCTGCAGATCAGCTCACCCTGGTTCACCCGGATGATCTCCAACCTTATTGATACCATATTCTGGGGATTCACCGTCATGCAGTTCTATAAAGAAGGCGACTGGATCAATTATGACCTGATACCGCGCAAGCATATACGTCCTGATATAGGAGCGCTGCTTAAATCGCAAACGGACCTCACCGGGATACTATACCGCGATGGCGCATTTCCCAACATCCTCGAAATCGGTCAGATTAATGATCTGGGGCTGCTCTGCAAAGCGGCTCCCTGGGTCATCTATAAACGCAACGGTATGGGCGACTATGCCCAGTTCGCCGAACTGTTCGGACAGCCCATACGCGAAGGCATTTACGATTCGTTTGACGATATGGCACGTGAAAAACTGAAGCAGGATATGAATGGTATGGGGGGATCGGCAGTGTTCATCCACCCTGAGAACACCCAGATCAAGCTCATCGAAACCACCCAGAAATCATCCGGGTCGGGATTGTACCGCGACATGATGACATTCTGCAATGCGGAGATCAGCAAACTTATCCTCGGCAATACGCTCACCACAGAGCCGGGCGACAAAGGCGCCCGAAGCCTGGGCGAAATTCATAAGGATGTGGAAGAACAGATATTGAGGCAGGATAAAAAGTTCATCCTCGACATCCTCAACTACAACCTGTCCGACATCTTTGCCAACCTCGGCATGAACACCCAGGGCGGCGAGTTCATCTTTTATGAAAAGGAAACCATTGACCTGAAGGAAAAGGCGCTCATCGATCTTCAGATCGCCTCGAAGGTTCCTATAGATGATGATTACTGGTACGAAACCTACAACATCCCCAAACCCGAAAACTACGACGAGCTGAAAGAAGAAATGAAGGCCTCAACCCAACCCTCTCCCCCCGGGAGAGGGCAGGGTGAGGGCGATCCCCGGTCAAAGGATCAGGATGAGGGAGCCCAGAACAAAAACAAATTCTTCAGTTTTTTCGGCGAAGCCCCTCGCTGATTGAGGGGCCGCAGTATGAAATATGCAAAGTCTGCGGCGGACATCGTCACGGTTTCCCGGGCGCCGGATGGTTCCTGAATGCCTCCAAAAAAACACAAAAAGAGATTGAAAAGGCTGCTGCCAGGATGGCAAAGGACATTTATGAAGGAAGGCTCACAAGCGGCGACATTAGCCCTGAGCTGGTAAAGATCACTGCAAAACATCTCACCAGCGCTGTAACCGAAGGCTTCGGAAAAAGTTTTGATTCCATTGCTTATGATACGCCGGATTATGAAATGCTTACAAACCTCGAAAGAAATGTTTACGCTTTCTCTGCTGCCAAAAATTACCAGGAACTGAAAAGCATGACCCTTGCGCTGAAAGACGACCAGGGCAAAATAAGAAAATTCAGTGAGTTTCAGAAAGATACTGCAAAGATCGATAAGCAATTCAATGTTAACTGGCTGCAAACAGAATACGACACTGCCATAGGTTCCGGGCAAATGGCAGGGAGATGGGTCGAATTCGAAAAGAATAAAAGGATCATGCCGCTGCTCCGGTACGAAACGGCAGGAGATGCGAGGGTCCGTCCTGACCATGCAAAGCTCAATGGTGTCACCAGGAACATGGACGACCCGTTCTGGGATTCCTATTATCCGCCCAACGGCTGGGGATGCAGGTGCGATGTCTCACAATTGGCTTCCGGATCCGAAACGCCGGAATCCAGAATTGATCCTCCCGATGTTCCGCCGATGTTCCGGGTAAACTTAGCAAAACAGGGACTTGCTTTTCCGCAAGCACATTCTTATTACAAAGGAGTGCCGGATGATGTTCTGAAAAGAGCCCAAAATCTTGAATATAAGCAAATCGGGAAATGGGCAAAAGCTGCTTTGGTTAAAAAAAATGTCAGTATATCGAAAACATTGAAGGACTCAAATAATGATCCTTTTGAGGCTTCAATAACATTCTCTTCGAAGGGAATTAATGAAGCTATCAATCAGCCCCATAAATTCAAATATGATAAAAACTTAGCAATCTATAAGATAACAGAATTAATACGCCAATCAGAATATTTTGATAATGCAATTAATAATAATGTTAGTAAGCCCCAGATAAAAATGTATCATTACCTGAAAACAATAATAAAAAATAAGGCATCATTCATTGTTTTACGGGAATTTAACAATGGTAATATTAATTTTTATAGCATAGTGGATGGGCTTAAAAAGAAAAAGTAGCTTTGATTAACATCAAAAGGATCTGCAATCCGATCAGTACAATCAAAACTACCGCTGCAAATATACGAACATTTTTTAAAAAAGATATGTTTTGGAAATAAAAGATTTTAACAACAAATTAAACGGCCTTCAAAGAGCCTTAAAATCGCTGCCCCGAAAGGTGGGAGCGCAGGCTGTCGTTTTTTATAAACGGCGATTCATCGAGCAGGCATGGGCTGATAATGCCACTGAACCCTGGCAAAAACGAAAACCCGGAGCCAAACGCAACACCGGTCGCGGAATATTAATGGATACCGGAAGGCTCCGACGTAGTATCCGGGTCATTTCAACGACACATAACAGCGTGACTATCGGTACGGATGCGCCTTATGCCAAAGCGCATAATGAAGGATTCCGGGGTTCGGTTCAGGTTCCTGAGCATATCCGCAACCGCTACCAGAAGGTGAAATACGGAACAGGCATCTATTCCATTAAATCCCGGAAGGAAAGACAACGGACCGTAAAGGAAAAAGTGGAAGGCGGCGAAATCAAGGTGAAAGCACACATGAAGCGGATGAACCTCCCAAAACGACAGTTCATGGGCAATAGCGCAGTCCTTAACAATCAGATTAAACGGCTTGTACTGGCTGAAATAAATAAAGCATTACGATAACTTAATCCTTTAAATTATGAAAATGGAAGTAACAGTCAAAATGTTCGACGAACATGACAATGAGATCAAAACGGGATATGATCAAACCCTGTTTGTTCATTTCCCGCTCAGCGAACTTGACCCCAAAGCAAATCCTTTCGATCCGCGCAATCCGGTCAGGTTCCTCTATTCATTCCTCGGAATGGCAGTATCCGCCTTTATCGATGGTCCCGTATTCAGGCATACCATCGACCCTGATAACCAGCACAAGCATCGGACTTACAGCAGAAGCGGCGAGTTTATGACAGCAGCGTTGTGTGGAAGAGGCGGCGCTGAATCCGTTCCGCCTCAGCACTTAGATCCTTCGGTGCTTGGAGTCTGACAAAAATCGCTTTATACTTACCGATATGATCGCCGATATAAAGATGGATAACAATGGTGGCATTATGCTTTCTTCCAAGCTCTGCCATCGTGGTATAAAACTCTATATTCTGCATATCATGCAGGCTGATCATTTTCGGATCAAGCGCCTTTACATCATCATCCTCGATAATATCGAGGTTATCAAATTTATTTTCATCTTCATAATTTTTTGGTGACGCTCAAAATTATGAAAAAACTGCAGGAACGAAATACCTCCTGCAGTTTTCCTTCTGATTCATTAATTTAACAATTCATCAATTCAACAATTCATCATGGACATCATCTATCGCTCAATCGTCAAGCGCCTCCAAACAGAGATCCCTGCACTTCGCTGGATCGATCTCGAAGGCGGACAGCTCGAAGCCCCGGACGAAAACTATCCGGTGCAGTTCCCGGCTGTATTCATCGACTTCCCTTCCATTCAATACCAGAGCCTCCAGCGCGGAGCGCAGCAGGGTAATTGCCAGGTAGCTGTGAGGGTGGCATTCGATATATATGAAGACTTCCACGGAACATCTCCCGATATGGATGCCGCTGCTTCGAGGCTGCAACTGCTTAACTCAATTCATAAAGCCCTGCATGGTTATAGCGGACTAGCGCTTGAGATTATTCAGGATGGAGCCGTTGCAGGTTATGAGGACAATCATTTCGCCAAGCTCGTCCGCCAGTCGCTGACGAGTGAAAAACGCGCCGATGGCCTCAAGGTATATGAGATCACCTTCGCCACCCTCATCCGCGACCGCGTCGCCATGCCGCAGATTACCCAAACGACACTCACTGATGTGGATGTTCAAAAAGAACAACCCAATTAACTCCATGCCCCATGCAAATCATTAATTCAACAATTCATTAATTCAACAATTTAACTATGGAAACCATCCGTTACACCGGCGAAGACATCGCCATTGACATCGTCCTGAAGGATGACGAGGACGTTATCATCGATCCCACAGGCTTGCAGGCAATCTATATTTATGTAATTGATCAGTCTGGAACTGCTGTGGCAAAATATGCCGAGCCTGAAAAGGCAGAATACCAGGCTTTAAATGTAACTGCCGAAAAGATCAGACTATGGCTGCAAAGCGATCTGACGGCTGATCTTGCCGGAAAAAAGTTACACCTCGAACTGAACATCGAGGAAGCCAACGAGGATCTGACCGATCAGAAGCAGAACCTCATCGCCCTGAGTGACGTGATAATCATTAAACCCGCCGCCGTAGGCGACGAAAGCAACCCCGAAGAGCCTGAGCCATGAAGATAACGATGACAATACCCCGCAAGGAAGTGGTCACCCTCAGCAAAAAAGAGGCTGTCCTCTTCAATATGTATCCCGGTAATGCAGGCGGCGGCGGATCGGGCGACATGACCAAAGAGGTTTATGATCCTACAGGCAAGGAAGCGGATGCTTTCAGCATGGGCAATATGGATGAGACTGGCGATGCTAAGATAATGACGGCCGAGGAACGATTGGCTATAGTTGCGGCTTATGAACATAGTCAATCGCAGCATGCCGATCCGGCAGCAACTCCACAGCGCGGAGTCGCTGTTTTTGTTCAGGAAATCGAGCCAGGCGATGCACGGGAAAATGATATTTGGATTCAAATTTAAATAAAAAAATAAGTAATGGCACTTATTGTAACATATACAAATACAGCCATCAATATCACAAGTACTGATGTTGGTGGTAATTCCATTGATCAGGTATGTACAGCCATTAACAATGCTTCAATAATGGAGAAGATTGGCGATAATCCATACATCTACCAGATCAAGCAAGGTGTAGGAGTAACTTATGCAAGAAATTTATCGATAGGTGCAGGCTGTGTTATCCGCATGGAAAACACTGGCGACATGCTACAGTGGCGCCAAGCAACTTTTGCTTCTAATTACTATGCACTTACAATCATTTCAGGAGGTGAATTCTTGGTTATAAGGAATGATATAACGATAGATTTGGGAGGAAGCGCTACAACGCCTTCGCCATCAATTCAGGTTTATGGAAGGTTTATTGCCATCGGATCGGCAGGTCATGAGGTGATCATAAAAAACTATGGCGCAATACTTCATACGCCTAAAGCCAATGTCAATTACATACAATGGGAGTACGTTAAAATACGGGATACGTGGACAGCTTCAGGATATGTTGGATTGGCTTATCGTTGTTATTCTATTGGCATTGGAACACTAAAGAATGTAACTATTGAACAGGCTGTTGCACCAACTACTTATGGCGCAGGAATTACAATGGGCGGAAGTCCTATTGTGATCGGATTCACGATTGAAGATTGTGTTTTTCGCAATAGTAATTCACATATAAATTTCACAACAGGAGAATTAATGCAGTTCAAAAATAGCCTGTTTTCAAAAATGAATAGCAATATGCCTTTAATTGCCAATCCTGTAGTTTCCGTAAATGGGGCATTGCAATACAATCCTTTGAATTCATTGAATAAAATCAATCAGTCACAAATTACATTTGATGGCTGCATATTTGAGTCTAATTATGACTCATCTGGCAACAAATATTCCTTTTATCAACTCGCATATAGTGCGGTTGCTAAATTTAAAAATTGCACTTTCCGCAAAGAAGCATCGAGCTCCATTTATCGGTGCTTTTATTCAATTATTAATGGTTCGACAGCAATATTTATTGGTGACAATATTTTCACTGATTACACCAATGCGAAGTGGAGTAAAGATGCCGATTCGAGAACACTATTCGGTAAAGATGTGACAATTCGGGTCATTGATGAAAATGGCGCTCCGATTGAAAATGCAAGCGTCAGGATAGGTCAGTCTCAGGGCTATGAAAGTTGGAACTGGTTAACCAACTCTGCCGGGTATGTCAAAGATATATTCGGCGATGATTGCTTTTTAATAGAAAAGGAAGATACTTCTTCTAATGGTATTGGTACTTATACACAATGGTCAGATTCGTTAGCCGGAGGCCGGTATCATACCATAACCGCTTCGGCCCCGGGCAGAAAGTCATTTACCCAAAATTTCATCCTAACCGAAACCACTTCCTTTGAAATAACGCTTCCATCGCTGCTACCCGTTAAGCGTTTCCATGCAGACGGATGGGTTGACCTGGATGCGGGAATACATTTGCTTTAAAAAAAAACCCCGTATTTCTGCGGGGTTTCTCTGTGATCTCTGTTGTTATCTTTTCGGGCTTAGTTCGCCGAAAACTTCCACCACATCATCGGCAGCATGTCCCCCCTTGAGGGGGGATTAAGGGGGGTGACCTTAGAATTGAAATAGTAGCTCCACGCCTCCACCAGCTGATCATAAGTTTTCATCAACTCCACCAGGTCTTTATGGCTCCACTGGCTGTAGTCGGCTATCCATACTGCGGGCTTCACAGGGCAGCCCTCCCCGTTAACTTGTTCACCAGCCTTTGGCGCAGATCCGGGTCATCAACCAGGCATACGTCGGCAAGCAGATCAACCAGCCGCGCCGGCGTAAGCCGGTTAAATCCGCCATGCACCTGGTGCAGGCTTGTCCCCCTCTGGAGGGGGATCGAGGGGGAGGTCCTGCCGGTTACCGTCGCTATCACCAAATCCTCCGCCCAGTCCCTGAACCGTCGCGCCCGCTCGCTCTTGATAAAAAACCCAAGACGGACAATGCCACGCTTCGTCCAAAAGGTAGTATTAGGTTGCACGCCTTTGACAAGGGTGTTCAAAATATGAACACCCTTGATAAAATGCTTTCCTTCATTAAGCTCATCTCCATGTTCCTGAAGGTGTCTACGAAGAGTTGTTCTGCTAATACCATAGCCAATGGCTACGTCTGTTGAAGGGATTAGATATTCATGATCTGAACTTGGAATGATTGAGACTGTCAGACCTTCAGTCACAGTGAGGTTCATAACCTCATTTTTTTTCTGTGTTAGCATAATAAATAAATTTTAATTAATAAATAACCCCGGATGTGCTAACACAGTCAAGCAGGGCTTGAAGGGTTGAGGGCCTTGCGGACTCCTCCATCCGGGATATTTCTTAAACTTCAAGGAATTTACCCCTGATTAACTATGTTAGCGAGGGCAAATATACAACAAAATTTAAAAAGCAAATTTATTTTTTGTCCTTAAAAATATCAACCTGTTCCTGCTGGGTTAACCCTACAATCCAGGCAATCCAGATGAGTAAAAAAATAGCGCCTGTTGCGCCCCACAGCCACATAGGCGCTTTAAACACATACAGGCATAATGTTGCCACTGCTGTCGGGATCGTAGGGATATTAACACGATCATTTTTACTGCTGATCACTTTTCTTTTCATAGTTTATAATTTTTGTTTTCTCTGCGTCCTCTGTGGTTAAAAAAACGCTGCTAACTCCCGCTAACAGCGCATTAAAACGCGCGTTAGCTCTTAGTTAGCGTCTTCATTGCCCCTCATTCACCAACGCCCTGTTAATTTCAGCTTCAATCTTTCCCCAGGTATTCCACTCAAACACCGGAAACATGTCGCATTTATGCTCAACCTGCATGCTCATTGCCCAGGCTTCGGCAAAGGTAAGAGAGAGGGTATTGTTTTCGTTTTTGAATTTTTTCATCCTAACCACCAGCCTTATATACAAGTCTTCGAGCAGCTCCATCTGCGCCAGGCTGGCAAATCCTTTGCGGCTTCCTATGTGGTCAATAGTCTGTAATATCAGTACCACCGCCCTTATTTCGTTACCGCTCAGCTTAATCTTTATTTTCATTGTTTATTTTTTTTGTCATTGCGAGCATAGCGAGCAATCCCTATTAATGAACAGATTGCTTCGGTTGTGCCTCCCTCGTAATGACGGTTACTTATATTCATTTTCCCACCTGCGTTGCGCCAGGAAGGTTTCCGGGTATGCCCTTTCCATCTTCGTGTGCTGCGCCAGGTAGCGGTCGTATTTGCGAATGGCTACCAGCGTCTGCAGCTTCTCATCTTCACGAAGGAGCGCCCACAGCTTTTCAGCCCGCTTTTTATTGCCTACCTTATAATTATAGGCATTCCAGAAACCCGTAAAGGTGGTGTCGTCCTGTATGGTTTCGATCACTACGTTCCTGATCTTCGTCCGCCAGGTCTCCAGCTCTTCGCTGATGAAAGGCATACGCTGATGCAGCCATACAATGCCTTCCTTCGCCAGCCGGCTGTCGATCTTAAAAGCGGTTAGGTAGCCTTCGGCATTGTATTCGAAGATCACCTTCAGTTTGCCGCCATCAATGTTCACTAAGTATTTCATCTCTGTGTTTCCTCTGTGACCCCTGTGGTTACTAATAAATCGGCGTTCTTTTGATTCTGTATTTTCAAATCTTCCATCCTTCGCTGTATATGCCGGAATTCTCTCTCGAAGGGCTGATAATGTGTTTCGATCCAGTTATTGGTCTGGCGTAATGCTGTTATAACTGTGGAGTGATTCCTATTCATATTATTACCTATTTCGGTAAAACTCAACCGTGTGTTCATTCTCAGCGAATACATCGCCAGCTTGCGCGCCCGCGTAATCCGGTTATGCCGCAATTTACTTTTCAGTTTTTCCGGCGTCACCTGCATATAGCGGCACACCTCATTGATGATTTGATCAGGTTGCAATTGATCACCATCATGCTTCACATCCACCTGGTCTCCGGTTATCAGAATATTAAGATTGATCATCTGCGTTTCTTCCGGAATGTTAATGATAATCTGTTTCATTTCCTGTTTGTTTTGTTAACTACATGCTTTCTGAATTGCGCATTTCTTTCGCTGTGGCTTTCCTTTGCCTGGGGTGCGAAATACCGTTTGTCTTTAATGCAGGTGTTCACTTGGGTTTTGCATCCCAACAGGAAAACAAGCCCTGCTATGAATATTACATACACGCAGATCAAAACCAGCGTATAAGGGATGATCCTGTCAGCCAGAACGAACCCCGATTCCATTTTTTCAACAAATTTCTTTTTCATAAACATTGAATTTTAACTTATCTCCGTACTCCGGGCGGGGTTCGAACCCGCAATTTCTGCCATGAAAGGGTAGCGGCTTAACCCGTTTGCCCACCGGAGCTACTCTCCCCCTCTCCGAGGGGGCAGGGGGAGGTGTCAATTCCCCACCTGATAAGGCTTCAACCTTCTTTCTTCAATTTCAGCCAGCGTTTTATTCAACTCTGCTTCCTTTTCCGGAGTTAATTTGTGTTTTTTTCTCATGTATTTTTTAGGCTTCAAACCGCATGCTTCGCTGCAGTAATTCTGTCGGTTGCCCCGGGGCTTGAAATCTTTGCCGCATCTGTGGCATGTCCTTATTTTCGTCGTATTAAAACCCCCGCGTTTGCCCTTGGCTTTACCTGAGCTTGCCGAAGTACCTTTGTTCGTTTTAAGGGGATCATCGTATTCGTCTATCTTCTTTGGCTCAGGATTGCAGAAGCAAACAGACTTAATCTGCCGGCACTTAGGACATATTTCTACCGGGTCTCTCTTCGTATGCCTCAGATCAACTACTTCCTTATTGTTGAACGGCTTTAGATATATCATCATCTCAAAGCTTTCGGTTTCCACCTTAATGCTTTCGTTGGTAATATTGATTATCGGCTTCATAATTAACCTAATTATCTGAATTAACTAATTAACCGAATCTTCCTTTTTCGGTTCCACATAAAATGTTTCATCCTGGTCAACATATATTCCTACCTTCGGCATCAGAATTGCCACATCCTCCACATCGCGGTCGGCCAGCAGCTTGTCTTTTGCCGGTTCCTCTAATGTACGTACATAATCCGGAAGGAATTCCTTAAGCAGGTTAAGAACCGCTCCCCAGGTAAAACCCTTCATTGTTTTCAGTTTCGGAGTCCCGATCCTGAAACCCATAATTCCATGCACCATTTCCATACTCTTCTTTTTCGCAAACAGTTCCACTTTCTTTTCTGTAGCAAAAACCTGCATTACCTCGAAGCTCTTTTCCTTTTCCTCAGCAAGTTTATGCAGCTCATCCTGGTACTTTTCGCGGATGGCTGTGAACTCCACATCCATCTTTGCGTTGATCCTCTGCTGCCGTGCGTCGGCTGCAGCGTATTTCCCGAAGGCTTCCTCAGCCTCTTCGCGCGTAATTCCGCTTACGATCACTTTTTTCTCACGTGTTTTCATTTTCAAATTAATTTATGTTAGTACTCTATGTTTCTCCGTGTTCTCCGTGTCTCTGTGGTTCATTGCCTTTGCTATTCAAACAGCTTCAGTTGATTCTTCTTCCCCCCGTTCCTTATCGCATTGATCCGCTCACTGTTGCGGTTCAGTATCTGTATGATCCGCTTTTCGTCAATAAAGAATTCCTCAAGACTCAGCTTCGACAGCACATCATCCAGCCTTACGCGCTTCACATCGTTCCAATAGACGAAACGCCTCAGCAGCGCCTCATCCCGCAGCTTAACCAGCTCCGGGTTACGACCCTTTTTATGCCTGCTTGCGATCTCCCGGTTAAACAGCTTTCGCAGCATACAACTCCTCTTTTTCAAGTTCTACAATCAGCGCATAGCACTCGCGGCAGTCGGCACGCTCGTTGAATTTCTCATTCCATCCCGTTACATTCGGAGATGTCCGGCTCAGATAAGTGTTCAGAAACTCGATCTGTTTCCTCAGCCTCTGTTTTTCCTGTTTGATCTCTTCTTTCGTCATTGCTTCTGTTTTGTCCCCGATATACCCCTCCGGTCAGAACCAGGTGGGTATCCCCCTTTGGAGGGGGATTAAGGGGGAGGTCATTTTTTCAAATACCCATTCAGTATATTCTCAAACTGAACGATCACCTTGCTCAGCTCCTTCGGATCATGCCTGTACAAATCCTTCTTAAAAATTGATTTAGGCCCGTTTAAAAACTCATTCAAACGGATCATATTCACTACTCTGCGCCCCTTTTTTTCGTCATATACCGTAAACCCGAGTTCTACCGGAAGCTGGTAGCAGATGCTCAATATTTTCCTACGCTGGTTGTCGCCCGCCTTATAGCTCATTGAAGCCATTTGTCCTGAACCAATATTTTTAATGAGTTGTGCTGCCTCGTTATATTCCAGTTCCGAACTGTGCGCTGTCCGTCCATCGGTATAGCATTCTATGATGTACTCCTTGTTGTCCATCAGATCGTATTGAGTCAGCAGTGCATGCAGCCTCCGGTTTTGTCCCGCAGTTATCTTCATGTCTTTATCTCCTTCCGGGATTGTCCCCATTTGAAGGGGGTGCAGGGGGAGGTTGCCTGCTCAATCTCATCCAGCACAGCCCTGTCATATCCATCGAGCGCCTTCTTCACCAGCCCCGAATTGGGGTAGTGTTCCAGATTTAAATGGATATTCGCGTAAGAGCGCATACCGGTGATGGGCATCCCCGTCCTCACTATCTGCTCGTCCATCAGCTCCCATTGCTGTGTCCACCATGCCCATATCTGCCTGCTCTGTCTGAAAGCCTCCCTTATCCTATCCCATCCCCGGCATTTGCGCTCAAAATAAAGCTCTCCCGCCTCATACATCAGCCGGTTGTATTCCCCCTCGCCGATGCCGAGCCTCACCATGATCTCCCGCTTTATCTCAACTCTGTCCATTTCTCTGTGTCTTCTTTGTGTCCTCTGTGGTTATCCCCCTTCATAGGGGGCGCAGGGGGAGGTCTAATTCCTCAATTGTATCCTCTCCACCATACTCTTCACCCTTCTCAAATCGCCGTTGGCTGCTTCCATCACTTCCTGTATCTCGCCTTCGTCTGTCATTCCGTTTGCTTCGCACACCTGCCTCACCATCTTTTCATCCACCTTGTGCAGCGGTATGAACTCACCGCCGAACCGGCTGAATATCTCCCAGTAGCCCATCTTCAGCTTACGCACTCCCCGGTCTATCCGGTTGCGGAAATAGGGAGTTCCTGTGAGCACAAAGCCTGCATTTGCCTTGTTATAAAAGGTCTTGAACAGGTTCAGGCTACTGTCGTTCAGCTTGTCTGCCTCGTCAATGATCACAAGCGGACGGTCGGTAGTGTTCAGCTTATCGGTAATCTCATACACCATATCTGCCACGCTCAGGGGCCCGCCGGCTATGCCCATCGCCTTCATCAGCTCGCGCAGGAATATCTTCTTGGTGAAGAATTCATCACATTCAATGTACCAGCAGTTTGGCGTGTCGTTGCTGTAAGCCTTCAGGGCGAATGTTTTTCCCGTTCCGGGGTCGAAGCTGATGGCGCGGCTGATGCCGTTGTCCTGGGCGTGGCGGCAGACGTTCATCACCCGCTTATAATTGGCTGTTTCAGCCGTCTGCCAGCCGGTCTTCATCCCCGTCCAGCTTGCTATCTTCAGCCACATCCTGTCGCTGGGGAATAGCGTTGGATTGTTTATGTAGGCTTCGTTGATGATGTTGCTGATGGTGGCGTCGCTCACCCCTATCTGACGGGCGGCTACACTGGCCGTGATCTTCTTTTTGCCGATCTTGGCATATAGGTTACCTGCGATTTCTTTGTAATTGATCTGTTGCGTCTTCATAATTACATTATTAATTCATTAATTGTCATATTCATCAATATAATTCTCTGTGCCTCCTCTGCGTTCTCTGTGGTTTATTCCTCTTTGGACTGTGTCCGGCTCCTGACGGATGGGGCTTGGGGAGGTCGGCTTATCATACTCATCCATCACTTCCTCTTCCCTAATTTGAGTCACTGTCACCGGTACCTGGTCATACTCATCCATCGTCTCCTCCTTCCCCATGCTCCATGCTCCATGCTCCACGCCCCTTGCAATATCCAGGCTCTTCATCCTCCCCACATTCTCCTTCACCATCTTGTCAAACTTAGCCCTGTAGCTGAACTGCTTCTGCATGATCTCTCTGTCGCGGTCAGTCTGCTCTATCGCTGCCTCGTTAAAGGTCTCCAGAAGGTCGCAGGCGCAGATATAATGCTTATCCTGATACAGGTACACCATCTCCGGGTTCTTGTCTAAGTAATAGGCCGATACCTCCACCCGCTTCAGCTTCTTGATCTCCTCCGGATCGGGCAGCATGTATTTCCGTCCCCTCACCTTCACATATTGGCTGTTCCGTACCGAAGTTTCTGTTGCATATCCCACATAAAGCGCCATCACATGCTTTGCCGGCTCGTTCAGTTCAGGATTCTGGTTCCTTGTCAGCACATCCCACCGGGTCATGCCGGGGTATTTCTTTTGATCCGGGTGCAACATCGCATTCCATGTTTCTATGTCCTGATCTTCATTGGCGCATATCTGCTCGTAAGTGTAGGTTACCTTGTCACGATCCTTATTCAGCCGGTTGCTCTCCAGCCTGGCAAATGGCCTTCGCTGGAAGCCTTCGCGCTTGTTCTGTAACTGGTATTTCTTTCCGCGTATGTTATGCTCAGCCCGTTTCTGCTTCGGATTGCCTCCCAGGCAGAACTCAACAAACGGGAACAGGGCGCCGGTAGAGAAAATGTCGGCTTCAAATCCGTTTTCGGTCTCTTTTCCTTTCATGTCCCAGGCTAAGTGCCTTTCGGTCTCTATCTGGTGAGGCATCTTCCATCCGTTGCGCACGATCAGCCTGAACATGTTCCTCAGCGCATCCACCATCAGCGTGGTTTTCTTCTCTTTCGAGTATGCCCGCCCGATCACGGCGCCGCTCGCCACATCCCATATCTCGTAAGCCTTCACGCGCGTGCCATCCTTCATTTTGAAAGGAATATCGATGTCATCTATCGTGATCTTGCTGAAGCTCCACTGCGGCGAGTGCCTGTGTATATGCGGGCGGTGAACATTGCCGTATTCCAGCCCTTCGGTGCGTACCTTGTCAACTGTTGTGCGGTTACCGGTATGGTTCACCCAGTTGTAAACCGTCGTTATCCCCAGGCTCTTACCGGCGAAGGGCTCAAAACTGATGATCTCGCCTGTTTCGGTGTCCGTCAGTTGCATCCTGCCCTTCCTGAAATCTTCGTACAAGCCGTGAAGGATGGTGTAATAAGGCTTGTCATGCCTTCCGTACAGGCTGTTCAGTATCCATTCCGTTTCGGCATCCACCTTCAGCCGGTGGCTGTTGCCGTAGTTATGTGCTTTGATCACGCATGCCGCCCCTTCCCGGTCGTATTTCCGCAGCTTTTCTTTCAGCCTTGCATAATTCTGCGGAAGGTCAATTTTGTTACCTATAATATAATGTATAACTGCCTCGGTAAATTCCTTCATCGTATCAAACGGCAGCAGCTTCTGCATCGCCTTCCGGTTCGTACATTGCTTCATCAGCCACAGTACCCTGCATGCGTCGGTCATCTGCTTCTTCTTTGCCGATAATTGCGGTATGTCGAGTATCGCCAACTCTATGGCATCGTGATCTTCCTTGCGCAGCGTCGTGTACTGGTTCAGGATGGCTGCCCCTGCCACAGCGTGTGGGTCCTTGCCCTGGCAGATGATCTGCCGTAACATGTTCCGGTACTCCTCCCGCAGCCCGTCGTAGTGAAGCCACACTTTGCCGTCCTTATGGTGAGGCCAGCAGGTGACAATGCCCTGGCGATGACGTTTAAGCCCGTCCCATATACTATTTATGCTTAATCCGCATGTCACCAGCTCATCCACTGTGCAGCAGAGCGTCTGTTTGTCGTTATATGTGCGGTATTCGGGCATCAGGATAAATTCTTAATTTTGAGCGTCTAAAAATTAACAGTATGGATAAAGTCATTACTGAAGAGAACATCATTTCTCTTTATGCTCAGTACCTCCAGGTCTGCTCCAGGGTGCAGGCTATGGAGGATGTGTTTTTTGCCTGGTTCAATACTTGCCATAGCGCGAAAAAATCGAAAGAGTACCGGCAATTATTCGACGAATTTTGCCGCGAAAATCTCGATGGCTACATAAATCGGATGCCCGCCGGAACTGTGAAGAATTCGGTTCGCAAACAAATTGAATCATTGGAAAAACATTAGTTTTCATTTTTTTAAGTATTTAGTTCGACAATCCAGTTGTTTCAGCTTTTTTCCCCCTTTGGAGGGGGCAGGGGGAGGACAATCCAAGTGTCTGCTCCATTTCCTTATTCTCATACTGGCATTTCCATCCCGGGCTCAGCCAGATAATGCACCCCGTTAAACTGTGCCTTGCCTTCACCAGTCCTTTATCTTCGCCCATTATTACCCATGGTCGCCGGTAACCTTTCAGCCATATCTTTTCGCCGGGTTTCCGTTCGCCTGCCGTTGTATGGAATAGTATTTTCATATACCTTATATTTATAGTGAGCTTGTCGAACTATACAGTAATCTCTTCCGCTTTTTTTTCCCTGAAATCCATCACCTCCGTCATCAGCTCCGCTGCTTTTTCTATCACAGCGCTCCGGCGCATTCCGCGGCTCCACATTATCACGTATGATAAGCTGTATCCAGTCCGCTTAGCTATCTCCTTTTTCTCAAACATCGTCAGCCGGGCTGCTATCGCCCTGTTTTCAGGGTAATCATATTCATATTTGACTTTTGAACTTTTCTGCATTACCTTTGTAAATTATTTTGCTACAAAAATATACAGAATTTCTGTATTTCCAAATTATTTTACAGAAATTTTTAATTTATTTTTTATGAAATCTGAAAACATAGTAAATAAGCGGTTTGTAGAGGTGTTTAATTTGCTGAAAAAAAATAAATTAATTAAAAATAATACTGATTTTGCTTTAAAAATGGGTCTAACTCCTCAATCTTTTACAGAAATATTGAAGTTTAGGACAAATACAAGCGCTGATTTATTACAGAAATTATTTATTAATTATCCGGTTAATCCTGGATACATATTTTTGGGTAAGGAACCTATCATATTTTTTTATGAAAATGCACAGGTAAATGCACAGGTGAATGCACAAGTTAGCGATACTATTGAGTTAGTTGTCGAAAAAGGAGAGCCGTCTCCGGTAAAATGCCAGGCCTGTGCGCTTAAAGATAGCATCATTGCCGCAAAAGAGCAGGTTATAGCCGCGCAAATACAAACCATAAGCACCCAGGCGGCGGCAATAGAGCTGCTCACCGGCAAAAGCCCGTCCAGTGGGCAAAAAAGAAAGGCAGGGTAGTAATATTGGTCACAAGTCCGGTTCCAGCCGTTTAATCCCTCAAAAACAGCAAAAATTAACTCAAAATGGTATAAATTTATACATTTGGTTTTAAAAACATCACATTGCAAAGCATACCTCAAATCCGCAATTAACTAAGATTTCCGGCAAAAATTAAATAAAGATAAAGTTATACATTTGGTTTTAACGGCCTATATTACATCTACAAATAATATCATTAATTTCAATTAAGAAAAGTAATTTCGTGGTCTAAAGAATGGGGAGTAGTAAACAAAACCGGAATTATAAATGTAAATTCCCTGAGAGCCACCGAATATAGTACAGTCTTCAATTTTGAAATTTGGATAATTAGTGATACTTATTGCTGAGGCTCCCTGAACTCCGCTAAATTCACAGTGATCGAGTATATTCAAATACCTATGATCATCATCAGCATTAAAAACATCAACAAATGAATTACGGAATTCGGTATTTCTAATATCATAATTTCCATTTAAACCATAAAGTCCACTCGCACTGAAAGTGGAATTAGTTACATTTAATAGATTATTATAACCGATGATAACAGAATTGGTTAAAAATGCCTGATCAAAAGTAATATCCAAATTTTGATTGTTAATTACAACCCAGACCTGACCATCATCTACGCCTGTATAAATTGTATTTGTACCAACGACAGAATTACCATTGATAATAATCTTACAGAATCCACCTTCACTGTAAAATGATGCGAAGTCTTCAATAGTAAAAGAGCCATTCACAGTTATTTCGTTATAATAATCATTAAGATTTGTGAATTTTGTTGCTTTACCTGAAGAAAGATCAGCTTCTGGTTCAATTATGATATCTGCATCTTTATTCCCAGATAGATATTGGTTTCATCCTGAAAAATTAAAGACACCTGAGGTTCAATATAAAACTTACCGCCAATCATATAATTTCTGTTTTCAACGGTTTCCCCGATAACCACATGACCGGCTAATCCGGATAGTGTAAGCAGATCTTGGGTCTCATAATCCTCAAAAAACGATACATCAATGAATTGTTGAGGATGTTCAACACTTCCGCCATCATTCGGATTATAGTAACCGCCATCTGGCGGGGGAGACCATGTGTCCCAATTATTAGCGTAATCAAATGCCTCCAGCATTTGTATATATCCATCTCCATTTAAATCTGGATTATAATCAGCAGGGTGCCAACCAGGTTCAGGGTATTCTGGGAAGTAATCTTCCCATACAAAATGACCGACCTCATAAGAATTTTGCCAGGGATACGCATTATGCAGATAATAACCACGAACTGCCGCAGTCCAGTAATATACAAATTCACTATAAATTCCTGTAATCCATGTTTCTAAAAAAGTTTGACCGTCTAAATCAGTTGACTGTATAAATCTGTTCTTACAACTAACATTATAACTGATGTAATCAGACAATTCTGAATAAAATCCACCCATTTCGTTTGCCTGCATCATTATAATCATTTGAGAACAATTAATATTGTCAAGGTATCCTGCCATTTCATAATCAATAATATCTGAATTATAGAGAATGAGATATGAATGACCATTATATATCCAGCCATAACCATCAATAAAAATAAATAACTGGTCTGCGGCTCCTAGTTTAGGTATTTCTGGTGATGTATTGCTTTCCCCTGACAATTCCTCAAATGTGTGGCTAATTGAGGATTCATACGCATCATAATCAATATCATCCCAAACATTATTGCCATCCAAATCATTACTAATATTACTTGAACCGTGATCATAATGAATAAAAATATTCTCTTTTGTAAATCCATAATAATTTAGAAGCGTACAATAAATTGCAGAAACATCATACCATAGCCAATTTTCTTCTTCAATAGGATTAATAATTACAGCGAATAGATGTGGATTTGGGTCAAGTTCGTCAGTAACAGCATCCGGATTTACAGGTAAATCTTGTAATGAAGGTCTGTTCATTAAAGAAATCGTAGTATAAGAAATCTTCCAATTCGGTGGGAAAAAATTTTGATAAACTGTTTGGTATTCTCCGCTTAAAACATCAACAAAAATATATCTGCATGGATGAGCCCAATTGGCAAATGGTAAGTCATTGACAAAAAATACCCAGTTTGATGAATAAGGCAGTTCTACGATTTGATCGGTTTCCAGTAAAATTGTACTCTGTCCTGATTTTTGTTCCTCTAACCTATAAACATCAATATAGTCAAGTTCAGCTGATAACATCTGTAAAACAAGGTCTGTAGCTTGCTGTCTTGAGAATTGAGATTGTAAATTAAATGTAACAATGCAGAATACTACTAGTAAAAATAAATTGTTTAATTTTGTCAGGTCCTCCTAAATTTTAGTTTAATTTAATTAATTTAATTGATTGGCGGACTTTACCGTTTACCTTCAGGTAAGCGACTAAAGGGCCGGGTTTGCAAGGTTTGCCGACTGTATCAAACCCGTCCCATTTTATTATATTTTGACCTCCTTCCTTTGTATTATTTGTTAAACATGTAATAAAGTTTCCCTGAATGCTGTAAATATAAAGTTCCGAATTATTGCTTGCTCGTTCATTAATTTCAAATGTTATATCAGTAACAAAAGGATTTGGATAACAATGCATTGAAATTTCGGTATTATTATTTTGAAAATCTATATTTGTTAAAGGTTCTTCTAAAAAATTGCCCATTCCATCGTTGAAAAGTATTGATAGGTTATCGGGCAAAAGAACATTTAAGGTTTTGACTGTTATTATATCGGTGTAACTATTTCCGTCAATGTCAGCACTACAGCAATCTCGCCAAGCTTCTTCAGGATTTGATGGCGGAAGGGCAACAAATTGCGAATCGCCAAGCTGAAAATTACCCTGATTATAGTAAATTATAAAGCCAGTTTTATTGGATAATTGAAATAAAATATCCTGCAGGTTATCATTGTCAAAATCGGTTACGAAGAACCGATCCGACATGGGTTGGAAATAAAATTCATCAATTGTATCAAATAAATTATTTCCATGGTTTTCATACATTATAAGACTAGTCACATTCGCAACTGAAATACCTACAAAAGTTAATATATCATTATCTCCATCGAGGTCGAAATCTTCTATCGAGACTCCCTCTTTAAAATTATAGGTTTCCAATATAATACTTTGAAATCCCTCCGGATAACTGAAATAAACTTCTGTGTTTTGCCCACAAACCACAATGTCTTCACAATTATCAGCATTAAGGTCGCCACAAGCAATCTCTGAAGGGTAATAATCATTCACATAATGGTATTCAGGAGTAGAAAAGTTACCAAAATTACTATTGTAAATTACGCCCCAGAATTGTCCGAGATGGGAGGCAAAAACAATATCTCTTAGATTGTCATTATTAATATCTCCACTGGTAAAATAATGAATGGATTCATTAGTACTTATTAAATAGGAGTTAATACTATCAAAACCATTGATTCCAAAATTAAAAATAATGCCAATATAAAAATTGTAAGGATTAGTAGTAACATGTCCACCATAAATATCGATAAAACTGTTATCATCAAAATGATCAAAGTTGACAGATGGAAAACCATTATCAATAAATAAGGTATCTATTAATTGTAAATATCCGTAACCAGTATTATATAGTACAGTGACACCGTGAATATTTGAATTATGTCCTACAACAATATCATTATCACCGTCCATGTCAATATCGCCTGCAGTGACGCTCCAGGCTGCAAGTGGGATGTTGTAATGGCTTTTGTTGTCACCGGCAGAAAAGGAAAGGAAAAGTAAAGGAATAAAGAGTAAAATAAAACGAAAGTAAGAAGCTAAGATGGATTTAGTTTTTTTCATATTCTATCTTCTAAGTATTCATAGCCTTTTAGAATTGTAATGTCAAAAATATAAAAAAATACCCCCCCCCCCCCCCCCCCCTTTTTTCAATTTATATTAATATTATTATAATTTTATACAAATTTTTTTTTAATAAATTATTATTATTTTTTTTTTTTTTTTTTTTTTTTTT
>Ga0172369_10001417_pt1 | contig 34408 bp, 30 predicted proteins | sample LakKiv25m_FD_114539 | JGI IMG/M metagenome (GOLD analysis project Ga0172369, IMG submission 114539) | Freshwater microbial communities from Kabuno Bay, South-Kivu, Congo - kab_022012_11.25m | ecosystem: Environmental > Aquatic > Freshwater > Lake | place: Democratic Republic of the Congo... | reverse complement strand
GGAGGTGCGCTGGGAACGCGCCAGACAAGGACGCAGGAAGCGCGAATAGCAGCGCTATGTGCGCGACCGAGGACGACGTATCGCGCCTCCCAGTGCGCTTCGGCCGCCGGGACCTCGTTTTTCGGCAGCTTCCTAGGAGGGCGGCGATGGCCCTTCCCGCCCTCTTCGTGGCCGTAGCCCTCCTTCTGTCGGCGGCTCACGTCGCGGTGGCGAGTGTCTACGAGCCCAGTCCCGCCATGACCGCCGACCTCATCCCGCCGGTCACATCTGTCTCTACCAGCCCAGCCGCTTCCGACGGCAAGAATGCCGACGGGAGTCCGACCGGCTGGTTCGTGACCACCCCGACGATCACATTCACGGTCGGGGGCCCGGGCGACGCGGTTCCTATCGTCACGTACTATGACTGGGGCCTGAACCCGCCATTGACGCGGTACTTCTCGAGTTTCACCGGCATGGCAGGCACCAACACGCTGTACTACTACTCCAAGGACGCATCGAACAACGACGAGACGATACAGCGCCTTGTCTTCAAGGTTGACACCAGCATCACGGCGCCCACGATCACTGAACCACGCGGGGCAGAACCGAGCCCCACACCGGTCCGGGGTGCCATCGCCTGCGAGTCGACTGCGAGTGACGCCTTGTCAGGCGTCCACCACGTAGCCTTTTACTGGTTTGACCGTTCCGGATCCTCTTGGAGCCCTGTAGGCCGCCAAGTCGGCCCGGACCAGACGAACCCGGCCTCGGGTATGGTCTATCGGGTGTACTGGGACACCGCCTTGGTCGCCGATGGTCTCTACAAGCTGCAGTCTCAGGTGCGCGATGTTGCCGGCAACACAGCCTTCTCGCCTGCCCAATACGTCTTGGTCGACAACAACGGTCCGATGGCGGGCCTGACGAAGCCGGAGGCGGACACCCGCATCAGGGGAAAGGCGTACGCGATCACCGGCACCGTCACCGACGCCAACCTGGCGACCTGGGCGCTGCAAATGCGCGCCGTCGGGGGGTCGAGGTGGAACACGTTGGCTTCGGGCACCTCGGCGGTGACCGACAGCAGCCTCTTCGCACTGGATACGACGGCCTACGACCCCGGCCGGTACGAATTCCGGCTCGCAGCTACCGATACGGCCGGGAACTCGTCGAATGCCGGCGTGATCTCACCTGTCACTATAGACAATGTCGCTCCCACGGTGGTGTCTGCCAGGGCGGTGGGCCCAAACACCATCGACTGCGTGTTCTCGGAGGACCTGGCGCCTGAGAGCATCGACGCGTCGTACTTCACGATCCCTGGATTGACGGTGTCGGCCGCCACCCTCCAGACCGGCAACAAGACAGTAGCCGTCACAACGTCGAGCCAGGTCGACGGGGCCGGCTACACGGTGACTCTCAAGAACTCGGAGGCCACGGTTACCGATCTGGCCGGCAACCCCGTGGGCACGCCCAACACCGCCGCATTCGTAGGCACCGCGACCGATTCCGCACCGCCCGCCTCGCCCGCGGGCCTGACTGCGACATCCGGCCTCGACAAGAACGATCTCGTGTGGACCCCCGGCGTCGAACCTGATCTGGCGGGATACAACGTCTATCGGGACACGACCTCGGGCGGTGCATTCACAACGAGGGTCAATAGTGCGGTACTCACGTCCTCGGCCTTCAGCGACACGTCGTTCATGCCTGTCCGCGGGCTCTATTGGTACAAGGTCACCGCCGTTGATGTGGCGGGCAACGAGTCGCCTGGATCGACGGCGGTGACGGCCGATCAGGTTCGGCTTTCGGCGCCGGTGACGACCGGCGGAGCGACACTGACGAGTTCGACCGGGGAGGTCTCGATCACCATCCCCTCAGGAGCATTGGGTGCGGCGGCGACCCTTCAGATCACGGAGAAGGCACGACCGGCCGACCGGGGAGGGTTGACCTTCGTCTCTCCCGCCTACGAGTTCTCGCCGTCAGGGCAGGCCTTCTCGGTCCCGGTGAGCATTGCCATGTCCTACGTCCCGGGGGTGGTGGACGAGAGCGCCATCAGGTTGGTCTATCCGGATGGCGAGGCCTGGACACAGGTGGAAGGGTCGTCGACTCCCAGCCCCTCCACCGACATGGTCACCGGCCGGGTCGATCACTTCACCGAGATCGTCGCGGCGGCGGTCGACGTAACGCCGCCGATGGTCGGCGCGGTTACGCCGGCGGATAACGCGACCGGGGTTTCCGTGGACGGGTTCGTCACCATCACATTCAGCGAACCGATGGATCCGACCACCCTGACGTACGCCAATCTGCAGATTCGGGCAGGCCCACCACCTCCGCCTCCTGCCTCGGCCCCGACTGGGGATCCGGTCCCCGTGAACGTCGTCTTCTCGACCGACCTGAAGACGGTCTACCTCTATCCCAGTCGACTGATGGACGTGAGCACCGCCTACTACGTATGGATGGACGGATCGGCCCTGAAGGACGCCGGAGGCAACCTCCTCGGAGCCGCCGCCACGAGCACGTTTGCTACGGCGGCGACGGGTGTCGGCCCGCACGACAGGTACACCGAGTCTTCGAATCTGTGCGGCGGCTGCCATGGCGCACAGGGATCGTCCGCGCCGTCGATACTCGTGCAGTCCGCCGAGAAGAAGGTGTGCTATACGTGTCATGACGGCACCGGCAGCTCCTACAACGTGAAGACAGCCGACGGCACCACGCCTTCTGCGTGGGACTTCGGTGAGGCCCCCCTGGGGACGACGAGCCAGAGTTCGTATCACCCGGTACCGAAGGCTGCAGTCACCGCGCCGGTCACCGGCGTGACCATGGCGTGCTCGAACTGCCACAATGCCCACAGCATGACGGGCTCGGGCGAGCGGTTCTTGGCGCCTGCTGGGCTCGATCCGAACCCGGCCAAGCGTGGCCCAAGTCTTGCCCAGACGGGGAACGCATTCTGCTACACGTGTCACGGCGGGGCGGCCTCGCTCTCGACGGCCTACATCAGCGCCGCTTCGTGGAACACATCGACCGGGTTCGACCACAAGACCTACTATCCAACGGGTGATACCGGCCACAACAAGTCGACCGGTTCGCTGGTGATGGCTCAGAACCCGGCCGTGCCTTCGAAAGAGGATATCGCCTGCAAGGGCTGCCACAGCGAACACGGCACCGCGAACGACAAGCTGGTGGCGGAGCAGGTGAACGGGCAGTCGGTCGTCTTCAAGTCCGGCTCCGCCGTCGACTACAATACCTACTACAATCCTCTGTGCGTGGTATGTCACGGCGACGCCGGTGCGGGCGGTTCATACTGGCCGGGCTCGATAGCCTTCACAGCTTCGGGTCACGGCGCCTCCACGGCCCCCAAGACCTTGGCGTATGCCCCCAACGACCCTGCGGGGAACATGCAGCTGCAGGTTCGACTCTGTAAGCAGTGCCACGAACCTCACGGCGCGGGCGATGCCGCTAATCCGCTGGCGTATCCCAACCTGACGCGGCTCTTCGAGGAGAACGTGTGTTACCGCTGTCACGGCAGCGCGCCCAATCCGGCAGGCGCGAGGAATCTACAGACCGTGTTCGGCGCTGCGAGCAAACACGATCTCGGCATGAGTGCGAACGCCGCCCGGAAGCACGACCAGGATGCGGAGGAAGCGCAGCCCGTGAGCGGCGGCGGGAACTCCCAGCTATCGGGCGCGAATCGGCATGTCGAGTGCGCTGACTGTCACAACGTGCACTCTTCTTCGAACGTGCTGCCTCACATGCAGGGAACCAATCTGACCTCCGGTGTCCTGGCGGGGGTTTGGGGAGTCGATGCGGTCTCTCCGGGAATCGCCTGGTCGATACCGAGCGGATGGGCGTGGGGCAAGCAGAGCCCGGCCACCGCCGAGTACCAACTCTGCTTCAAGTGTCACAGCGCGGCGGCCTATGGATCGACTCCTCCCTCGAAGATTCCGGTCGGCACCGCCGGACCCGCCTTCTGGAACAGCCCCACCTACACCGATCAATCGCGCGAGTTCAACCCGAACAATCCGAGCTATCACATGGTCTGGTCGGGAACCAGCCGGGTTCCGAGGACCGTCACCAACTTCATCAACGGCTGGAAGCGCGACAGCCAGATGTACTGCAGCGATTGTCACAAGTCGAGTACCGCGGGGGATCCAAGAGGCGCACACGGATCGGCTACCCCGTGGATGCTGGGTGGCTACGTGGACCCGGTGAGCGCCCGGTACGTCACGGGCGGCAACGGCGGGGTTTTGTATGACAGCCAGGCTGCCCGAGATACCGATTTCACGTTCTGTTTCGGTTGTCACGACACGTCGTTCACGGGCACGGGTTTCACCAAGGGTGGCGCCAACCTCCACACCCTGGAGAAGCACCTGAGCGCCTGCACGAACTGTCACGTGGCGGTGCCGCACGGGTCGAACCGCAAGCACCTGCTCTACTTCTCCATCCCTACGGCTGCCGCTGGGCCCGCCGACCCGGCTCCGTACAACGATCACCCCGAAGACGCGTCATACGGGCTCCCGTCCGACATGAACATCGACAGGGCCTCTGGAACCTGGGTGAAAGAAGACTGCAATGGGAGCGGCAACGCCTGCCACGGCGGATAGCCACGTCTCGCAGTCACCTCCCCTCAAGACGGCCTCGGCGCCGCTCCGGTTTGCTTATGATTTCACAAGAGCTGTGATACATTTCCAGAGGGTGGGCGGCGAGGTATCTGCTCGCGACTCCGCCCGCCAGTCACGACCACATCGGCCTGCGGGGGAGTCCGGCGAACAGTGAACGACGAAGTCAGCACCAGCTTGTTCAACGAAGCGTGCCACTACATGCCGGGCGGCGTCAACAGTCCGGTGCGCGCGATGCGGGCGGTGGGTCGCCATCCACTCTTCATGGAGCGGGGCCTTGGCGCGCGCATGTGGGACGTCGACGGCAACGAATACCTCGACTACGTAGGCTCCTGGGGGCCCATGATCCTGGGCCACTGTCACCCCACCGTGCTGGCGGCGCTGAAGGCGGCCGCCGACAAAGGCACCAGCTTCGGCACCCCCTCGCCCCTTGAGGTGGAGATGGCCCGCCACATCATCGAGGCTGTGCCTTCGGTGGAGATGGTGCGTATGTGCAACTCCGGCACCGAGGCAACGATGAGCGCCCTGCGGGTGGCGCGGGGGTTCACGGGCCGTGAACGCATCTTGAAGTTCGTGGGCTGCTATCACGGCCACGGCGATTCTCTTCTCGTGCATGCGGGCTCCGGGGTGGCTACGTTCGGGCTTCCCGACAGCCCGGGTGTGACGTCGGGCACGGCCAAAGACACCTTGACCGTCGATTTCAACGATCTGCCGGCAGTAGAGGAAGTCTTCGCCCGCGTGGGTGAGGAGATCGCCGCTGTGATCGTGGAGCCTGTGGTGGGCAACATGGGGTGCGTGCCTCCGGCGCCCGGGTTCCTCGAGGGCCTGCGCGATGTGACGTCGCGGTACGGCGCGATCCTCATCTTCGACGAGGTCATGACCGGTTTTCGGGTCGCGTATGGCGGCGCGCAGGAGCGCTACGGGGTCACGCCCGACATGACCACATTGGGCAAAGTGATCGGGGGCGGCCTGCCTGTGGGCGCATTCGGCGGCCGTCGGGACATCATGGAACGGGTGGCTCCCTCGGGGAACATCTACCAGGCGGGCACCCTCTCCGGCAATCCTCTGGCGATGGCCGCCGGCACAGCCACGCTCGATATGCTCCGCCATGGCGGAGCATATGCTCTGCTCGAGGAGCGGGGAGCGGAGCTGGCCTCGGGTCTTCGCGCGGCGGCGGACGACGCGGGAGTGCCCGTGTGCGTGCAGCGTGTGGGATCGATGATGACAACGTTCTTCACCGAGGGACCGGTCACCGACTTTGCGTCGGCCAAGCTGAGCGATACCCGGCGCTACGGCGCGTATTTCCGGGGGATGGCGGAGCGTGGGGTCTACTTGGCTCCCAGTCAATTCGAGGCCGCGTTCCTCTCGCTGGCCCATACCCATGAGGACATCGAGACTACGCTGGCGGCCGCATCGGCGGTCTTCGCCGAGCTCGGGTAGGGGAGGCGCTGATGGCCAATCCCATAGACAAGGCAAAGGTACCGCAGGCGACCGTCCCTCGGTTGGCGCGCTATCTGCGGGTGCTTCACAGGCTTCAGCGCGAAGACGTGCCCAAGGTGTCATCCAAGGAACTGGCTGAACGCCTGGATGCGAATGCCGCGCAGATCCGCAAGGATTTCAGCTACTTCGGCGAGTTCGGCGTACGCGGGGTCGGATATGAGGTGACCTATCTCATCGGCGAGCTGTCGCGTTGCCTCGGCCTGGATCGACAGTGGAACGTGGTGATCGTGGGCGCCGGGAAACTGGGCGGCGCACTGGCGCGTTACCGGGGATTCCGGGAGGAAGGCTTCAAGCTCGTGGGGATCTTCGACAGCTCGCGCTACGTGGTGGGAACCGAGGTCGATGGGCTGGTGGTGCAGCACGATCGCGACCTTGCCGCGTTCATCCGCGAGAACAATGTGGACGTGGCGATCGTGACCGTGCCGGTGGAAGCCGCGCAACTGGTGGCCGACCGGGCGGCGGAGGGCGGAATCAGGGGCATCCTGAACTTCGCTCCGGTACGCTTGACCCCCATGCCGGGCGTGTTCGTGCGTCAGGTCGACCTGTCCACCGAGCTCATGGTGGTCTCGTTCTACCTCTCGCAGCTGCCCGCTTGAACGGTCTGCGGGAGTTCATCCGCCTCCTCCAAGAGCGGGGGGAGTTGGCGGTGATCGATCATCCTGTGGATCCGGTGTTGGAGATCACCGAGATCGCCGATCGGGTGGTGAAGGCCGGTGGGCCCGCGCTGTTGTTCCGCAACGTGGTGGGATCGGCTCTGCCTGTGCTTATCAACCAGTTCGCGGGTCACGAGCGCATGTGCTTGGCCCTGCGCACACCTTCCTACGACGCCCTCGCCGAGCGCGTGATGGGTCTTATGGATCTGGAGATGCCTCAAGGCATCGTGCAGAAGGTCAAGGCGCTGTCGAAGCTCAAGGACGTGGCGGGCTACGGCGCCCGGTCTGTGAAGCACGGTGCCTGCCAGGAAGTAATCTACGAGGGCGACGACATCGACCTAGGCCGTCTTCCTGTGCTGCAGTGCTGGCCTCTCGACGGTGGGCGGTTCATCACTCTTCCTGTTGTCTTCACGAGGGATCCCCACACGGGCGTGCGCAATGCCGGGATGTACCGTCTGCAGGTCTACGATTCCCGGACCACCGGCATGCACTGGCACCTGCACAAGGACGCGGCCGAGCACTATCGATCCTCCGGCGGGCGCCTGGAAGTGGCGGTGGCCATCGGCACCGACCCCGCGGTCACCTACGCTGCCACGGCACCGCTACCCGGCATGATCGACGAGATGATGTTCGCCGGATTCCTGCGCGGAGAGCCGGTGGACATGGTGGCGTGTCGTACGGTCGATCTCGAGGTGCCGGCCGACGCGGAGATCGTGCTGGAAGGCTACGTCGAAGCGGGCGAAACCCGCACAGAGGGACCGTTCGGAGACCATACCGGCTACTACTCCCTCGCCGACGCCTACCCGGTTTTCCACGTGACCGCCCTCACACACCGGCACGACCCCATTTATGCCACCACCATCGTCGGCATCCCTCCGATGGAAGATGCGTTCATCGCCAAAGCGACCGAGCGCCTCTTCCTGCCCCTGCTGCGGCTTACTCAGCCCGAGGTGGTCGACATGGACCTGCCCGAATCCGGCGTGTTCCACAACTGCGCTATCCTCTCTCTGCGCAAGTCGTACCCCATGCACGCGCGGAAGATCATGCATGCCGTCTGGGGGATGGGGCAGATGCAGTTCACGAAGTGCGTCATCGTGCTGGATGCCGATGTCGACGTGCACGACTATTCACAGGTGGCCTGGCGGGCCTTCAACAACGTCGATCCGGGACGCGACATCGTCCACGTCGAGGGACCGCTGGATGCGCTCGACCACTCCTCACCGACCCCGCTCTGGGGAGCGAAGATCGGTATCGACGCCACCAGGAAGTGGCCCGAGGAAGGCCATCTCCGGGAGTGGCCGCCGGACATCACCATGGCTTCCGAGGTCGTGGCGCGGGTGGATGCGCTGTGGCCACAACTCGGGTTGGATCTCCCGGCCGACCGCCCGGCGCGCCCGCAAGACGGCCCGCGTGGCGGCGCCGTATAGGTCGGTGGGAGTGACGGTGGGTAAGGCGCAGGCCGGGGTCGGTCACGGCGGTCCGGCCGGGGCGGCCGGTCGCGACCGCGACCGTATCCGGCGTGGCCTCCGGGACGGTGGTCCCTCCGAGGGCGGCCTCCTGGCGTACCTGGGGCTGTTCGTGCGGCTGGTCAAGTTCGAGCACTCCGTCTTTGCCCTGCCGTTCGCCTACTCGGCCGCGTTCCTTGCGGCGCCCGGCATACCCGGGTTCTGGACCATGTTCTGGATCACCCTTGCTATGGTGGGCGCCCGCAGTCTGGCTATGGCTCTCAACCGCCTCTTCGATACCAGGATAGACGCGCTGAACCCACGCACCGCGGGCCGGGAGCTGCCCGCCGGGCGGTTGGGCAGCCTCGACGTGTGGGTGTTCAGCGGGGCATCACTCGCAGTCCTGCTGCTGGCCGTGTTCAACTTGCCTCGGGTGACGTGGTTTCTGTGGCCCATCCCGGTGGCGGCCTTCGTCCTCTATCCCTTCACCAAACGGTGGACATGGCTGTGCCATCTCTTCTTGGGGGCCACCATAGGTCTGGGACCGGTGGGGGCGTGGGTGGCGGTGACCGGGCAGGTTACGTGGGAGCCCTTCCTGTTGGGGGCGGCGGTGGCACTGTGGATCGCCGGCTTCGACATCATCTACGCCTGCATGGATGTGGACTTCGACCGCGGACACGGCATCCACTCCATCCCGGCCGACTTCGGCCTGACACCGGGGCTCTGGGCGACACGCGTGCTTCACGCGATCTCGGTGGTGTTGCTCGCCGGTGTGGGGCTTGCTACCGGGATGGGGCCGGCGTACTACTTGGGGGTCTTGATGTGCGGGGTTCTCTTGTTCTACGAGAACTGGGTGGTGAGGCGGCGCGATCTTGCCAAGGTGGGACTGGCGTTCATGACCATGAACGGCATCATAAGCGTCGTCTACTGCGTGTTCACTACGATCGCCGTACTGGTGGCGTCGTGAGCGGCAACCAGACCCGTCCGACCGGTTCCCGCGGGTGAGCTCCCGTATCGACGCCACGCCCGAGCCGGGCAAGGTCCGGGCGATGTTCGACGGCATCGCAGGTACGTACGACCTGGTCAACTCCCTCATGTCCGCCGGTCTACACCACCGCTGGCGCGAGCTCGGCGTGATGGTGGCGCAGGTGGAACCGGGAGGTTCAGTCCTGGACGTCTGCTGCGGCACGGGCGACTTCGCCTTCGCGCTGCGGCGGGCGGTAGGTTCCCACGGAAGAGTGGTGGGGTTGGACTTCTCTGAGGAGATGCTGCGCGTAGCTCGGGAGAAGTGCGGCCGCAACCAGTTGTGGGTGGACTTCGTCCAGGGCGACCTCCTCGACCTGCCCTTCGGAGACGACGAGTTCGATGCCTGCACGGTGGGCTTCGGCATCCGGAACGTGACCGACATCGCCCGGGCCTTTGCCGAGATGCGGCGTGTGGTGCGTCAGGACGGACGCGTAGTCTGCCTGGAGATCACTAAGCCCAGCATCATCGGCTTCAAGCAGTTCTACAACCTTTGGTTCGATGGAGTGGTGCCCCTGCTCGGACGCCTGACCGCGCGCGACGACTTTGCCTACAGCTACCTGCCCGCGTCGGTGCGGCGCTTCCCCGATCCGGACACTCTGCGGGATATCATGGCCGACGTCGGACTGGTGAATCCCCGCTACGAGATCCTCGCCGGAGGCATCATCGCTCTGCACCACGCGTCGGCGTAGGCTCGGGCGTCGGGGCATAGGTTGCGGGGAGTGCGTCGCGGCTCCGAAGCCGCCGGCGGTGCGCAGCCCTATGCTAGACTCCCCCGGTGGCTGTTGTGTCCCGCACAGACGCCCTCGGGGCGGTAGAAGAGAAGGTCCTTGCCGGCGAGCGTCTCGACGCCGCCGACGGCCTGGCATTACTTCGTTCCACCGACCTGCTTCGGCTCGGCCGCCTGGCCGACGCCGCCCGGCGGCGCGTCGCGGCCTCCTCCCCTTCGGTGACGTCCGGCGAGGCCACGGTTGACGATGTCTACTTCATCAACAACCGTCATATCAACCACACCAACATCTGCAAGAACCGCTGCGACTTCTGCGCCTTCTCGCGCGACGAGGGCGAAGAGGGCGCCTACCTCATGACTCTCGACGAGGTGCTCTCGAAGGCACGCGCGTCGTTGACCGAGGGAGTCACCGAGTTCCACATCGTCGGGGGCGAGCACCCCAGCCTCTCCTACGACTCCATCCGCGAGATGATTGCCGGGCTTCACCAAGCCTGTCCCGACGTGGTCCTCACGGCGTTCACCGCCTCGGAGATCGTCCATTTCGCTCAGATGAGCGGCATGAGCGAGGAAGCGGTGCTCCTCGATCTGAAGGCCGCCGGGCTTGGCGCGCTCCCCGGTGGCGGGGCGGAAGTGTTCGCCCGCCGGGTGCGCGACATGGTGTGCGCCAAGAAGATCTCCGGAGAGAAGTGGCTGGAGATCCACATGCTGGCCCACGGGCTGGGGTTGCCCACCAATGCCACCATGCTCTACGGACATCGCGAGACACTCGAGGAGCGGGTGGATCATCTCCTCCGCTTGCGGGAAGCACAAGACCAAACCGGAGGCTTCGCGGCCTTTATCCCTCTGGCCTTCCATCCACGCAACACGAAGCTTGCCGACCTGGCGCCTACCACCGGGGTGGACGATCTCACGATGCTGGCCGTGGCTCGGCTGATGCTCGACAACTTTCCTCATATCAAAGCCTACTGGGTGATGGTTGGGCTGAAAATGGCCCAGGTGAGTCTGTATTTCGGGGTCGACGACCTCGACGGTACCATCGTGGAGGAGACCATTACCAAAGCGGCCGCCGGCGAGGCGGGCCAGGCCGTGGCCCGCAACGAGCTCGTCCGCCTGATCCGTGACGCGGGCCGCGCGCCGGTGGAACGCGATACCTTCTACCGGGCAGTCCGGCGCCACGACGCGTGACAAGTCGAGCGGTACTCACCGCCCGCGCGGAGACTCGATGACCGTCCGGGTGGGGCACATCGAGTTCCTGAACTGCTATCCCCTCTACTACGGGCTGGAGCAGCGAAAGGCCTCAGGTTTGGCCGGTTCCGCGGATTTCCAGCTGATTCCCGGAGTGCCCACCGACCTCAATCGTATGCTGCTCTCGGGGACGATCGATTTCGGGCCGATCAGCTCCATCGAGTATGGGCGCGGGTTCCGGCGGCTGAAACTGTCGCGCAGACTCTCGATCTCGTCGAAGGGCGCGGTCGACAGCATCCAGTTGGTGAGTAGGCGTCCTCTGCAGGAGATCGAGCGCATCGCCCTTACACCTAAGAGCGCGACGTCGGTCGCCCTGCTCAAGACGATCATGAAGCTGAAGTATGGGCGTTCACCGACCTACGACGAACTCCTTCAGACGCCGGAAGATGCGTTGCGCGACCACGACGCCGTGCTGCTGATCGGCGATGACGCACTTGAGGCTCTGTACTATCCCTTGCCCAACACCCAGCTCCTCGACCTGGGTCATGTGTGGCGCGAGTGGACCGGCCATCCTATGGTCTACGCCGTGTGGGCCACTCGGGAGGATTTCCTGGGCGCGTATTCCACTGAGCTTCTGGCCGTGGAGGAAGAGCTGGTGCGCTCGATGGACTACAGTCGGGAGGCCGCGTCCCGGGTGGTACAGGCGGCCTCCGAACTTTGGCGGTTCGACCGACCCTGTCTGGATCGCTACTTCCAGGTGTTGCACTACGGATTCTCGGAAGAGTACCGCGAAGGACTGCGCATGTTCTTCGACCTGGCCTACAGAGCCGGGGAGCTGGCCGACGTGCCCGAGTTGCGCTTCTTCGGGGACGAAGAATGACCGTGCCGATCGACGCCGCGCTGGCGGAGCGCATCCGGGCGGGTGCCCGGCTCAGCGACGATGAAGCGCATGCGCTGTTGCGTTCCCGCGATCTCCTGGCCGTGGGAGAACTGGCCGCTGAGCAGCGCGCGCGGCAGGTGCCGGGGAACATGGTCACCTTCATCGTCGATCGGAACATCAACTACACCAACATCTGCCTCACCGGGTGCGATTTCTGCGCCTTCTACCGTTCTCCGGGAGCCAATGGCGGCTATCTGTTGGCCAAGGAGGAGATCTTCAGCAAGATCAAGGAGACCCTCGATCTGGGTGGCACGGCGGTTTTGATGCAGGGCGGTCTCCACCCCGATCTGGATATCGGCTACTACGAAGATCTCTTCCGCTCTATTAAGGAGCGGTATGCCATCACCATTCACTCCCTATCACCGCCGGAGATCATCCACATCGCGAAGTTGAGCGGTCTGACGACGCGCGCCACTTTGGAGCGGCTGCGCGCCGCCGGTCTCGACTCGCTGCCAGGAGGCGGCGCGGAGATCCTTGTGGATCGGGTGCGCCAACACGTGGCGCCCAAGAAGGCCCGCACCGAACCCTGGCTGCAGGTGATGCGGGAGGCGCACGAGCTGGGCATGGGGACCACCGCGACCATGATGTTCGGCAGCGTCGAGACCCTCGAGGAGCGGGTCGAACACCTGCGTCGTATCCGCGATCTCCAGGATGAGAGCCAAAGCCGGGGACTCGGGGGCTTTCGAGCCTTCATCCCGTGGACGTTCCAAGAGGGTAACAGTGCCCTCGAGGGGTTCACCGAGCCCGCCACCGCCGTGGACTATCTCATCACTCTTGCCGTTTCGCGCCTCTACCTTGACAACGTGGCCAACATCCAGGCGTCGTGGGTGACCCAAGGGCTTAAGATCGGCCAAGTGGCCCTGCAGTTCGGGGCCAACGACCTGGGCAGCACCATGATCGAGGAGAATGTCGTGGCCGCGGCTGGTGTTGCCTTCAGCGTCGGTACCGACGACCTGGTGGCCGCAATCCGTGCGGCCGGCTACCTGCCCGCGCAGCGCCGCACCGACTATTCGCTGGTGCGGACGTTCGCCGCCCGGTCAGCCGGTGGCGACGGTGAGGAACTCGAAGTCGGTCGTGGTCTCGTCTTCGACTGAGGGCGCCCAGCCGATCCAGCCACGCTCGGCAAGATCGCATAGGATCTCGAGGGTCTCCGCTGGAGGCAGGGGCGAGGAGGCGGCCAATTCCATGGGCGTCTTCTCGCCGTCGACTTGTGCGAACACCTGCACCTGTCTGTAGTCCGGGGCTTCTCCGCCGCGCATCGGAGCAAGGTCTTGGGTGGCGCTCAAAGAACCGCCCCACCGCCCCAGGAGACCGCGCAGACGTTCGAGTTGGACGCCGGCCGATCCGAGTTCGCGGACGAAGTCGCTGACTGGCAGCATCACGGTGGGTCGGAAGTTCTCTTCAAGGCCCATGCGGAACGTGCCCGCCGATTGGTTCTCCATGGCCAGGAGGAGCGAGTGCATGGCGAGTCGGCGAAGGAGGGTCTCGACTTCAGCCGATGGTAGATATTCGTCATCGAGCACCAACCGACCCAGCGTTACTCCTCGGGCTTCCGACTCGGTGAGTAGATGCTCGCGGTCATCGTCACTCAGTCGGCCCAGGCATCCGAGGAGGTCTCCAAGTCGCCACACGCGCCCCGTGTCGGTGAGGCTGGTGAGGCAGCCCTCGGCGAAGTGGGCGTTCACGACGCGAGGTCCCGGGAGATACAGCTGGAGATATCCCGCCGTCTGGAATGCGGCCGCGATCTTCAGTAGACTGTCGACGCCGACGTTCTCGAGCGATCCCTCAGCCAGTATGCCACCAAAGGGTAGTCCAACCGGCTCGGTCGCGTCGGCCACCGTGGGCGCGGGAGACAAGCCGTCGGACCGCGGCGAGGAAGCCGATTCGATCCAATCGAAGATGGTGGTGTGAGCGCCGGTCTCGGCGGCGGCCCAGGGTTCGAGCCGGTCTGCCGGGAGGGGTTGACCGAAGAACGAGTCCCCCGCGGACTCGAGCTTGGCAGCGGTTTCCGCTTGGCCCGCCGGCCGTCTTCTCAAGGAGACGATCACGAAGGCGACGATCAGCACCAGCCCCGTAGCGACGAGCAGATAGGTCACCATCAGGAGTGTGTTCCTCATCGCTGCGCGCGATTCTCCCTGTCTATCGCTTCGGCGTAGGATTCTACTCTACCAGAAAACGAGCGGCCCGTGCCGGGTCCTGGCGCTTACTTGATCATGGCTTCGACGTCGGCTTTGCTCGTCGTCTCAACGACCTCGATCGAACCGTCGATGATGCCCTTCTTGGCGGTCTCGACATCCGCCATCACTTCAGCGGTGAGGTAGGGCGTCTGCAGCAGATCCATGCCGCCGTTGTCGACATCGAGATAGTAGATCTCGGAGCCGAACGTGCCCGCGTTCAGCTGGTCCAGCGCCCATGCGAACGCCACCGAATAGTCCCAGATCACCGAGGTGAGAAGCACGCCTTTCTTGTCGAGCGAGGTCTTGTCCCCGATGACGTCGATGAACCAGATCTTGTCGGCGCCCTGAGGGGGGGTGGAGGTCTCTACCGCCTGGATCATGCCGAAGCTGGAGCCGTCACCCATGCCGAAGATCACGTCGGCTCCCCCGGCGATGACGCTCTCGGTCACCCGCTTGCCCCCGGCGGCATCCGCGTACCCCGCCTGGCCCACCTGAGCCATGAGGATCGTGACGTCGGGCATCACCGAACGGGCGCCCTGGACGAAGCCTCCTGCCATCTTGACCCAGTTCTCGTCGTCGGCCGACATTACGATGCCCAGGGTGTCTGTCGTGGTGGTCTTGGCGGCGACGATCCCCGCCAGGTACGAGCCGTTCTGCGCGTTCGTCTCGATGTCCTGGGCGAGTCCGGGGACGTTGCCCTTCTCGAACTGCCCGATGACGATGTGTGGGACCTTGAGTTCCTGCGCCTGTTGCACGGCCGAGGTGCCGTACCCGCTGGCGAAGGCGATGGTCAGGTTCGAGCCGCCCTGTGCCAACTCGCGCAGCAGCGGCGTGATGTCTTCGTAGCCGGCGCCGTCCGCCACCTCGATCTCGGCCCCGATCTCGGTGGCTACCTTGGTGGCGGATTCGACCCCCTGCTGGTTCCAGCCGAAGTCCGTCGCTTCCTCCGGCGTGACCACGGCCATCTTCTCGACGATCTGCCCGGGGGAGGGCACGGTCGTGGTCGCTGTGCCGTCACCGGCCGCACAGCCGGTGACGGTGAGGCCGCAGATAATTAGACCGGCAACGTATGTGAGAACGCCTGCTGTGGGCACCGTTGTCAACTCCTCCCGTGGGATATCCTCAGTCCTGGGGTGTAGGAGGTATGGTAGCAGCAGTCACCGCGGTAGCAACGGTCCCCGGTTAGCGCCTTCCGAGCCGAACAGTGTACGATACTATGTAAATAGTGGGTGCGGCCTGGTTCCGGACACACACATCCGTTGGAGTCGTGCAGGCTGCGGAGGCGGTGACTCAATGCACTCATTGGACGGAGCGGTCATCTCGACCGAGCAGGACGAACCGCCGGCGGAGATCGTTCGCCCACTCGTTGCTGCGTACGATCCAGCCTCCCAGCGGCGGAGTCGCTTGATTGCCAGGCCCTGGGTATGATACGGCGTCCTCCGTCGCACGCGTAGCACCCCCACGGGCGCTTCCTGCGTCCTTGGCCGAGACGAGCCGGCCGGCGAGGTCGTGAGCGCATTGGTCGCAGCTATCGTGCCCTCAGCGGCCGCGGCGCCGCCCGTGGTCGAGGCGCGTGGTGTCGCCAAGGTCTTCCCCGGCGTGGCGGCATTGGACGGCGTGACGGTCGCCTTCCACGCGGGCGAGGTCCACTGCATCCTTGGAGAGAACGGGGCCGGAAAATCCACGTTGGTGAACATCCTCTCGGGGATGTACCGGCCCGATGCCGGGCTGGTGCTCGTCGACGGCGTCGAAGTGGACATGGGGTCTCCCCGCGCCGCCCTCGATCACGGCATCGGCACGGTCTATCAGCACTCCACCCTGATCCCGGTGTTCACGGTCCTGGAGAACCTGATGGTGGGCCGGAGTCGCGGCCGGGGTCGCGCACTGCGCTTAGACACCAGGACCGCCCACGGCGCCCTGGAACGAGCCGCTACCGATCTGGGCGTGGAGATCGATCCCCACGCCCTCGCGGGCGGGCTGTCGCTGGGGCAACAGCAGCACGTGGAGATCGTCAAAGCCCTGGGGTCGGGTTCCCGAGTGCTTATCCTGGACGAACCGACCTCCATGCTCACTCCACTGGGCATCGCCGAGTTGCAGAAGGTCCTGCTCCGCCTCAAGGCTCAGGGACTCGCCATCGTGTTCATCACGCACAAACTGCGCGAAGCGCTTGCCATCGGAGATCGGGTCACCATCTTGCGCCGCGGCCGCGTGGTCGGCGAGCTGGCTCCGGACGTGGTGCACGGCAGACCTCCCGGGGAGCTGCAGGCGGACATCGTAGGGCTGATGTTCGGGAGTGAAGCCGCGACTCTGGCCGACGTGGCAGAAGTGCGGGCCGAGGTCGGCTCTCGTCGTGTCGCGCGTGAGACCTCCGAACATGTGTCGCTCGAGCTTATCGAGGTCTGCGTCGTGGCCGGACGTGGGGAGGTCGGCATCGTCGACGTGTCGTTGCGGCTACAGTCCGGCGAGATCCTTGGGATAGCCGGCGTGGACGGGAACGGTCAGCGCGAGTTGGCCGAGGTGATAGCCGGGCAGCGGCGGATTCATGCGGGCGACATCCTGCTTGACGGCGCGAGCATCCGGCATGCCGACGTGTCGAAGCGCCAGGATCTCGGCCTGCGTTACGTCACCGACGACCGTCTGGGCGAGGGGACGGTATCTTCACTCAGCGTAGCGCGGAACCTGGTGCTCAAGCGCATCGGCGAGGCTCCCTTCTGGCGGAGGGGCCGGGTCCAGGAGGGAGCCATCGCGGAGTACGCCGAGGACGTGGTAGGCGCGTTCAACATCACCGCCTCGGATGTGGGCGCTCCTGTCGCCACGTTATCGGGCGGGAACGTGCAGAAACTGGTCCTGGCCCGCGAGTTGTCGTTCGAGCCGCGCGTTGTGGTCTTCAACAAGCCTACGTATGGGCTCGACCTCAAGACCACGGCTGCGGTGCGGGGGCGCATCAGACGGCTTGCGGAAGTCGATGGGGTGGCGGCGCTGCTGATATCCACGGACCTCGACGAGCTGCTCGATCTGTGCGACCGCATCGCTGTGCTTTTTCGCGGGCGTCTGTGCGAAGCGGTCGAGAATGCTGTGGGCGCCGAATTGGAGATCGGCCGGCGCATGGTCGAGGGCGACTCTCGATGACATACACCGCGGATGGCACGCCCGCGCCCGATGCGCCCGCGGTGGATGACGCGATCGCCGCTCCGGTCATTGCCGACGCCGCGACGCCGCCGGCAGCCGAGCACGCGTCGCCCGTCGAGGGCGTGTCGCCGGCCGGACGCGGCCCCGCCGCCGAACGCGCACCGCGATGGCTGGAATCGTTTGTTACGGTCGTCGGTCCCATCCTCCTTGGTCTGACCGCCGGGGGCATCCTCCTGCTCCTGACGGGGCGCAACCCGCTTTCCTTCTACGGTGACATCCTTGGGCGGGGTCTCCTCTCGTCCGACGGGGTGCAGGACAGCCTCACGCGGATGGCGCCGCTCCTGTTGATGGCCGCGGGCCTCATCGTCGCATTCCGGGCCAACATCTGGAACATTGGCGGAGACGGCCAGTTCCTCATGGCGGCGGCCTTGGTCGCCGGCTTCGGCCCGGCGGTCACCGCCGCTCTTCCCGGCGGCCCCGGACTCGTGCTTCTCTGCCTAATTGGGGCCGCCATGGGGGGGTTCTGGACGATCGTCCCGTCGACACTGAAAGCCTTCTACGGGGTGAACGAGGTCATCACCTCGCTGATGATGACGTTCGTCGGAGTGAACCTGGCCAACCTCCTGATCAAGGGACCGTTCCGGAGCACGACCACGAGCGTGCCGCAGACCGACGTGACCCCCAAGGCGAATCTGCTGCCCTACATCCCGGGCACCCACGTCCACGTCGGCATCATCGTGGCGTTCGTGGCGATTCTGGCGGTGCACTACCTGCTGACCCGCACGGCCTTCGGCTTGAGGCTCAGCGTGCTTGGCGCCAGTCCCCGCGCCGCCGCTCACGTCGGTATCGAGGTGCGTCGCCTGATCATTGTCACGTTCTTCATCAGCGGTGCCTTCATGGGGCTGGCGGCAGCCGTCGAGATCCTCGGGGTGTGGGGATACGTGCGCGCCGACTGGAATCCCAACTTCGGCCTCACGCTCTTTGCCCTGGTGTTCCTGGCGCGCCTGAACGCGCTCGCCTGCATACCGTTGGTGGGGTTCTACGCCGTCGTCTCCATCGGGGGCCACTTCGCCGCCCGGCGAGCGGGCCTTCCGGACGATTTCATGTTGATGGTCGTGGGTCTTATCCTGCTGTCCATGGCTTTGACTGAGTTCGTCGTCGCGAGGAGGGCCCGACGGCCCTGGCGGTTCGATCCGAGGCGGCTCGACCCGAGTCAGACGGCTCACGCGGCCGGGTCGACCGGCACCGCCGGGGACGGCTGATGGGCGATCTGTTCACGGCTACGTTCATGGCGGCGCTCGTCTCCGGGGCCATTCTCGCGGGAATGCCGCTGCTGCTGGCCGCATTGGGCGAGACCGTGTCCGAGCGTGCGGGAGTGCTCAACATCGGGCTCGAAGGCATGATGCTGGTTGGGGGATACACTGGGTTCATCGCGGCGTTCTACCTTCATTCATCGTGGCTGGGGTTGCTCGGTGGAGCTGTGGGGGGACTGGTGACGTCGCTCATCGTGGCGGTGTTCTGTGTGCGCCTGGGGCTGGATCAGATCGTCGTGGGCATCGCCGTACTCATAACCGCCGAGGGCGTCACCAGTGTGCTGCAGCGCGCCCAGTTCGGGACCACCTACCCGCGCCTGGACGCCGTGGCCAAGGTGGAGATCCCCCTGCTCGCCAAGATCCCGGTGCTGGGCCCGAGCCTGTTCAGCCAACCCCTGATCGTCTATCTCGGCGTGGCGCTGGTGGCGCTTCTGCACGTGTTGCTCCGGTACTCGACGTCAGGGCTCGATCTGCGGGCGGCCGGCGAGAAACCGGAGGCGCTGGACACCGCCGGAATCAGTGTGACCCGTGTGCGGTCGGCCGCCGTCCTGGTCACCGGAGCGATGGGAGGGCTGGGAGGCGCGTACATGGCCATCATCGGCGCCGGCATCTTCGTCCCCTTTATGACGCACGGGGCCGGGTTCATCGCCATCGTGCTCGCCATGCTTGCTCAGGGACGCGCCGCATGGGTGCTCGTCGGGGCACTGCTGTTCGGGATGTCGGTGTCGCTGTCGACCGCTCTGCAGCTCGTGGGCGTCGACATCTCCCAGGACGTGGTCAACATGCTTCCGTTCGTCGCGGTGATGCTGGCGCTTGTCCTCTTCGCTCGTCGGGGATACCTGCCGGCGGCGCTTGGAGTCCCGTACTCACGAGGCTCTCGCTGACACAGCATGAGACGATACTGCGAACCGCATCGAGAAAGGAGTTCCTGTGAAGCCCGCTGATTTCACGCTGACCGCGGGGCCGACGACCTGCAGCAGCTCGACGCTCGCCGCCCTCGGTTCGCCCATGGTTTACCACTACGACCCCGCCTTCCTCGAGACGTTCCGAGAGACCGAGGAACTGGCGAAGAGAGTCCTCTGCACGGAGGCCGACATGGTGCTCATGCAGGGCGAGGCGGTGCTGGGTCTCGAGGCCGCGGGCAGGGCGGTGGTCCGGCCCGGCATGGCCTGCCTGAACCTGTCGTCGGGGGTCTTCGGCAAGGGCTACGGTGATTGGCTGCGGCAGTGGGGCGCCACCGTGCATGAGGTGGCGGTGCCGTACGACACGGCGGTCGACCCGGCCGACGTGGAGCGTATGCTCCGAGCGCATCCGGAGATCGAGGTCGTGGCCTTCGTACACTCCGAGACGCCCTCGGGCACGCTGAATCCGGCAGCCGAGATCGGCCCCCTGGCGAAAGCTCATGGGGCGGTGACGATCGTGGATTGCGTTTCGTCGGTCGGGGGGATGCCCTTTGAACCCGATGTGTGGCAGATCGACATCTGCGTGGCCGGAGCCCAGAAATGCCTCTCCGGTTCTCCTGGCATAACGATGATCAGTGTCAACGCCGACGGCTGGGACCTCATCGCCAAGAACCCCGCGGCCCCGCGGTTTTCGTTCCTTTCGTTGCTCGATTGGAAGCTGAAGTGGCTGGACGGCGGACACTTCCCGTACACTCCGTCGGTGGCCGAGGTTCACGGACTGCACTCGTGCTGCCGCCAGCTACTGGACGAGGGACATGAGGTGGCGTTCGCCCGGCATTCTCGGGCGGCGCGGGCCTGCCGGGAGGGAGTGAAAGCCCTCGGTTTGAAGCTGTGGCCGCGCTCCGAGGACATCATGTCGACCTGCACAACGGCCATCGCCTTGCCTCCCGGCATCGGCGAGGAACAGGTGCGGGCCCACGTGCGCGGGCGATATGGGGTCATGCTCTCGGGCGGACACGGGGCCGGCAATCTCGTGCGGATCGGCCACATGGGCGTGACCGCCGACACCATGTACCCGGTCGTGGGCGTGGCCGCGCTCGGACGGGGACTCGCCGACCTCGGTGTCGCCGTAGACATCGGGGGTGGCGTAGAGGCCGCGATGTCGGTCCTCAGCAGTTTGTGACCGTTTTCCCTATTTGTTATACTGGCTTGGTTACCGTGCCGGACGTCTCTTGGCTCAATCGTGTGGTCTGAGCGGCTTCTGCGCGCCGAACAAGCTGTCCTGTCTTCTTCGTCCACCAGGAGGCTGGCTTGATCCACTATGACGCAGTGGAGGCCGCATCGATTCGGGAGAGACTGCTCTCCAGGGTCAAGGCCGACGTTGCCACGTGCTATCAATGCGGCAACTGTTCGGCCGGATGTCCGGCGGCCTTCACCTTCGACTACGCTCCGAACCAAGTGATGCGCATGCTGCAGGTGGGCATGATCGACGAGGTCCTGTCGTCCAAGGCGGTGCAGAATTGCATCCAGTGCCTCACCTGTACGGCCCGCTGTCCGCGGAACATCGACATCGCCGGCATCTTCGAGAGCCTGAAGACCATCGCGGTAGCCAAAGACACCCACGTGCCTGAGCATGCCGCCGCGTTCAACCGCCTCTTCCTCAAGAACATCGCCCGCTACGGCCGCTTGACCGAGGCACTGTTTTTGGTCCGCTTCAATCTGGCGGCCAAGAACCCCATGAACGACTCTTCGTTGGCCCTGCCCATGGTCTCGAAGGGCAAGATCGAGTTCGTACCCAAGAAGGCCAAAGGCGCCGATGAGGTGGGTCGCATCTACAAGAAGGCGATGGAGAAGGCGACGGCCGCGGAGATGGCGCGATGACGAAGCTCGCCTATTACCCCGGGTGCTCGCTCAGACACTCCGCCACCGAGTTCGACAGCTCGACCCGCACTGTGCTCGAGGCCTTGGGGTTCGACCTGGCCATGGTGCCCGATTGGACCTGTTGCGGGGCCTCTCCGGCTCACATGACCGACCACCTGTTGGCCGAGGCGCTGGCGGCCCGGAATCTGCGCCAATCCGCTCTCGTGTCCGACGAGATGGTGGCTCCCTGTCCGGCGTGCTATCAGCGGCAGAAGACGGCATCCGTGGATATCCAGGCCGATCCGGAGTTGCGGGCCGAGGTCAACGGCATCATGGATGCCCCCTATGAGGGCGATGTGCGGGTCTACAACCTGCCCGAGTTGTTGGTCGACCGGGTGGGACTCGACACCTTGACAGGGTTGGTCAAAGTGGATCTTTCGCAACTCAAGGTCGTGGCCTACTACGGGTGTCTTCTCGGCCGTCCCTCCGATCTCATCGGCGAGTCCGACAACGAGCAACCCATGAAGATGGACGACCTTCTGGCCGCCGTGGGAGCCGACGTCAAGTGGTGGAACTACAAGACGGAGTGCTGCGGAGCCAGCGTCGGGGTGCCCAAGAAGGTCATCCAGCAGGTGCTCACGCGCAAGATCTATGAGCAGGCCCTCTCCGCCGGCGCCGACGCCATCGTCACCGCCTGCCCGCTCTGCCATCAAAACCTTGACCTGCGCCAGGCGCAGGTCAACGGGTATTTCGGCACGAGTTTCGATATCCCGACGCTTTATCTCAGCCAGGTCATCGGCCTGGCTCTCGGTTTCACCGCCGACGAGATGCTGCTTGGCAAACACACCGTCGATCCCCGGCCTCTTGTGGATCGGGCAATCGCGAAGGCGGCCGACGTGAAGGCCGAGGAGCAGAGGATGGCGGCTGAGAAGGCGGCCAAGGCCAAGGCCAAGGCGGAGGCTACGGCCTCCGGGTCGGCCGACACGCAGACGGAGACCGCGGAGGCGACGCAATGAGGATCGGAGTATTCGTCTGCCATTGCGGCACCAACATCGCGGCCACCGTCGACAGCAAGGGCGTCGCCGCGCGCTCGGCCGAACTCAAAGATGTGGTCCACACGCAGGACCTCATCTACACGTGTTCCGAACCCGGCCAAGCGGCCATCCAGAAGGCCATCAAGGAAAAAGGGCTCACCCGGGTGGTCGTCGCGGCCTGCTCGCCCCACATGCACGAGATGACCTTCCGGCGGTGCGCCGATGGGGCGGGGCTGAACCCCTACCTCATGGAGATGGCCAACATACGGGAGCACTGCTCCTGGATCCACGACGACTACGCACTGGCCACCGAGAAGGCCTACGACATCATCAAGATGGCGGTGGCGAAGGTCCGTCGGATGGAGCCGCTGTACGCCAACGAGGTCAACGTGAACAAGGACGTGCTCGTGATCGGCGGCGGGGTGGCCGGCATCCAGACGGCCCTCGACTTGGCCGACGCCGGGCTCAAGGTGACCATCGTCGAGCGCGAGACCACCATCGGCGGCACCATGGCCCGATTGGACAAGACCTTTCCCACCATCGACTGCTCGGCCTGTATTCTCACCCCGCGCATGGTCGATACCGCGCAGCACGAGAATATCGAGATCCTGGCCTACTCGGAGGTCGACCGGGTGCAGGGCTACGTGGGCAACTTCACCGTCGACATCCGGCGCAAGGCGGCCAAGGTCGATTGGACCAAGTGCATCGGCTGCGAGCTCTGCGTGCAAAAATGTCCGTCGAAGGCTCCTGACAGCTTCAACGTGCGGCTGAAGGACACCAAGGCCATCTACATCCCCTTCCCGCAGGCGGTGCCCAAGCGGGCGGCAATCCAGGTGGACTTCTGTCGCTGGTTCACCCAGGGCAAGTGCCGGGTATGCGAGCGGGTGTGTCCCGCCGACGCGATTGACTACGACCAGGAAGATACTTTCCTGAAAAGGGAGTTCGGGGCCATCGTCATGGCGACCGGCCTCGACGTATTCCCGTGGGAGGACCACTACCACGAGTATGGGTCGGGCAATATCCCTGACGTGATCTCCGGACTGCAGTACGAACGCATGTTGAACGCGTCCGGACCGACGAACGGTCACGTCGTGCGGCCGTCCACCATGGATAAGAAGGGCGTCGAGCCGGTAGAACCCAAGACCGTGGTGTTCATCCAGTGCGTGGGCTCGCGGGACGAGTCGGTGGGACGCCCGTACTGTTCGAGCGTGTGCTGCATGTACACGGCCAAGCAGGCGATTCTCACCAAGAGCCACGTCGGCATGGATACCGAGATCTACGTCTTCTACATCGACATCCGGGCCACCGGCAAGGGCTACGAGGAATTCGTCAAGCGGGCTCAGACCGAGTTCGACGTCAAGTACGTCCGTGGCCGGGTGAGCAAGCTCTACGAAGATAACGGCCGAGTCATGGTGCGCGGCATGGACACTTTACTGGGCAAGCAGGTGGAGATTGCCGCCGACCTCGTGGTATTGGCCTCGGGCATCACGGCTGCCGAGGGCTCCGCGCAGATGGCCCAGAAGCTCAATATCAGCTACGACGAGTGGGGCTTCTACAAGGAGTCGCATCCGAAGTTGCGCCCCCTCGAGACCAACACCGCCGGCGTGTTTCTGGCGGGGGCGTGTCAGTCGCCCAAAGATATCCCGACAGCGGTTGCTCAGGCGTCGGGCACGGCGTCCAAAGTGCTGGGTCTCCTGGCCAAGGACAAGCTCAAGACCAGTCCGCAGATCGCGGTGGTCGATCAGAACCGCTGCGTGTCATGTTGGAAGTGCATCAGTGTCTGCCCGTTCAGCGCGCCTGAGAAGCAAGAGTTGCGCGACGGCACGGCCAAGAGCCACGTGATCGAGACGGTGTGCCAAGGATGCGGCATCTGCGTCGCTACCTGCCCGGTGAACTGCATCGCCCTCAAGGGATTCACCACCGACTCCATCCTGGATCAGATCGAAGAAGTCCTCTACGCATAGAAAGGCGGTGACGATGGCTCACGCAGCAACAACAGCAGAAGCAGCCGGCGCCGCCTCGGGAAGTGCTCCCGAAGTCAAGGTGCTGGGCATCGTGTGCAATTGGTGCAGCTACGCCGGCGCCGACGGAGCCGGGACGGCGCGGCTGAAGCAACCTCTCAACCTGCGCCTTGTTCGCGTGCCCTGCACCGGCCGCATCGACCCCCTGTTCGCGCTCAAGGCTTTCGAGAAGGGGGCCGACGGCGTGCTCATCAGCGGTTGTCACCCCGGTGACTGTCACTACTCCGAGGGCAACTACTACGCCCGACGCAAGTTCGAACTGCTCGACCGCATGCTGCCTCAGTTGGGCATCGAGCCCGGGCGCTTCAAGTACACCTGGGTGTCGGCATCGGAAGGAGTCCGTTGGCAGCAGGTGGTCACCGACTTCGTCAACCAGGTCGAGGCTCTCGGTCCTCGGACTGGGAGGGCTCTGTGAGCGCCCGCGAGGAGGCCATCCGCGATTTGGCCAAAGCGGCTCTCACCGAGGGTCGAGTGGACTATGTCATCGGTTGGAAGGTGGGCTTCAACACCTCCGAGATTATCCCGGCGTTCGTCAAAGATGCCGCCGACGTGGAACAGTTGGTTTGGAACCCGCTGGCCCACCACAACCTCACCACCTTCCTCAAGCGCAGGATGCCCGACCCGCCCAACGCCAAGATCGGGGTGTGCGTCAAGGGCTGCGACAGCCGTACCCTGGTGGCGCTGCTGCAGGAGGAGTTGGTCGACAAAGACCGGCTGTACGTCATCGGCGTGCCCTGCGACGGCGTGGTCAGCCGGCGGCGCATCGAGAAGGAGTTCAGCGACGAGGTGGTCGACATCTCCTTCGCGGGTGACTCGGTCACGGCTACCACGCGCGGTGGAGAGTCGAAAGAGTTCGCCAAAGGCGACCTGGTATTCGACCATTGCCTGAGCTGTCGCTATCCCAATCCGGTCTACGCCGACGACCTGGCCGGCGAACCGGTCGTCGAACCCGACGACCGGGAGCCCATGTGGGTGGGGGTCGAGGAGTTCGAGGGCCTCTCACCGGCGGAGAAGGACGCCAAGCTCGCCGAGGTCTTCGAGACCTGCATCCGCTGTTTCGCCTGCATTCACGCCTGTCCGGTGTGCTACTGCTGGGATCAGTGCGTGTGCCGATCGCGGAAGCCGGAGTTGGTCAGTCAGCGGGTGGGAGCCAAAGAGAACCTCGTGTTCCAGATGATCCACATGTTCCACGTGGCCGGGCGCTGCCCGTCGTGTGGGGCGTGCGACAGAGCCTGCCCTGTGGAGATCCCGCTGCATCTGCTGCACCGCAAGATGAACAAGGAGCTGTACGACATGTTGGGCTTCGAAGCCGGCGTAGACCTCGACGCGAAGCCGGTGTTCCAGACGTTCCTCATCGAAGACGCCCTCGGCGAGCACTAATGGGAGGCTGCCCAGAAATGAAGTCAAGGATCGCCCGCCTGCACCGGTCGGCACGAACGCGTCGATCCGCGGTAGCCTCGTAGAAAGGAGGATGGCGATGAAGTTTCTGGCAGACGACCGACTTGACGCCTTCCTCGGGTATCTGGCCGCAGAGGCGCGGGTGATCACGCCGGTGAAGGACGCGGGCGGGGTGGTCTTGTTTCGGCCCTGGGCGCCCGGCACGGCGGTCGAACTCGACGTCCTCTTGGCCAAGCAGTCGGCGAAGGAGTACGTGCTCCGCCGGTCGGAGACCTACCTCAAATACCAGTACACCATGGAGGGTTCGGCCGCCGCGGTGACCGACAGTCCTGAACAGGCGGCCCACGCGGCCACCGCGGAACATGGCGACGCCTCCGGTGTGGAGGCGGCGCAGGATGCAGCCGTGACCGCCCGCGAATTGGTCTCCGTCGAGGCCGTCGATGATGCCCCCCCGCAGGTGATCTTTGGTCTCAGGCCGTGCGATGCCCGTGGCTTCGCGCAGATGGACAACGTCTTCGGGGGCTATGGGGGCTTCTACTTCGACCCCTTCTACAACGCCAAGCGCGAGGCTACGACCCTGGTGGCGGTGACCTGCAAGACTCCCCGGTCCACGTGTTTCTGCACGTCGGTGGGCGGCAGCCCCGCGGGCACCGACGGGGTGGACGCACTGGCGACCCAGGTCGACGGCGGCCTTACCCTCGAAGCACTGACGCCCAAGGGAGAGGCTCTCCTCGGCTTCACCGGGCTTACCGACGCCTCATCCGAGCAGGGTGGCGCTGCCGGGACGGTCAAGGAGACGGCCGTCTCCCACGTCGACTCGGCGTTCGACCTCGCGGGCGTGGCCGACAACCTGCGCGCCAACATCGAGGACGCCGCCTGGCACGACCTGGCCATGCGTTGTATCTCGTGTGGCACGTGTACCTATGTGTGTCCCAACTGTTACTGCTTCAACATCAGCGACGAGATGGTCGAGACCAGTGGCGAACGCATCCGCACCTGGGACAACTGCTTCAACCCCAGCTACACGCTGGAGACCTCGGGCCACAACCCACGCGAGGTCAAGTCGAACCGGTTCCGCAACCGTTTCAGTCACAAGTTCTGGTACTACCCCGACAAATACGACAGCCTGCTCTGCTCGGGCTGTGGGCGTTGCGTCACCCACTGTCCCACCCGCATCGACATACGCGAGGTGGTGCGCGTCATGGGAGCGCCGCGGCCCGTCCCGGCAACCGGAGAGGAGGCGTAGATGGCCGACGAGTCCACCGGCGCGGCGACGGCCGCCGCAACATCCGGCAATGACAGGACCCGCCTCACCTCCGCCGACGTAGAAGTCGGGGCCGGCACAGCACGCGCGGGCAAACGGGCAGGCAATCCCTACCTGCCGGAGATCGCTTCGGTGATCGAGATCATCCAGGAGACCCCGAATATCAAGTCGTTCCGAATACGTTTCGACGATCCCGACGTCCGGGCCGCCTTCTCGTTCGAGCCCGGCCAGGTGGGCCAACTGGGCGTCTTCGGGGTCGGGGAGTCGACCTTCGCCATCAATTCCAGCACATCCGAGAAGGACTACGTGCAGTTCTCGGTGATGAAGGCCGGTGAGGTCACCTCTGCCCTGCACGAGCTCAACGTGGGAGACAAGGTGGGCGTGCGCGCTCCCCTGGGCTGCGGCTTCCCGGTCGACGCCTGGAAGGGCAAGAACATGCTCTACATCATGGGGGGTATTGGTTCGGCGGCGCTGCGGGCCACGGTCAACTACACGCTCGAGCGGCGGGCCGACTACGAGAAGATCAGCATCCTGTACGGCGCCCGGACGCCCCTCGACCTCACCTACAAGTACAACATCGTGGAGTGGGAAGCCCGCGATGATATTGACGCCGTCATCACCGTCGACCGGGAGTTCCCCGGCTGGGACGGCCGCGTCGGCTTTGTGCCGGCGGTGCTCGAGGAGATGGCGCCCAAACCGGCGAATACCATTGCCATCCTCTGCGGCCCGCCCATCATGATCAAGTTCGTGCTGCAAAGCCTCCAGAAGCTCCAGTTCGCCGACGACCAGATCTACACCACCCTCGAGAAGCGCATGAAGTGTGGCATAGGCATCTGCGGTCGCTGCAACATGGGGCCCCGCTATGTCTGCGTGGATGGGCCGGTCTTCTCCATGGCCGAGCTGCGGGAGTTGCCCGACGAACTGTAGGGACGGCGGCCCGCAACGGCCTACACGTTGACTACCGCCGGCCCCCTACTGCCGCCCCAACAGGCGGAGCGTGTTCTCGTCACGCCTGCCCTGGAAGTACGTCTCGAGCAGCCGCTCGAATACGGACCCGGCGGGCGACACATACGCGAACAGGGTTGCGCAGGACCTCAACTTCAGATCGTCGGGGGAGCCGAACACGTCGAAAGCCGAACGGCCCTCGATGCTGAGGGCGGCTTCGGCGCACTCCACCAGTCGCCGACCGAGAACGGGGTGGTTCAGGTACGCCTCGGCCTCCGCAGTGCTCTTGATCGAGTACCGCCTGGAAGTCTCGCTGAACCCCAGTCCATCGAATTGGGGGAAGATGAACCACATCCAGTGCGACTGCTTCCGACCGCTCCCGATCTCGCTGAGGGCCCTTTCGTAGACGCCATCTTGCGCCTGTATGAAGCGGCTAAGAACGTATGGGTCGTCCGCGTCGGTTGACACCCGTATGTCCGCCATAACTCGCCTCCCGGTCGATTCAGCGCTGCGGTGGGCCGCGCACGACGTCGATCTGGGTGGGACTGGTGGCCGCCCAGCTCGAGCCCCTTTTCCTGTTCGGGTATACGATCATGGCGTCTTTCCCGAGGAATGGCACCACGATATGTGTCAATTTAGCTCATGTAGTTGAATCGACGCGTAGACGAGGACTGGATACTCTGCATCTATGATACCGGGAACCCTGATGCCGCGTCTCGCGTGGCGCGGGACGATCCGCGGGGCTTTCTGCGGCGGCGGAGGGCACCCGGGGGGTCGTACGCGACGAGGTTCACCGCAGCCCGGACCTCTTCTCATATCTCCAGGGGTTCCTCGACGACCGGCGGTCGGGGCCGGTGATTCTCACGGGGTCCGAGCAGCTCTTTCTGTTGCAGCATGTCGGAAAACCCTTGCCGGCCGGGTAGCGGCGACGTCGCCGGAGGCGGGATGAAGCAGAATGTGACGATCGTCGAGATGTCTCCGGGGATGTTGTTCTGGTCGCTTCTCGCCCTCGCCGCGGTGCTCGGCCTTTGGATCGCGCCCATCGTTACGGCTACTCACCTGGCCTCGAAACGTGGGCGTCATCCGCTCTTGAGGCTGGCCGCCGGCATGCTTCTCAGCTGGTTGGGCGTCGTCATCGTGCTGCTTCTTGGACCGGGACAGCCGAGAGCCGGTGGGACAAGGATGCCGCCCAGCAGTACTCAGGGGGGCGTCAGGAGTGAGACGTTCGGTCAGATGCGGCGACTGGTCGAGCCCGGGGATGTCAAGATCTCTCATCACGGGTACGATGAGCTGGCTGCGGACGGTATCTCGGCCCGGGATGTCGTCGTCTCAATCGAGGCCGGCGTCGTCGTTGAAGACTATCCTGACTATCCGAATGGGCCCTGCGTTCTGGTGCTCCAGCGGGATAGTGACGGGAACCCGATCCACGTTCGGTGGGGCATTCCGAACGGCCGCGTGTCTCCAGCCGTTGTCATCACTGCCTGCAGACCCGATCCGATGCGCTGGGAGCCCGATTATCTGCGGAGGAAGCAATGAACGTCGAACGCCATACGAGGATGGTCCACGAGGGCGGGTATGTGGCCGAGGTCGAGGTCGACTTGGTGTATGACGACGAGGGAGGGTCCCCATACCTGTCGTTGGAGGACGCGTACAAGGTGGACGATGTTCGTGATGCCCTGCGGGAGGGCGACGTCAAGTCGGCGGCGCGAGTTACGAGGGTCTATGCAGTGACTCCCGTCTCACTCTGATTCCCTGTTTCGAGGAATCGTGAGACAGCCAAGGACCGCGAGGTCAAACTCAACTTCTCATGTTGACGCCATTGCCGGGGGATGGCGCCACCAGATGTGCTGATTGAATCCCAAGAGTTCAATTGATACAGGAACGAAGGTGGGAGTCACCCGATCAAGAGTAGGTCGAGTCCGGGTATGTCCTCGAAGTCCCTGCGATTCCGCGACAGCAGGCGGTAGCTATGCTGGATCGCCTGGCTCGCGAGCCAGATGTCCTGCACGCGATAGCGGTGATAGCGCCCCGCCCGCCGAATCTCGACGGCCAGCCCCCCGAACACATCACCGGTGTTCCCGTCGATGGGGAGAAGGGGAAGGTTTTGAAGCCGCCGCAGGCCGGCCAATCGTTGCTGCCGTACGTCGGGATCGGCAGCTACCTCCGCGCCGAACTTGAGCTCTGCGATAGTGACCGGCGAGAGGAAGACGGGCTCGTCTTGGGTGAAGGCGGCGACGTCGCCCGGGGCCAGCACTCCTCGCTCCACATCGATCCACACGCAGGTGTCTATCACGAAGCCCATGGATCAAGTGCCTCGTCTGTCAGGTCGCCGACGCCGGGCAGGTCACGGCTGTCGGTGAGCCAGTCGGCCCCCGCTCGGTCGGGCAGCGTGCGATAGAGACCGGCCATTGCCTCGAGTGCGGTCTGGTGCCTGCTCCCCGAAAGGATCCTTGCCACCTGATGGTGATTGCGCTCCACAATGATCTCGCCGCCTTCGACTGCCAACCGATCCAGGACTTGGCGAAGGTTCCTCGCCAGTTCGGTGGCGGTGATCGTAAGCATCCGTACCTCCAATACGCAAAATCTGCTGGCATCTGATTATACACATACAATGGGCATCGTCCCCCCGCTCTCTCCAGGCGGCATGACGAACATGATCTTCTCGAACTCCTCGGCATTGGCAATATCCATGACACCGGCCTTCGTTTCCTATCACCCGACGAGTTGATCGCCCGTCTGAAGGAAGAGCCTCAAAATGGCAAAGAGCAAGGGCCGTTTGCGAGGGGAAGTGCGGTTCGGTCATGCCATGATGGAACCCCTAGCAAGGAACGGCCATTGTCGAACGCCGCGTAATTCCCCACTCCCAACGCCACCGAAGGTGCGCGAGCTGACACCGTGGCGGAAGTAGGTGCACCATCCCCGTAGCACCGGATTGAGCTGGCGCAACAGGGCGGCGGGCGTTTGATGCTTCTTGCGGCGAGTGAGCGAGCGGACCTTCGCCATCACCGAGGCCAGCGCCTTCTTGGATGGATAGGTGTAGACCGCCCGCTTGCCGGGTCGACCGCGCCAGGACCGCCGTTGGATGCGGTATCCGAGGAAGTCGAACCCCTCGTCGATGTGACAGACCCTCGTCTTTTCTGCCGACAGGCGCCCCGGCACGACGAGTACCGAGCACGAGGAGATCATGGCGGGTAGTCTTGTCGTTGCCATTGCTCGCCCCCTGCTTGGTTCAGCGCCGTGTTGAGCCGCATCCGACGGTTGTCCGGGTATGACTCGTGGCCGCCCAGAAGAGACCCGCCTGGTGTCGGCTCCCTGCCTCGCGCGCCGAGGGCAACCCTAGAAGCTGGTGCAGCACCATGGTGCAAGGGCGGTCGCGAAGAGCCTGTCGGCCCTGGCCACGGCTCCACTGACCGCTTCGTGCACCAGGCCGGCCTGAGCGAGCGCGCCGAACGAGGCCCCTCCTAAGTAGACCGCGCCGAGTTCGGCGATTCCCACGACGATGTCCGGCGGGCGCGTGGTGGGGTTGCACGCGGCTCCCTCAGGGCCGGCGTCGAGGAGATAGCACCGGGAGGCGGGTGGGCCGGGGCCTGCCGCTCTCGACGATGTCACGCGCGGTTCGTGGACCTCCAGCACCAGGGCTCCGTCCGAAGCGTAGCTGCGGGCTGCCAGGCACGCGCACACATCGAGCAGGCGCAGCCAGAGGAAGTCCATCACTACGGTCGTCCGGAGTTGTCGCGGATCGGCGAGGAGCCAGCGCAGCGGCTCGTCCGGCGCTCGGCCCTTGGCGATCACCGTGGCCGCCAGGTCCATGTCGAGGCAGTAGCGCCAAAGGGCGGCGTATGCGTCGGCGGTCGTGGCCATGAGTTCGGCCACGATCAGACTCCCCTGAGGGTTGCCGTCATCGCCCCATGCCGGCTTGAATCGGTAGCTCACGTAGCCGTCAGGATCGCCACCGGCATCCTCGTGCGCGACATGAAGCAGCGGCCCGGCGCCCTCGCGGTTGTGCTCAGGGTCGGTAAGAAGGACGTGCCAGAGCCCGGCTGTTCGGCCGAGACTGCCATGACGCATCCCGCAGTGACGGTCGAACACGTGGGGCAGGATGACCGCGGCCCCGGGGGCGTCGACGAGTCGACAGCGGCCATCGTCTCGGAGTCGAGCCCGAAAGGCCGAGGCGGCGACGGGGATGGTGACCCCCACCGACCACGTAGACGGCCCGTAACCGAACCTACCGTAGATGCTCCCTTCCGACGCCAACAGCACGGCTGCCGATTCGCCCCGTTCCCGACCGAGCGTCAATTGCTGGTCCACCATCCTGCTGAGGACGCCCCGGCGGCGATGAGTGGGAATGACCCCGGTCCAAGTAAGGCCACCCGCGTTCAGTCGAGTGCCTCCGGGGACCGTGAGTTCCAGGCTGAGGCTTGCTGTGGTGCCCAACAGCGTGTCCTTCTCGAAGGCGGCGATGGTGCGGTCCACTTCGAGAGCGGCCATCTCAGCGGCGTGGGCTTCGTCACTCAGTTGCTCCCCGAATGCAAGCCCGCCCGCGCGAACAAAAGCGGGGAGTTCCTCGAAATCGATGGCGCGGTAGTCGATGGACACTCGGTGCCTCCCCGCGCGTGCTGCCGCTGGCTGTGATAGGTCTCCTGCTGACCGTAGCATACGCGGACCATCGGGCACCCTACGGTCAACTCCGCAGCATGTCGCGGCGCGGCGTGGCTCAACTCCTGTCGAGGGGAGGTAACGAAAGCCCGGGGGGGACACGTCTCTGAAGCAGCCATTCTTATTGACGGAGGAGAGTGGTCTAAGAAGTCAGTGCAGCGGAGGCGCCGGGCGGCCCTAATCCCTGGTGGGCCGGCGTTCCTGGACTCCTTCCCCTATAGATCCTCATGCTGCCCCTGCAGCCTTTCTCCGGTGTCCAAATACTCGCCTCGCACGGCCTTGGCGGCGTCTTCGCGCTCCTCGTCGGTCCAATGACCCAGTTCGTAGCCGAACCAGGGCTTCTTGAGGGTTAGGGCCGGCAGGCCCTCCGCCCTCCACCTCTGGAGGGCCGCCTCCATGAACTCCTTGGCCGGCAACGACGTGGGGGGGTAGCCCCATTTTCTGGTGGCGTCGATGAGCAGGGAGGACGTGCCCACAGGCGGCGGAAACCGCTGCACGTCCACCGACGCCTCCGGCGGTGCCGACGAGGGATCGAGAATGGATGCCTTGCCCGCGGTCACTCGAGTGTCCAGGTGGGGCTGCATGCGGAAGGCCATGGCCCAGTTCACTGCGTCGGGGTCGTTGGCGTCGATGTCGTCGTCTACGGCCACGATTGTTTTCCCGATGGTGGGGTCGAATGCCACGGCCGCGTTCAGTGCCTGCCACGGCTGCGCGGGATGAGTCTTCTTCAGTTGGATCACCATGAGGCCGTAGCTGCCGGTGGCTTCATGGAGTTGCACGTCGAGAACACCGGGGATGTTGCAGTCGTGCTGCAGGAACTTGAGATAGGCTGCGTCATAGGCGAGCTTGCGGATGAGACTGCTCTCCGAGGGCGGGAACTGGCTGAGGAAGGCTTGATACATCGGGTTCTTGCGATGGGTGATGGCGGTCACAATAAAGACCGGATTGACCACTCGGCCGCCCATATAGCCTGTGTACTCGCCGAAGGGGGCTTCCTTCTCCCGGTAGGTGGTGTCCACCCATCCTTCGATGACAATCTCAGCGGTTGCGGGCACTTCCAGATCCACCGTTTCGCACTTGATCAACTCGATGGGCTCGCCCGCGATCCCGCCGGCCACCGTGTATTCGTCCACCGCATACGGTACTTTTGCCACGCTGCATAGCCCCACCGCCGGAACACAGCCGATGACGACCGCCGCTTCCAGGCGGTGCTTGCCTTGCCTCTGGATCTTCTGGAAGTGGATGCCGATGTGCTGCGACTGGTGGGCCATCACGCCGGTGCGTGCCGGCCCCTTGACCATGGCCCGGTAGGTGCCTACGTTGCGCTGTCCGGTCTCCGGGTCCTTTGTCACCCAGTAGGGAGATGTGAAGTACGGCGCGGGGTCAAAACCGGGCGTCGAGATGGGGTGGGGGAACTCGAGGATGCCCTCATGCTCCAGCAGGTTCTCACCCACGTGGATTTCTTCCTTGCAGGGCCCATCCTTGACGAGTTTGGGCTCGATGTAGTGCTGATGGACGTGGGCCCATTTCATGGTGATATCGGCGGGCTCGCATCCGAGGGCCACTGCGTAGATCTCGCGACTACCGCCCAGGACGCACACGGCCAGGGACCCGTTGTACTTTCGACCACGGAGATCGTGGATATTGTCG